>Ga0209066_10003776_pt1 | contig 17042 bp, 12 predicted proteins | sample All_14_2_FD_187198 | JGI IMG/M metagenome (GOLD analysis project Ga0209066, IMG submission 187198) | Freshwater microbial communities in response to fracking from Pennsylvania, USA - Allegheny Zone_MetaG_DW_15 (SPAdes) (version 2) ... | reverse complement strand
GCCAAGGCCCGCGGCGATATGCAGCGCCCCACCGTCACAACAGATCAGCAACCGGGCCTCTGAGAGAGCCGTCACCAGTTCGGGCAAGGTTCGCGTCGGTCGGGGCAATACCCGCTGACGTTCTGTTTCATTCAGTGCATCCAGTACGGCTACCGCCAATTCATCGTCACCGGGGTGGGTGGAGTCATTTTGTGAGCCCGGCGCCCAAAGCAGCATGACCGGGTTTGTCGTGGCGGCCAGTAGCTGGCGGGTGAGGCCGATCCATTTATCAATTGGCCATTGGCGCTCGGCTTCACGAGCGCTGATATGGATTGCGATGGGAGTAACGGGTGCAGTAGGCGCTACTGCCGGCGCATCGCCCGTACGGACAGACATGACTTTGAGAGAACCAGGCCTAGTGTCGATGCCAAGTGGCGGCAGCAACCGGAAAACCAGTTCGACTTCGTGCTCGTGTTCGCCAGGGCCCTCGGGAACGGCGATATCGAGATCTGCGCTTTTGCCATTGACTGGCGCAAAGCCAATAATTTTTCGGCCACCGATCTGGCGTGCGAAGCGCAGGCCGTGTTGGTCATAACTGCTTTTGGCGAGAATGATCAGATCGAATTTCTGGCGACGCAGCTGCCAGAGCAAAGCCAAGCGATCACGCAGCCAAGCAATACGCGACTGTGTGGCCGCTACGTGCTTGTATTTGCTGTAGACGTATACATGATCCAGATCGGGGTTACCGGCAAGCACAGGCCCGTTGTAGGAGTTCACAAGTGCGTCGATCCGGGCAAGCGGATAATGCTGGCGCAACGCGGCAAACAACGGCGTGGTGCAGACCAAGTCGCCGATGTTGTCGCGCCGGATGACGAGGATCTTCATGCCGGGTTGGCCCCTCCGGACAATAATGACAGACAGGCATCGAAAGCCTGTTCGGGGGTGATATCCCCGACAGTGCGGCTCTCGGGTTGCAGCACGATGTGCGGCACGCCCCACGGAAACCAGTTGTTAGCGGGCGAGTCGCCGAACAGGCAGGCAATGGGCAACCCGACGGCCGCACCGACGTGCATGGCGCCGCCGTCGGCACAGAACATGCCGTGGCAGATGGAAAGCCCGGCGATCAGATCCTGCAGGTGCTGCGTGGGGTATGGCAGCAGCGGAATGCCAGCACAGGCGGCAATGATTTCGTTGGCCTTGCGATCATCGCCGGGGTGATGCGGATTATCTTCGTCACCCGGCGACCAGAAGAGCATGAAGCGCCCTTGCCAGGTGCTATGCAGCCTCTGGATGAGCTGAATAAACGATGCGGCGGGCCAGCGCTGCGAGGGCAAGCGCGCACTGATATGAACGGCCAGAATGGGTCGGTGATCTGGCTGCGGGTAGGCGGCGTCACGGGCGTTTTCAGCATGGTGCCGGGCGCTGGCATCCGGTACGAGGGTGAGCGCGGGTGGCGCCTCATGAATGCCCAGCGGCGCGAGCAGCCGGTGGATCTTGATCACTTCATGGGCGTGAACATCGCCGTAGGGCACGCGGTCGGTGATGACGTGATCTGCCTGATCGTCGGGCACAAAACCGATGACGCGGCGTGCGCCGATCAGTTTGGCCAGACGCAGCGGCCGATGGAGATAACCGCAGTTAGCCAGAATGATGACGTCGTAACGCTGACGGCGCAGCTGGTACAGCAACCGGAGGCGGCGCCAGTGCACCTGTAAGACACTCTCGCCGGCATCCCGGTGTTTGGCCTTGGTGTAGTAAAAGACGTGATCCAGATCCGGGTTGTTGATGACCACGGGCGCGTTATAGCTGTTAACCAGCGCATCGATGCGCGCAGTGGGAAAGTGCTTGCGCAGCGTTGTGAACAACGGCGTAGTGCAGAGTAGATCGCCGATATTGGCGCCACGGATAACCAGGATTTTACGAGTGTCTGATGTCATGATGGATTGTCGGGTGTATCCGAACGCCTGATTTCGGCGAGCATGAGCGCGGCAAGAAACATGAATTGCTCTAACATATGATCGCGGATATTACTGTCGATGAGTGAGCGGCCGAAGAAGCCCGTTACCAGAAAAATCAGCACTAACCCCTCGGCATTATGGCTGCGATTGAAGGCACGCCACCCCGCCAGCATGAGCGCAACCAAGAAGGCCATCCAGAGCAATACCCCAGGAATACCAATGCCGATGGCAAGATCGATTAGGCTGCTGTGACTGTGGTCACCTACGCCTTCCTGCGCATCTGGCCCGAAGTGCAACGCGCGCGCGCGCCCGTAGGAAGAACGGTCATAGCCCAGACCCAGCGGGTGTTGCAGGGCAAGGATGACCCCGCTCTTGATCCAGGCGGTTCGTTCATAGGCAGAAACATCAACCTGTTCTCCATTCGACATGAGTGGATAGGGATGTACGGCTGGCTTAATCCAGGCGTGCGAGGCATCAAGCTGCCAACCCAGCGCAGCGGATTCTTCAAACTTCTGCCAGCGAGCGTCGGTTTTGTAATTACCCCAGGCGAATGCCACAAAGAGTCCGGCGATTAGTGCCAGAACCAGAACCAGTTTGCCGGCTTTTGCCTGCGCTTTTATTTCCAGCCAAACGATGACAAGACAGCTCAACAAGAGCGAACCTAAACCGATGAGACCGTTACGCGCCTGAATCATCCAGGTGCAGATCAGGCCGAGCACGACTATGCCAAGCACACCGACCAGCGGCATAGGCAGCAGACGCTTTCTGAAAAAGATGCGTCCCAGAATATCGGCAGCAAGCACGGCGAAGAGCGTATTGCAGACATAACTGGCCAAGGCTTTGTGCCCCATCAGCCGAGCAACACCGAGCTGGAAGGCACCGGTTTGCGCATAGAGGTAAAAGCCATCCGCCACGGTGAGCGCAACTTGCAGCCCCAGTACCAGAGTGACGAGCCATAACCAGACAGGACGGCGGTCATGAGGGCGATTGATTGCACTCGTACTAACCACCAAGGTGCCAAGCATGAAACAGGCGAGGCCCTTAAGCCATTGGCCGGTGATCTCCTGAAAGGCTTTGTCAGGAAACGGCGAAATAAGCGCGGCCTGAATTACGATCCAGCCGGTGAGCAGTAGCAAAGCGGTGCCCGAGACGCCGACCAAACCGCCATACTGTTGCAAACCCGATGTGCGATTGCGCCAGATGCCCCAGAGCATGAATAGCAGCAATAAACCAAGCAGCCCATTGCGCAGGGCGATGGTGTGCTGAATGGGCCAGACAAAAACGAGACCAAAGACCAATAGCCCGGAAAGCATGAGCTGCCAGGCGGTGCCGCGTTGTAGGTTTCCCTGATACGTCATCGCGCAGCTCCGGCGGCGATCTGCCGATACTGATGGAGGATAACGTCGACCGTTTTGGCATAGGTGTATTTCGCCGATACAGTCTGGCTGCCATGGCGGCCTATGTCGGCGCAGGCTTCGGGATGCGCCAGGCAATGGCGCAGTTTCTGTTTGAAATCATCAATCGCGCTATAAACCAGCAAGTCCTTACCCGGTGACAGTGTGTGTTCCAGTTCGACACTGGTGTCGCTAAGCAGACAGGCACCTGCAGCGGGTACTTCCATCAGCCGCATATTCATACCGCTGCGTTGCTGTCCAGCCTGACCTTCCCAGCCGGTGACGTTCAATACGACACGGCTTTCATTGTACAAACGGTTGAGGTCTGAACCGGCGATGTACTGCCCTTTGCAAAGGCTGGCAATGCGCGCATTGGCGAGGTTTTTTTCTTTCCACCGCGGCCCATAGATTACTATATTTGGCGTGACCTGCAGCGCGGCTTCGATCATCTGCTGGCGTTTATCACTGTGTTTACCCACGAAACAAAGATCGTATCTCTTAGGGGTGTCCTGCAAGGGGAAGAAGGCCGTGGTATCGACCGCATGCTGGAGGTAACTGGTGCGGTCGTAGCCTGACCGACGCAGCACATCGACGCAGGTTTCGTTCATGCAGAAATACCAATCGAAGAGATGCGTTTCAACGACGGCCTCATGAATGTGCGTTTCCGGCTCAACCCACCAGCCGATTTTGGGGCACGTCATATATGCCAGTGCATTCTGTCCGATATCCATGCCGCGAATCGCCAGCACCATATCGGGCTGCTTTTCTTCGTAGATAGTTCTGAGCTTTGTGTTCAAGTAGTTACGATGCGCCAGCGGATGATTCTGAAAAAGGTTTTTCTTTTTGGGCAGAAGCCGCAGATTATGCAGTTGCTTGTTCAGCCGGTTAATCACCCAGCGGTCGAACCAAGTGTTGTCATTGCTGTAGAACTTGATGACCTCAATGCCCCGATCATTGAACGACTTTTCGAAGTAATCCATGATCGGTGGTCGCTGCTGAAATAGGATCAGCACACGTGACGGCATCGGCTTCATAAGGCTTTCTCCGTAGTCAGCTTATCCAACATTTGCTTCACCTGCCGGACCACCGCATCCGCATCCAGCGCCGTTAGGCAAGCCACCGTGCCCTGATGGCAGGTTGCCGGCGTATCGAAGACCCGAGAGCACGGGTAACAGGACAATGGCGTTATAAAAAAATGGCGTTTGATGGTTGCCGGCGCGTAAACCTCGCCCAGGTCTACTGGGCCGGCAATACACAGAATGGGCACGCCGAGGGCATCCGCCATGTGCGTGACACCGGAATCAACACCGATCAGCAGATCAAGTTGGCGCAGTACGGCAGGTAACTCGGCCAGGGCATAACGACCGGACAGGTCTTGCACCTGCGCCTGCGCCGACGACGGCACGCCATCTCTGATTTTCTCGGCAAGCGCGGCATCCATCGGGCCACCAATAAGAAATACCTGAACCGGACTCCCGCCCATATCCTTTACTAGCCGCGTCACGAGCGATGACAGTGTCGGCAACGGTATCCGCTTGAGCGCACGGCCACTACCAACCAGCAGGCCAATATGACGCGCGCCCGTATTTAATACCGGCATGGTGACATCACGGTTTGGCGCATGAAGCATCTTAACTGTATCGGGGCAAGACAATCCCAGCTTGTTAAACAGCCGTGCCTGTGTTTCCAGGAAGAAGGCACCCGGCGGGTGCGCTGCCTGTGCGGTCAGCAGCGGTGCCAGCATGCGGTAACTGGTATTGAGGGGTAATGGCAATACGCTGAAACGGCGCGGCAAGGCGGCAAGGCAAAAGCCGGTAATCTGGGCGGCACTGGGGATCAAACAAAGCGCTGTGTCATAGCCCAGACACAGCCGCATGAGACGTAGCCGTCCGGCCAGACCTCGTTGCTCGGCGTAGGCAAAGAGAATCACACGGTTAATCATCGTCAAGGCCGGTGCCAGCGAATTAGCAATGGGGTCTACGACCAGATCAATGCGAGAAGACGGATAGGCTTGGCGTAATTGACCGAGCAGATTAGCGCTACAGATCACGTCGCCGATGCCGGCGATTTCGAAAACGACGATGCGCGAGGGCTTCGTTTGCAAGATTCGCCGTAGCTGCGCAATTGGCCACCAAATCGGCGCCAGCAACCAGGTAAGCAGGATGTAGCTCATGCGTCGCCCTGAACCTGTCGGGCACGTTGCAAGATCGATATCACCGCTTTCAGCACGCGATCTGGGTGCAATTCACCCATGCTGGTTTCAAAGGAGCAGGCGGTATCGTCACAAGGATGCTCCAGCATAGTGACGACTTCCGGACGTACCGGTGAAAGCACCAGCGGGCCACGACGGGCGCAGTGGAAGAGACACACCATGGGCACGCCTATACCGGCTGCCACATGACTGGGGCCGGTATCGATACCGATATAGAGGTCGAGGCAACTCATGATCGCCCCACTCTCACGCATAGTCAGTCGATCGGCGCCATGCACCATGCGTTGCCCCATGACGGATTTGAGGGCCGTTATTTTCTGTTTAGGCAACTGGCTCCCGAGGAGCACAAAACGGGCTTGCGGGTATTGATCGACGATGCCCCTGCATAGGGCCACAAAATGTTCGATAGGCCAATCACGATGCTTGAAGGTGGGGAAGCTTTCGATAATTAGACCAATGAGTGGAAACGCCTCGGGGTCTGAAATTCCCGCAAAGGCCTGCGCCAACCACTCCTGTGCCCAGGCTTTTTCTGCAGGCAACACGGTATAAGTGACCTGACGGTTTGGCGTGGTGATACCGAGACCGCGCTCTACGAGCGTCAGCAACCAATCTGCCAGCGGGAGGTCTTTGTCCGAGAGCATTTTAAGCACTTCGTGCCCACCGGTGCGGAGTGACTGATTGGTGGCTTCGTCCTTGATCTGCTGGACCACGAGATGCCTCGCCACCCGCTGCGCATACCGATGAATCGCGGCGTCGTGTCCCCAGATTACCGCTAGGTCGTAAGGCTTACGGCCGAGCAGTTGACTGCACCAACCCTTAAATAGCGCAGTCTTTTTGGAAATAGCGCCGACGTGGCTGAGTTCGGGTAGCCCCCGGATGATGTCGAAACGTTTCGGGTGACCCAAAAAATCAATCTCGGCATTCGGATAAGCTTGCTTAAGTGCACGAATAGCAACACCAGTGAGCAACGTATCGCCAAAACGGGCGACATGAATCACCAGAATACGTTTGGGTGATTGCAACAGCTTTAGCACGATGTATCTTCTGCCAGCACTTTGAGCTGACTCAAGGATGTTTCAAGAACGATGAGCTGCAACATCTGCTCGGCTAGCGCCGGACGACGCTGATATTCAAGAACCAGCGCTTCTGTGCGTTTGGCGTTGATCTGTCCGTTGGTGAGCATTTCCAGACGCTGGCCTAGACCATTGAAACGCTTTTTTAGATCTTCGCGTAGCCAGGGTTGTAACGGCGGATTGAAACCACGCTTCTTGAGCTCGAAAAGTTTGAGCAACGCTAATCGTTGCGTGACTTCAGCAAATAGTTTCTTAGCGGGTTGCGTAAAACGGATGCTGTCTGGCAAGGCCATGACACATTCGACCCAGCGATGATCGAGCAGCGGCGCCCGCAGTTCCAAGCCATGCGCCATGGTACAAAGGTCTGCTTTGCGCAAAATGTATTCGGGTAGGTAGTTATCGGCATCTATGGCCAGCAACTGTTTAATCGGTGAAAGTTTGTTCAGTCGGTCAATTGACGGGTAACGCCAGTAAGTCACCTGCGGGTTACGCAGCACCGGCTGCAGGAAGGCACGCTGGCCAGGCGTCATGCCAGAGAAACGCAAACAGTAGGCTTCTAACCAGTTGAGTCGTAACTCTTCGACCAGCTTACGCCAACCCTTGCCGACCATGTCGTTAAGTCTTGGCAACGGTAACCGCAGCAAACGGCGCCAGCTGGTGCGCAAATGTTTGCCGATGCGTTTGTAGCCAGCCAGTAATTCGTCACCGCCGTCGCCGCCGAGCACCACCTTCACATGCTGGGTTGTTGCTTGTGAGAGATACCAGGTGGGAAAGCTTGATGGGTCCGCAAAAGGTTCATCCAGATCGGCAATGATCTGTTCGAAGTCGTTAGCAATGGTGAGCGGTACGGGGATTTCCTGGTTGGGCAGTTCCAGCGTTTGTGCAATCTGCCTAGCCACCGAGGATTCATCCAGCATGCTGCCCGGAAATGAGGCCGAGAAGGTTTGCAGTTGATCAAAGCCCTGCGCTTTGAGACGGCAGGCGATGGTACTGGAATCAATGCCGCCGGAGAGAAATACGCCGAGCGGCCGATCTGCCACGGTGCGGATCCGGATTGCGGTATCGAGTTCCTGTTTCCAGTCAGCAGACTTAGGTTCTGCTGTCCAGTAACAGTGTTTGGTCAGTTGTTGCGTATCCAACCGGTAGTGCAAATAGTGTGCGTTTTCCAAGCGGTTGATGTGCTGGAAGATGGTGCGCGGTGCGGGAATGTAACGATGCGCCAGATAGGCATCGATGCTTTCTGACGAAAATTCGCGCTGGTCTTTAGGCATTGCGGGCAAAACGGCGCGCACCAGGGAACCAAACGCCAGGCCACCGTTAGCGGTGGTGTAAATCAAGGGCTTGAGGCCCATGCGATCACGCACGAGAAAGACTTCCCGTTTGTTCCAATCCAAAATAGCAAAGGCAAACATGCCACGAAGTCTGGGCAGCAGCCCTTCCAACCCCCAGGCCTCATAACCGCGCAAAATAAATTCGGTATCGGCGTGTGTTTTAAATTGCACACCCTGCCGCCGCAGCTCGTCGGCATGCTGTTGCCAGTCGTAGACTTCCCCGTTGTAACAAATCCAGACGCTGCCGTCGTCGTTACTAAAAGGTTGGTCGGCTTCCGGGCGCGGATCCATAATCGCTAGGCGCGTATGGATTAGGGCAACTTCGGGATTAGCGTCGAGACGTTGACCCTGGGCGTTCCAAGCCACCACGTGCTCGGCATCCGGCCCACGCCGACGGAGCGCCGCCAGCATGCCCTGCACCGCAGCCGTGCTGGCCGGTTGTTGCTGGAAGAAGCCGGCAATGCCACACATGATTAAATTATTTCGCCTCGGCGATGGCTTGACGGAAAGCCTTGTCCATACGATCAAGCATAATGTCGATACCGAAGTTACGGCTATAGGCCAATGAGGCATCAGCAAACTGCTGGCGCAATTGTTCCTTGCCCATCAGGCGGCGCAGGTTTTCGGCGAGTTTGGGCACATCACGTGGCGGCGTCATTAAACCGGTTTGTCCATCCTGTAGCGCTTCGCCAATGGCACCGATCGGGGTGCTAATCGCGGGCACGCCACAAGCCATGGCCTGCATGAGGCCCTGCGGCACGCCTTCATCGCCAAACGATGGCAATACAAACAAATCAAGACAGTTCAGCCACTCAGGTACATTGTCCTGGTTACCGACCATGATGATGCGATCTTCGAGCCCGTGTGCGGCACGGCGGCGTTCGATATCGCCCCAGCGCGGGCCATCACCGATCACCAGAATCTGCCAATCGGGAAATTCGTTTTTGAGGCTGGCAAATGCATCAATCAGGTCATCGTGCCCCTTCCAGTCGCGCAGCGTGGCCAAAATGCCGATGGTGGGCTTATTAGGGACATTGAGCTTGGCGCGCATGGCGGCCTTATCGAGTGGCTTGTAGTAATTGAGATCAATACCCGTACGTACCGAAGTCATGCGATCAAGAGCGATACCGTTGACCTGATTCAACGTACTGCGCAGCGCTTCACCCGTAGTCACCATGTGCACGGTAGCTGTTTGATACAACCAGCGGGTGCTGAATTTGTTATTAACCGGGGTCGACACGTGGCGGGTACGCACCAATGGCGGCATGCCTGCCATTGTGGCGCAGTTGGCAGCCACTAACCAACTATCGGTAGAACTGTGCGTGTTAATGACGTCAAACTCGTGCCCGTGCTGTTTAAGGTATTGGCGCATGGCCATAAAGCCCTTAAAGTTTTTACGGCCCATGGGTAAAGTTACTGTGGGGATACCGCGCTTAATGGCTGCTGGCGCAATTTGCGCTTCAGGTGGCGTGACCAGCACAACCTTGTGGCCGCGCGCGATCATGCCAGCGGCTTCGGTAAGAATACGAATCTCCTGCCCACCCCAACCAGTAGAGGACTCAGTGTGCAGTATGGAGAGCGGTTTATTTGTCATTACAGTTTGAAGTCCGGTGCGTAGCGGCGGAACCAGAGTTCCAGCACCATCAGTGTCCACAGGCGTCCACCATGCGGTCGTTTCGGCGAGGCCTGTTCACGTTGTAGTTTGTCGAGGAAGCCTGCGCGGAAAATATTGCGCCCGGCGAGGCCACCCCCCCCCAGCATATCGGTGAGCGAGGTCTTGAGGCCACCCGCCAGCCATTCGTGCAGTGGCATGACGAAGCCCTGTTTACCGCGATAGACGATGTCGTGCGGCAAATAACGCTCGGCCACTTTTTTGAGCAGGTATTTGGTGTCGCGACCATGCAGCTTCAGGTTGGCTGGCAGGCGCGCGGCAAATTCAACCAGCTTATGATCTAAATATGGCACACGCGCTTCCAGCGAATACGCCATGGTGGCGCGATCCACTTTGGTGAGCAGATCGTCCGGCAACCAGAGCTTTTGGTCGATAGTAAGCAGTTTGTCGAGATAGCCGCTGGCCTGGCAATTAACGTAGGCCTCTTCCGCCAGCTGCTCCAAAGGCACGCTGGTTTTACGGGTGAGCGCCGGGTTGAGAATGCCTTTGTGCAGCTCACGATCGAAGTGATTCGGAATTGTGAGATAACGCCGTGCCAACGGACGCGCTGCGGCTTTGATCAACCGGTCTTTACGCAGGGTAGCAGGTAGCAGCGGGTAAATTAGCGGCAGCGGCGACAGCGGATGGCCTAAACGAGCAGCCAACTTGGCCTCTTTGAGTCGTTTGGCGTAGTTGCTGTAACCGGCAAAGACTTCGTCGGCCCCCTCCCCGCTGAGCGCAACGGTGACATGCTGACGCGTCAAGCGTGAAAGCAACATGGTGGGCAGCGCGGCTTGATCACCAAAGGGCTCATCGTAGATGTCGACCCATTGATCAAACGCGTCGATAACATCCCCCGGCTGCACCATCAGCGGATGATGATCGGCGCCGATGTGCTGCGCTACACGCGCCGCATACTCATGTTCGCTATGGCTGGTGTTACCAATAAAGCCGAGGTTAAAGATTTTGGGCTGCGTCTGACCCGCGTCTTTCATCAATGCCGCGATCAGTGACGAGTCAATGCCACCGCTGACAAACGCACCCAATGGCACATCAGCGACGAGCATGGAGGAGACTGAGCGCTTGAGCTCGGCTTCCAGCTGATCCGTGAGTTCCGCTTCGCTGGCCGTCCACTTGGGTTCGTAGTTCGGGTTCCAGTAAGTCCACTCGTACGTTTGCCCGTTCTGCACGCGCAGCGCCCGCGCTGGTTGCAACTTGCGGATCTGTTTGAAGATGGTGAACGGTGCGGGAATGTACTGGCATTCCAGATAGAGCTGTAAGGCGTCCAAATCAATATCACGCGACACACCCGGGTGCGCGAGAATGGCCTTGAGCTCTGAGGCAAAGAGAATGCGCTGGCCATCCTGATAGATGTTGAGCGGTTTAATGCCAAGCGGGTCGCGCACTAAGAGCAGCGATTCAGTTTGTTTATCCCAGAAGGCAAACGCAAACATGCCTTCAAGCCTTGGCAGGGCATCGTCACCCCAGGCAATCAGTGACTGTAACAATACTTCCGTATCGCCATTGGTGAGGAATACCACCCCGCGGTTTTGCAGCTCGGCGCGTAGCGCTTTAAAGTTATAGAGTTCGCCGTTGTAGGCCAGACTGTAGCGCCCGCAAGCGCTATGCATGGGCTGCTGGCTGGCCGCCAGATCAATAACGGGCAGGCGACGATGGCCCAGACCAATGGGGCCATCCAGATGGTAACCCGCGGCATCAGGACCCCGATGCGTGAGCGTGGTCGTCATGCGTTCCAGAATGCTCTGGTCTGCAGGTGCCTTATCGAGCCAGCCGACAAACCCGCACATCAGGCATTACCCTCATTTGGTGACGGGGTATCACCCTGCACCTGATGTAGGTAAGCGTAAATGCCATTGAGGGCAAGCAATTCGGTATGTGAACCAATTTCGGCAATACGCCCCTCTTTTAGCACAACGATACGGTCGGCATTTTCAATCGTGCTTAAACGATGGGCGATCACAAAGCTGGTGCGACCGACCATCAGCTCATCGAGTGCTTCCTGCACGTAGCGCTCCGATTCGTTGTCCAGTGCTGAAGTCGCTTCGTCAAGAATTAGGATGGGGGCGTTTTTGAGGACGGCGCGAGCAATGGCGATCCGCTGGCGCTGACCGCCCGATAAACGCATACCGCTCTCTCCTACAAGCGTTTCGAATCCATCTGGCAATGCATCTATGAACTCTAGCGCATGGGCTGCTTTGGCTGCATTACGAATATCGTCATGACTCAACTGCCGTGTTGCCCCAAAGGCAATATTGTTAGCGATCGTGTCATTAAACAGCAAAACTTCCTGGGTCACCAATGACATATGCTTGCGCAGGCTGTTCAAATGGACAGTATCGATAGGGTAGCCGTCAATACAAATTTCTCCCGCTGTAGCATGAAGAAAATTGGGCAATAAATTAGCAAACGTACTTTTGCCACCGCCAGACGGCCCCACCAGGGCAATACGTTCCCCGGGCCGAACATCCAGATTGATTTCAGTTAAGGCATTTCGCTCGGCGTCTGGGTACCGATAGCTCACCCGATCAAAGACGATATGACCCCGCACGCTTTCGAGCGTCACGGAGCCTGTATCTCTTTCTGGCACTTCATCCAACAGCGAGAAGATGTGCTCGGCAGCAGCCAAACCACGTTGAATCGGCGCATTAAGATCCGACAGACGTTTTAGCGGCGCATTCATCATCAAGGTTGCTGTAATGAAGGATGCGAAACCACCAATCGTGGTCATGCCTTCGGCCGATTGCACCATGGCGACGGCAATGATAATTGCAACGGCAAACGCTGATGTGAGCTGTGTGATCGGCGTTCCAAGCGCTGCGCTTACAGTGCCTCGCATAAGAATGCCACGCAAGTAGTTGGCTACACGCTCGAATCGATCGACTTCCTGAGATTCACCACCATAGACTTTGATAACTTTCTGATTCGAGATTGCTTCTTGTATAGCGGTTGTCATCATGACCATATTGTCATGCTCAGCATGCATCAAACGACGCAAACGCTTGCTCAGCTTGCGCACAGAAACCATGAGGACCGGCACAACGGTCACTGCAATCAACATGAGCTGCCAATTCAGATAGAGCAACCAACCGAAAAGCCCGATGACCGTGACGCCATCTTTGATAATCGTCAAAAGCACCGTTGTGCTTGCTGACGTTACCCCATTCACATCGTTGGTAATTCGGTTAATCGTTTTCGCCGAAGGGTGCTTCTGAAAATAGATACTGGGTAGTTTGACGAGGTGCGCAAACATGTCTACCCGAATTTGATAGACGATTTTGTTTTGAACCCACGCCATGATGTAGGTCGAAGCGAACCCTAAGGCACCCCGCAAGAAAAAGATACCAACTACTGCAAATGGCAGCCAGAGAAGGGGGCTACCCTCACCAAATTTGAACCCATCATCCAGCATGGGCTTCATTAATGCTGGCAACATAGGCTCTGTTGCTGCAGACAATGCAGCAAGCCCGGTGCCTAAAGCAAGCGCTTTGTAGTAAGGCCTCGCATATTTGAGCAAGCGGCGATAAAGCTTAAGATTTTCAGGGTCGACCAGTCTCATCCGTGCATCCAGCAAGGGCCCGGGCACGCCCCGGACTCAACGCCCGTATTGTACTTGATGTACCCAGTCTAATCGGGGTTATGAGGCCTTGATCAAACTGGCGTAGAGCGCCTGCAGTTCTGCTGACATTGCCTCCCAAGAAAGGTGTGCCACGCAATGGCGCGCCGCCTTGACAGCTGCGTCAGCTGGCAGACGGGTGGCCTCCAGCAAACGCACCAACTCCTGCGCCATAGCAGCCGGATCTTGCGGAGACACAACGGCGCCCGCCAATGGGCTGGCAATGAGCTCTGCTACGCCACAGGTAGGGCTAGTGAGCGTAGGCAAACCACAGGCAAGCGCCTCCAGAGCGGCATTGGGGCACGGGTCATATTGGGTGGGCAGCGCAAAGACATCGGCGGCACCATACCAGGCGGTGACATCTTTCTGCGCACCGGCAAAGACAACACGATCTGCCACCTTGAGGTTTTCGGCCAGCCTGCGGTAACGATCCAGATGCTTGTCGGCACCAACTACGGCCAACCAGGCACCGGTTTCGCGAAGGGTTGACTGAGCCATGGCCTTAAGGAGCGGCGCTACGCCTTTCCGCTGGTAACCACTGCCTACATACAGGATGAGCGGCACACTCTGCGGGATCGAAAATTCATTTCTGACACGTTCACGACTTTTAACAACGTTTTCTCGGCTGAACTTAAGAAGATCGACGCCATTGTAGATAACGCGAAGCCTTTCTGTAGCCACGCCGTATTCGGCCTGGATTTCTTCTGCCACCATTTTTGAATTACAAATTACGGCCCGCAGGTTGGCGTGCGCAAACATGGCGCGTTCTGCCTCTACTGTGTAGGCATGATAAGGATCTATCTTTTGCAACCAGTTGCTAAGTGCAGACTGGTCGGCCTGGCGATGGCGAAGCCACGCAGCGTGAATACCATCACCTGCCCTGAAGATGTGGCAGCCGGGAATACGCTCATGCGCCTGGACCAAATCGAATCGATTTTCCCGAATGATCCGTCCTACGGCCTTGGCAAAGCTACGATCTCGATTGACACGGCCAAACAGCAACGGCAGGTAGGAAGGATTAACAATTTCAATCTGCCTAGGCGAGGCGTTTAAGTCGCCCCCCCCCCAAGCCCGAGTGAGCAAAGTCAAATCAATACCACCACCATGGCTCAAGGCCGTCAAAGCCCCTTCGACAAAACGCTCTGCCCCGCCAAAGGGGTTGTAACGTTGGCGGGCAATTGCAATTTTTAGATTAGGCATGTACCAATTTTACATGCTCAAATGAAACTCTTTTGTTAACCTTAGCTTCATGAAGATCAAAATATTTATCATTAGTCTGGTGCGCTCCACTGATCGACGAGCAGGGATCGCCAAGAGGCTCAATGCGCTTAATCTGGACTTCGAGTTTATTGATGCCGTTGATGCACAGGCGCTCTCTACTATAGAAATTAAAGCGATACAAACAAGCCAACGCGCTCGCCGAGACTATGGCCGCACGATCGGCTCAACCGAAATAGCTTGCGCTTTCAGCCACTTAAAAGCTTACCAAGCAGTGCACACCCATGGTCTAGATGGTGCCATCATTTTAGAAGACGACGCCATCATTGACGAGCAGTTTGCTCCCTTTGTGAATTGGCTCACCCAGCAAGAGACTGTTCCAAAAGGCTTGTGGCTTTTAGGGGGTGGAGAATATCTCGAAAAACAAGTACTCAAGAACTACTTTGATTTCTCAATTCTGGCCAAAAACCCTGCTGTAATGGATTCTACTTGGGGAAAACTATTCCAGATTGAATGTTGTTTCGACAAGCTTGCTCGAGCTTGCGGATACTTTATAGACGCGCAAACAGCTCTCGCACTGCGAAATTACAATAACCCGCCCGCCGCCCTAGCTGACGATTGGCCCTTCTTCATTCACAACGGATGCATTCAATCTGCATACATTTGTCAGCCCTACCTGATTCAACACCCTATTGAAATCAACGGTCAAAGCCTTCTGCAAGCCGAAAGAGCGCTTCCACAAGGAAACGCACATTCAAAAAAGAAACTATCCACCTTGATTAAAGAACGGCTCGGCTATTACCAAGCGCTGTACAGAATCAAGGTCTGCATTCATCAATTAAAACACCGCGTATTTCGCTAAAATTATCGCCCAAAGTCAGTCGTTACCAGAGACTTGGGGCGCTGCCTTAAAGACTTTCTTGTAGGCCTTGGGTAACGCGGGCGCCTGACTTGGTAGCTGGCTAATGATGCAGTTATAAGCACGCTGACCGCGCGGGCTGTTGTCGTTGAAATAACCGCTGATATCAGCTTTCCACTGCTCCGGGGTGATCGTGCCATAGAGCAGCATCGACGCCTGATCCAGGAAGTAGTCTTCATCCCCTGCCAACGAGGCGTCATCATCGGCTAATTGCCAGACTTCGACACCGTTGATGTACTCCATACCACAATTTTTGGCGATACGATTCAAATAGTCATCCAGTTCCGTGCTGCGCCCTAACTGGAACATATCGGGCGCACAGGCGGTGGCGCTTAATGCGACAACCAGTCCGGCCAGCATTGCGCGCGCGCGGCCCGAAAGCTTAAACAAATTGGCTGGCATAATCGTCTCCATGAAAAACCTGTTGATTTGTGTCGCTATTCTATTCGGCATTGCGCCTGCTGTCTCTGCACAGGAAGATGCCGCGTTATCGCGCTTTGTGCGCGCACTGGCCACCGTGGACATACCCGCTGCCCATGTGAGCGTGGTGGCACAACCGCTGGAAGGCGGTGACAAGGGCTGGGCGCTGCATCCCAACGCACTACGCCTGACCGCCTCGACCGCCAAGCTCTACACCACCTATGCCGCACTGGTGCGGCTGGGGCCGGCCACGACGCTGAAGACAGAGGTCTGGCAAAACGGGAGCGACCTCATTCTTGTAGGCAGCGGCGACCCTTCACTTACGGTGGAGCGGATTTCCAGTCTGTTACGTCAATTACGCGCCCAGGGCATGCAACACATTAACGGCAACATCGTGCTGGATCGTTCCCGCTTCGGGCCAGCATCGTCTATGCCCTTTGACCCGACGACTTTTGATAACAAACCGATGCGGCCCTATAACGTGGGGCCAGATGCCCTGCTGCTGAACTTCCGGGCGATTCAGGTCGTGCTGACGCCTCAAAACGCTAGCGTACTGGCACGCCTGGATACACCGCTGGCCGATGCTTCGGTAGACAATCAATTGCAGCTGGGCGATGGGCCCTGCAGCGACTGGAAGGATGGGGTGCAAAGCACCATCAGCGGTAATTTCCGGATTACGCTGAAGGGCAAGTTTCCACGATCGTGCACCCCGCAGACGCTGCAACTCGCTGCTCATGGCCCGGAGCTATCGGGTGAGGCCGGTGCCAATCAATATGCCGAGGCGTTGATTCGTGGCTTATGGGAAGAAATGGGGGGTAGCTGGAGCGGCAAAGCCGTCAGCGGTACCAAACCATCTGCGGCTACGCTGGTGGCCAGCACCGAATCGCAACCCGTGGCACAACTGGTGCGCGACATTAACAAGTATTCGAATAACGTGATGGCGCGGCAGCTATTCCTGTTACTGGCCGATGCGCCCTCTACCCAGGCGGGTGCTGAGCAGGCTTTGCGCCAGACACTGGCCGCCCGCAGTGTGCCGATGAAGCATCTGGTGATTGAAAACGGTTCGGGGCTTTCGCGTAAAGAAGCCACAACGGCCGAAGAAATGACCGGGTTGCTGCGCGTGATCTGGCACGACCCACGCATGCCAGAACTACTGAGCTCATTGCCGATTGGCGGCACCGACGGCACACTGAAGAAGAACAAAAATAACGGCGGCGATGTCGGACGGATTCGCCTGAAAACCGGCTCACTGG
>Ga0209066_10003775_pt1 | contig 17044 bp, 17 predicted proteins | sample All_14_2_FD_187198 | JGI IMG/M metagenome (GOLD analysis project Ga0209066, IMG submission 187198) | Freshwater microbial communities in response to fracking from Pennsylvania, USA - Allegheny Zone_MetaG_DW_15 (SPAdes) (version 2) ... | reverse complement strand
CGTCAGGTCGGGGTACAGCGTGGGCGCCCAGAACAGCAGTGCGTTCTGCACCATGTCCCCGACACCGGGAATGAGCCCGATGAGCCAGGCCACCGCCGTGACCGCGATGATCGCGTACGTGACGACCGGCCGCGCGTCGGTCGCCGTGACCGCGCGCGGTCGCGACCAGCGTCGCTGCGCCGTCCGCTGCGCGGGTGTCTGCGCCCGCCGTTGATCCGCGAGGCACTCCGGGCAGATGACCCCGACCGCAGCCTGCGTCTGGCACTCCGGGCAGATCGTGCGCAGACAGCGCTGGCACAGCACGAAGCTCTGCCGATCCGGATGCCGGTAGCAGAAATTGTCGCCGTTGCGACTGAGGTCGGGGGTGGTCACGGACGAAGGAGCCTGCTAGACCGCGACGATGTCGACGGACTGCAGCACGACGGGCTCGATCGGGCGATCGCCGGCCGCGGTGGGCAGGGCGCTGATCGTGTCGACGACAGCCTTCGAGGCGTCGTCGGCCACCTCGCCGAAGATCGTGTGCTTGCCCTGGAGCCACTCGGGTCCGCGACCACCCTGACCGGGGACAGTGATGAAGAACTGTGACCCGTTCGTGCCCTCGGGCTTGCCGGTGATCGCGTTGCGCCGAAGGCCGGCGTTGGCCATTGCGAGCTTGTACGGCGCTGTGAAGGTGAGCTCGCCGTTGATCTCGTCGTTGAAGTTGTAACCCGGGCCGCCCGTGCCGGCGCCGAGCGGGTCGCCGCCCTGGATCATGAAACCGGAGATGATGCGGTGAAAGACGACGTCCTTGTAGAGCGGCCCGTCGCCCGGCTTTCCGGTGGCGGGGTGGGTCCAGTCTTTGGTTCCGTCCGAGAGTCCGATGAAGTTCTCGACGGTCTTGGGCGCGTGATCTCCGAAGAGGTTCACCACGATGTCCCCGTAATTGGTGTGCAGGGTGGCTACGGCAGTGTGCTGAGGCATGTCGACCATTCTCTCAGAGTTCGGTGGGAGTCCTCCCGTCTGCGGTGCCGTCTGGCAAGATGGGACGACTACATCCCCCGGCCTTAGGGAGGGCAACGTGAGCCTCAACAGCAAGCGCAAGAAGGAACTCCGCAAACTCCAGGCGCGGGCGAACAACCTGTGGGAGTCCCAGCAGTTGCTCGTCGGCGAAGCCGGAGTGATCGCCCGCGAAGCGGGCCGCCAGCTCGGCAACTTCAGCCGGGAGCAGGTCATCCCCGGCGTGCAGGCAGGTTACGGCAAGTACGCCGCGCCGTACGTCGACAAGAGCAAGAAGTACTCGAAGCAGGTTCTGGCCGAGAAGGTGGTTCCCACGGCCGGTGCCGTCGTCGGCTCCGCCCTGTCGGTCTGGGATGCCGCCGGCGACACCCGTGCGCGGCTCGCGTCCGGCAAGGGCTTCGTCATGCCGGATGCCACCACCTATGCGAAGAAGGCCGACAAGTACGGCGCGCAGGCTTCGAAGAGGCTCGCCTCGAAGCTCGCCGTTCTCGACCCGCCGAAGCGGGGCATCGGCGCCGGTGGGGTGATCGCGATCATCCTCGGTGTCGCGGCGACCGTCGGTGTGCTCTACGCCGCGTGGCAGACGCTGCGTGCCGATGACGAGCTGTGGGTCGCCGACGACCCGCTGCGCGCGCCGGACGCTTGAGCCTGCACGCGGCTCAAGATCGAGTAGGTGCGCCAGCGCCGTATCGAGTTCTCTACCGCTGACACGACGAAGCCCCGCTGACCTGCGGGGCTTCGTCGTGGGTAGCCGGTATGGATGACGGCCCCTGATCCGACCGCACGCGTCCGCGATGCGGCATCCGCTCGCAGCCGATCGACTGATCAGATCCGGGCGGCCATCTTCAGCGCGATGTCGACCAGTTTGACCCGCTGCAGCGTCGTCACGCCCGACAGCGGAAACCAGTCGGCGCGGTCGGTGGATCCGCCGATCTCGTTGCGCAGCTTGCCGCCGATCACGCGCGCGGCGTACACGATGCGAAGTGCATGGAGCGGACCGGTGGGATCCGCAGCCAGCCGACGGCCCGCCGGAATGACCCGCGAATGGATGCCGAGCAGCTCGTCGACACTGACCCGATAGCCCGTCTCTTCGCGAACCTCGCGACGCGCCGCGTGCTCGGGGTCCTCTCCGGCCTCGAGGCCCCCGCCCGGAAGAGTCCATGCGGCACGTCGCCCTTCGTTCCAGTGCGCCAGAAGGATCCGATCGTCCGGGTCGATGATGACGGCGTAGGCCGCGACCCGCATGTCCATGCGTCCGACTCTACCGATTGACGAAAGCGCCGACCCTTCGGGCCGGCGCTCATCGACATGTGGAGCCTAGGAGATTCGAACTCCTGACATCCTGCTTGCAAAGCAGGCGCTCTACCAACTGAGCTAAGGCCCCTGGGCTATTCTTGTGGGGGTACCAGGACTTGAACCTGGGACCTCTTCATTATCAGTGAAGCGCTCTAACCGCCTGAGCTATACCCCCGTTTGGGCACGACGCGCGCGCCGTCAACCTCCAAGACTTTACCTGAACGACAGGCAATTCACGAATTCGGTCCGGGTCGTTTCTCCGGCGGAGCGCGGCCGCAACCACAGCAAAGGAGTTGACTCAGGGCATGAGCGACGATGAGCCGAACCACGCCGGCGAGGCGCACTCCGGCGGCGTCGGTCAGCGTCTCAATTGGCTTCGCGCAGGGGTGCTGGGCGCCAACGACGGCATCGTCTCGGTCGCGTCCCTCGTTGTGGGCGTCGCCGGCGCGACGACCGACACGCCTGCGCTGCTGGTCGCCGGAGTCGCGGGGCTGGTCGGCGGCGCGATCTCGATGGCGCTCGGCGAATACGTCTCTGTCAGCAGTCAGCGCGACAGTGAACGGGCGCTCATCGAGAAGGAGACCCGGGAACTTCGAGAGATGCCCGAGGAAGAGCTCGACGAACTGACCTCGCTCTATCGCGCGCGCGGTCTCACCGACGCGACGGCCCGGCAGGTCGCGGTCGAGCTCACCGCGCACGATGCACTGGCCGCGCACCTCGAGGTCGAGCTGCACATCGATCAGGATGACCTTGTGAGTCCGTGGCAGGCCGCGCTCTCATCCGCGGTGGCATTCACCCTGGGTGCGCTGCTGCCGCTTCTGACGATCCTGCTGCTTCCGGCGAATCTGAAGACCCCGCTGACCTTCGTCGCCGTGCTGGTCGCCCTCGCCATCACCGGCACGGTGTCGGCACAACTCGGTGGCAGCGGCAAGGTGCGCGCCACGCTGCGGCTGGTGATCGGAGGCGGGCTTGCGCTGGTCGTCACCTGGGCGATCGGAACGCTTCTGGGAACAACCGGGGTCGTGTGATCGCGTGCGGGTCTCGATACGCTCGCAGGCTCGCTCGACTCAGTTCGACGTGAAACCGACCAGCAGACCGCCGGTCACCTTGACCGCGAGATTGTAGATGCCGGCGATGACCGCTCCGAGCACCGTGACGACCACGAGGTTGAGGATCGCCACGATCGCCGCGAACGCCATGACCTGCGGCAGGCCGATGAAGGCGGTGATCGAGACCCCGCCGTCGGAGAAGCTCTGGAAGAACTCGTCGACCGTGCCGATCAGACCGGTCGCCTGCACGATCAGGTAGACCAGGAAAAAGCTCACGACCGTGACGATCGCCAGCGCGACCGCGGCCAGGAACGACAGCTTGACCGCCGACCAGAAGTCGACGTACACCAGCCGCAGGCGCACCTGCTTGGCGCTGGTCTTACGGCTGGACTTCTTTGCGAGCTTGTCGGCTACGGTGCTCATGCGTCAGTACTCTCTTCGGGGATCTCGGACGAGGCCTCGGGTGTGTCGGACACTGCATGTTCCTGAGCGGTGTCGACTGCCTCTGATGTCGCCGCCTCTGATATCTCGGCCAGGCCGCGCTCTGAGTTGCGTGCGATCGCGATGATGCGATCAGCGTCGTCGGCACGTGCGAAAACGACACCCATGGTGTCGCGGCCCTTGGCGGGGACCTCGGCCACCGCAGAGCGTATCACCTTGCCGCTGGCAAGAACCACCAAGACCTCGTCGTCCTCGGCGACCATGAGTCCGCCCGCCAAGATGCCCCTGTCGTCGCTGAGTCGGGCGACCTTGATGCCCAGACCGCCGCGGCTCTGGCCCCGGTACTGCGCGATATCTGTGCGCTTGGCGTAGCCGCCGTCGGTCACGACGAAAACGAAAGCGCCGTCGCGAGCGACGGATGCCGACAGCAGACTGTCGCCGGAACGGAAGGACATGCCCTTCACGCCCTCGGTCGAGCGGCCCATCGGACGCAGCGACTCGTCGTTCGCGGTGAAGCGCAGTGACATCCCGAGCCGGCTGATGAGCAGGATGTCATCGTCCTCGTCGACCAGCAGCGCACTGACGACCTCATCACCGTCGGCTTCGTCCTGACCGCGCAGCTTGATCGCGATGACGCCGCCCTGACGGTTCGTGTCGTACTCGGTGAGGCGCGTCTTCTTGACGAGCCCGCTTCGGGTCGCCAGCACCAGATACGTCGCGGCGCCGTAGTCGCGGATGTCGAGGATCTGCGCGATCTCCTCGCCCGGCTGAAGCGCCAGGAGGTTCGCGACGTGCTGGCCCTTGGCGTCGCGCCCGGCCTCGGGCACTTCGTAGGCCTTCGCACGGTAGACCCGGCCCTTCGTGGTGAAGAAGAGCAGCCAGTGGTGCGTGGTGGTGACGAAGAAGTGCTCGACCACGTCGTCGGCGCGCAGCTGCGCGCCCTTCACGCCCCGACCGCCGCGGTGCTGCTGACGATAGTTGTCGCTGCGCGTGCGCTTGATGTAGCCGTCGCGGGTCACGGTGACCACCATCTCCTCTTCGGGGATGAGGTCCTCGATCGACATGTCGCCGTCGTAGCCGGGCAGGATCTGGGTGCGACGGTCATCGCCGAAACGGTCGACGATCGAGGTGAGCTCCTCGCGGATGATGGAGCGCTGCCGCGCCGGGTCGGCCAGGATCGCCTTGAAGTCGGTGATCTGCGCCTCGAGCTCGGTGGCCTCGTCGATGATCTTCTGCCGCTCGAGGGCAGCGAGCCGGCGCAGCTGCATCGCAAGGATCGCGTCGGCCTGGATGTCATCGATCTCCAGGAGCGACTTCAAGCCATCGCGCGCGTCGTCGACCGTCGGCGACCGGCGGATCAGCGCGATGACATCGTCGAGCGCATCGAGAGCCTTGAGGTAGCCGCGGAGGATGTGCATGCGCTCTTCGGCCTTACGCAGCCGGAACTGCGTGCGGCGGACGATCACGACGATCTGGTGGTCGATCCAGTGCGTGATGAACCCGTCGAGCGGCAGCGTGCGGGGCACACCATCGACGATCGCGAGCATGTTCGCGCCGAAGTTCTCCTGCAGCTGGGTGTGCTTGTACAGGTTGTTCAGCACGACCTTGGCGACGGCATCCCGCTTCAACACGATCACCAGACGCTGACCCGTGCGGTCCGACGTCTCGTCGCGGATGTCGGCGATGCCGGTGATCTTGCCCTCACGGGCGAGGTCGCTGATCTTGACGGCCACGTTGTCAGGGTTGACCTGGTACGGCAGCTCGGTGATCACGAGGCACGTGCGGCCCTGGATCTCTTCGACGTTGACGACCGCGCGCATGGTGATGGAGCCGCGGCCGGTGCGGTAGGCGTCCTTGATGCCGCGCGTTCCGAGGATCTGCGCGTGCGTGGGGAAGTCCGGTCCGGGAATGCGCTCCATGAGCGCCTCGAGCAGCTCTTCGCGCGACGCGTCCGGGTTCTCCAGCGCCCACAGGGCACCGGAGGAGACCTCGCGGAGGTTGTGCGGCGGGATGTTGGTCGCCATGCCGACCGCGATGCCGACCGATCCGTTGACCAGGAGGTTCGGAAACCGCGCCGGCAGGACCGAGGGCTCCTGCGTCTGGCCGTCGTAGTTGTCCTGGAAGTCGACGGTGTCTTCTTCGATGTCGCGCACCAGCTCGAGCGCGAGAGGGGCCATCTTGGTCTCGGTGTACCGGGGCGCCGCCGCACCCTGGTTGCCGGGAGAGCCGAAGTTGCCCTGACCGAGTGCGAGCGGGTAGCGCAGCGACCACGGCTGCACGAGCCGCACCAGGGCATCGTAGATCGCGCTGTCGCCGTGCGGGTGGTACTGACCCATCACTTCACCGACCACGCGCGCGCACTTGGAGAACGACTTGTCGGGCCGGAAACCGCCGTCGTACATGCCGTAGATGACACGACGGTGCACGGGCTTCATGCCGTCGCGCACGTCCGGCAGGGCACGGCCGATGATGACGCTCATCGCGTAGTCGAGGTAACTGCGCTGCATCTCGGACTGCAGGTCGACCCGGTCGATCTTGCCGTGATTGTGTGCGGGAGTCGGTTCGGGACGCTCTTGGTCAGTCATCGGTTTCGTTTCGTTTCTTCGCAGCCGGGGTCAGAGGGCATCAGATCTGGCGATCAGATGTCGAGGAACCGGACGTCCTTCGCGTTGCGCTGGATGAACCCGCGGCGGGACTCGACGTCTTCCCCCATCAGGATCGTGAAGATCTCGTCGGCTGCGGCGGCATCGTCGATCGTGACCTGGCGCAGGGTGCGCGCCTCGGGATCCATCGTGGTCTCCCACAACTCCTTCGCATTCATCTCGCCGAGGCCCTTGTAGCGCTGGATGCTGTTGTCCTTCGGGATCCGCTTGCCCGCCGCGAGCCCCTCGACCAGGAGCGCATCGCGTTCGCGATCGCTGTAGACGTACTCGTGGGGCGAGTTCGACCACTTGATCCGGTACAGCGGCGGCTGCGCGAGGTACACGAAGCCCGCTTCGATCAGTCCCCGCATGTAGCGGAACAGCAGGGTCAGCAGGAGTGTGGTGATGTGCTGGCCGTCGACGTCGGCATCCGCCATCAGCACGATCTTGTGGTACCGGGCCTTGAGGATGTCGAAGTCCTCGCCGATCCCGGTGCCGAAAGCCTGGATCATCGCCTGCACTTCGCGGTTGCCGAGAGCGCGGTCCAGCCTTGCGCGCTCGACGTTGAGGATCTTTCCGCGCAGCGCCAGGATCGCCTGGGTGTGGGGATCGCGCCCCTGCACCGCGGAGCCGCCGGCGGAGTCGCCCTCCACCAGGAAGATCTCACTGATCGACGGGTCCTTGCTCGTGCAATCCTTGAGCTTGTCGGGCATCGCGGCGCTCTCGAACACGCTCTTGCGGCGCGCTGTCTCGCGCGCCTTGCGCGCGGCCAGCCGTGCGGTCGCGGCGTCGATCGCCTTGCGGATGATGTTCCTGGCCTGCACCGGGTTGCGGTCGAACCAGTCGCCGAGCCGGTCGCCGACGACCTTCTGGACGAAAGCCTTGGCTTCGGTGTTGCCGAGCTTGGTCTTGGTCTGCCCCTCGAACTGAGGCTCGGAGAGCTTGACCGAGATCACCGCGGTGAGACCCTCGCGCACGTCGTCGCCGGACAGGTTCTCGTCCTTCTCCTTGAGCAGGTTGTTCGCGCGGGCGTACTTGTTCACCAGCGTGGTCAGCGCGGCGCGGAACCCCTCTTCGTGCGTCCCGCCCTCGTGCGTATTGATCGTGTTCGCGTAGGTGAAGACGTTCTCGGTATAGCTCGTCGTCCACTGCATCGCCACTTCGAGGGCGATCTTGCGTTCGGTGTCTTCGGATTCGAAGTCGATGACCTCATCATTGACGTGCTCCGCCTTGCGGACGCGGTTGAGGTACTCGACATAGTCGACAAGACCGCGTTCATAGAGGAATGAGTCGTGGCGCTGCTGAAGCACGACCTGCCCGGGCGCCGTCTCCTCCTCGTAGGCGGACGACGGACGCTCATCGATCAGGTCGATGCGCAGACCCTTGTTCAGGAACGCCATCTGCTGGAAGCGGCTGCGCAGCACTTCATACTCGAAGTCGACGGTCTCGAAGATCGAGGCATCCGGCCAGAATGTGATCGTGGTGCCGGTCTCGATGCTCTCTTCACCGCGTTCGAGCGGCGCGACAGGATTGCCACCGTCACGGTACGTCTGGCGCCAGACGTACCCTTGGCGACGCACTTCGACGTCCAGTCGGGTGGACAGCGCATTGACGACGGACGAGCCCACGCCGTGCAGACCGCCGGAGACCGCATAACCGCCGCCGCCGAACTTTCCGCCGGCGTGAAGGACGGTGAGCACGACCTCGACAGTCGACTTGCCCTCGGACTTGTGCACGTCGACCGGGATGCCGCGGCCGTTGTCCACGCAGCGAACGCCGCCGTCGGGGAGGATCGTGACGACGATCGTGTCGCAGTAGCCGGCGAGCGCTTCATCGACGGAGTTGTCGACGATCTCCTGGACGAGGTGGTGCAGGCCACGGGGTCCGGTCGAGCCGATATACATACCCGGGCGCTTGCGCACCGCTTCGAGACCTTCGAGAACCTGGATCTCGTCCGCACCGTATTCGACGTGAGTCCGTTCGGCTTGCACTGGTTCCGCGGAATGCTGTTCGGGTTGCTCGGGCAGGCTTTCAGGGGTCTCGGACGTCATTATCTCGGCGCGCTCCACATCCTATTTCGGGGCCGCCCCAGTCTACCAAGGAACCACTGTCATGCGAGCCATGTGCGGCCCTGTGGCGCCCTCGATTGCGAGCGGATATCACGTGAGGTGTCTTAGCCGTAGGTATCGCGCGGACCGCGCCCTGGAGTCGTTCTGGGACCCCATTTCCAGGAGGGGACGTCGGGTCCGATGAAGCGGATGCCGTCGACACCCGCTGCGGGATACCTTCGCACGATCTGGGAAAGGATCTCCGATCGCATCAGCTGGAGCTGTTTGGCCCATGCGGTCGAGTCCGCCTGAACGGTGAGAGTGCCCCCCGTGAAAGCCACCGGATGGGTGTGCAACGCGGTGGTCTCGCCGGCGACTTCAGCCCACGTGCGCACCACGTCCTCACGGGCCAACTGCGAGTCCCACCCGGCATCCCGGGTGAGATCGGCGAGCACGTCGGCGACGCCTTTGGGGTCGCGTCCAGGGGTGAACGGCGCGTTCTCGTCATCCGGACCGCGGCGGCGGCGCTTGCGGTGGGTCCGCGCCGACGGCTCGAGTCCGCGCAGCCTCAGATACGTGGCGATCGTCTCGGGCACGGACTCGACGCCGTCGACCGGCTCAGGCTCCGGCATCCGTCGCCTCCAGAATGCGGCCCGCCTCGACGCGGACGACCCGGGTGCGAAGCCCGAGAGGAACGTCCTCCTCCACCGCAGCGGTGACGATGACCTGCTCGTAGCCGACGGTGAGGTCGGCCAGGCGCGCGCGACGATCGGTGTCGAGCTCGGCGAAGACGTCATCGAGGATGAGAACCGGGTCTCCGAGGCGCGAGTCCGCGCGCAGCAGCTCGGCGGAGGCCAGCCGTAGCGCGAGAGCCACCGACCACGACTCTCCATGAGAGGCATAGCCCTTTACGGGCAGGTCGCGCACCCGCAGCACGAGATCGTCGCGGTGCGGGCCGACGAGGGTCAGGCCTCGGTCGAGCTCTGCCGCACGCCGTTCTGCGAGCGCTTCGCGGAACAGCTCGGCGATCTGCGTCGGGCGCATTCCCACGTTGCCGTCAGGGGCGGGTGAACCGTCCGGGGCTCCGCCCCCGACTCCCGCCTCACTGAGGCTCGCCTCGGGGTCGCCGCCACGCACCGACAATGCCCAATCGAGTTGGGGTCGGTGATCGGCGCCGGCGATCGCCGAGTATGCGGCGATCAGCGGCATGCTCAAATCGGCCGCAAGGCCGAGGCGGGCTTGGATGAGTTCGGTCCCGAGCGCGACGAGCTTGTCGTCCCAGACATCGAGCGTGGAGAGCTGTTCGCCGCGGATGCCGCGGACCTTCGCCGACTTCAGCAGCGCCGTGCGCTGCCGTAGGACCCGGTCGTAGTCAGAGATGACCCCGGCGAACCGGGGAGAACGCTGGACGAGCAGCTGATCCATGAAGCGCCGGCGCAACGAGGGGTCGCCGCGCACGATCTGCAGGTCTTCCGGGGCGAAGAGCACGACCTGCGCGTAGCGAGGCAACTCAGTGGTCTTCACCGGCGCGCCGTTGACGCGCGCCTTGTTCGCGCCCTGGCGGTTCAGCTGCGCTTCGAGCAGCACGCTGCGATCACCGTGCGTGAGACGAGCACGGACGATCGCCGCATCCGCCCCGTCGCGCACCAGCGGGGGGTCGTTGGACACCCGGTGCGATCCGAGCGTCGCGAGGTAGGCGATCGCCTCGGCGAGATTCGTCTTTCCCTGACCGTTGCGGCCGACGAAGACGTTCGGCCCTGGACCCAGCGTGACGTCGGCGACCGCGTAGTTGCGGAAGTCGACGAGGCTCAGGTGTTCCACGATCACTGTGCAACCCTATTCCGCACGTCCGACCCGTAGGGGTGGGTGCCGATGCGCTCGAGTCTCGATACCCGCGCTACTGGACCACCGCGCTGCGCGCGGCCCGTCTCAACGGAGCAGGAGGTTGGGCTGCAGCAGGTACTTGAAGGATTCGGTGTTGCCCTTCTCGACCGAGGTCTGCGGGGTGATCAGCACCGGGCTCAGCTTGTTCGCGTTCTCGCTCGAGGTGAACGTGATCCGGACGAACTCGCTCTTGACCGCACCGAGCGACTCGAGGAGGTACTGCGGGTTCAGACCGAGGGTGACGTCGTCGCCGACCAAGTGGGAGTCGACGGATTCCGTCGCGCGAGCCTGTTCGGTGCCCGACGCGTCCATCGAGACGTTGTCGGTGGTGAACGTGAAGCGCAGCGGCGCAGACCGGTCGAGCACGAGCGAGACGCGGCGAACCGCCTCGGCGAGGTCGGCGGTGTTGAGCACCGCGTGGTGCTCGGTCTGATCGGGGAAGAGGCGACGCACCGGCGGGAAGTTGCCCTTGATCAGCAGCGAGGTCACGGTTTTGTTGCCCGCCGTGAAGGCGATGATCTCTCGGTCGCCCGAGCCGGAGAACGCGATCGAGATGTCACCGCCGTGCGCGAACGTCTTGCCCACCTCGGTGAGGGTGCGGGCCGGAACCAGCGCGGTGGTCGGTTCGGCGGATGCGTCTGCGCCGCCGTCCCAGGGGATCTCACGCAGCGCGACGCGGTAGCGGTCGGTCGCGACGAGACTGAGCTTCGTCCCCGAGACCTCGAGTTGCACACCGGTCAGGACCGGGGTGACATCGTCGCGCGACGCCGCGAAGGCGACCTGCGCGATCGCGGTCGCGAACTCCTCGGCCGGCACGAGTCCGGTCTCGCCCGACACCTCGGGGATGGCGGGGTACTCCTGCACCGGCATGGATGCCAGGGTGAAGCGGGCCGAACCGCAGGTGAGGACGATCCCCCCGTCGTCGTCGACCTCGACCTGGATCGGCGCGTTCGGAAGGCGGCTGGCGATCTCGGAGAGAAGTCGCCCGTGAACCAGGATCGTTCCCGGTTCATCGACGGTCGCCTCGATCGTGGTGCGCGCCGAAGCCTCGTAGTCGAACGCGGCGAGCGACAGTCCGGCGCCGGATGCTTCGATCAGGACGCCGGCCAGAATCGGCTGCGGGTTGCGCTGCGGGAGGAGCTTGACCACGAACGACACGGCCTCGCTGAACACATCGCGATTGACGTGGAATTTCACTGGTGCTCCCTCGAGATCCTGTTGGGCTCTCCCATGCTAGTGCCCTGCATGCCGCGCCCCTCAAGGGTGCGTCCGGGGTGGTTCACGACCGTCAAGGTGATCGGACGGTTACCTATTGACTGTTTCTCTGTCATCTTCTTAACGCTTGTGGGAACTGTGGATAACTGTGCGGATCGGTGTCGAGACAGTGGAACTACAACCGTGTGAGTTGTGGAATGGCTGGGGAACGAGTTGTCCGCAGCACCTCGGGTGCCGGGTGCCGGCCATCCTTCATCCACCGGCTCTCGACAGGAGATCACAGGTTCTCTGCAGTTGCCGCGAGTTATCCACAGGTTTTCCACAATGTGAAGAACCTGGATGATGCCCCCGGCGCTGCGATGTGTCAAGAAGCTCTTCTGGCATGTTTCCGTTCGCGACGGAGAGGGCCGGTATGCGACCCCGCCGGAGTCGTCCCGGTTGCCGGAAGTGCGGGCGAGAGGTCGATCAGCGGGAGTTGCGACTGAGCTGTGCAGTGATCTCGGAAACCTGGTTGTAGATGGAGCGACGTTCTTTCATGAGGTCGCTGATCTTCTTGTACGCGTACATCACCGTCGTGTGATCGCGGTTGCCGAAGAGCTGCCCGATCTTGGGCAGCGACAGGCTCGTGCGCTCTCTGCACAGATACATCGCGATCTGGCGCGCTGTGGCGACCGCCTGCGAGCGGCTCGAGCCGTAGAGATCGTCGACGGTGAGCTTGAAGTACGCGGCCGTGGCCGTGATGATGTCGGTCGGAGAGATGACGTTGGCGTCGGCTTGGTCGACGATGTCGCGAAGCACGGTCTGCGCGAGCGACATGTCGAGCGTGGAGCGGTTCAGGCTCGCGAAGGCCGAGACGCGGATGAGGGCGCCTTCCAGTTCGCGGATGTTCGACGAGACGACACTGGCGATGTACTCGAGCACCTCGTCGGGGATGTGCAGCCGCTCGCTCTGCGCCTTCTTGCGCAGGATCGCGATGCGCGTTTCGAGGTCGGGCGCCTGCACGTCGGTGATGAGGCCCCACTCGAACCGGCTGCGCATGCGGTCTTCGAAGCCGGTGAGGTGTTTGGGCGGCACATCGCTCGTGATCACGACCTGCTTGTCGTGATCGTGCAGCGTGTTGAAGGTGTGGAAGAACGCTTCTTGGGTCTCGGCGCGACCCTGCAGGAACTGGATGTCGTCGATCAGGAGGATGTCGACATCGCGGTAGCGGGCCTGGAAGGCCGAGCCCCGGTTGTTCGCGATCGAGTTGATGAAGTCGTTCGTGAACTCTTCGCTCGAAACATAGCGCACCCGGATGCCGGCATAAAGGCTGAGGGCGTAATCGCCGATCGCGTGCAGCAGATGCGTCTTGCCGAGACCGGAATCACCGTAGATGAAAAGAGGGTTGTACGCCTTCGCCGGGGCTTCGGCAACGGCGACCGCCGCGGCGTGGGCGAAGCGGTTGGACTGGCCGATCACGAAGTTGTCGAACGTGTATTTCGGGTTCAGTCGTGTATCGCTGCGCGAGGCGCCGGATGCTGCGTCGATCGACTCTTGCAATGGCTGACGCGTCGGGGTCGAGGGGGAGTTCGCCTGCACCGGGATCGGCGCGGTCAGCTGGGTCTCGGTGAGCTCGGGATTGACCACGACGCGGAATGCAGTCGCCGAGGGATCGTGCTGCTGATCCCGATCGACGCGGGTGAGGGCCTCCATGATCGGCGTTCGCATGCGCTTGTTGATCTGCGCAGCGGTCAGATCGTTCGGCACATCGAGGTAGAGGGTTCCGCCCATGACTCCCTGGGGTACGGCGAGGCTGAGGAATCCCTGCAGCTGCGGAGTCACCCGGGCGTCTCCGGCAAGCTCATCGAGCACGGCTGACCAGACAGGTACGTCTGGAACTTCGTGCGATGACATGGCCCCCCCGGGAGATTGACGCGCCACCCAGTTCGAAACGGAGAGCGTCACACCGAACCTGTGGATAACTGCCCGAGCCACGCTAGTGAGCGGGCGTCACGGGAGCAAACTCCACTGTAGGACCGCGCCGCGTGTCATCGCCAGGAGTCTGCGAATCTGTCGCGATAATGCCGAGCCGATTCTGCTCAGTTTGAGTTCTGGGCCCCGGGAACGTAACCTTAATCGGTTGACTTATGCCTTGACGGCAGTCCCGTTCCCACGTCCCCGGTCTGAGCGTCAGTCCTTACTCCAGAAATTGCCGGGACACCTGATCCGGAAGTGATCTCATGACCAAGCGCACGTACCAGCCCAACAACCGCCGCCGCGCCAAGAAGCATGGTTTCCGTGCCCGTATGCGCACTCGCGCCGGCCGCAGCATCCTCTCCGCTCGTCGCTCCAAGGGGCGCACCGAGCTCTCGGCCTGACCCTCCGGCGGTGCTCGCTCGGCCGAACCGACTCACCCGCGGAGCGGATTACAAGGCCGTCGTCCGCCGGGGTCGTCGTTGCGCGAGCCCGCATACCGTCATGTACTCCAGCGACTCCGGCGAAGATCGAGCGGCGCGCTTCGGATTCATCGTGAGCCGCCAGGTCGGCCCGGCGGTGGTGCGCAACACTGTGCGCCGGCGCCTGAAGGCCGTCTGCGCCGAGGCGCTGCCGACGGTGCGGGCCGGATCCGACATCGTGATCCGCGTTCTGCCCAACGGCGCCGAGGCTGCGTTCGCTGATCTGCGCGCCGAAGTGACGCGATGCCTCGCCCGGAGCGCGACGTGAGTTCCGCGACGCTCCCGATGGCGTCGGTCGGTCAGGGCCACCTGGAAGCATCCTCCGCACTTCGCGCATTTCCGCTCCTGCCGCGCAATACCGTGTTGAGCTTGCTCCATGGTTACCGTGCGACCATCTCCCCTACGTACGGGGACGTCTGCAAGTATTACCCGTCCTGCTCGGCGTATGCGGTCGGCGCGGTTCAGCAGCACGGCGCACTCAAAGGCTCTGCCATGGCAGCCGCTCGCATCGCGCGCTGCCACCCTTGGGCGAAGGGTGGCGTCGATGACGTGCCCCTTCACAAGAACTTCCGGTACGAGCTGACCCCCTGGGGCTTCGTCGTACCTGTCTCCCTCAGAAAGGACTGATCCGTGCCGGATCTGATCGGAATCATCCTCTGGCCGCTCAAATGGGTGGTCGAGCTCGTCCTCGTATCGTGGCACTGGCTCTTCACCGTGATGGGGTTGCCGCCGGAGGCGGGCATCACCTGGGTGCTGGCGATCGTCGGCCTGGTTCTGGTAGTGCGCTCTGCGTTGATTCCCCTCTTCGTCCGGCAGATAAAGAGCCAGCGAAAGATGATGGAAATAGCTCCTGAACTGCGTAAAGTTCAGGAGAAGTACAAGGGCAAGAAAGATCAGCTCTCTCGTGAGGCAATGAGCCGCGAGACGATGGCGCTGTATAAGAAGCACGGCACGAACCCTGCGTCGTCCTGTCTTCCCCTCCTTGTGCAGATGCCGATCTTCTTCGCACTGTTCAGCGTTCTGAACGGCGTCCAGACCATCAAGACCGACCCCAATCACACCGGTGTCGGCCCGCTCAACAACGAACTCATGACCGAGTTCTACAACGCCAAGCTCTTCGGCGTCGCTTCGCTGCACGACACCCTGGTCGGAGCGTGGGAAGCCCAGGCTCCGGGCTGGCAGGTGACTGTCGGCATCCTGCTCGTACTGGTCGTCCTGATGATCGTCTCGCAGTTCTTCACTCAACTGCAGATCATCTCTAAGAACCTCTCGCCCGAGGCCAAGACCGGCCAGGCGTACCAGATGCAGAAGATCATGCTCTACGTGCTGCCTTTCGCCTTCGTCTTCTCGGGCGTCTTCTTCCCGCTCGGTGTCGTCATCTACTGGTTCACGAGCAACGTGTGGACGATGGTGCAGCAGTTCATCGTCATCCGGAACATGCCCACACCTGGGTCAGATGCCGCCAAGATGCGCGAGGAGCGCCTGGCGCGCAAGGGCAAGGCTCTCGACTCCTCCGGCAAGATCATCCCGATCGAGAAGTACGAGGCCGAACAGCAGCGCCTGTACGAAGAGGCCGAGCGTGCCCGGGCGGCAGCCCCGAAGCGGCAGCAGCCCGTCGGCAAGCAGCGCGCCAAGAAGCAGTCGCAGAAGCCCCGCGACAGTGGCTCCAAGCCGAGCGGCTCTGCCGATCCTGCCGCCGGCACCGCCGGCGCGGCATCCTGAGTCCACTGCTCTTCACCCGATCCATCTCGAGGAACCGATGACTACACCTGACCTCTCCCCCGTCGATGCCACGCCCTTCGAGCGCACCGCCGCCACCGTCGAGCAACTCGAGCAGGAAGGTGACATCGCCGCGGACTTCCTCGAGGAACTCATGGACATCGCCGATATCGACGGAGACCTCGCGCTCGATGTGAAATCCGGCCGGGCATACGTCTCACTCGAGTCGGATCAGGCCGGCTCGCTCGCGCTGCTGTCAGACCCCGAAACCGTGCAGGCCCTCCAGGAGCTCACCCGCATCGCGGTACAGAACCGCACGGGTCGCTTCTCCCGGCTCATTCTCGACATCGGCGGATCGCGGGCCACGCGTCAACGCGAGCTCGAGACACTCGTCGATCGGGCCATCGCCCGTATCGAGGCGGGTGCGACGCAGGCCTCGCTGCCCGCAATGTCGAGCTACGAACGCAAGCTCGTGCATGACATCGTCGCCGACCGCAGGTTCGTGTCCGAGTCGTATGGCGAGGGCGCCGACCGCCACACGGTCATCAGCCGCGGGTGATGTTTCACGTGAAACGGTGCGCGTCAGCAAACCGGGATTCTGGGGCGGAGCCCCAGAAGGCTCCATGACCGCTGTCGAGGTCGAGCCCGCGGTTGCTGCGAAGATCTTCGGCGCGCGGATCGATCTGGCGCGGCAGTTCACGCAGACGCTGGCAGATCACGGCGAGGCGCGCGGGCTGATCGGCCCACTCGAGCCTCCGCGGCTGTGGACCCGCCACATCCTGAACAGCGCCGTTGCCGCTCCGCTGTTCTCCGGACGTGTCGGCGACGTCGGATCCGGCGCCGGACTGCCCGGACTGGTGCTCGCCATCGCAAGGCCTGATGTCGAGTGGATCCTGATCGAGCCGATGGAGCGTCGCGTCGCCTGGCTGTCTGAGCAAGCAGCCGAACTCGGACTCGACAATGTCGAGGTCGTTCGGGCTCGCGCCGAGGATTGGCGACGAGGACCGACGCTGGATGCCGCCACCGCACGCGCAGTGAGCGCACTTCGGACTCTGGTGCCTCTGACGGCTCCGCTTGTTCGCGATGGCGGTGAGCTCATCCTTTTCAAGGGTGCGAATGCATCCACAGAGATCGACGCCGCCGACAAGCAGCTGCGCAAATACCGGCTGAGCAACGTGCGTCTCGAAGTCGTCGGCGAAGGACTCCTGGCGGAGCCGACGCGCGTGGTGCGCGCGAGCGTGCGCTGATCCACGCTCAGGGACGTTTCACGTGAAACATCCGGTGGTCGAGTAGCGAGCTTGCGAGCGTATCGAGATCGG
>Ga0209066_10003773_pt1 | contig 17051 bp, 14 predicted proteins | sample All_14_2_FD_187198 | JGI IMG/M metagenome (GOLD analysis project Ga0209066, IMG submission 187198) | Freshwater microbial communities in response to fracking from Pennsylvania, USA - Allegheny Zone_MetaG_DW_15 (SPAdes) (version 2) ... | reverse complement strand
AAACTGGCAAAGCTGATCCCGATGCCCGCCGCACCGGCGCTCGCATAACCGAGGCAGGCCTTCCAGACCGTGCCCAAGTTGGTACCTGCCTCGATCTCAGTGGCGGGTTTTTCAACACTATCGGTCGACTGCTGCCGGTTACCTTGAACAGGGCGAAGTGGGACATACCTGTGATTGCAGACAGGCAACGTTCTTTTGTAAGCTGCTATTTGATGATCTTAATAATTTTTGTAGCAGCGACATCAGCGCCATTTTCTGCGCGGACAATTTCTGCAACGCGACCTGCACACTTACCATAGCTCGAATTGCTGGCTAGTTCACGCAGCAGAGCCGTGCCGCCCTTCATGAATTTATCGAGCGACGCTGAAACGCCGGCTCCAAGCGTTTCGAGCCGTTTGGCATGATCGAACTGGTCGCCCATGAAGGGCACTATCAATTGCGGTTTACCGGAGCGAAGCGCCTGCCCCATCGTTCCGACGCCTCCGTGGTGAATTATCACAGCAGCATAGGGAAACAATAGCGAATGAGGGGCATAGCTAACGACCTTGATCGACGGGTCTGTAATTCCCGGATCGAATTGTGTCAGAAGAACCGCCCGCATTTTCAACTCCAGGGCTATCTCAGCTGCGCGGCGATAAAACTCTTGCGCAGCAAAGGGCACGAAAGACCCCAGCGAAAACACAAGCGGCGGCAGACCTTCGTTCAGGAACGACGAAAGGTCCGGGGACAGTATTGCGACTTTCCCGTCTGCGCTATCGAACCATGGAAAGCCGGTTAGTTCCGCTGGCTGCGGGGCATCAGCAGGAATATCGCCCAGCGTAGAAGAGTAGAGGCCGAGCGAACAGATTGGGGGAGTGCCAGGCTGGAGAACGGGGGTCGCCACGGATTTTGACAGGCCATGCGACATCCGCACAGCATCAATCCGTTTTGCATAGCGCCGTTTTAACTCTGCAGTCATCATCGACCCGATCAAACGGTTCCAATTCCTGCCGATAATGCTCAACGGAGGTTTGGCCAGTCCACCGAATCCCGGTGCGACAGGAGGGTCAACGAGCGAAAACCACGACATGGGCTGCAACACGGCAGAAATGTAGGGAACAGAGCGAACTTCTGCGGCGATTGGCGCTGCCAGGGCAAATATGGATCCGACAACAGCGCCAGCGCCGGAAACGATCGTCAGCAGGCGATCGGTGCTCTCTTTGAGCGGCGGCAGGAGGATTTCGTTTACCAGGAAGTTCGTATCTGCAATAATTCTACGAACGATTTCATCGTCTTCGAGACCTGTAGCTCTGCCAAGTTCGTCAAATGACGGCAGAATCGCTTCGGCTTCCAGACCAGCATCGTTGCACTTCGCAACATGATCTAGTGGAACTGCCAAAATCGGTCTGGCACCACGCTCGCGAAGGGCTTGGCCGATCGCCAAGAATGGGTGAAGGTCGCCAAGGGAGCCCACTGTCGCGAGGATGATTTTGGTATCTGGCATGGTGAATGACCTTGTCGTGCGCCTGTGACGACTCCATTACCAATACTTCCAAGGCAAATGTTGCACAGACGTAGAGAGGTGTCGAGTATCAGGCTATAGTCGTAAGCGAGGCTGGCGGCGGGTTTCAGCGGGAACTGACGTTCGCTCTTACGCGAACGTTCGGCATAAGTTAGTCACGTGATGCCGGAAGCGGAATGCCGCATAGTAGGACTTTCCAGTCATTCCAAGGCCAACCGCCGAATGGCAAAGTTTACCCAGTCGCAGAAATCCACATCTATACAGGTCGCCATGCGCAATAGTTTCAAATCGGAGCGCCAACTTGTCGACCGCCAGACTTACCAGTTTCGGTGCTGGTGCGCCTTGGCCGGGTGGCCGTTGCTTGTTAACTGAAGCTGCACTTTTGGCCCAAGGTGCGCCAAGTGGAAGCAAGTGCTGATCGGACTGAAAGCGCCGTCCAAACTCTTATGTGGGGGTATCCGCCATCCGTGCTGCCGCGGTGCCGGCCAACCGGCCCAGCGTGGTAGCGGTCAGCAAGCCATTGCCCGCCAGATAGCCATCCGCTCCTGAGCCAGAGATTCCGCGCGCCGCGCCGCCACCGGCGAACAGGTTGGGGAAGGGGGTACGATCTTGCCGCAAGACGCGGGCATTGGCATCGACTTCAAGGCCGCCCTGCGTATGGAACAATGCGCCGGTAACTTTGGCGGCGTAATAGGGTGCGGCCAATTTGGGCTTACCCGAAAAATCACGGCCAAATGCGTCTGCTGTCTCGCCGTTGACCGACTGGGTTACTGCGGCAAACGTCCCGGCCAGCGCATCTGCCGGCAAACGTGTGCTGGCTGCCAATTCGGCGATGTTGGGAGCCGTAATGATCGCCCCGGCGGACAGCGCATCGCGGTAGTCTTCGAAAGCGCACATCAATTGATGCAGCCGGGCATCGAAGATGGACCAGGCGACATGACCGGGCTGCGCGTTGACCTTGGCAGCTTGCTCGGAATAGCCCGCTGCTTCGTTGGAAAACCGCAGTCCAGCGGTGTTCACTTGAAAGCCGCCTTCCATGATCAGCGGCCACAGGATCGGGATGCCATGACCATAGGCGAGGCCGCCGTGCCCCTGATATGCGCCCAGATCAGCCGTAGCAGCGCCCAGTGCGTCGCCCCAACGCAACGCATCGCCCTTGTTTCCGGGGTGGCCGTGAAAAGTGGCCGCCGTCATTTCGGGGATATAGCGAGCCACCAGATCGGGGTTGCCAGCAAATCCTGAACAGCCGAGCACGAGCGCATCGCAGCCAACAATTTCTTCGGCACCATCGGGCCGAGCATAGCGAACGGCGCGGATTTTGCCGTCAGGATCACTGTCGAGCGCGGTGACGGTGGCTTGCGTCAGGATCATCACGCCGGCCGCAGCGCAGGCTTCTTCTAGGCAGGCCATCAGTTGCCCGCCGGATCGGCTGGGCGTGCCGTACATCCGCCGCGCGCTGTGACCCGGATAGAGGAAGCCGTCGACCAGATCGAGCGGTACGCCGTGCCGGTCACGCAGCCAAGCTACGGTTTCGGCGGATTCGCGGGCCAAAGCCAGCGCCAGCGCAGGGTCAGCTTTGCCTTTCGTTTTTGCGGCGATGTCGGCAGCGAAAATTTCGGGTGAATCGACAATTCCTTGGGCGGCCTGTTCTGGTGTGCCGCTTGCCGGGATCAGTCCGGTGGACATCGCAGTAGAGCCAAGCGGAGTGGAATCGCGTTCCAGCACAAGCACGTCGACCCCGGCATCGGCAGCGGCCAACGCAGCACACAGGCCCGTGCCGCCAGCGCCGATTATCACGATGGGAATGTGCATTTGTTCAGTCATGCAAGCTTCCTTCAAGCGGTTCCCACGCCCAGCGCCGGGCGGCGCGGTCATGTGTTTCGAAAGCGGCGATGAGATCCGCGTCGTGCAGCGTGAGCGCGATCGGGTCTAGTCCATCGAGCAGCATGGCCCGGCTTTCTTCATCAAGGTGAAATGGCCATTCTTGCCCGGCGCAGGCTACGGTTTGCGTGGTGAGATCGATATGAACAACTGCGTCCAGCGCGGCGATGGGCACAGCATCCAGCGCCACCGGAAGAATCCCGTTGCGCACGCAATTGCCGTGGAAAATCGGATTAAAGCTTTCGGCAATGATCGCCCGGAAACCGTATTCGGCCAGCGCCCATGCAGCATGTTCGCGGCTGGACCCGCAGCCGAAATTCTGGCCGCCCAACAGAATTTGCGCCCCGGCCCAGCGCTGAGCGTTCAAAACAAAGGCGGGATCGGGCGTCCGCGTCTTTTCGTCCAGATAGCGCCACCCGGCGAACAGGCCATCGGCCAGCCCGGTCTTGGCAACAGACTTCATCTCGCGCGAGGGAATGATCGCATCGGTATCGATGTTGTCGCGCAACAGCGGGACGGCTGCGGACGTGACGGTACGTACAGGTTGGAAGGCCATTTCAACGATATCCGCGCGGATCGACAATATGACCGGCGACTGCAGATGCAGCGACGGTTTCGGGTGAGGCGAGGTGGGTTCTCGTGCCGTGCCCTTGCCTGCTTTCGAAATTGCGATTGGTGGTGCTGATGACGCGCTCGCCTGCGCCAAAGCTTTCCCCCCCGGCAAAAAAGCACATGGAGCACCCAGCTTCGCGCCATTCGAAACCGGCATCGCGGAAAATCTGGTCAAGCCCTTCGGCTTCGGCTTCGGCCTTGACCCGGCTGGACCCCGGCACACAGATTGCGCGCAAACCCGGCGCGACCGTGCGGCCTTGCAGGATTGCTGCGGCCTTGCGCAAATCGGACAAGCGGGCATTGGTGCAGGAACCAATGAACGCAGCGTCTATTGGCAAACCGATGAGGGGGCTGCCGGCATCGACGCCCATATAGGCATGTGATCGCGCAGCGGCATGCCCGGCTGGTCCTGCCAGCGTGGCGGGTACGGGCTGGTCAAGGCGGATGGATTGTTCCGGGCTGGTTCCCCAGCTAATCATCGGGGCGACATTGCCCGCGTCGATTGCAATTTCGCGGTCGAATTGGGCGTCCGGATCGGACACCAGGCTGCGCCAATGCGCTACCGCATCGTCCCACTGGGAGGCGCCCGGGGCGTAACTGCGGCCCTTGAAATAGGCGAAGACTTTTTCGTCCGGCGCGATCAATGCGGTGAAAGCCGCCAGTTCGGTTGCCATGTTGCACAAGGTCATCCGCTCTTCCACGGAAAGAGCGGCAATCGCGGGGCCAGCATATTCCACGACATGGCCGCGTGCGCCTGCTGATCCGATGGTCGCCACGATGTGCAGTGCCAGATCCTTAGCCGTGGCTGCGTCCGGCAAGAGACCGGTCACCGTGATGCGCATGGTTGCCGGGCGCTTTACCCGCAGCGTGTTGGTGGCCAGCGCATGTTCGGCCTCGCTGGAGCCGATGCCCCACGCGAGCGCCCCCAATGCGCCTTGCGTACAGGTATGGCTATCGGGGCAGACCAGCGTCAGACCGGGCAGCACGATGGCGTTTTCGGGCGAGATGACATGGACGATGCCTTGCCGGGGATCGCCCAGATCGAACAGTGTGACCCCGGCAGCGAGCGCGGCTTCGCGCGTTTGGGTGATGAATTGGGTGCCGGTGGGCATGATCGTTCGGTCACCGCGTCCGGGCAGCGTATCAACGACGTGATCCATGGTCACGAACACGCGCGCGGGATCGCGCACTGCGCGCCCGTCTTCGGCCAGCGCCTTCATTGCGATTCCGCCGGTGCGCTCGTGCAGCAGAATGCGATCGATCGCAATTAGCGCGGTTTGCGTGTCGAGGGAGCGCACGCTGTGCGCATCCCACAGCTTGTCGAACAGGGTCAATCCGCTCATGATTTCAGTCCGCGACTGCGGCCTCCACCGAATAGGCATTCATGACCGCTGCGGTATGTTCGCCGGGGGTGGGCAAATCGTGGCGCAAGCCGGGCCGCACGCCGTCAATTTCAATAGGCAGGGCCGGAAGGCGCGCAGGACGCCCGTCGGGCAGTGTAAGGTCCAGCATCCCGCCCGCAGCATTCAGGTGCGGATCGTCGACCAGTTCGTCGGGCCTGACGATCGGGGCAAAGGGAAGCCCGATCGCTTCCAGCCGAGCGACCAGATCGTCACGGGTCATCTTGCCGACCATCTTCCGAACTTGAGGCAGGATGCGGTCGCGCGCTTCGACTCGCTGGTTGTTGGTGGCCAAGCTTTCATCCTGCGCAAGTTCAGCAAGGCCGAAAGCGGCGCAGAACGCCTGCCACTGACCGTCGCTGACCACGCCGATGAACAGTTGTTCGTCAGGGTGGGCCGTGGCGAATACGTCATAGATCGCCCAAGCCGAGATGCGGACAGGCATGGGCCGCGCAGCCTGTCCGGTCACTGCCATCTGTGCGATGTGCTGGCCGACAAGGAATGCTGTGGTTTCGTAGAGGCTGCATTTGACGTAAGCGCCAATGCCGGTGCGATGGCGCCGTTCCAGCGCGGCAAGAATCCCAATCACGCCGAACATGCCTCCGGTAATGTCGATCACCGATGCGCCCGCGCGCAAGGGCTGCCCCGGCGGCCCGGTCATATAGGCCAGCCCGCCCATCATCTGGGTCACTTCATCCAGCGCTGTGCGCGATTCATACGGGCCGGACAGGAACCCCTTGGCCGAACAGAACACCAGTCGTGGGTTGGTGGCTGACAGCGCTTCCCACCCAAGGCCGAACTTGTCGAGCACGCCGGGCCGGAAATTCTCGATCACCACGTCGGCATCGGCGCAAAGCATCCGCGCCGAGGCAATGCCGGAGGGCGATTTCAGATCCAAGCAGACGCTGCGTTTGTTGCGGTTGAACATCGGAAAATAGCCGGAGCCGGAACCCAGCAGTTCGCGGGTGTGATCGCCGCCCGGCGGCTCGACCTTGATGACGTCGGCACCCAGATCGCCCAGAATCACGCCCACGGACGGACCCATGACCATATGGGTGAACTCGATTACGCGAATCCCTGCAAGCGGGCCATCGGGCTGGCCTGCGCCTTGATCAGTCATATTGCCGTTGTTATCCACAAACCTCGCCGAAGCCTCCAGGCTATCTTCATTTTGATATAGATATAATACAATAAAGCGCTTGGCTGGCAAGCCGGGTCCTGATCGACAGGCGAATAATGGCGCTACTGCTCAGCACTTCGGCAGTAGTTGGCACAAAGTGCGAAGCGGGCTAACGGGTGGGCGCGACTGGTCTGACGCGCGTGAAACAAGGGAATTGCGGAACATGATTAGCGATCGCAAGGCACAGCGCCCGGCTCGCGAGCGGCGCGGTTCGTTGAACCGGGGAGCCGCGATTCCGCTCTATCACCAGATATTCCTGACGCTGCGAGACGAGATTACGCGCGGAGAGCGGCCATACGGATCGGCACTACCCACGGAAATCGATTTGGCCGCGCGGAACAAGGTTTCGCGCATCACCGCCCGCCGCGCGTTGGACGAACTTGCCAATCTGGGACTGGTTGACCGGCGGCGGCGGCTGGGCACGCGGGTAATTCACCGGATGTCCGCCCGTCCGATTGAGGCGAGCATCGATCAGGCGCTGGAATCGCTGATCGCCTTCGGGCAGAACACCGCCGTCAAGGTGATCGATCTGACGACCGAAACGGCAGACGCTCGCACGGCTGCAAAACTGGGGCTGGCGGAAGGCGAAGCCATCGTGCGTGCGGTGCGTCTCCGTTCCACCAAAGACGGGCCGCTGGGCCTGATCATCAGTTATATACCCGCCGGCCTTGGCATTCCGCTCACCGCGGATGCGCTTACTGCAGCGCCGATCCTGTCATTGGTGCGCGCTGCAGGGATCGTCATTGGCGGGGCTGTGCAGACGATCGAAGCGATGGTTGCTGATCCAGCGCTGGCGACGAATCTGGGAATCGAGCCGCGCGCTGCTGTGCTGCTGGTCGAACGTCAGGTAGAGGATGCCGATGGTCGGATCGTGCTGGTGACGAGTGCGTTCTACCGTGCCGACCGTTACCGTATCACGCTGGATATGCATGAGCCCGGGCGGATCCTGCCCAAATATGCCTGACCGCGCGCTGCGCGAATTTCCAAGACCACTTGCATCGCTGCTCATTTGACATATACATAATACAAATAGCGCGAGGAGTAAGCGGTGGTTGCGGGCGATGCACGGCAGATACTGGTGAGCGAAGTCGGTCCGCGTGACGGGCTTCAGAGCATCGCGGCCACCATGTCCACGGCGGCAAAGAAGCGCTGGATCGATGCGCTGGTTGCCGCTGGAGTGTCCGAAATCGAAGTTGGCTCGTTCGCGCCAGCCAAACTGCTGCCGCAGCTGGCGGATACTGCCGAGATTGTCCGCCACGCCCGTCTTCATCCGGGTCTGACCGTTGCCGTGCTGGTGCCGAACCGGCGTGGTGCCGAAGATGCGCTGGCCAGCGGCGCGCACAAGCTGACGTTGCCGCTGTCCGTTTCAGAGACCCACAGTCTGGCCAACTTGCGCCGGACGCACGCTCAGGTTCTGGACGAAGCGCGGGCAATTGCCGGGTTGATCGCCGAGATGCCTGCTGCCGAGCGGCCCCATTTCGAAGGCAGCCTGTCCACCGTATTCGGCTGCACGCTGGAAGGGCCGATTGCGGATGACGTCATTCGTCGCTGTGCGGCGGAACTTATGGCGGCAGGTGCCGACGAGGTCGGCCTGTCCGACACGAGCGGCTATGCCACGCCGGGCGAAGTACGCCGATTGGTGGCGCTCGTGCGCGCTGTCGTTGGCGATGCGGCTGTGCAAGGGCTGCACCTGCACAATACGCGCGGTCTGGGACTGGCCAATGTCGTGGCCGGACTGGATGCAGGGATCACCACGTTTGATGCGTCACAAGGTGGGCTGGGCGGCTGTCCCTTTGCCCCCGGTGCCAGCGGCAACATCGTGACCGAGGATCTGGTCTTCATGTTACAGGCGATGGGCTATGAAACCGGCATCGACCTGGCCGCCTTGCTGCGTGCCCGCGACGTGGTGGGAGAAGCTCTGCCCGGCGAGCAGCTTTTTGGCTTCGTGGCAGAAGCGGGATTGCCGAAGGGGTTTGCCGCACCTGCGCAGCCAGTGTTTGCAGCGGAACTGGAGAAGGCGTGATGAGCATTGTCGGCACCCGCATGCTGAGCGACGGCAAGACCGCGCGGCAGATTTTCGAAGAGGTCATGGCCAATCCGCAGCGTGCACGGTTCGGCTTTGGGGAGCGGCTGGCGATCGTCAATGTCGACTTCCAGAATGCCTATACCCGGATCGACGAGTTCAAGACCGCTTACGAGACAGACCCCCGGCAAATAGAATTTACCAATACCATCTCGGCGCTGGCGCGCGGAGCCGGAATGCCGGTCGTCTGGACGCATGTTGCCTATATGGACAGCGCCGCCGATGCTGGTGTTTGGGGCACGCGGACGAATACGCCCGACAGCCTGCAGAACATCAAGGAAGGCAGCCGCCGCCACGCCTTTGACGATCGCTGCAATATCGATCCGGCGGTGGACGCGATTTATACGAAGCGGATGCCTTCGGCCTTTTTCGAGACGCCGCTGCAAAGCCTGCTGGTCTGGCACAAGGTGGACACAGTGGTGGTCACCGGGGGATCGACGTCAGGCTGCGTGCGGGCAACGGCTGTGGATAGCCTCAGCCGGGGCTATCGCACGATTGTCCCGATAGAAACCTGTGCGGACAAGCACGAAAGCTATCACTTCGCCAATCTGACCGACCTTCAGCTGAAATATGCCGATGTCGTTCCGGTGCGTGAGGTTATCGACTGGCTGGAGGCCCGCTGATGCGCGTGGATGAAAAGGATCCGGGACTTTATGACTTCCGGCCTTGGCGTGATCGCGCGCCGATCCGGTGGCCGGGGGGAAAGACCTGTGCGGTTTGGATTTCACCCAATCTTGAATATTATGAGATTGATCCGCCGATAAATCCGCATCGCAAATCGTGGCCGCAAATCCACCCCGACGTGGTCGGCTATGGCCATCGCGATTATGGCAACCGCGTAGGTCACTGGCGCATGGCCGACCTGATGAGCAAGCACGGCTTTCCCGGTTCGGTCAGCTTGTCGGTAGCGTTGTGCCAGCACATTCCCGAAGTTGTGGCCGATGCCGAGGCGCGGGGCTGGGAGTTTTTTAGCCACGGCATTTACAACACGCGCTATTCCTATGGCATGGATGAAGCGCAGGAGCGCGCCATGATCGAGGACGCGATCCACACTGTGCGCGAGGCCACAGGGCAGACCATTCGCGGCTGGCTGGCCCCCGCGCTGACCCACACGCCGCGCACGCTTGACCTGATCGCCGAATATGGCCTGACTTATACGTGCGACCTCTATCACGACGATCAGCCCGGTCCGGTCAGGGTCGCCAGCGGCCGGTTGATGTCGATGCCCTACAGTCTTGAGGTCAACGATCACTACGGTTTCTTCGTCTATAACATGAGCCCGCGCGACTATGCCGATGTGCTGATCCGCCAGTTTGACCGGCTGGCGGCTGAAGGTGAGGCTTCCGGCACAGTAATGTGTATCCCGCTCCACGCCTATCTGATCGGCCAACCGCACCGGATCGGCGCTTTCGAAGAGGTGCTGCGCCATATCGCTGCGGATGGGCGGGCGTGGATCACCACTGCGGGCGAAATTGCAGATCATTTCCTGAGCTCTGGCGCTTATGCCGCGGCAGAAGCCGATGCGGCGCGCTATGGTGCAGGAGCAGAAGCATGACCCTTGATCCCGCCTGCCTTGAATATTCCCGCCGCCATCACGGCATGGACCATGACCTGTACCCTTATTCTTCGCTGTTCGCCCGCCCGGATGTGCTCTGGCCGGGGGATAAGAAGATCGCTGTCGGCGTGCTTGTCAGCCTTGAATGGTTCCCGATTGTACCAGGCAAGGCCCCGTTCAAGGCACCGGGCCACATGCAGACGGCCTATCCGGACTATCGCCACTATACCTCGCGCGAATATGGCACGCGGGTCGGCTTCTATCGGCTGCTGGACGCCTTTGCCGCGCGGTCGATCCGCGCGTCGATTGCGGTGAACGCTGCCATCGCGGAGCGCTATCCGTCGATCATCGCCGATATCATCGCCGCCGGGCATGAGATCGTCGCCCATTCGACCGACATGGACGGCACTATTGATTCCACGCTGCCCGAAACGGAAGAGCGCGCCATCATCCGCGCCGCCCGCGACACTCTGGCGGCGGCAACCGGCACGGTTCCGTGCGGCTGGCTGTCCATCGCTCGCCAGCAAAGCTGGAACACGCCGCGCCTGCTGGTCGAGGAAGGCTTTGCCTATGCCTGCGACTGGGTGAACGACGAGTTGCCCTATATACAGAGCACGGCGGCAGGTCCGTTGGTGGCTGTACCGTTCAACCATGAACTGTCCGACCGGCAGATTATCACGGTCGAGCAGCATTCGGCTGAAAGCTATGTCGAGCAGATGCAGGACGCATGCAACTGGCTGGCAGGCGAGGCGCAGAGCCGTATGCTGCCGCTGCATGTTACGCCCTATATCATGGGCCTGCCGTTTCGCATGGCCGCCTTCGAGACCCTACTGGACTGGTTGGTGGCGCGCGGAGACTGTGCTTTCCTGACCGGTGCCGAACTGGCTGCGCCATTCTTGCAAGGCCTGAAGCCGCAACAAAAATACTGAAGGTCGCCGAGCATTCCGAAGTGACGCACATCTAGATCCGTCAGGACATTGCGTGGAATGTGATCAGCGACGTGGCGCGAGCGTGTCCGCTACGCCAAGGACCAATCGTGCGCGGCGGCCGCAGTAGCCGCCCTCCCGATCCCGATTGCGCGCCCGCATTCTTTTTTCAAAGCGAGTCGCCGTGCCGCTCCAGTGCGCGGTGACATGGTGCCGTTCGCGACCGCAGATGGCAGGTGGCCGCTGCGGGAAAGTTGCCAGCCATCGCCGATCAACGCCTGCCGAAACCTGCGGATATGCGCTGGAATATTTGGCAGAAGTTACTGTATCTATTGATTAATGTTTGCGTTCGCGCGCGCTGCTCAGGGTTTGTCACGTCCGTATGACAATACCCGTTTGACGATCATTGAATTGTCTTATAGTTATATCAAAATGACAAATCAAAGTCCTCCTGCCGGATGAGTGCTAGCGACGCAATCGCCCGCGTCGCACTCGTCACTGGCGCTGCCGGTGGGATGGGCTCAGCCCTTGTTCGTGCGCTGCACCGCGGCACCGCGAGACTCGGTTGCATTTGTTCCAGACACATAACAATATCCTTCGGACCCAACCGGAGGGCTGTTTGCCATCGACACGCAATCCTTAAGGGGGGTTACCCATGAAGCTTGAGCCACATCGTTCTTGCCGCCTTCGCCGTATCGTCCTGCTTGCCGGCACTGCCATGTTGGGGCTGGCCCAGCCTGCCTCGGCACAGGAATTGCCCACCGACGATACCGCTGAAGCAAGCGGCGCGATTGTCGTTACCGCTCGCAAGCGCGAAGAACGCTTGCAGGACGTGCCGCTCGCCATTGCTGCCTTCAGTGGTCAGGAACTCAAAGAGCGCAACATCCGTTCGCTGGCGGATCTGGCTGCTTCTACGCCCGGTCTTTCGTTTCAGGATGTGAACGGTGCTTACGCCGCTCCGGTACTGCGCGGCGTGGCCCAGATTGATCAGACCGGCCCGCAAGGCAACGTCGGCATATTTATCGACGGAGTGTATCTCAACAACCGTTCGGCCCTGTCGTTCGATCAGTATGATCTGGGCCGCATTGAAGTGGTCAAAGGCCCGCAAAGCGCGCTCTATGGCCGCAATACGTTTGCCGGGGTGATCAACTATGTCACCAATGGTCCGGATTTTGACCGGATTGGGGCCAGTGCCCAAGCCACCATCGGCAACTATGGCCGCTACGAAGGCAAAGGGTCGATCAACGTACCGGTGGGAAGCCGGGTGGCGGTGCGCGTCTTTGGCGGCTATTCGAAATTCGACGGCACAATCCTGAACAACCGCTCGCAGCGCAACCTTGACGGTTGGGATGACCGGTGGAGTGCCGGTGCCAACATCAAAGCCCGGCTGACCGACACGCTGACCTTGCAGGTCTTCGGAGTCCATTCGGCAACCACCAACGACCAGCCAGCGCTTTATTCCATGCCGACGACGCTCAACAATTGCGGGGCGACCGCAGCCAGCGGACGCAAGACCTTTTTCTGCGGTACGCTGACGGCACCGACCGCCTACGATCTGGACGACACGGTCGGTTTTGGCCTCAAGGGCTTCAACAACATCTATTACGGCAAGCTGACTTATGAAGGCGAGGTGATGGATATATCGGCGCTGGTCAGCCACACCAATGCGAAGTTTGCGGTCCAGGTCGACACGACCGGAAATCCAGCGGCAGTCAACACCCCCTTCGGTAATGGCCTGTCGCGGCAACTGTTCACCAATGCGGCTACGACGGACAGCCACGACTGGAACTATGAATTGCGCTTTGCATCCAACGGCGATGGCCCGCTGTCGTGGATGTTCGGGCTGAACCACTATAGCTCGCTGGTTGCTGATGTGCTGAGCCTCAACTTCCAGAAGTTGGGTGTCACCACTGCACAGCCGCCGGTCTTTTCAAGCCGTGGCGGCATCCTGATGACAAAGGGACATGCGCTTTACGCATCGCTTGGATATCAACTGACGCCAACTATCGATGTGCAGGCGGAATTGCGCTATACCATTGACGACCAGAATTTCCAGGGCACCGGCAGTTCGGTTGCGGTGCGTGGCGGCCAGACCTTCAGCTATGCAACACCGCGCTTTGCGATCAACTGGAAGCCCGGCGCCGACGTGATGGTCTATGCCACAGCGGCGCGCGGCCTGAAGACTGGCGGCTTCAATTCGAACGCCGCAGGCACGGCTTACTTCTCGTTCGGGCCGGAAACCAACTGGACCTATGAGCTTGGTGTCAAAACCACGCTGTTGGGCGGGATGGTCACGGCCAATGCCAATGCTTTCTACGTCGATTGGCGGAACATTCAGGCCCAGACCCAGCTGCCGTTCTCTACGCTTGCCGTCGTTGACAATAACGGCGATGCCAACGTGAAGGGCATCGAGGCACAGATTACCATTACACCGGTCCGCAACCTGTCATTCTCTGCCAACGGCGCGCTGCTTGATCCCAAGTATCGCAATGGCGTGCTCGACGGCGAAGTGTCGTTCATCTGCGGCGAAATTCTTGGCAGCACGGTGAAGCAAAAGGACTGCACTTCGGCGGTCGATGGCAACCAGATCGCGCGGACCAGCAACAAGCAGTTTGCGCTGTCGGGGAACTGGACCATTCCCGATCTGACAACTGGCGTCGATGGCTATTTGCGGGCGGACTACAGCTGGCAGTCGGCCAAGTACTCGACCAGTCTGGTCGGTCAGAACCAAGGGGTGATCGCGTTGGCAAATGTCCGCGCAGGACTGAAGCGGGACGGTTACGAACTTTCGATCTGGGCCAAGAACCTGTTCGATCGCAAGTATGTTTCCCGCGCCACCGTGGTGGCTTCCACTGCCGATGGCGCGCCGATCTCGGGCGTGAGTTCTACCCGCGTCTATCCGGGCGAGCGCCGCACTTGGGGCGTCGATATCTCGGCCAGTTTCTGATCTCGCGAAAGGAGCCTGTTACAGTGACTTTCCTTACCCAACTCGAAGACGTATCGTTGCAGCAGCAAGGAACGGCCCCATCGTTTGCGCTGTCGCAGCGGGGGCGTTCGGGATTTGAACTGCTCGGTTCTGTCCAGAAGTTTTCGTCGGGCACTTTGCGGCCACTCGCGGAAGAAAGCTTTGTTGCGACGCCGGAAGGGAAGGCACTTTCTGCCGATCACGCCTCCGCCGCGCCAGTGCGGTCTGAGCGTGAGCGGATCGCGGCAGCCAAGGCCCTTTGCGCAAGCGATAATGTGTTCCGGCTTGAGCGGTTCATCCAGCGTTATGTGGCTGAACAGAACTTCAATCACGGTATCCCGGCGATTGAAGAACGGCGGGCCGAATTCCGCGCCTATGAGGCGGCGATGGAGAGTGGCCTTTTGGGAACGCTGGACATCGACGTCGATGTGGTGGTGCCTAGCTATTACGACCGGATCGAGTGGCATCTGGAACCAGGTGGCTGGGATGGCTATGACCTATATGGCGCGTTGTTCGCTTTTGGCGTCGGACCATACGTGTTCAGCCACGGGGGCTATGCCGCGGTCGCCGTCGGTGATGATATTGCTCAGCAGCGTTTGAATACGATCCGCCAGTTCCCCAAAAATGAATATGCCCGGATATATGAGCCGGGTTGTGGCGGTGTTTCGACACTGAAGGCCGTTCACACAGTGTTTCCCGATGCGGCTCTGCACGGATCGGACCTGTCGCCGCTGCTGCTGCGCAACGGGCAAAAAATGGCGTCGCGTTTCGGTTTTTCGGTGCATCTACGCTTGGCTGATAGCGCGACTGACACGCGCGAGGCAGACGAAAGCTTCGACGGTGTGATCACTTATGCGCTGCATCATGAATTGCCGCCCAAAGCCAACCGCGCCTTGTTCCGCGAAATGTATCGCATCATGAAACCGGGTGCGGATATCGTCATTTCGGACCCGCCGCCGTTCCGGGCCGTGCCCCTGTTCCATGCCGTCATCCTGGATTGGGACACAGAGCATCGCGAAGAGCCGTTCTTTACTACGGCGCTCCATGACAGCCTGGACGAGATGCTGCGCGAAGCTGGTTTTGACGCGGTGGAATCCTATTCCATCGGGCATGGCCAGTATCCGTGGATCACACGCGCGCGCAAACCCCTCAAGCTGGCGGAGGCCGCGTGATGAAAGATACCGGTTTCGACTACCTCGGTTCGGAAAGCGTCACCGATGTGGCGCGCATCGTCATGGCATTAATGAGCGAGGTGTGGATCATGCGGGATCGTCAGATCGTGACCGAATACTTGCTGGAAACGCAGGAATCGGTCACGCGCGCGCAGATCGACAATTTTGTGCCGCAGGGCGAATTGGCTGCGTTGATCGCCGCTGAGCGTGATCGCTTTGCCCGCCTTGTAGCCGGTGCGCCGATTGCGGCGACGAAGCGCAGCGTGGCGGAAATTCTGGAACGGGCCGGCATGGCCGCGTCGGAGCATGCAGCATGAGCGCCGCGACACCTGAAGCGCCCGCCGATCCGGCAGGCGAAGTGCTAACCCCGCTCGCGGTGCTGCCGCTAAAGACCTGTCTTGCCTGGGGCGTAGGGACGGTGGCGGTGGCCGCGTTATTCAACTCGGTCAATGTTCTGCTTCTGCGCTATGTCGTGGATTATGCAGGAATCAGTGCGGGTGTTGCGGGGGCGATGATCGGCGCGTCCAAGCTTTACGACGCCGTGATCGATCCGGTAGTCGGCGCGGCAAGCGATCGCCACAGGTCAAAGCTTGGGCGGCGGCGGCCTTTCCTGCTGGCAGGCACAGTCCTGCTCGCCATTGCGGCGCTGGCGCTGTTCAATCTACCAACGGGCCAACTGGCCTTGCCCGCGTTCCTGTTTGCGCTGCTTCTATATGCCACGGGATATGCGCTGTTCAGCGTGCCTTACATGGCAATGCCGGCAGAAATGACATCATCCTATCACGAACGTTCGCGGTTGATCTCTTTCCGCGTGGCCGCGGTGGCGGTGGCATCGTTGCTGGCGGTGTTCATTGGCCCGGTGCTCATGGCTTGGGCCGGTGGAGGGCAGCCGGGACACCGCGCTTTGTCAATCTTCCTTGCTGCCGTGGTGCTTGGGGCTGGCACGGCCTGCTTCTTCGGAACGGCCCATGCGTCGTTCAACGCCGATACCGCCGCCGCACCGCGCGCAACATGGGCGGAAAAGGCAAGGTCGCTGGCGGGCAACCGGCCGTTCGTCATGCTTCTGGCAATCAAGCTGTTGCAACTTATGGCGCTGGCCGTGACGCAGGCATCCATGCCGTTCCTGTTCCGCCGTGTACTGCAACTGGATGACAGGATGATGGGGATCTATTTCCTGATCTTCTATTCCACAATGATTGCCGTTCAACCGCTGTGGGTGCGTGTTGCGCGCAGTCGCGGCAAGCGCAAAATGTATATCTTCGCCACGCTGGCTTATGCCGCGACGTTCTCGTCCTGGTATTTCGTGGACGGCGATACACCGCTGATGGCTGTGTTTGCCCGGGCGTTGGTGTTGGGCGCGGTTGGTGGTGCCGTGTTGCTGTTCGGCCAGTCGCTGCTGCCTGATACGATGGAATGGGACTATCGCCGTACTGGCCTGCGCCGCGAGGGCATGCTGTCTGCCGTTTATACCATAATCGAGAAGATCTCTTATGCGCTGGGTGCTGCGGTTACCGGGATCATCCTTGGGAACAGCGGTTACATCCAGGGCATCGGCGTGGCGGCTGCCAATCAGCCGCCTTCGGCCATCACCGCGATCTATCTGTTGGCCTCTGTCATACCGCTGGGCTTCCTCGCGCTCAGCGCCATCGCCTTGCTGTTCTATGACCTTGACGAGAAAAAGCTGAACTCGCTGCCACGGCGTTGAGTGGCGCTGTCGGGCGGAGGCAGGTCATCGCCTCGCGTGTTGGGGGGGGCACGCGGGGCTGGAACATGCTG
>Ga0209066_10003772_pt1 | contig 17056 bp, 14 predicted proteins | sample All_14_2_FD_187198 | JGI IMG/M metagenome (GOLD analysis project Ga0209066, IMG submission 187198) | Freshwater microbial communities in response to fracking from Pennsylvania, USA - Allegheny Zone_MetaG_DW_15 (SPAdes) (version 2) ... | reverse complement strand
TGCAACTCCTCGACGGCTACTTCATCACCCCCCGCATCCAAGGCAAGCGCACCGGCCTCAACGACGTGGCCATCATCTTCTCGCTGCTCTTCTGGGGCGTGGTCTTCAAGGGCATCCTCGGCGTCCTCCTCGCCATCCCGCTCAGCGCCTTCATCGTGGTCTTCTGGCGCCTGCTCAAAAACAAGTATATCAAAGAGCTGCTCTGAATATCTGATCAATGAATACGGAGGGCGGAGACCCTGTCGAAGCGTTAAGCAGGAAGTTTGCAACAAAAAAGGACAACTCAGGCCTACACCGCCCGTTCATCCTTCCCCGGCTAATCCTGCAGTCCAAACTTTCAACCCATCAGATCCGCCAGCGTATCCAACACTTCCTTTGCCTGTTGGCCGACGGCGGTCACTCGCAAAGTTGAGCCGCAGGCAGCCCCAAGCATAAGGAGTTCAAGGATGCTTGTGCCTGAAGCGATCAAGCCGTTCACCTCCACCTGTACGTCTGCGGCAAACCGGGAGACGCTCTGGGCGAACAGACCGGCAGTCCGGACGTGCAAGCCATAGGGATCGCGCAACATATAAGAACGCGATTCGCGACACATTGCCAGGTCATTCATGTTCAACTCCTTCTCTTTACAGTGCGGTCAAGCCGCTCTTGTATTCATGACAGAACGGCGTCCGCAAGGTTCGCTTGACTCTAGATTCGAGCCGGAATCCTCCGGCGCAATACGAGTGGCAGCGCGATTCCGGGGAGCGCCTCGGGTTTGGGCCAAGTGCTCGCGCGCATGATGTTGGCGGTATTGATGAGGCCGAAGCCGCCATTCGCCAGGCGGAAGGGAATGGTTGGCACCTCACGCAACTGCGCAAACCAGTTACGCTCGTCCTGAACATTTCCGCGAAACCTCGCCACTGCTTTCAGTGTGACCGTCCAACCGCCGAAAGTATGTACCTCAACCTGCGCGTTGCGCTGGAGCATATCCGCGTACAGCTGCCCGTCTTGGTCTTCAGTCTCGGCACTTGGGTTGTCCGGCCAAGCATCTGGCTGTTCAGCGATGTCAAACAGGCCTGCGGGCAGATTCAGCGGGAATTTCAGAGGCGTTCTCACGGAGGTGTGGGCGAGTATCATGTCAATTCCCTTGCTCGGGATCATACTGGCGGAGCGCTGCGAGGCCAGCAGCAAGTGAGGCTGGGCGAACAGCCGCGGCGACGACAGTATACGGAGGGCTTCGTTGACACGTTTCTCATCGTCCTGATAAAACTCCGTCGACGATCCGTTCGCGGAACGAAGTTCAAGTGTGAGATCCATTCGGTTTGCAGATTTAATGGCTGTGGGGTTGTTCATGATGTGGTTCCTCTAATGGGTTAATGGTTGATTTGCCGTTTTCATCACTGACAGACCGTGAAACGGCGGTATGCAATGATCACGCTGTTCAGAGTCCCATGCTCGTTCACCACCCAGTCGGGGTAGTTCGGGTCTGACCGCCATTCGCCGTTCACTACGAACTTGTATTCGTGGCGTCCCGGCGGAAGTTTGAGCGCGATCCGGAAGATGCCCGTGCCAGATTCGTCCAGCATCCGGCACTGGAAAGGATTCCAGTTGTTGAATGTCCCAGTTACGAACACGTCGCTCCCGGGGTCGGCCGATACCTGGAAGTAAGTCGTTTCCGTCGTTTTGCGGTTCGCAATTTTCATTTTTCCTGTCCTTCCCGGGCGTGAGTCCGCCCGTAACGTGACTAACTCGGTTGGCCCAAAGTTATTATTCGATGGAGCATGGTGTGACGTCTCCGTCTTCTCGTGGACGACTAAAAGAAATAGCTGACGGCGAGGGAGCCGAATTTCGAGTACTCTTCCTGGTCTTTGAACTCCTTGCCCCAGAAGATGAAGGAAAGCGATACCCGAAAGCGCTGGGTGCCCACACTCATGCCGACTCCGGCCGATGGGACAAGATACTCTTTGTCGACACTGGGGCTGTCCCTGAAGGTGTTCCCGTCGAGCGTGATGTCTCTGAGCACCAGGTTGGCAACGCTGCCGGCGTAGACAGAGTAACCCCACTCGGACGACGGACGCACCTCATCTCGCCGTGGCGGGGGCATGAACCCCATGCCGCGCACCAGCGTCGGGCCCGAATCGTCCGGCATGTTGCAGCTGAAGCGCACCAACCCGCCCGCCTGTCCTTGAATCAGCATGTTTCCCAGCCAACCGCCGGCGAGAGGCAAGGCCTGCACACTCCAGTGTTTACGGTCGCCCGCCAACTGGAACTTGTGGCGGTATTCGTAGGCGAGATTGAGGATAGGCTCGTTGTGCAACTGGTAATCCCACCCTTGCGACTTGTCGTCCCCGATGAGACTATGAACCGTGTCCTGCGTCTCCTCAGCCAGGGACCCCGAACCGATGACGCCCGTCACGAGCTTGAGCCCGTGATAGGAGCGCTCCTTCTCCACATGCAACGTCAGCCCGAGCGCGAGAATCCCGGCATACGGACGGTCATCCGGGTCGGGAGGGTCGATGTCCGTCTCGCTCGGCGTGAACATCCCTTGTGCCAGGTCATAACCTACGGTGCGGCGTCCCTCTCCCCAAGGCAGCCGGTCCGCAACCGGATCCAGCCAGCTCGGGCCGGTATGCGATACTCCCAGGGCAATCCCGTCGGTGTAGAACTTGTCGGAGCCCCCAAAGATGTCGTTCTCCCAGCGAACAGAAACTGCCCACTCACACTTGGGCGCACCCGATTCATCCGCCTCGATAACGTGATCGGAGGCGACCGCCCAACGCTGCGGCTGGACTGCCAGCGCGCCAGAAAGCGCGACGGCTGCCGCACGGATATGCCGTGAGCCGCCATGCCGATTCACCTTTGACCGGGTTACGTTCTCTGACTCGTTGATGGCTTTCTGGGTAATCATAACAGTATCCTCATCCGATGGGACAGGGTTTGGTGTCCCAGATTTCCCTGGCGTACTCTGCAAGGGTGCGGTCGCTGGAGAACGTGCCGGACGCAGCGATGTTCAGGGTCGCTTTACGCGTCCAGGCATCAGGATCGGAGTACAACCCGCCCAAGCGTTGATGGGCCTGAGCGTAACTGGTGAGGTCGGCCAAATGCCGGTAGTGGTCGCCGTGCCGCAGCAGCGCATCGAGGATGGGCGCGAAAACGCCGGGCTCGCTTCGGCTGAAATGGTCGCCGGCAATCAAGTCGAGCGCGGCGCGCGTTTCCGGTTCATGCTCATAGTGCCAGCGCGGGTTGTACCAACCGCGACTGCTCTCGACCTGTTCGGCGGTCAGGCCGAACAGGAAGAAGTTCTCCTCGCCAGCCGCTTCGGCCATTTCGATGGTCGCGCCGTCGCGCGTGCCGATGGTCAGCGCGCCGTTCATCATGAATTTCATGTTGCTCGTGCCGCTGGCTTCATAACCGGCGGTCGAGATTTGCTCGGAGACATCGCTGGCCGGGATGAGATACTCCGCGACCGAGACGCGGTAGTCCGGCACGAACACGACCTTCAGCCTACCCTGGGCGATCGGATCGTTGTCGAGCGTGGCGGCTAGGTTGTTGATGAACTTGATGACGAGCTTGGCGAAGTGGTAAGCGGGCGCGGCCTTGCCGGAGAAGAAGAACGTGCGCGGCGGCACGCCGAGCTGCGGGGTGTCGCGCAGACGGTTATAGAGCACGACGACGTGCAGCGCGTTCAACAGTTGCCGTTTATATTCGTGAATCCGTTTGACCTGGGTGTCGAAGATCGTGTCGGGGTCGATCCCCGGCACACCCAGCCACTCGAGAAAACGCGTCTTCGCCTGGCGTTTCGCCGTACGGACCGCAGCACGAAACGACGCGTCATCGGCGAGCGGTTTCAGGTTTTCCAACTGCATCAAATCGGTGATCCAGCCGTCGCCAATGGCCTCGGTGATGACCGCTGCCAGCGACGGGTTGGCCTGCAACAGCCAGCGACGCGGGGTGACACCGTTAGTTTTGTTGTTGAAGCGTTCGGGGAACAGGGCAGCAAAATCCGGCACGACCCGCTTCTTGAGCAACTCCGAGTGCAGCGCGGCCACGCCGTTGGTGCTGTGTGAGCCGACGATGGCCAGATGCGCCATGCGGACTTGGCGGACCGCGCCCTCCTCAATAAGGCTGACGCGCGCGACGCGGCCGTCGTCGCCGGGATGGCGGGCGCGGACGTCATCGAGAAAGCGGCGGTTGATCTCGTAGATGATTTCCAGATGGCGCGGCAGCAGCCCCTCGAACCACGCGACCGGCCATCTCTCCAGCGCTTCCGGCAGCAGCGTGTGGTTGGTGTACGCCAGCGTGCGTCTCGTGAGGTTCCAGGCTTCGTCCCAGCCCAGCTTCGCCTCATCCAGCAGCAGCCGCATCAGTTCCGGCACGGCGATCGTCGGATGGGTGTCGTTAAGCTGGATGGCAGCCTTGTCGGGCAGCGCGGACCAGTCGTTACCGGCGTCGCGAAAACGGCGGACCAGATCGGCCAGCGAGCACGCGACGAGAAAGTATTCCTGGAGAAATCTCAGGCCTTTGCCTTCCGTTGTGTGATCATCGGGATACAGCACGCGCGTGATCGTCTCGGCGGTGAGCGTTTCGGCCAGTGCGCCGACGAAATCGCCGCTGCTGAATTGCGCGAAGTCAAAATGATTGGACGCCTTGACGGCCCACAAGCGCAGCGTGTTGATGGTCCGGCCGCCGTAGCCGACCACGGGCCGGTCATAGGGAATGCCGATGAGCGTGGACGGGCGTCCTTCAACGACATGCAGCGTGCCGCCGCGAATCTCGAACGACGCGTTGAGCTTCACTTCGACGGCTTTGGTTGGCCGCGCAACTTCCCAAGGGGAAGGCCGGGCGAGCCAGTGATCCGGCTGCTCGGCCTGCCAGCCGTCACGGATGGTTTGGCGGAACATGCCGTACTCGTAACGCAACCCATAGCCCATGCCGGGGATGGCCATTGTTGCCATGGAATCGAGGAAGCACGCCGCCAGCCGACCCAAGCCGCCGTTGCCCAGACCGGGATCAGGTTCCTGCTCGATGATTTCCAGCGGATCGAACGTGTAGTGTTCGCAAAAACGCCGCCAAGAGGCGTCGACCAGCAGGTTGCTGATGTTGTTCGCCAGCATGCGGCCCGGCAGAAACTCCATCGAGAGGTAGTAGATGCGTTTGACGTTGCGCTGCTGGTAGGTTTGCTGGGTTCTTAGCCAGCGTTGCGACAGCACGTCGCGCACGGAATGCGCAATGGCTTCATACTTCTCGCGAGGGGTCGTCAGGGCGGCCGGGATGACTTGGTCGAACATCACGTGCCGCTCGTATAAGCCATTGGGGTCGCCGGACACTTTCACCGGCCCGCAGTTGTAGTGTTCTGGGAGGATCTCTTCGTCAACCGTTCTGCGCTTTTTCATCGTTACACCTCTTATTCCAGTATCTTTCCCGTTTCAACCTTGATGTTGACCAGGGCAAGCTGATATTGAATACGACTTGCTACGGATTGTCCGGCCGCACTGACAAGATCGGTCTGGGCCTCATTCAGTCGGGTCAGCGGTTCTGTGCCGGCTTTGTATGCTCTTTCAACGTGATTTCTGATTCGTTTTGTCAATTCAAAGGCAATTCTCTGCCGCTGGTGGGTCAAGTAGGCCGTCTTCGCGACATCGAGCGTCTGCCGGATCGATGACTGAATGGCGATGACTTTTTCCTGTCTCTGCGCCTGTAGCTTTCGCGTGCGGGCTTCAATTTCTCTTTCTTTCGCGGACCGTTCTCCGCCGGTAAACAGATCCCATGTGACCGTTACCCCGACGAACGCATTGTGCTCATCCTGATCGACCGGGTCTAGGTCGGATTGATTGAGATAATCCACCCCGCCAACGAGAGCGACCCGCGGTGAATAGCTGCCCCTTTGAGCTCTCAATCGCTGCCGCAATTCCTGAATCCCATAGTCGATGGCCTGCAAATCGGGACGGTGGTCCAGCGCATATTGGATCTCGCTGTCGGCATCGGGCTGCGGGCTACTCCCCTGTTCCTGATTGATTTGAGGATACAATTCGGGCGGAAGATAGGCTTGATCCTCTACCATGAGTTCAGCCAGAACGGTGCAGGCGATGCGGAAGTCCCGCTTCGAGTTGAAAAAATCCGTTTCGGCCTGTAGCGCTTTGACAGAAAAATTGAGCATCTCCGCTTCCGGTGAATGGCCGGCCTGCCATCGTTTGCGAGCATCTTCTTCAAGATCCTTATTGAAGTCGCGGTTCTGTTGAGCGATCACCATGTTGGCGACAGCCAGCTGAGCTTGATAAAACGCCGATGAGACCGACTTGATCAACAAACGCCTCACATCGATGAGAATTTGCTCCGATTGGCTGACCGAGTATTTCGCCGCAAGAATGTTTGCTTCGCGAGAAAAACCGTCGAAAATCAGCCAACTTGCCTGTATACCGGTAGTGGCTTCGCTGAAGTTGTCACGGACCCGAAAATCAGGATTCCAGTCAGGTTGGCCGCTGCTGTGATTTTTTTGATATCTTCCAGAGGCCGAAACAGTGGGCCACCATGCGGCATTGGCCTGGGAGACCACCGCATTCGCCGCTGCAATGCTTTCCACCGCCTGCTGGACTTGCTGATTCTTCTTCAGGGCCATTTGACAGGCTTGTTCAATCGTCAGCGTTCCATCGGGAACAAGCAGGGAGACGTTCGCTTCGCCGACATTTGCGTCAGCGGTCATACAGATGACCGCGGCAACAAACACGAGTCCTCTTTGAAAGTCGGTTCTCATTGTGATCTTCTCCTATTGATTCTGTGCGTCGGGTTTGATTCGATAGGTCAGGCTGTACAGCACCGGTACAAGCACCAACGTCAGAATGGTCTCCGCGAACAGGCCGCCCATAATCGTCACACCCATGCCCGCGTAAAGCGGATCAAACACGAGGGGGGCCATTCCCAGAATGGTCGTCCCTGAAGCCATGAGTATCGGCCTCAGGCGACTGACGGAGGAGTCCAGGACCGCTTTATAGGGAGGCTTGCCTTCTTGCAAGTCGAGTTTAATCTGATCGATCAGCACGATCGCGGTTTTAATCTGCATCCCGGATAAGCCGAGAAATCCGAGGATCGCCATGAATCCGAACGGCACGTGTGTGGCCAGAAGCCCGGCAGTCACGCCAATCATGGACAGCGGGACCGTGAGAAAAATGATCAGCGGAAGACTGACGGAATTGAAAAGCCAGACGACGAGCACAAACATTCCCAGAATGCAAATCGGAAAGATTTCCATCAAAGGTCCTTGGGCCTTCGCGGATTCCTTGTGTTCGCCACCCCACTCCATGCTGTATCCCGGAGGCAGCGGAATGGCTTCAATGGCTTTGGCCATCGAGTCCCGCAGTCTGCTGGCAACCCCGACCGCGACGTTGCACTGCACGGTAACCGCCTTTTCCCGGTTTCGTCTTTGAATCAGCGGCCATTCACCTACCTGATCGACTCCCGTAATCACCTGCCGGATCGGAACGAACCGACTATACGCCATACTCCATACCTGAACGTCTTCCAAATCATCAACGGAGGCCCTTTCGATTTCGGGGGGGCGATACAGGATGGGAATCAGCTCATCCTTTTCCCGGTACAAACCCGCAATGATCCCGTTGTAGTTCCCCTGCAAAGTAATCGCAACATCACTTCGGGTCACTCCGACCCTGCGGGCCTGGGTCTCCGAATACTGTGGCCGGATGACGTTTACCCGCTGCCGCCAGTCCGTGCGAACATCCTTGGCATCCGGGGTGTGACGCATGATTTCCGCGGCCTGTTCGGCGAGCCGATGCAGCATATCCGTGTCCGGTCCCCGGAACCGGGCCTCCACGGAATAGGAAACGGAAGGGCCGGTCGCGATTTGCTTGGTGTAAGACTCCGTATTCGGCATGTGCTGATGCATATACGTTTCGACTTCATCCTTCAGCCCCACGATCCGCTTGTAGTCGTCCACCTCAACCAGGAGTTGACCGTAACTGGAATTCACGCTTTGGTAATCGTAGGTCAGAATGAAGCGAAGCGCGCCTTCCCCTACAAAAGTTGTGACGTTCCGGACCCCGTCCATCTGACGAATGGCCTCCTCAAGGGATCTCATATCCTCGGACGTGTGGCGGATATGTGTTCCCTGCGGGTTCCAGAAGTTGACATAGAAATATCGCTGTGTGGAGTTTGGAAAGAAGGCTGAGGGCACTTTGCGGAAACCGAGCGCCGCCGCTGTCAACATGAGCAGGGTTGCGGCGACAACGAGACCGCGATGTTTCAGGCAGCCGTGCAGCATCTTGCGGTAATTGCGGAACATACGTTTATCATAGGGGTCCTCCTGTCCCTCCAGGCTGGGAATCCGCAGAAACCAGACGCACAACAGCGGGGTGACGGTGACCGCGAGTATCCAGCTGAGCATCAGGGAAATGGCCATGACGTAATACAGGGACCGGCAATATTCCCCCACGTCGCCCGGCGCAAATCCGATGGCCGCGAAAGCGAGGATGGCCACCACGGTCGCCCCCAATAGCGGCCACTGGGTATCGCGGACGATCTCTTCGGCGGCCTGAGTCCGGTTTTCCCCTCGCTGCACTTTTATGAGAATCCCTTCTGCGACCACAATGGCATTGTCTACCAGGATTCCAAGAGCCAGAATCAGGGCACCCAGGGACACCTTCTGCAGTTCAATGCCCATGACCAGCATCGGAAGGAACGTGCAAAGGATCGTCAGCACTAAGATCACCCCGATGAGCAACCCGCTTTGCCAACCCATAAAGATCATGAGAAGACCAACGACGATGATTACGGCTTCGATCAGGTTCACAACAAACGCGCCACAGGATTCCACGACCACGTCAGACTGATAGTAGACGGTTTCCAGTTTCATCCCGGCCGGCCGTAGGCTGTCAAGCTGGGCCAGCTTTCGTTTAACCGCATCCCCCATCACAACCACATTTCCCCTCTTGACGGTCGAGATGCCCAGCCCGATGCAGACCTGACCGTTATAGCGCATGACGTTACGGGGCGGATCCTCGTAGTCCCGGCGAACGGTCGCCACATCGCCCAGGCGGACCAGGCCCCGGCTGCCGCCAACAAACAGGTCCGCAATCATCTCCTCGCTGGTGAAACTACCGGTAGGCGTGATCCGCATGTATTCCTTGTCGACGTCAACCTGTCCGCTTTGTACCACCGCATTCTGCGTTTGCATCGTTTGAAAGAGCTGAACAGGCGACACGCCGAACTCGGTCAGCCGAGCGCGCTCAAACTCCACATAGATGACTTCCTGCCTCAATCCCCAAAAATCGATCTTCGCCACCTCCGGGCACAGCAGCAGTTCTTTCTTCAGGTATTTCGCATACTCTTTCAGTTCCGCGTAGCTGTAATTGGGGCCGGTGAGTGCGAAAAAGACTCCGTACACATCGCCGAAATCATCGTTGACGAGGGAGGGGCCGGCGCCGGGTGGCAGCCGTTCCTGAATGTCGTTCACCTTTCTGCGCAGCTCATCCCATATCTGAGGCAGTTCTTCTGTGGTAAAGGTGTCCTTGATTTCAACATAAATGACCGAGAGGCCTTCCTGGCTTGTCGAGTAGATTTCTTTAACTTGGCCGAGCGCCTGAACCGCTTCCTCGACCCGGTCGGTAACTTCCTCTTCGACTTCCTGGGGAGTGGCCCCGGGGTACCGGGTTACGACCAGCGCTTTCTTGATGGTGAACGTGGGGTCCTCCAGTCGCCCCAGGCGCTGGTATGCCAGGATACCTCCGCCCAGAATCAAAAGGGTCAGCACCACCATCAGCGTTCGGCTTCGAAGGGCAAATGCGGCTGGATTCATGGCTGGCTCCTTGTAAGCAGGGAGGACGTCCCGTTGGTGTCGGAGTTCAGAGGAAGAAGCTCCATGGTTTCTGTGATGAAGTCGGCTCCTTCGGTGACAATAAGTTCTCCGGGCCCGACTCCCGTCAGGATTTGTGTCTGGCTGGAATTGATGAGTTTGCCGGTTTCGACGAAACGTTTCTGCGCTTTGGAGGATTGGGGATTAAAAACCCATACGAAAGATTTCCCCTGGGTATCCGCACTGATCGATCTTGCAGGAATGGCTACCACGGGAGCGGGAGAACGCTCTGAAGCCCATTTTGCCTGTGCGGTCATCCCCGGAAAAATGCTCACGTCTTTCGGGGCCTCCATCACGAACACCACGGCATAAGTCCGGGTAACCGGGTCTGCTGACGTGTTCCATTCCTTCAGGACAGCCGCATAGTCGCGGCCCTGAACCGACGGGAACTGGATCTTCGCGGTTTCGCTGCGCTGGACCTGATGCAGGGCGATTTCATTCTCCGGCACTTCGACCGCAATCTTAAGTCTGGAAAGATCATGCATTCCGAGAACGACTTGGCCGACAGCGATCATTTCATGGTTTTCGACACACTTTTCCGTGATGATCCCATCATAAGGAGCAATCAGGGAGGTGTCTTCCAGTTGGTGCCTGGCGATTTGGAGTTGCGCCTTGACATCTTTGACGGAGGCGGCGGAAGCATCATAGGCACTTTGATCAGCGTCGCGAGTCGCCGGCGGAATGACACCCTGAGAAAAGAGTGTCTTGGCTCTCTCAAGATCCTGTTCCGCTTTGATATATTGGGCGGACATCCCGGCCAGTTGCGCCTCCAATACCTGGATCTTGTCCTCGAAATCACGTGGGTCAACTCGCATGAGGACCTGGCCCGCCTTCACGGAATCGCCGGGTTTCACATTGACCTCGACAAGGGGGCCGTGAATACGGAACGACAGTTGCGTTTTTTCTATGGCCTTGACGACCCCGGGGAAACTTCGGTCTTTGACATGCGTGGTTGAAGCGACCTTCTCAAGGACCACCGGGCGCGATCCGGAAAGCGTCTCCGCTATCGCATCTTTGTTTGCAGACCCTGCACTCAGCACCTTTTCACGCCACAGAAAGGCGGCACCTCCAAGGAGGGCCAGAATGCACGTACAACAGGCGACCATAAGCAGCTTCTTCTTCATGTTCATTTCCCTCCCCAGTCTGATTCATTTGTTTCACAGCATAACGCGCTGTGAACGGTCGTGGCCGGCGCGCGTGTTGGCGCAGCATAGGCCCATTTTCCAGGTGTGATATCCGGCCACAAGATAACCGTGCTGCCCACCCGCTTCACGGCTTTGATTCCACCATCCTGAGACACGACGAACACCACCGCGTCCTCCAGTGTCGAACACAGTCTGAATGCCGAGCGGTGCCGCGTGCCGAACGAGTCGATGGTTACGGGCCTGAGCGGCTGCCCTTCGGCATGGAGCATGACATGAGTTAGAATTGGCGAAACCGCTGTGACCTCGGCGCCAAAGCCCATAACGGCGAATTGGTCATTGATCACGACTGCACCGTCCACCGAAGTGAGGCAGGCGATCGCCTGTGACTGGTCTGACATGGCCTCATTGATTTCGGCTTTCTCGTCGCTTAGCATTCTGTACTCGTGAAAGGTGGCCCGGCTCAGGTTCCCAGCACCCTTCCTGAGATCGAGATGGAGATTGTGTAGACGTCGCTGGTTCGCGAGGCGAGAGAGCAACGTGTCCCACACGCAGTCGTAATCGCTGCGGTACTTGATTGACACGTGACCCGCTATCTGGGTTTCAGAGCGAGATAACCTGTTCGGAACCACGACCAGCATACCCCCGTGTTTACGCTCGCGGATCTTGACGAGAATGCGCTCAAGGAAGAACACATAGAGCCGCTGGGGGAAGTCCTCGTCGTGGCCCTCTTCGTCCCAGCAGGTGACACCCAGCCGGGCAATGGCATCGTCGTGCAGGCGCTGTCTTGACGGCGCCAGGAACTCGCTCACCGGTCCTGACCAAAGAGCGGTGGTTTCAGGAAGATAGACCGAGCCGGCGCACAGGCGGACGAGGACCTGACCTTGAGCAGACACCACGAGTTCGCCGGGGCTGAGACTCGTGATGGTGATGGCATTGGGCGGCGGCTTTCCGCCGCTCGTCTCGTGATGCGCGAATCTCCACCAGTTCTCCCCTATGTCGAGGAGGCCCCAGATCTCAAGTTGCGTGTCCTTGCCCTCTGGCGCAGGTTGAACACAGATGAGAAGACGCGTCGGTTCCGTTGCCGGGGCAAGACGATTGATCTCGGACACCGAGTAAGGGCGTGGCCTCTCAAACGGTATGGTCCTGAACTCCTTGTCGAAATACCGGCGGCCGGGATGGGAAAAGTCCTCCGATGCCGGGATGTAGGTGATCGTGAAACCCGGCCGGCGCCCTTCTTCGGAGAGCAGGCTGGCGTGGAAGGCAACGTCCAAGAGCCCTTCCAGCGCCGTGTCGGGAGGCAGAGGCAGTGCTTTGGAATGTTCCCGCCTGTCCAGTTCTGCACACCGGGCTCTCACGATCGGGATAAGCTGTGCCGGATACGTACTCATGTGTTCTGCCTCGCTCATGTTTTCGACTGCCGTTCTTTCTGTCACGTGTATTTCGCAGGGGCCGTGCCAAGCCGTTGAATATTTCATAAGCTATTCATTGGCAATTATTTGAAGAATAAAGTCTCAGGGCGTCGAAAGGGTTAATTTATTGAACGGTCAATTAATTGCCCCTCCCGCCGCCCATGCAGCGGTATGGAAGGCGTCTATTCCCGTGGCGGGCGAACTCGTCGGCAACTTCACTGGAATGATGGAATATTGGAAGAGTGGAATACTGGAGGAAGACAGCGCATCTCCCGTTCACAATCCCATCATTCCAGTGAAGTTATCGACAAACTTTGGCGTACCACGCGCCGACAACAATTTTCTGACAGCCGGAATCAAATGACTCCCAGCCTCAGCCTTGTCGAGAAGATCGGCCGCGCCGGATTTCAGCATCCGCTCTCGAGCGTCTTGCTCACATTGAAAGGACAAACCGACTACAATCGTGTGTGGGTATTCAGTCTTGATCAGGCGCGTCGCCTGGATGCCATCCATCACCGGCATTCGGATATCCATCACAACCAGGTCGGGACGCAATTCGCGGACGCGCTCCACCGCCTCCAAACCGTTTTCAGCCTCGCCGACCACCTCTACTGAAGCCTCCGCAGACAGCAGATCACGCAAACGTGACCGTATGATCTTGTGGTCATCAACAACAACAAGACGCCACTTCTCACCCATCTTGTCTGACGGGATGTCTGGGCGGTTCGTTTTCATCTTAAACCTTGATCTGAAGGACGGCGATGAGGGTGAAGACCATGGTGAAGATCGCCACGGTCTCGATGATGCCGAGTGCGCCGAAGTAGTTGGTGAGGCCCTGACCGGTCTCGGCCTGGGCGTCGCAGGCGGCGGCGGCGGCGCGGCCCTGAAAGAGGGCTGAGAAGCCGATGCCGAGACCGGCGAAGAGGCCGAGTATGAGGAGGGGGAACCCCGCATTCGCCTTGTCGAACATCACGAACATCAGGATCATGCCGTAGAGGGTCTGCGTGATGGGCGCGCCGACGAAGCCGAGCAGGATGAAGGGCGCGGGCTTGTTCTGCGCGTAGCACTTTTTCCACGCGCCCACGGCGGCGGCGCCTGCGAAGCCGGTGCCGAAGGCGGAACCGGTCGCGCTGAGTCCGAGGCAGGCGACCGCTCCCGCGATGCCCATGGCTTGGTTGATGGCTGTGATTGTTTCTGGATTCATTTTTGTTCTCCGTTTGTGTTGAGGTTGTGAGACTGTGAGGTTGCGAGCCTGTAAGGTTGTGAGACCATCTCAACCGCTCGCGGCCTTTCTGAAAGGCTTGAAGGCGAAACCCGACCAGGTGATGCCCTTGTGGTTCGAAAACTCCAGCGTGTTCAGACGAACCGCATGAACGAGGATGCTGAGGCCTGCCATCGCAAAGTTGAGCCCGTGGCCGACCAGCAGGATCAGCAAGACAGGCACGATCTTTGCCCACAGCGGCAGGTTCAGATGGATCGCCATGCTGTTGAAGTTTTCTGCCACTTTGACCGAGGCCAAGCCCACGGCGAAGAGACGCACATAGGAGATGATGTCTCCGAGGCAGCTCACGATCGTAAGCGGCATCATGCCGAGTTCGATCCCGTTGGTTTTGATCTCGTTCCTTTTGAGCGTGAATAAGAAAACCAGAACCAGCGCAACCCCGAAGACGGCGTAGATAAAGGACGGCGCCGGAAAGATGCCGACCACATTGCAGGCCATGCAATACATGAACCAGAGCACGCCGACCCAGCCGACCTGGGCCAGGAACTTGGTGTCTGGAAAGAGGCTGATCGCGCTCCACATGCGCGCGACCGACAGATGGATCACGCCCAGCGTGAAACAGACCAGCATGGTGTGGTTAATGCCCTTTTCGGGGTGGTTCAGCCAAAGACTGACCGCATTATCTGCGAAGGCTGGATGCACACCGAACCAGGTGTTCGAAAGGATTCCCCAGGCGACGGTTGCAGCCGAGAAGCAATAGAGCAACACGAAAGGAGACCGTGGCGCTTTTGGGTGCTTTCTCCGCGTAAAGAAGGTCATCAAGAAAATCACTGCGCCATAGCCGCCGTCGCCGACGAGCATGGCGAAGAAGATGCTGAAAAAGCAGAAGAACGGCACGCTCACGTCGGCTTCGTTGTAAGCCGGCGAGATACCGAGGGCCTCGAACAAGGTCAACGTGGGGCGGAAGAGTCGTGGTGGCCGCAAGAGAGTGGGAGGAAGCTCGCCCGGCTCCGGGTCGCGCAGCAGGAGGCCCCAGTGGTGCCCGGCGGCGGTCTCGCGGAGCGTGTCCTCGGCCTCGGCGGATAGCCAGCCGGTGATCCACGCGACGACGCCGTTCGCCCGCATGGCGTCCGCCGCAATCGCGAAGGCGCTCTCGTCGGCGAGGCGGACGGTCTCGCGCTCGAGTTCGGCGATGACAGGTTCGGCGTGCTGCTTGAGCCGGTCGGCGATCCGGGCGGCGCGCTCATGGGCTTTGCTGAGGCGTGCCCGCAGGATGGAGACGGAGGCCTCGGGCGGGACGAAAGCCTCGCAGCCTGCGGGCAGCTCGCCGGGGCCGATCATCACGCCGTAGGTACACGTGTCGTACGTGCCGTACATCTGGGTCAGGACACCGTCGGCCTTGATGAAGGCGGTGTCGGCGGGGGCTCGGAAAAGCTGGACGCGGAGGCCCTGCCGGGTGAGGCGGGCGGGGAGGGAGACGTCGAAATCCCCGAACGGCCGGTAGAGGGCGATGTCGCGTTCGAGGCGTTCGGCCTCGTTCACGAGCGCCTGCCGCATGTCGGCGAGCTGGAGCACGGCGCGGGCCATCGCATCGGCGGTGCCGCTGAGGTCGGGCAGGGAGCCGTTCAGGGGCGCATCGGCGCCCGGCTCGTGGCCGTGGGCCTTGTGCGGGCCGACGGCGGCCGGCAGCACGGGTTTGCCGGCGAGGGCGTCGGCGAGTACCTGGGTGGCGTGCCGGGCCGCTTCGAGGCGGGTCTGCGCGTGGCGGAAGGCGTCGGAGTCGGTCGGCGAGAGGTTCAGGTGGACGCACCCCAGCTCGCGGAGGGTGGCAAGGGTGGTCTCGCGCGCGTCTGCCACGCACAGGAGCGTGAGGTGTTTCATGGGGACGATCATGCGGCCTCCTCTTCACTGGTTTTTTTACTGCGGCCTTTGGCGATCTTGCCGCGCGTCACGGAGGCGGTCTGCTCGTCGCCGATGGCGATCTTGATGATGCGGATGCTCTCGCGGCACGCGGGGATCTTGACCTTCTCGAACAGGTTGACGCGCTGGGAGGTGGTGTTCAGCTCAAGGGTGACCAGCATGCGCTGTTTCTCGAGGACGGCGCGTTCGGCTTTGAGGGCGATCGTCCGCGCGATCATGGCGGCGGCCGCGTCGAGCCACGCGGGGGTGGCGAAGAGGTCGAGGTCGGCGATCGAGGTGTCAATGCCCTTGAAGACGGGGATCGTGACGCCCGCGATGTTGCTGGTGTCGGTCGTGACGCCGTTGAGGGTGACAAGGCCTTCGAGGGGCGCGGCGGTGTCGGAGAAGAGCTTGACCCAGGCGGCGCGTTCGCCGCAGGCGGCGGCCTCGCGTACGCAGACCTCCCCGATCCGCGCGGTGATGGCGGCGATCTCGGCCTGCAACTGCTGCTTCTTGAGTTGGAGCATGGGCAGGAAGCGCTGGAAGCGCTTAAGCGCGTCGCTCTGCGCCTTCAGTTCGGTCTTAGTGAGTTTGATCTTTGCCATAGGGAAGACTGTTAGGGGTTAAGGCTGTTAGGAAGAAGGCTATAAGGCTTTGAGAGGCTTTCCGCCTTTTTCCCCCGGCCAGAACTTGGAAATCAGTTTCGAGGGGATGCTGGTCTCGTCGGGGGTGAAGCAGTCCGCGAGGATCTGCCAGCCGAGGTCGAGCGCCTTTTCGAGGGGGATGTTGACGGAGAGGTCCATCATCTCCCGCTCGAAGCGCGCGCCGTAGGTGAGGAGCTTGGAGTCCCAGTCGCTCATGCGGAAGCCCATGGACTGCTTCTCCTGCGTCTCTTTGTAGGAGGCGTAGAGCTTGATCATGGCGTCCATGATCGTGCGGTGGTCTTCGCGCGTGTCTTTGTTGACCTGCTGCTTGAGGCGGCTGAGGGAGCCGAAGGGTTCGATGCGGCCGTTGCGGAGGTAGAACTGGCCCTCGGTGATATAGCCCGTGTTGTCGGGGACGGGATGGGTCACGTCGTCGCCGGGCATGGTGGTGACGGCGAGGATGGTGATGGAGCCCGCGCCCTCGAAATCGACGGCTTTCTCGTAGCGCGAGGCGAGCTGCGAGTAGAGGTCGCCGGGGTAGCCGCGGTTGGAGGGGATCTGCTCCATGGTGATGGCGATCTCCTTCATGGCGTCGGCGAAGCTGGTCATGTCGGTGAGGAGCACGAGCACCTTCTTGCCCTGCAGGGCGAACTGCTCGGCGCAGGCGAGGGCGATGTCCGGCACGAGCATGCACTCCACGATGGGGTCGGAGGCGGTATGGACGAACATCACGGTGCGCGAAAGCGCGCCGCTCTCGTCGAGCGTGTCGCGGAAGAAGAGGTAGTCGTCGTATTTGAGGCCCATGCCGCCGAGGATGATGATGTCGACCTCGGCCTGAAGCGCGATGCGTGCGAGCAGCACATTATAGGGCTCGCCCGCGCGGGCGAGCCCTATAA
>Ga0209066_10003770_pt1 | contig 17058 bp, 13 predicted proteins | sample All_14_2_FD_187198 | JGI IMG/M metagenome (GOLD analysis project Ga0209066, IMG submission 187198) | Freshwater microbial communities in response to fracking from Pennsylvania, USA - Allegheny Zone_MetaG_DW_15 (SPAdes) (version 2) ... | reverse complement strand
TCCCCCCGGTGCTCCTCCACCATCCGCACCGCACGGTCGCGAAACTCAGGTGAAAACTTGTTCCTTGTAGCGCTCATCGTGGCTCCTTCTCACAAATAGGAGCCTCCGGAAAACCCGGGACGCTTCAAAGATTGGTTGGGCAAGAACCACTACAGGGATGGCAAACAGATATCGCGAGACGACGTTCGTCGATTCTCCGCCCATGCAGCTGAGAAAATGCGGATCGAACTCGACATCAGAAAGGGGGCACCGTGAAACGGTACTTGATCGAATGCGGTGCTTCTCAACCCTCGGCGGCAGACGCGATCGCTATGGATGTTGTAGATTTCCGTTGAGATCTGACCCGGGGTTTTCATCGAGAAGTGACCCGGGTTGTTGTTAGCTATGTCCGTTCGGATTTGGGTTTGGTCAAGGGCTGGACGTTCTCCTTTCTGGTTTTGTGCTGTGCGGCGGATGCCTTGAACCGGAAGCTGTCGTTGCCGGTTTCGAGGATATGGCAGTGGTGGGTCAGCCGATCGAGCAGCGCGGTGGTCATCTTGGCATCACCGAACACGCTGGCCCATTCGCTGAAGCTCAAGTTGGTGGTGATGACCACGCTGGTGCGCTCGTAGAGCTTCGAGAGCAGGTGGAACAGCAACGCCCCACCTGACGGACTGAACGGCAGATAGCCCAGTTCATCGAGGATGATCAGGTCAAGCCGCAGCAGGCGTTCGGCCAACTGGCCAGCTTTGTTCTGGGCCTTTTCCTGTTCGAGCGCATTGACGAGGTCGACCGTGGAGAAGAAGCGGACCTTCTTGCGATGATGCTCGACCGCCTGAACGCCGAGCGCAGTGGCAATGTGGGTTTTGCCCGTCCCGGGGCCGCCCACGGCGACGACGTTGTGCGCTCCATCGATAAAGTCGCAGCGATGCAACTGGCGCACCATGGCCTCATTGACCTCGCTGGCAGCAAAATCGAAGCCGGCCAGATCCTTGTAGGCGGGGAACCGCGCGGCCTTCATCTGATAGGCGATCGAACGCACCTCACGCTCCGCCATCTCGGCTTTGAGCAGTTGGGACAGGATCGGGACTGCAGTGTCGAACGCGGGCGCCCCCTGCTCGATGAGATCGCTGGCCGCCCCGGCCATGCCATACATCTTGAGACCGCGCAGCATCACGACGACAGCCGCGCTGGCAGGGTCATGACGCATGGGCTGTCTCCTTGGCGCGCAGCGTATCATAGCGCGCCACATCGGCTCTGGGCTCGCTCGTCAGGGACAGCGCTTGCGGGGCGGCGATAGGATCGGGGCCAGCGGGCTTTCCATCGATCAGGCGGTGCAGCAGGTTGAGAACGTGGGTCTTGGTGGCAACGCCTGCCTCAAGTGCCAGCTCGACCGCGCACAGGACCGCCTGCTCGTCGTGCTGGAGCACCAGCGCCAGGATCTCGGCCATTTCCTTATCGCCGCCGGGGCGCTTCAACAGCTGCCCCTGCAACTGCCTGAAGGCATCGGGCATCTCGGTGAACGGGGCACCATTGCGCAGGGCACCGGGCTTGCGCTGGATCACCGCCAGATAATGGCGCCAGTCATAGACCGTCTGCCCGCCGCTGCGGTGAGAGCGATCAATGATCCTCTCGTGCTCACACAGGATCTGCCCCTCGGCGGCGATCACGATCCGCGCGGGATAAACCCGCAAGGACACCGGCCGGTTCGCAAAGCTGGCCGGCACGCTGTAACGGTTGCGCTCGAAGTGCACGAGGCAGATCGGGGAGACCCGTTTGGTATGCTCGACGAAGCCGTCGAACAGCCCACCCAGCGCCATCAGGCTGGGTAGTTCCTCCGCATGCACCTCGGCGATGGTGCCCGGCAAAGTGCCATGCGGGATATCGGCCCATTGTGCGATGCATTGCTCCTCGAGCCAGGCATTGAGGGCATCAAGATCAGCGAAGGCTGGCATACGCTGCCACAACCGGCGCCGGGCATCCTGAACGTTCTTCTCGACCTGACCCTTTTCCCAACCAGCGGCGGGATTACAGAACTCAGGCTCGAACAGATAATGGCTGGCCAGCGCCGCGAACCGCGCGTTGACCTGTCGCGCCTTGCCAGTGCCGACCTTGTCTACCGCAGTCTTCATGTTGTCGAAGATCCCGCGGTGCGGAACGCCGCCCAGAACCCTGAACGCCTGCGTCAGCGCATCGAACAGCATCTCGTGGGTCTGCAGCGGATAGGCCCTGACGATAAAGGCCTTGCTGTGCGCCAACTTGGTGTGGGCAGCCTGTAGCTTCACACGCTCGCCGCCGAGAACCGCCCAGTCCTCGCTCCAGTCGAACTGGAACGCCTCCCCCGGCGCAAACACCAGCGGCACGAAGGTCCCGCGCCCGCTGGTCTGCTGCTCATATTGCCGCTGTGCCTTCCATGCCCGCGCAAAAGCGGCAACCCGGCCATAGGAACCGTCGAACCCCAACGCCACCAGATCGGCGTGCAACTGCTTCACCGTGCGCCGCTGTTTGCGCGACTTGGCAGCCTCGATCCGCAGCCAATGCGACAGCTTCTCAGCAAACGGGTCCAGCTTGCTGGAACGCTCGGGAACCCGAAACTGCGGCTCCACCGCGCCGCTGCGCAGATACTTGCGGATCGTGTTCCGCGACAAGCCAGTGCGCCGCGCGATCTCCCGGATCGGCATCCGATCGCGCAGATGCCAGCGACGGATTACACTCAGTAACGCCATGTCGATCACTCCTGTCTCCCTCGCTGCTCGCAGCAAGGAACGGGTCAAAACATGGGTCAAATCTCAATGAAAACTCACCGACCTCCCGGGTCAAATCTCAACGGAAATCTACAACCGAAGCCTACCTGGGCGTGGCGGCGTTCACCATGGCGATCCGGAGGCTGCAGGGCAAGCTCGGCGGCTACGACGGTTCGCGCGGGCTGGCCGTGATCATGCGCTACACCCTGCGGCTACTGACCTTGCAGCAGTTCCAGCGCGCCACGGCGCTGATCTGTGCGATGGAGAAGCTGCGACGTGACTCCCTCGCCCAGGGGGATGAATCGTTGGGCAAGGAACCTTTCACCATCGGCCTCTGGGTCGGTAACAGGGTCACTCCTGGAACGACAGAGGAGGCGCATCGCGCCATCGAAGACATCAGGAATCCCGGAAGACATCGCGCTGGCACACCATTGCCCGTTCAGCTGACCAGTTGTCCGTGGTGTGGCTCGGCCATAGATCCTGGCCGGGACGTGGTGGTCGACAAGGAGAGGGGCCGGACGATCGTTTATTGCGGAGATCCAGTGAGCCGTTGCCCCTATTCGAGGGGCAGATCGAGCTCTTTGGCCCGTCCCGGCATCCCGGTGCTGACGGTGGACGAGGAGATCTACCACCGGCCGCCGACGATGATGATCGCCACCGTGGACAAATTCGCCATGATGGCGTGGCGTGGCCAGGTGCGCACGCTGTTCGGCCGGGTGAGCCAGGAATGCGAGCGCCATGGCCTGCTCTGGCCCGGCTGCGAGTGCAACACCGGCCACCGCGCATCCAGGGGCCTGCCCACGGCGGCGGTGAGGTCCGTCAGCCCCATCCGGCCGCCCGATCTGATCATCCAGGACGAGTTCCACCTCATCAGCGGCCCGCTGGGCACGATGGTCGGCCTGTACGAATCGGCGGTGGACGAGCTGTGCGGGTGGACACTCGACGGCAAGACGATCAAGCCGAAGATCGTCGCGTCCACGGCGACGGTCCGCAAAGCCAAGGAACAGGTGAACAACGTGTTCATGCGGCGCGTGTCGGTGTTCCCGCCGCATGGCCTGGACGTGGAGGACAACTACTTCTCGGTCCAGCGTCCGATCGATCGGCGGCCTGGGCGTCGCTACCTCGGCGTGTGCTCGCCCGGCAGCTCGCGTCCCGCGATGCTGATTCGCGTCTACACCGCCTTCCTCACCGCGGCACAAGCCCTGTTCGAGCGCTTCGGTGAGGCCGCCGACCCGTACATGACGATGGTCGGATACTTCAATTCACTGCGCGAGCTGGGTGGGATGCGACGGCTGGCCGAGGACGACGTCCAGACGCGTTCGTACCGCGTGCAGATGAGCATGGTCGAGCGGCCTGCGCTCGCCCAGCGCAGCGTCAGCAACATCCGGGAGCTGACGTCGCGCGTCTCCAGCCAGGACATCCCGAAGTACCTCGACGACCTCGAGGTCAAGTTCAAGGCCACGTTCGATCCGAGTGTGGGCAAACACGTGACGAGATGGAACGAGGGCGACACCCGCGCCATCGATGTGGTGCTGGCGACCAACATGCTGTCGGTCGGCGTGGACGTGAACCGCCTCGGGCTAATGGCGGTGAACGGACAGCCGAAAGGCACGGCCGAGTACATCCAGGCGACCAGCCGTGTGGGCCGGTCCTTCCCCGGGCTCGTCTGCACTGTGCTCACGTGGGCACGACCGCGCGACCTCTCGCACTACGAGACCTTCGAGCACTACCACGCGACGTTCTACAAGCACGTGGAGGCTCAGTCGGTGACACCGTTCTCGCCTCGCGCCATGGATCGCGGGCTGACCGGCGCGTTGCTGAGCCTGATGCGGCTGGAGTACGCCGACTTCAGCCCAAACGAGGGAGCGGCCGTACTCGACCGGTCCGACAAGCCCGAGGTCCTCGAGGCCATCGACATGCTGGTGCGCCGAGCCTGGAACGTCAGCGAGAACCGCGCCATCGAGGCGTTGGCCGAACGTGAACTGAAGGAACGAGCCGACGAGTGGGCCAAGGAGGCGAGCGTCCCGGGACGGACCTTGGCCTACGAGAAACGCGGCGAACGTGCGGCGACGATGGTTCCGCTGATCAAGTCGCCTGGCATCCACGCGTGGGACAACTGGACGGTCCCCATGTCGATGCGCGAGGTCGAACCTGGCGTGCGGCTGATCATGAACACGGGGCTTCTCACGGACGATCACGGCTGGAAGCCGCGTCCGGTGTCGAGTGACGAGGACTGACGATGACCGATCGAACACCCGTCGGCGAGGTTCGACCGAGCCAATTGCTGTGGACGTATGGCCCAGGCGCGCTGATCGATCTACCGAACCTGTCGGTGGTGACGCTGGGCATCGACCAGTGGGAGAAAGCCCGCTGCCAGCCGATCCAGGAGCGGCGCCTGCTCGCCGCCGTCCGCAGGGTCCTCGGACCGCAGGTGGAGAACCTGCGCGTGCCCCCGTTCCAGAAGAGCGAGCTCGCCGATCCGTGGTCGGCGGAGGCGAACATCGGCGTTCCCGTGCGCCCGTTCCCGCGCTGGATGCGCTGCGTGAAGTGCGGCTTGTTGTCTCCTTTCGATACCGGCCTGTTCGAGATCAAGGAGCACCGCTTCCGTCCGGAGCGCACCCGCTTCGTCCACAAGAGCTGTCGTGGTTCCAAGGGCGACCAGCCGGCGAAGGACGCCGATGCGGTTCCCGCGCGTTTCCTGCTGGCCTGCCGCAACGGCCATCTCGACGACTTCCCCTGGCACTACTTCGTCCACGGCGGCAACGGCGCCTGCAAGGGGACGCTGCGCTTCTTCGAGAGCGGCGCCTCGTTGCAGACCGAGAACCTGTGGGTGAAGTGCGATGCCTGTGGGGCATCGCGCAGCATGGCGCAAGCCTTCGGCAAGGCAGGGAAGGAGAACCTGCCGAGCTGTCGAGGCAGGCATCCTCACCTGGACCATTTCGACGACGACTGTGACGAAGAGGCGCGGGCCATCCTCTTGGGCTCGACGAACGGTTGGTTTCCGATCACCCTGTCCGCACTCGCCATCCCCCAGGCCAAGGACCCGCTCGGCCAGCTGATCCAGGATGGTTGGGAGTTCTTCGACGATCTGGACTCGGAGGCGGCCGTCGCCGTGACGGTGAAGACGCTGAAGAAGACCGGGGCCTTGCCGGGCATCGACAAGTATTCGGCCTCCGCCATCTGGGCGGCGATCGAAGCGCATCGCCACGGCGGCGGGCAGGACACAGTCGGCGAAGCCGATATCAAAGGGCCGGAGTGGGACGTCCTGACGGCAACCGATCCGCCGGCCGACTACCCACACTTCATGAGCAAGAAGGTGGACACGCCTGCCGGCTTGGAGAGGTACATCGGCAGAGTGTTACTGCTGGAGAGGCTCCGAGAGGTCAATGCCCTGTTGGGCTTCACCCGCGTGGAAGCGCCCGAGGAGTCGAGCGATCGGGACGAGCGCCCTCGGATGGCGGCTCTCGCGCGTCGCAAGCCCGATTGGGTGCCGGCGAACCAGGTGCATGGTGAGGGCATCTTCATCCAGTTCAGCGAGGAGGCACTACGAGCGTGGGAGGCGCTCGCGGGTGTCCAGCAGGTCGATCGGATGCTCATGGCCGGGCATCGGGGTTGGCGGAACTCGCGCCACCTCGATCCGAACGAGGGCTATCCGGGTATCCGCTATGCCATGCTCCACACGCTGTCGCACTTGCTCATCCGCGAGCTGGCACTCGAATGCGGCTACAACGCGGCGAGCATCCGTGAACGGATCTACGCTGATGCCGGGAATCAACACGCGGGTATCCTCATCTACACGGCGGCGGCCGATTCGGACGGGACGCTGGGTGGTCTCGTCGACCTGGGCAAACCCGAGAACCTCGGCCGACTGCTGCGGCAGGCCCTGAACCGAGCGAAAGTCTGCTCGTCCGACCCGCTCTGCTCGGAGCACGACCCAGGCAAGGATCGCTCGCTCCACGCCGCCGCGTGCCATGCGTGCAGTCTGGTCGCAGAGACCTCCTGCGAGCGGGGCAACCGTTACCTCGACAGGTCTTTGCTGGTGCCGACCCTCGAACGAGAGAGCGCCGCGTTCTTCGCCGGGCTGTGACATGGAGAGACTCCTGGAAGCCGTCACAGCCGTGGTCTGTCTCGTTTCGCCGGAGAAAGTGCGGGCGCTGGCGGGCGCGATTCGGAAGCTCGGTGACGCGAAGGCGAACGCCGCCCTGTCCGATGTCGTCGGCACGGCGACTGCCAAAGCCGTCGTCGATCGTCTCGTCGATGCTTGGCGGAGCACGTCGGTCGGTTCCGGCGAGTTGGCTTCGATGCTCCTCGCCGCCGGTCATGCATTGGAGAGCGTGTCGAAGCAGCAGTCGATCGAGCTCGTGTGGACGGGGCCGACGACGCCCTTCGTCTCGGCGCGCCGAACCGAACAAGCGCTCTTGCAGGTCATCGGTGCGGCCAGGCAAACCTTGTTCGTCACCAGTTTCGTGGCCTACGACGTCTCGACCATCGTGAAGGCGTTGAACGACGCCATCTCACGGGGGGTCAACGTCTCGATGCTCCTCGAGTCGTCACAGGATCACGGAGGCAGCATCACCTTCGACGTGATCGGCAAGATGAGGACACTGGTTCCCTCCGCGAAGCTCTACGCCTGGCGTGAGCGAGCAGCCCCGTTCGCGGATGGGCGCGTCCACGCCAAGGTCGCCGTCGCCGACGGCGCCGTCTGCTTCATCACCAGCGCCAATCTGACCGGTCATGCCATGGACCGAAACATGGAGGCTGGCGTACTCCTTACGGGCGGGCAAATCCCGAGGTTACTGCACGAACACTTGCAGGCGTTGGTCGACACGAAAACGGTGTCTCCCGTCTGAACTTGCGAGGAAGTGCGCGAGGGCGTCCGGCTCATCCTCGGATGCGCTCACAGTGAAGAATCACGCCTACGATGGCCTCTCCCGTCTGGCAGGAGGGTTTCCTGTATTGGGAAACTCCACCACCAATATAAAGGCCAACCACTCTCGGTTGGCCTTTTTTCTGTGCGCCCGGCATGGGCGCACTCCTGTGGGTGAAAGTCCCACCGTAAGTTGATCACAGCGAACGAAGCGAAGCGCAACTGCATGAGGGCGACCGAGTGTGGGAAGGAAGCGTGGAGCGAAACTGGAGCAATCTTGATGCTCCACGACAATCTCAGCCGAAGCGAAAGGCGCTTTGCACCGCGCCCAGGACACGGTCCTCGAAAATCTTCGCACCGGGATCGGCCCCGCCTGCGCCGGCGACGACCATGAGCGGTATCAGGTGTTCTTCGCGCGGCGCGGCGTCGCGGGCACCCGGGGCAGTGATCCAGGCAGCGAGGCGTCGCTCGCGCTCGCGGGCATCCGGGTGGCAAACCGCCTCGGTGAGCCACTGGTCGAAATCGAGCCCGTGTGTCTGCGTCGCGCCCGCGCGCATCGCCGCCATCATCACCCTCATGTTGTGGTAGCTGTTGCCGGAACCGATGATGAGCACGCCCGCCTCGCGCAGGGGCACCAGGGCCCGGCCTGCGGCCAGGTGGGCGGCCGGGTCGAGATCGGCGCGCAGCGACAGTTGCACGCAGGGAATGTCGGCGGCCGGGAAAGCGACCTTGAGCGGCACGAAGACGCCGTGATCGAAGCCGCGCGTCGCATCGAAACCGCAGCTCATGCCGCCCTGGGTCAACAGGCTTGCCACCCGTTCGGCGAGTTCGGGCGCACCGGGCGCGGGCCAGGTGAGATGGTAGGTGTGCGGCGGAAAGCCGTAGTAATCGAACAGCAGTGCCGGCGCGGCCTGTTTCTGCACGGTGAAGCGCGGCGCCTCCCAGTGGGCCGAAATCACCAGCAGGGCCCGCGGCCGTTCCGGCAACAGTGTGGGCAGCATTTCCAGGAATTCGCGATGCCGAACCCAGGTGTCGGGCGGGTCCCAGTCCATGAAGAAGCAGGGCCCGCCGCCGTGGGGGATGAACAGCGTGGGCTGGCGCATCAGAATTCCGTGTAGCCCTTCGCGTCCGGCGTGTAGAAAGTGGCCGGGTCGGCGGGTGTGAGCGCGGCGCCGGTTCTGAGCTTGTGCACCAGGTCCGGATTGGCGATGAAGGGCCGGCCGAAGGCGACCAGATCGCCCTTGCCCGCAGCGAGATCGGCCTCGGCGCGCGCCGCGTCATAGCCGCCGGAGAGGATGGTGCGACCCTTGAAGGCCGCGCGAAGCTTGGCTTTCAGTTCGTCGCTCGGCGCCGGTGCGCCCATGGAGCTGTGATCGACGATGTGCAGATAGGCAAGACCCATGTCGCTCAAGGCTTCGGCCAACCGCAGGTAGAGCGCGTCCATGTCCGCATCGGGCGCCATGCCGTTAAAGGTGTTGTAGGGCGAGATGCGCATGCCGACCCGCTCGGCGCCGATGGCGGAAGCGGCCGCCCGGGCCACTTCCAGGGCAAAGCGCAGGCGGTTTTCGATGGAGCCGCCCCAGCGGTCCGTGCGCCGGTTGGAGGCGGTGTTGAGGAACTGATCGATGAGATAACCGTTCGCGCCGTGCAGCTCCACGCCGTCGAAACCCGCTGCGATGGCGTTGCTGCACGCCTTGGCAAACTCGCCGATGGCGGCTTCGATGTCGGCCTCGGTCATTGCCTCCGGCACCGGGTGAGGCTGCATGCCTGCACTGTCCGTCCACATCTCGCCGGGCGCGGCCAGGGCAGACGGTGCCAGCAGGCGCGCGCCCGCCGGCAGATTGGCCGGATGCCCCACCCGGCCGGTGTGCATGAGCTGCACGAAGATGCGCCCGCCGGCCGCGTGCACGGCATCCGTCACCTTGCGCCAGCCGGCGACCTGTGCCTCGGAATAGAGGCCGGGGATGCGCGCATAGCCCAGACCGTTGGGCGAGGGTGAAGTGCCTTCGGTGATGATCAGCCCCGCCTCGGCGCGCAGCGCGTAATACTTGGCCATCAAATCGTTGGGCACGTTGCCAATGGCGCGGGAGCGGGTCATGGGCGCCATGACGATGCGATTGGGCAGTGTGAGGGGCCCGAGGGTGAGCGGAGTAAACAGGATGGTCACGTGCGCTTCTCCTTATTGTGAGGTTGGAATCAGGCCTTCGGCCGCGAGTGCCGCCTGCACCGCCGGGCGGGCCGCGACGCGGCCGAGATAGGCACCCAGTCCCGGCCAGGGGGAAAGATCCACGTTCACGTATTTGGCCCAGCCGAGCACGGTGAAGAGGTAGGCATCGGCCACCGTGAAGTCCTCGCCCAGCGCATAGCTGCGACTGCCCAGCCGCCTTTCCGCCTCACCGATGCGCCGCTCGAGCTGCGCGCGGACGATGGTCTTCGCTGCGTCCGCAAACGCCGGGTTGAAAAGCGCGCCGAAGCCCTTGTGCAGTTCCGTGGAAATGAAATTGAGCCATTCCATCAGCCGGTAGCGCGCCAGGGTGCCGGCCGGCGGGGCCAAGCGCCTGTCGGGCACCCGGTCGGCCAGGTACTGCACGATGGCCGGGCCCTCGGTGAGCACCTCGCCGTCGTCGAGTTCCAGAGCCGGGACGTAGCCCAGGGGATTGATGGTCTTGTAGTCGCGGCCGGCTTCGGTCACGCCGGTCTTGAGATCGACACGCTCGAGGGCGAAGTCAAAGCCGCCTTCGCGCAGCACGATGTGGGGCGAGAGCGAACAGGCGCCGGGACTGTAGTAGAGCTTCATGATCCTCCTCCAGGTTCATTTACGGGAGCAGGTTTTATATAGTAACCTTCATAAGAGCCTGATCCGAAACTAAGTTGGGTGGTATCAGCGGGTTAGCTTGACGCCAGCCCAAGTCGTTGATTCAGGGTTTTTGCGAAAACTCCCGGAGATCAACGATGTGGACCGATACCACTCGGGCGCAGTATGCCCGCGCGGAACTGGCTTTGCCAAGCGATTTGACCGATGCCGAATGGGCGGTGCTGGAACCGCTCTTTCCGCTCCCCTCCCATGTCGGGCGTCCGCGCAAATGGCCGCTGCGGCGGATTGTCGAGGCGATCCTGTATCTGCTGCGCGGCGGCCTGCCGTGGCGGATGCTGCCGCCGTGTTTTCCGCCGGTCTCGACCGTGCGACGCTGGTTTTACCTGTGGCGGGACAACGGACTGTGGTTGTCGTTGAACCATGCCCTGTTGCTGATCGGGCGTGAGGCGGTTGGTCGGGAGGCTTCGCCCAGCGCCGGAGTGATCGACAGCCAGAGCGTGAAAACCACGGAAAGCGGCGGCCCTTGCGGCTATGACGCAGGCAAGAAGATCAAGGGACGCAAGCGCCATATCCTGACCGACACCGAGGGCAATCTGGTTCACGCCGTGATCCACACCGCCGACATCCAGGACCGCGACGGCGCGCCGCTGGTGCTCGCCGAGATCATCTGCCGCTTCCCGTGGTTGCGCCATGTGTTCGCCGATGGCGGCTATGCCGGTGACAAGCTTCGGCAGGCGCTGCGTCGGATCGGCAAATGGACCGTCGAGATCGTCAAGCGGTCCGATACCACAAAAGGGTTTATCGTCCTCCCGCGCCGCTGGGTTGTCGAGCGAACCATCGCTTGGCTCAATCGAAACCGCCGCCTCGCCAAGGACTTCGAGCAAACCATCGCATCGGCCACCGCATGGCTCTTCATCGCTTCGGTCCAACTCTTCGTGCGCCGTATCGCAAGACTATGAATTTACGCGGAATAATTTTGAATCAGACTCTAAGGTAACCCACAATGACCCATCATCCGCTAGTAGCCTGTGAATGATGGTAAGCCGGTCTTTGACGAGTGACAGCCAAAGCGAGTGCTCTAACCCGTCGTCATAATGGGTGAACGCCGATCCGGTGTTGTAGGGCGGGTCAATGAAAACGCACTTCACCTTGCCCTGATAATCCTGCTCCAGCGCCTTGAGCGCGAGCAGGTTGTCGCCCTTGATCAGCATGTTGTCGAACAGATCGCCATCCCGCCGCACGCTGGCGTGATAGCTCTTCGCGGGATCCTCGATCAGAATGCGCGGCTCAAGCTTCGGCCGCTCGTCCTTGCCCGGCCAGGTCAGTTCAAGCTTGGTTTTCTTGGTCATGCCCCACCACTAACCCAGCAAAATCAACCACGCCAGACGCTTAGCGCCTGTGCTCCACGGTTATGCAGGCTCTTCCGTGTCCTGCTGTTTACCGTAATTGAAGGGCAATCCCAAACGCTTGGCCTTGCCGATCACGGCATTGCGACTGGTGCCGCCGAGAGCTGCGGCGATTGCATTCGCGGATTGGCCGTCGCTCCACATGGCGATGAGCAATCCAACGCGCCCTGGCGTCCAGGGATTGTCCTCTCCAATAACGCTCGAAGCCGCCTTGGGTGCAGCGGCAAGCTGGCGGTCAAGCGCAGCAATCCGGCATTCCAGATCCCCGCGCGCTGCCAGATTGGCCTTCGTCTTGGGCGATCCGGGCAGGAATTTTTGCCCCCTGATTTCCAGCGCTTTCAGCTCCGCCAAGAGCTTAGCGCGCTCGGCCAACAGGTCTTCGCCGAACACGGGTAGCGCCAACTGCTGTTCGGCCGGGGCGGGCGAGGGTGGCGGCGTAGGTGAGGGTGCCGGCGGCTGCGGCTTATCCTTGCTGGGCGCCTTTTCGAGTGCGGCAAGTTGCCGCTCATTCTGTTCGAGAAAACGCCGCACCCGACTCCAGTGCTGACTGCCCGGTGGCAGGGCCGCGAGCATCTGGTTCAACGACCGTATCCGCCGTTCCAGCTTAATCGCCTCTTTCGACTTAAGCGCTGGCGGCGGCGGAACCTTTTGCTTTTCTGCTGCTCCCAGCGAAAGCCTCTGGCGGATCGGGGATGCCTTCGGCAGATGATCGACACCCTTCGGGACAGGGGGCGCGGGATCGGCGGCGGGCGCATCCGGCTTCGCCTGTTTCGCCTTCTGATCCAAAGCTGTCCGCAGCTTGGCCAACACCGCCGCCTCGCTTTCCGGCTCCACCTCGGCAAAGGCGCGGGGCTGCGAGAAATACCGGCCACCGCGCCATATCCGCGGGGTATGATTGTCAGCGCGAAGATCGCCCGCCTGCCACCGGATCAGGCACAGCGGTTCAACTTCGAACAGGATATCGTCGCGAAGCCACATTGCCTCTTCGGCCACCTCGGCACGCTGGAGGATGCGGCGGCGCCTCATCATGTAGTCCGCTGCGGCTTCATCCAGTTCGGCCTCAAGATCTCGAATGATCGCCGACAGCGCATTGCGCGCATCCGGGCTGGCATCTGCCGATCGCCGCCGCTGCCGCAGTTCGGCGATCTGACGATCGAGGCGGCGGGAATGGGCGCGGTTGCGGGCTTCGAGGATCTCCAGCTGCCGCTGCATGCGCTCGTGCAGGGCTGCAAGTTCGGCGTTCGTCTCGCGCTGCCACCGCAAGTAAAATGCGCCTTCCTCCTCGCACAGCAGGTCATCGAGCAGTTCCGGCGGCTGATCCCAGCATTCTTCGAGGCCATGCCAGTGGCATTGTGTCAGATGGACTGCCCGCCACGATGGTATGGCCTCGCCATGGTCGAAACAGGCAACCACGATGCGGTCGGTGATCAGGTCATGCTCGCTCTGGATCGTGGCCTGCGCCATCAACAGCCATCCGGCTTCCCGCCGGAAAGCGGCAACATGTGTCCAGGAGTCTTCATAGGTCGAGAGGTCGAGTTTGAGGCTTTTGGGAGCCTGCCCGAGCTCGGCAAACATGCAGCGCGGCCTCCTACTCCACGGCCCAGCGAAGGGTGAAGAGCGGCTTGATCTCCGGCCTCAGGTTGAGCGCCGCCGCGAAGTCATCCAGCATGTCTTCGACCTTCTGGCGGGCTTCCTTGCGCTTCTGGAATTTGGTCAGCTTCAGTTCGTCGATATCGTCTTCAAGCCGTTTGATCTTGCGCTTCAGGGCAAGCTTGTCCTCCATGCTCAGGCCTGCGGCACGTGACTGTTTGCGGAGATCTTTTGCCTCTTCTTCCAAGTCCTTGATCTGCGCATCAATCTCGATTTCGACATCGGCAGCGTAGCGGTCAAGGCGATCACTTTCGGCATCGATCCACGCTTCGTTCTCGCTCAGCACCCGGGACGAAAAGTCGCCGAATTGCTGTTCCTCAATGGCATCGAGCGCGGGATGTGGCGGCTGAGTTGCCGGGCTGCCGGCATCATCTGCCGGCACGATAAACAACTGGTCCGCCACTTCGGTGGGAATGGTTCGGCCATCATCGGTGACGCAGGCGATCAGCAGTTCTTCCCGGAGCGCATCGGGAGTCGGCATCGTGGCCTTGAAGACACGAAGCCATCCGGCTTGGCCGCACAAATCGCGGACGGCGCCGACCTGGCCTTCATACGGGTAAAGGCTCGGCCGGAAGACGAGGGAATGGAGTGCTCCAGTGTGATCGCGCGCTTTCGCGGCTTCGATCATTTCGGCGCACAGCCCGTCATTGACGCGGAAGAACTGCCAATCCAGCTCGTCCGCCTGCGGCCATTGCGTGGTGTAGGTGCAGCCCCGGTAGCGGAACGTGTCATCATCGGGCCGGTCGAATTCAGCCCCATCGAGTTCGGCTTGCGCGGCAATCAACAAGCGCTGGACATATTCCGGCAGGATCCGGGCCAGCTCCTTGCCGCGATCCTGCAGCTTTGAGATGACGGTGGTGTCCATTTCGCCGAGAAGCCGGTTGCGGGCGTCTTCGAAGGCGGCATCGATCTTGTCCTGGATCGTTGCCTTCAAGGCATCGAAGTCGAATTCAACCTGCTCGGGCGTTCGCCCACGTTGCACGATTTCGAGCACCTGCTTCTCGAAGTCGACGCCGCTCGACAGGGTCCCCAGAACCTCATCGCTGGCACCGAAGACGCCTTCGAACAGATGAAACTTCTCGCTCAGCAGCTCGTGGATCCGCTGCTCGGTCTGGTTCTTGAGGTTGAGCATGTTGACCACGGTGACGTCGATTTTCTGGCCATACCGGTGACAACGGCCGATACGTTGCTCGACTCGTTGTGGGTTCCAAGGCAGGTCGAAGTTCACCAGCAGGGAGCAGAATTGAAGGTTGATTCCTTCCGCCCCGCTCTCTGTTGCAATCAGGATTGTGTTGTCGTCACCCTTGAACGCTTCGACGATGGCGGCCTTCATATCAGCCGATTTCGACCCCGACACTTTGTCAGTTCCGCGGTGCCTCTCAAGCCATCGGGCGTATGTCTCACGGCTTTGCTGGTCACTGTTTTGCCCGTTCATCAGGACGACCCGGCCGGCATATCCATGCTGTTCGAGCAGCTCGCGCAGATACAGTTGCGTGCGCACGCTTTCCGTGAAGATCACAGCTTTTCGGGCACCGCCCTTGCCCTCGATCTCGTCGAGGACCCGCGGTAACTGGTTGAGCAATTCCTCGCCTTTGGCGTTCTTTGCGATTGAATTGGCGAGCGACAGGTAGCCCTCGAGCTCGGCAATTTCGGCGTCGATCATCTCCTGCGTGATCTGAACAGCCGCGCTATCTTCACCCAGTTCGCCGGCCTCTTCCTCCAATTCTGCGATCGTTTCGATGTCGTCCGTCATCGAAGTGGAGGCTGGTTTTCGTGACCGCAATCGGCTGATCAATGCCTCCAGATAGCGGGCGACAGCGAAGGTAGATGACCCCAGAACCTTTCGAACCTGGAGGATCACCAGGGCATTGGCGCGGTCGCCATATGACACGGTGTCAGTGCGCTGAAGGAACTTCGACAGGCGATCATATAGCTCCTGCTCGGCGTCTCCAGGCTCGAAATGAAAGGTCTGTGCGTTGCGGCGCACGAAGCTGATATGGCCAGCTTCCTGCACTTGCCGCCGCAAGGACCGGTGGCAAATCGGCTGCAGGCGTGAGCGCAAAACATCGAGAGCACCGCTCGACTTGCCATTGGAGACATACTGCGCGCGGAACGCATTTTCGCCCCCGAAGTGGCTCTCGTCGATCATCGAGACGATGCCGTAGAGCTCCATCAGAGAGTTCTGGAGCGGGGTGGCAGTCAACAGAATCTTGAACCTGTCCTGCAGCGCTTTCTTCAGCTCCTTCGCACGCGCTGAGCCATCCTTCTTGAACACGTTGCGGAGGCGGTGAGCTTCGTCGAAAACGACCAGATCCCATGCAATGGATCGAAGCTCATCCGCCTTTGTCGCAGCGAATTCGTAGGAGCAGATGATGATGCCATTCACAGCGCTGAATGGGTGAAGGTGACCCTGCTTTAGGAGCGCGCTGTAGGTCGATGACTCCATGATTTCGGATCGCAGGGAGAACTTCTCGAACAGTTCCTGCTGCCACTGTTTGCGCAACGAGGCCGGCACAATCAGGATGATCCGCCGCTTATGTTCGGCCCATCGCTGAGACAAGACCAAGCCCGCCTCGATCGTCTTTCCAAGGCCCACTTCATCAGCTAGGAGCACCCCCTTCGATAGCGGTGACTTGAGGGCGAAAAGCGCCGCTTCAACCTGGTGAGGATTCATCTGAACGCGCGCGGACGTCAGAGAACGCGCGAACGCTTCGTCGTCGAGGCCAGCTAGCGTGATCTTGTGAGCCTGATAGTGCCCGTGCAAGTCTGAATACAGACGCTTTTTCATGCCGCTAAATTCCTGTTCTGCGATGTCTGTCCTGCATGATGTCGCCAAGGTCAAGCGGGCTGCGGACCGACATCCCGTGGGCGCCTTACTCAAGCGGGATCGTTGAACCCGACTTGCCTTCTAGGTTGCCCACTGTCCGACCTGGAGAGGGTCAGCCAAGAGAAAGGAAGCAGCGCTCGTAGCCGGACATATCGGTCGAGAGTGGCCACTCCGAAGCCATTCGCTAAGGCGTCTGGTGTCGTGCGCACTGAGCCATCCAACCTATGACGAGTAGGCTGCTGCCTTAATCTCCTCGATGGGCATTCGGACCGGCAGCTTCGGCCTTGGCGCATCGGGACGAAAGGTGAGGGACCGAGCGATTCTGGCAGCAAAAAAATTCCACTACGCAGAATTGAGAACAAATCCTACAATAGTTCTCATAGAAAGGAGTGGATGATCTATGCCTACTACAGAAGAATCTAAAGGGTCTGAAAACAACCCTGAGAACGAGGGAAGGTTAAATCTGACAGATGCTAGGAGAAGAGAATTTCATGCGCGTCAGATGAGCGAAAAATCCCTGAGCTTGGCGGAATTTGATCCAGATCCACCGATGGAATTAGGAAATCTCCAGCGCTTCGATGGACCGATCTTGTCGCTGCTCCAAGCTAGGGGATACAACCAAACCGGCATGCCTTCAGGAGCGCCGCGGTTAGCGTCCGCGCTCGTGGTGTAATTTCTGGTGCAGATTGAGGTGATCGCATGGGGTGGGGCATGCCCCACCCCATGCGATTTCGATCTCGGTGGCCACCGGGCTCATTGGTAAGGTGGAG
>Ga0209066_10003769_pt1 | contig 17060 bp, 17 predicted proteins | sample All_14_2_FD_187198 | JGI IMG/M metagenome (GOLD analysis project Ga0209066, IMG submission 187198) | Freshwater microbial communities in response to fracking from Pennsylvania, USA - Allegheny Zone_MetaG_DW_15 (SPAdes) (version 2) ... | reverse complement strand
GAACAGGCCAAGGGCAAATATGCCGCCAATACCGAGCCTCAGACCCTGGCGGTTGCGTCCGCCGGGCCGCTGGGCCAGTAACCGGACCGCGCAAGGAGAGTTTTCCATGGCACATCCGTCCGTTGCCGCGCATGGGCATGATGACCACGACCACAATCACGCCCCCAAGGGCCTGACGCGTTGGCTCTATTCGACCAACCATAAAGACATCGGGATCATGTACCTGGTGTTTTCGATCATCACCGGCCTGATCGGTGGTGCCTTCTCCGTCTATATGCGCATGGAACTGTCGCATCCCGGCGTGCAGTACATGCTGGCTGACGGTGCGCCCGACGGGCATCTGTGGAACGTCATCATCACCGCCCATGGCCTGATCATGGTGTTCTTCGTGGTGATGCCGGCGCTGATCGGCGGGTTCGGCAATTATTTCATGCCGCTGATGATCGGTGCGCCGGACATGGCGTTCCCGCGCATGAACAATATCAGCTTCTGGCTGCTGCCGCCGGCCTTCCTGCTTCTGCTGCTGTCTGCCCTGATCGGAGGCGGTGCCGGTACGGGCTGGACGATCTATCCGCCGCTGTCGTCTGATCTGGGACATCCCGGGCCGGCCGTGGATATGGGCATTTTCGCCCTGCATCTGGCCGGTGCCTCCTCCATCCTGGGTGCGGTGAACTTCATCACCACCATCTTCAACATGCGTGCGCCTGGCATGCGGCTGCACACCATGCCGCTGTTCGCCTGGGCCATGCTGGTGACGGCCTTCCTGCTGTTGCTGGCGGTGCCGGTTCTGGGCGGCGCGATCACCATGCTGCTGACGGATCGCAATTTCGGCACCAGCTTCTTCAAGCCGGAAGGCGGCGGCGACCCGATCCTGTTCCAGCATCTGTTCTGGTTCTTCGGCCATCCCGAAGTCTACATCATGATCCTGCCGGGCTTCGGCATTGTCAGCCATGTGATCTCGACCTTCTCGAAGAAGCCGGTATTCGGCTATCTGCCCATGGCCTATGCCATGGTCGCCATCGGGTTCATCGGCTTCGTCGTCTGGGCGCATCACATGTACACCGTGGGCCTGGATGTTGACACCAAGGCCTATTTCACGGCGGCCACCATGGTCATCGCGGTGCCGACGGGGGTGAAGATCTTCTCCTGGATCGCGACGATGTGGGGCGGATCGATCCGCTTCGCCGTTCCGATGCTCTGGGCGATCGGCTTCATCTTCCTGTTCACCGTGGGCGGTGTGACCGGCGTGGTGCTGTCGAATGCCGGCATGGATCTGCAGCTGCATGACACCTACTATGTCGTCGCGCATTTCCACTATGTGCTCAGCCTGGGTGCGGTCTTCACCATCTTCTGTGGCTGGTACTACTGGTACACGAAGATGACGGGCCGTCTGATGCCGGAATGGATCGGGCAGGTGCATTTCTGGACGACCTTCATCGGCGTCAACCTGACCTTCTTCCCGATGCATTTCCTGGGTCTTGCAGGCATGCCGCGTCGCTATATCGACTATGTCGATGCGTTGCAGGGCTTCAACTATGTGGCGTCCATCGGGGCCTATATCTCCTTCGCTTCGACGATCTTCTTCGTGATTACCTCCGTTTACTGCGCGAAATGGGGCAAGCGCGTCGCCGATGCGAATTACTGGGGCGAGGGTGCCACCACGCTGGAATGGACGGTGTCTTCGCCGCCGCCCTTCCACACCTTCGAAAAACTGCCCCAGTTCAAGGGCTGATTTCAGGAAAGGCCCGGTACCGTCCCGTCTTTGCGGGGCTGGTGCCGGGTCATTCCGGTGTTTCCCAGCAACCCTGACAGATCAGAAGCCGAGCCGTGACCGACGCTATGCTTTCCGACCGCGACTATGCGCGACCCTCCGAGGCCGGGGTCGGCGATTTCGTGGCCCTGCTGAAGCCGCGGGTGATGTCGCTGGTCGTGTTTTCCGGACTGGCGGGGCTTGTGGTCGCTCCCGGCCATCTCCACCCCTTCCTGGCGGCGGTAGCCGTTCTGTGCATCGCCATCGGCTGCGGTGCGTCTGGCGCCATCAATATGTGGTATGACCGCGATATCGATGCAGTAATGTCGCGGACCAAGGACCGTCCGATCGTTACGGGCCGGATCCATGCCTCGGAAGGCCTTGCCTTTGGCATCGTGCTGGCCGCCCTGTCGGTGGGGGTGATGGCGATTGCCGTCAACTTCGTGGCGGCGGGGCTGCTGCTGGCGGCCATCCTGTTCTACGTGTTCGTTTATACGATCTGGCTCAAGCGCCGCACGCCGCAGAATATCGTGATCGGTGGTGCCGCCGGGGCCTTTCCGCCCATGATCGGCTGGGCGGCCGTGACCGGCGATGTGGGCATCGAGGCGATTGTCCTGTTCGCCCTGATCTTTTTCTGGACCCCGCCGCATTTCTGGGCGCTGGCGCTGTATAAATGCGGCGACTATGCCCGGGCCGGGGTGCCGATGCTGCCCGTCGTGGCGGGCGAGCGGCATACGAAATGGCAGATGCTGATCTATACCGTGCTGCTGATGCCCCTGGCGCTGGCGCCCTGGTATCTGGGCATTGCAGGGGGGTGGTATGCCGCCACCGCGCTGGTGCTGAGCGCGATCTTCCTCGCGGCCGCCATCGCCGTGCTGCGCGATGCCAGCCATCGTTCCGCCCGTGCGATGTTCGGCTTTTCGATCTTCTACCTGTTTGCCCTGTTCGCCGCGATGATGCTGGATCGCGCGCAGGGCTGGGCCCTGTGAAAGCGAACGGAATGACCATGACCGATAGCGAAAACAAGGGTGGCAGGCGCTTTGCCAGCGAGGTGCATCGCAGGCAGTACAAGAAGAATCTGGCGGTGTTGGCCGCGCTGGTGGCGTTCTGCGTGCTGATCTATCTGATTTCCATCGCCCGGATGAGCGGGGGCTGAACCATGGCCGATCCGCTGAAAGCCAGGAACCGCCGCGTGCTGGGTATTTGCCTGGGCGTTGTGTTGGGCATGGTCGGCCTGTCCTATGCCTCGGTTCCGCTGTACAATCTGTTCTGCCGGGTGACCGGCTATGGTGGCACCACCCAGGTGGCCACCAGCGCCCCGACCGAAATCAGCGACCGGACCATCAAGGTGCGGTTCGATGCGTCCACCAATCCCGATCTGCCCTGGCGTTTCAAGCCGAAGCAGTTGGAGATGGAATTGCGGCTGGGAGAGACGGGGCTGGCCTTCTATGAGGCGACCAATCACGGCGCGGTACGCAGCTGGGGCACTGCCACCTTCAATGTGACACCGCAGAAGGTGGGGCAGTATTTTTCGAAAATCGCCTGTTTCTGCTTTTCCGAACAGCATCTGGAACCCGGCCAGTCCATTGACATGCCGGTAACGTTCTTTGTCGATCCGCGTATCGCCGACGATCCGAATGCACAGGATGTGCATACGATCACGCTGTCCTATACCTTCTTCCCATTGGAGGAGGAGGAGCGCCAGCGCGCGGAACGCAGTCTTGCCGCCAGTGCCCAGTCCGAAGGGGCTGGCACTGTTCGGTCACAGTAGCATCGCTCTCAAGAGGGGAGGTTGGTTCATGGCCGCCGGAGCTCATCACGGACCCGAACACGATTATCACATTCTCAATCCCAGCCCCTGGCCGGCACTCGGTGCCCTGGGTGCCTTCCTGCTGGCCTCCGGGCTGGTGCTGTTCATGCATCCCGAGATGTTCGGAGCCAAGGTGCAGCCAACGCTGGAAGGCCTTGGCCTGTTGAAGGTCGTGCCGGGCATCGCGATCGTGTTGGCCACCATGTTCTTATGGTGGCGCGATGTGGTACGGGAATCGCAGGCGGGCGACCATAAGCCCGTGGTGCAGCTCGGTCTGCGCTATGGCATGGCGCTGTTCATCGCTTCGGAAGTGATGTTCTTCTCCGCCTTCTTCTGGGCCTTCTTCGACGCCAGCCTGTTCCCCAATTATTTCCGGGAAGCGGTTGCCATCAATTTCACGGGTGGCGTGTGGCCGCCTGCCGGGATTGAACCCTTCGAGGCGTTCCATCTGCCCTTCCTGAACACGCTGATCCTGCTGCTGTCAGGCTGCACCGTGACCTGGGCGCATCATGCCCTTCGTGAAGGCAACCAGCGCGATCTGGTGCGTGGTCTGGCCTTGACGGTTTGCCTGGGGCTGCTGTTCACCTCGCTGCAGGCTTACGAGTACAGCCATGCGGCCTTCGGCTTCAGCGACGGCATCTATGCCTCCACCTTCTACATGGCGACCGGCTTCCACGGTTTCCATGTGATCGTGGGAACCATCTTCCTGTTCGTCTGCCTGATCCGTGCCAAGAAGGGCCAGTTTACGCCGACGCAGCATTTCGGCTTCGAAGCGGCTGCGTGGTACTGGCATTTCGTTGACGTGGTCTGGCTGTTCCTGTTCGTCTGCGTCTATTGGTGGGGCGGCCATTAAGCACTGGCCCCTTCACCGGGATGGGATGAAGTCATGAATGACTTTCCGCCGGTCAGTCCGGTTACCGCCGGTCTGATCGGCCGCTGCCCCCGCTGCGGTCGAGGGCATATATTCTCCGGCTTCCTGCAGGTCGCGGACCGCTGCGCGGTCTGCGACCTTGACCTCAGCCGCGAGAATGTCGGCGATGGCGCCGCCCCGCTGATCATGTTGCTGGTCGGCGCCTTCGCCACGGGCTTCGTGCTCTGGCTCGAATTCACCTTCCAGCCATCGACCTGGGTCTACATTCTGGTCGTGCCACCCATCATTCTGCTGCCGGGTCTGGCCTTGATCCGTCCGCTGAAAGGTCTATTGATAGCCCTGCAATACCATCACCGCGCCGGAGATACCGGCAAGGATACTTTTGACGGCGAGGATTGATCCCGTGGCGTTTGGCTTCCGTCCGCGTTTTTGGCCCACTGTGATGACAGTGCCGGCCCTGCTGGTTCTTCTGGCGCTTGGCACCTGGCAGGTGCAGCGCCTGGGCTGGAAGGAAGATCTGATCGGCAAGCTGCATAGCCGCGCCACGGCGGAGGCGGTGGCGCTGCCGGCCGGGCCGCTGGATATCGAAGACTGGGAGTTTCGGCGCGTCACCGTGATCGGAAGCTTCGACCACGCTCATGAACTGTTCTGGGTGCAGCGCTCCAAATCCGGCGACGCGGGTTTTCATGTGGTGACCCCGATGGCGCGTGCCGATGGGCAGGGTACGCTGTTGATCGCGCGCGGCTGGGTGCCGTTCGAACAGCGCGAGCAGCGCTTCCGGATGGACAATCTGCCGCAGGGGGAACAGACCATCACCGGACTGCTGCGCTTCGCGCGCGGGGGCTCCAGCCTGCTGCCGGACAATGACATCAACCGCAACAGTTGGTTCTGGCTGGATCCGGTAGCTGCGGCGCGGCAGATCGGCGTCGACAGCCTGCCGGATTATTTCGTGATGGCGGAAACGCAAGGGTCCGGTCCCCTGCCTGAGGCGAAGCAGTGGACGCTGGATGTTCGTAACGATCATCTGCAATACGCCATCACTTGGTTCGGCCTCGCTGCGGCCCTGCTGGCCGTCTACATTATGTTCCATATGAAGCAGGACAAGGATTGAGCATGACAGCCACCGCCGTCGCCTCCACCCCGATGATGGATGTGCTGGAGGAGCGGTTTCGTCGTGCCGCCCTGTTGTCGGAAGCCCAGTCGGTGCTGCATTGGGACGCGTCGGTGACCATGCCGCGCGGCGCGGCGCCATCGCGCGGGGAGCAGTTGGCCGAGCTTGATGTGCTGGCCCATGGCATAATCGCTGACTCCAGTCTGATTGATCTGTTTGGCGCTGCCGAGGCGGAGCCGCTGGACGGCTGGCGCCGGGCCAATCTGCGGGAAATGCGCCGACAGCATGTGCATGCATCCGCCCTCCCGGAAGCCCTGGTCGGTGCGATGACGCGCGCGGGCAGCGCCTGCGAATCGGTGTGGCGCGATGCGCGGGCGAAAAGCGATTTCGCTGCCGTGCTGCCCCTGTTTGAACAGGTCGTGGCGCTGGCGCGCGAAGCGGCGGCGGCCAAGGCGGGGGTGCTGGGCCTGTCGCCCTATGACGCGCTGCTCGACCGGTTCGAGCCGGATGCGCGCATTGCTGAAATCGAACCCGTGTTCGCCGCGCTGGAGCGGTTCCTGGTCGATTTCCTGCCAAGGGCTGAGGAGGCGCAGGCCCGTGCCGGCGCGCCGCTGCCGCTGAACGGCCCCTATGACCTGGATGCGCAGCGCTCCCTGATCCGGGATATGGCAGGGGTAGTTGGGTTTGACTTCCAGCACGGCCGGCTTGATGAAAGCGCCCATCCTTTCTCCACCAGTTGGCCGGGGGATCGGCGCATCACCGTGCGCTATGATGAGGCGGACCCGTTATCGGCGCTGTTCGCCGTGCTGCACGAATGCGGCCATTCGCTCTATGAAGCGGCCTTACCGAAAAAGGGGCTGCGCCAGCCGATCGGGGCCGCGCGCGGCATGCAACTGCATGAAAGCCAGTCCCTGGCGGTGGAGATGCAGGTCGGCCGGTCCGACACCTTCCTGTCCTTCCTGGCGCCGCGCCTGCAGCAGGCCTTCGACGGCGCGCCGGAATTCGCGGCCGATAATCTGGCCAAGCTGGTGCGCAGGGTCGAACGCGGCTTCATCCGCGTCGAAGCTGACGAGGTGACCTATCCGCTGCATGTCATCCTGCGCACACGCCTGGAACGGGCTTTGCTGTCGGGTGACCTTGCCCCGCGAGACCTGCCCGGGGCCTGGAATGAAGGTTTTGCGGCGCTGATGGGCCGCACCCCGCCGGAGGACCGGCTGGGCTGCCTGCAGGACATCCACTGGTATGACGGGGCTTTCGGCTATTTCCCGACCTATACGCTGGGGGCGATGAGCGCGGCCCAGCTGTTCCAGGCGGCCCAGGACCAGGATTCCTCCATCGCGCCCGCCATTGCGGCAGGCGATCTGAAGCCGCTATTGGCCTGGCTGGGAACCCATGTCCATGGGCTGGGCTCCAGCCAGTCCACCCGCGACATTCTGATCGGGGCAACCGGCCGCCCTCTGGAGGCGGCCGCTTTCGAACAGCATCTTCAGCGGCGCTATGGCGGGCTCTGACCTGCGGCGTCCGTCCCCGTTCAGTCGAACAGGGCGTCGATTTCGTCCTGGCTGATACGCATCTCGGGCAAAGCGGGGCCGTGCAGGGCCTCGCCATTCGACAGATCCGGCTCTTCCACCTTTGGGGCGAACTCCAGGAGGCTGTCCTCGCCCCAGATTTCGATCATCCGGTGCACGCGCTCGTCGATGAACTTCATCGTATCGACGACCTTGGTGATGCGCTGGCCGGTAATGTCCTGGAAGTTGCAGGATTCAAAAATTTCCACCACGCGCTCGGCAATTTCGTCGGCGATGCCGGAGGTAACGTCGTCGGAGGCCTGGGCGGACAGGCGTGCGCCCAACTCCTCGAGCGCCTCGGTGGCGGCGAGAATCCGATTGGTGGCATGCTCGGTGTCGAGCACGACGGCGTCCAGCTCAATCGCCGCCCGTTCGATCCGGTCGGTCGAGCCCGAGGGACGCAGCGCGGCGATCTGTTCCTTGGTATGCGCGATCGCGTCGGTCAGTTCCTTCAGATCGGCGCGCAGCCTTTCGCCTTCGATCACGCGCTGAGCGAAGGATTCCATTTCCGATACGACCGGAGCGGCCGGTGCCGCCGCCGTATCGACGGTTACGCCCTGCCCCAGCTTTTTCTCAATGCGTGCCAATGCGGCCAGGATTGTATCCAGATCGCCGGATGGCTCTGCCAATCCCCTGGCATTGGGCAGTTTCGGGGTTGCCGGCCCTTTTGTTGTCGCCAATTGGCGTTCAATGGTGAAGACGCGCCGTACTTGTTGCATTCTGATGCCCCTCTCGGCCCTTCCCCGATACCCCGCACTACTTACAGCCAGGAAATTACTGGAAGGTTACCAAGGAGTCATTCTCCTTGAAGCAATCGATCAACTTCGCGGCGTAACGGCCCATACTGTTGTGAATCCGCAGGCAGGTCGGACAGGGCGCTTTCGAAATGCGACCTCGCCGCGTCGCGATCACCCATGGCGAGGCGGGACAGCGCCAGCATCCAGTTTGCTTCCAGATCGTTGGGCTTCAGGCGGATCACGTGATCCATCGCTTCCAGCGCGTCCGGCCCGATCTTCTGCCCGTTGGCAGCGAAGGCTGCCCGCCCCAGGGCGCGCCACAGCGCCACGTTATCGGGTGCCAGCCGGGTGGCCTGGATCAGGGAATCACGCTCGGCCGCTGGCTCCTCCAGAAGGCGCCGGATATGGGCAAGGCGGACCCAGCCCTGCACGGCGTCGGGATTGGCGGCCATCCACGCGGACAAAGCCTCTGTATCGGCAGCGAGCAGGGCTCGGCGCTCCGCCAGCGGCTTGTCCCGAGCTTCGGTCAACCGCGCCACCGAAGGGCCAACCGGCAGCGCATCGGGCTCGCCGGTCAGGCCGAGCTCGCGCGAGAGCGCGATCAGCCGGCCGGATTCCTCCGGGCGGCCATCAAATACGCCAAGTCCCCGTCGCAGGACGGCGAAGGCTTCTTCCTGCCGTCCGAGGATGACGTTGGAGCGGATCAGGCGCAACCAGCCTTCGATATCGTCCGGTGCCTGTTCCAAGCGCGCCGCCAGATTGTCCACCATGCCGGCGATCATGGCGTTGCGGTCTTCCGCGCTCATCCCCGCGGCCGCTTCAATATCGGCGGCACGCGGGCCGCGGGCTTGGGCCGGCTGTGGTTCCGGCAGATAGGGGGCGGCATCCGTTCCCATTTCCGCAGTTGCCCGGCGGATGCGCGCTTCGACCACGCCTTGCCATGGCGCGTCGGCGGGGGCGCTGCGGCGCAGTTCTGCCCAGCGCTCCAGCGCTCTATCCCGGTGGCCTGCCTGCCAATCGGCGTCGCTCAAATAGAAATGGGCACGCAGATTCCCCGGATCGCGCTGCAGGACGATGCTCAGAAGCTCCTGCGCCCGTTCGCCCACGGAGCCTTGCGACCCGGCGATGATCGCCTCCGCCTCGGATGCCAGAATCTCGGCATCTTCCGGGGCGAGGACCCGTGCCTGGGCAAAGGCGTTGGCGGCGCGCCCATAGTCTTCCAGCGCCATCAGCATATCAGCCAGGCGCAGCCAATCGGCCAGATTACCGGGCGCGCTGGCCAAGCTCTGCTCCAGGCTCGTGGCTTGACGGCGCAGGGCGGCGCTCTCCGCGTTCTGGCTGGCCTGGGCGGCACGTTCCGCCTGTCGTCCGGCGAAGGGCTGCGCCGGAATATCCGGTCTGCCCAGATCAAGATACAACGCGACACCCAGCACGGGCAAAATCAGCGATGTGCCAAGCCCGACCGGCCAGACCCACCGGAAGGGGGAAGTTTTGCCCGGCGCGTCCTGGGATTTGCGCTGCGACTGATCGGCGGCGAGCAGCCGGCGGCCGATTTCCACCCGTGCGGCAGCGGCCTCGGCCTCGCCGATCTCGCCGCGCGCCAGATCGCGTTCGATCTCCGCCAGCTGGGCCTTGTAGATTTCCAGGTCATAGGCCGCGCCGTCGCTGGAGGTGGCCGGACGACGCATCAGCGGGATCAGAAGCAGCGCGACGCAGAGGGCGGCCATCAGCCCGGCCAGAATCCAGAAACTCACGGGCGGCCCCCTTCGTCCTTATCCCGGGCGAGCAGTGCCTGGATGCGGGCCTCATCGTCCGGGCTGAGCGCCGCGGGCTGGCTACCGACATCGGCTGTCCTTCGCCGGCTGCGGAACCAGAACAGCAGAATGACCGCGCCGAGGATCAGGGTCAGCGGCGGCGTTGCCCACAGTGCATAGGTGCCGGGATTCATCGGCGGGTTCAGCAACACGAAGTCGCCATAGCGGGCGACCAGAAATTCACGGATCTGTCGATCGCTGTCGCCCGCCACCAGCCGTTCGCGCACCAGGATGCGCATGTCGCGGGCCAGATCGGCGTTGGAATCATCGATCGATTGATTCTGGCAGACCAGACAGCGCAGATCCCTGGAAATTTCCCGCGCGCGGGCTTCCAGGGCAGGGTCTGGCAGAATCTCGTCCGGCTGCACGGCATGGGCCATCTGCGCCGACAAGGCCAGCGTCGCAGCAAGCAGGATCGCGGCAAGGCGGCTCATTGTTGCAGCCCTTCGATCAGGGGCAGAAGCTTGTTCGCCACCAATTCCGGCGTCAGCGGACCGGAATATTTCCAGCGGATCACGCCGTCCCTATCGACCAGGAAGGTTTCCGGTACGCCATAGACGCCCCATTCGATGGCCGCCCGGCCGGGCTCATCCATCCCCACACGGTTGTAGGGATCGCCAAGGGAGGCGAGGAAGGCCCGCGAATCCTCCGGCTTGTCCTTATAGGCGATACCGTTGATGGGCACGCCGTTTTCCCGCGCCAGCCGCATCAGCAGGGGATGTTCGGCCCGGCAGGGCACGCACCAGGAGGCGAACACATTCACCAGTTGCACGGAGCCCTTCAGATCGGCACTGGCCAGGCCCGGACGGTCGGGCAGCAGGGCCGGCAGATCGAATTGCGGCACCGGCTTGTCCAGCAATGCCGAGGGCAGGGCGGTCGGGTCGCGCCCATCCTCCAGCCCCGCATAAAAGAAACCGAACAGGCCAAGCGCTACCAGCAAAGGCAGTAGAAACAGAATCTTGCGCATAACCCTTACTCCGCAGGGGCGGGCTTGGTGCCCGGCAGCAGGGCGACGGTGCGACGCGGCGCGCCGACACGCAGTCGTCGGTCCGACAGGGACAACAATCCGCCCAGCATCATCAGCCCGGCCCCGGTCCAGATCCAGGGCACCAGCGGCTTGTGATACAGCCGCACGGCATAGCCGCCCTTGCCGTCCGGATCGCCGATCACGGCATAGAGGTCATAGAACAGATGGGAGGAAATCCCGGCCTCGGTGGTTTCCATACCGTTGACGACATAGCGCCGTTTTTCGGGGGAGAGAGTTTCAAGTACCTCGCCCTGTGTGTTCATCACCGTGAAATGGGCGCGATGGGCCAGATAGTTCGGCCCGCGCAGATCCTGGGTGCCGTCAAAGCGGAACTGATAGCCGCCGACATCCGTCACCTCGCCCGGGCGCATGACGCGGATCACCTCGGTCGTCCACAGGCTGGTGCCGGTGACGCCCAGAACACAGACGGCAACGCCAAGATGGGCCGCGAACATGCCCCAATGTGCCCGCGGCAGGCCTGCAAGCCGGGCAAATGCCCCTTGAAGTCCCTGTCTGGCGATGGCGGCCTTTTCCAGCACTTCCCAGATCGTGGCGCAGAGGAGCCAGATGCCCGCCGCGACCCCGATCAGGCCGGCCACCGGCTTGCCCCAGACGATCCAGGCGGTGATCAGAAATCCGGCCAGCGCGGCCAGGGCGGCATATTTCAACCGGGCAAGCGCGGATTTCAGGCTGCCGCGCTTCCAGGCCAGGAACGGCCCAATGCCGAGCGCGACCAGGGCCGGGATCATGATCGGGACAAAAGTGGCGTTGAAGAAGGGCGGGCCGACGGACACCTTGTCCTCGCTCACCACCTCCAGCAGCAGCGGATAGAGCGTGCCGATCAGCACGGTCGCGGTCGCGGTCGCCATCAGAAGATTGTTCAGCAGCAGCCCGCCCTCGCGGCTGATCGGCTGGAACAGCCCGCCGCCCTTCAGCGCCGGCGCGCGCCAGGCATAGAGCGTCAGCGAGCCGCCAATTGCGATCGCCAGCAGGGCCAGGATATAGACCCCGCGCCCCGGATCGACCGCGAAGGCATGCACCGAAGTGAGTACGCCTGACCGCACCAGAAAGGTGCCGATCAGGCTGAGGGAGAAGGCGATGATGGCCAGCAGGATGGTCCAGCTTTTCAGCGTGTCGCGCTTTTCCACCACGATGGCGGAATGTAGCAGGGCGGTGGCGATCAGCCAGGGCATGAAACTGGCATTTTCCACCGGGTCCCAATACCAGAAACCACCCCAGCCCAGCTCGTAATAGGCCCACCAGGAGCCCAACGCTATGCCACCGGTCAGGAAGGCCCAGGCCAGCAGCGTCCAGGGTCGCACCCAACGTGCCCAGGCGGCATCCACCTTGCCTTCGATCAGGGCTGCGACCGCGAAGGAGAAGCTGACCGACAACCCGACATAGCCGACATAGAGCATGGGCGGGTGAAAGGCCAAACCCGGGTCCTGCAGCAGCGGGTTCAGATCCTGCCCGTCCAGCGGCGGCGACGGCAGACGCTCGAACGGGTTGGAGGTGAAGAGAAGGAAGCCGATGAAGCCTATGGCTATCATCGCCTGCACCGCCAGCGTGTTGGCCTTCAACCGCGGCGGCAGGTTGCGCCCGAACAGGGCGACCAGCGCCCCGAACAGCGCCAGGATCAGCACCCAGAGCAGCAGCGAGCCTTCATGATTTCCCCAGACGCCGGCCACCTTGTAGAGCATCGGCTTCAGCGAATGGGAATTCTGTACCACATTCAGCACGGAAAAGTCGGAGGTGACATAGGCATGCGTCAGCGCGGCGAAGGCGAGCGCCAGCAGCAGGAATTGTCCGATCGCGGTTGGGATGGCCAGCGCCATCAGCCCGCCATGGCCTAGCCGCGCGCCGATCAGGGGAAGGCTTGCCTGCGCCAGGGCCAGCATCAAGGCCAGGGCGAGCGCCAGATGACCCAGTTCCACGAACATCGCGTCTTCCCCTTCCGCCGGTCAGCTGTCGGGCGCGGTGGCCGGCCTGGCGCCCGCCCCAACGGATTCAGGTCCTTTCCAGGTGCCGGCGCGTTCCAGCGATTCCTTCACCTCGGCGGGAATATAGGTTTCGTCGTGGCGGGCCAACACCTCTTCCGCAACGAACCGGCCGTCGGTATCCAGCTTGCCGCGCGCCACCACGCCCTGCCCTTCGCGGAACAGATCGGGCAGGATGCCTTTATAGCGGACCCGGATATCCTGGCTGAGATCGGTCACGACGAAATGGGTGGTGACGCCGTCCGCATCCTTTTCCACCGAGCCATCGGCAACCAGCCCGCCCAGGCGGATCATCCGGCCGGCGGGGACATGATCGCGCACCAGCTCGGTCGGGCCATAGAAATAGGCAAGCCCGTCATCCAGGGCATAGAGCGTCAACCCGGTTGCCACCCCCAGCATGAGGAGCCCCGAGACAACCACCGCCATGCGGCGGCGCTTCCTGGTCCAGGCGCGGGCCATCCTCACGCCCCTCCGTCCGTGGATGGGGGCGCATCGCCATCCGCAGCCGCATCACGCTGGGCCCGCCTGCGACGGTCCCCACGGGCGGCGCGCAGATGCTCCACCTCCCGCTCCGACCGGCGCATGCCGGCAAGCGATTGCCAGAACAGGCCGCCGAGCACCAGAAAGGTGAACCCATAGGACGACCATACGAAGGGCGCGTACCGCCCCATGTCAAACAATTCGGCCATAGCCAATCCGTTGTCGCACGCCATTTTTCTGTGGGGTTGATCCCCATCAGACGGATATAGGGCCGATCCTAACCGGAAGCGAGCGCGGATCACAGTTTTCGCTGCGACCATTCGGCCTGACCGGACGGAATTGATCTGCCGCAGCTTGAGGTGTCCCGATATTGTCCGTGCAGCCGGGAAGGGGGCAGGCTATGGCAAGAATCGATGCCAAGACAGAGCGTATTGAGATTCGAACTACGCCCGCAGTGAAGTCCCTGCTGCAACGCGCGGCGGAAGAATCGCATCGCTCCGTGACGGATTTCCTGTTGGGGGCCGGAATCGAGGCGGCGGAGTCCGCCCTGTCCGATCGCCGGGCGTTTCATCTGGACGATGCCGCCTGGCAGACTTTTCAGGATGTGTTGGACCGTACCGAAACGCCCGCCATCCGATCCCGGTCATGCTGTTGGCAAGGCTTGCGGTGGACAGGTCCATGCAAGGTCGGGGGCTGGGACAGGCCCTTTTGAAAGATGCTGTCCTGCGCACGCTGCAAGCGGCGGAGATTGCCGGCATTCGTGGCATGCCAAGGACGACGCAGTACGAAGCTGGTATGAACATTTCGGCTTTGAGCCGAGCCCCACCGATACCCTTCATCTCCTGCTGCTGATGAAGGATCTGCGTGCACTGGTTCGGGAATAGGCGGCCCTACGCCCTGCGGCGCATTCCGCCCCGGCCCTTGGCCGCTTTCGGTGCTTCCTCGAACAGATCGGCCAGTTGCTCCATCATGGTGCCGCCCAGCTGTTCGACATCCACGATGGTGACCGCGCGGCGGTAATAGCGCGTCACGTCATGGCCGATGCCGATGGCCACCAGTTCGACCGGCGAGCGCGTCTCGATATACTCGATTACATCGCGCAGATGGCGTTCCAGATAGTTGCCGGGATTCACCGACAGCGTGCTGTCATCCACCGGCGCGCCGTCGGAAATCACCATCAGGACGCGGCGATCCTCGGTACGCGACAGCATGCGGTCATGCGCCCACATCAGGGCTTCGCCGTCGATATTTTCCTTCAGCAGGCCTTCGCGCAGCATCAGCCCCAGATTCTTGCGGGCGCGGCGATAAGGCAGGTCGGCGGCTTTGTAGACGATATGGCGCAGATCGTTCAGCCGGCCCGGATTGGCGGGCTTGCCCTGGCTGATCCAATGTTCGCGCGCCTGTCCGCCCTTCCAGGCCCGGGTGGTGAAGCCCAGGATTTCGACCTTCACGCCGCAGCGTTCCAGCGTGCGCGCCAGAATATCGGCCGACATGGCGGCGATGGAAATCGGCCGGCCGCGCATCGAACCGGAATTGTCGATCAGCAGGGTGACGACCGTGTCGCGGAATTCCGTGTCCTTCTCGTATTTGAAGGACAGGGGATGGGTCGGGTTGGTCACGACGCGCGACAGCCGGCCGGTATCGAGCATGCCTTCTTCCAGATCGAACTGCCAGGCGCGCAGTTGCTGCGCCATCAGGCGGCGCTGCATGCGGTTGGCCAGCTTGCCGATGATGCCCTGCAGATGGGAAAGCTGCTGGTCCAGCATCTGACGCAGCCGCGTCAGTTCTTCGGGATCGCACAGCTCGTCAGCGGCGATCACCTCATCATACTGGCTGGTGAAGGCCTTGTAGAAGGGTTCGCGCGGCAGGTTGGACAGATCATTTTCCGGTCGTTTGATGCGCCCCGCGTCGCCAGGCTCCTCGCTACCAGGGGAATCCAGCATTTCGCCGGACATGTCCTCGTCAAAGGCCTCGTCCATCTCCTGGTCGCCGGGAGCCGATTCGGCCGATTCCATCTCGCCGGAGCTGGCCTTGGAATCCTGGTCGCCGCTTGCCTCCTCATCCTCGCCGCGGGCCTGGTTGTCGTCGTCGGCGTCGCCATCTTCTCCTTCGGAATCGGGATCCTGGTCGGCGGAGGAATCGCCCAGATCGATGGACATGTCCTGGATCAGGCGGCGCACGGCCTCGGCATAGCTTTCCTGATCGTTGACCAGCCCGCGCAGCCTGTCGATCTGCTGACCGATCAGCCCTTGCAACTGCCCCCTCCAGGCGTCGACCGCCTTGCGCGCGGCCGGCGGCGGCGGCGCGCCGGTAAGGGCCTGGCGTGCCATCAGCCGGATCACCTCCGGCATGGCGCTTTCCGTGCGCTCGGTGATGCGATGGAAGCCCATGCGGCGATAGCGCAGTTCATGGGCCGCCGCGATATTCTCGCGCAGGCCGGCCATGTTGCGACCGCCCACCGCCTCCACTCGCGCCTCTTCCAGCGCCTGGAAGATCATCGGGGCAACGTCGCCGGTCGGCATGCGCCGGGCATGGGTGGCGGCGTCGTGATGCCGGAGCTTGATCGCCAGCGCATCCGCCTCGCCACGCACCTGGGCCACCTGTTCCGGTGACAGGTCGCGCGTCGGATAGGGCAGTCTTGCCCGCTCACCCGAGATGGAGGCGATATCGGCGGAATAGACCACCTCCATCTCCGGCCGTTCGGCCACGGCCCGGAAGCAGGCCGCATTGGCCCGCTTGAATTCCTCCAAAGCCGCGTTCGGATCACCGGTTGACGCCACCCGAGCCCCCTTCGCCCTTGCCCGCTCCCTTCGCCGAAGGAAGTCGGGTCAGGCCATCACTACATTCATTCCGCTTTCCGGCAGATCGGTGCCGAAGCAGCGCTGGTAATATTCGGCGACGATCTGGCGTTCCGTCTCGTCGCATTTGTTCAGGAAGGTCACGCGGAAGGCGAAACCGACATCGCCGAAAATCTGCGCGTTTTCCGCCCAGGTGATGACCGTGCGTGGGCTCATCACGGTGGAAATATCGCCGGCGACGAAGCCTGTGCGGGTCATGTCGGCCAACTGCACCATGGCGGCGATCTTGTCGCGGCTTTCCGGATTGTCATAGCCTGGCAGCTTGGCCAGCACGATCTCGACTTCCCGGTCATGCGGCAGATAGTTCAGCGTGGTCACGATCGACCAGCGATCCATCTGGCCCTGGTTGATCTGTTGGGTGCCGTGATACAGGCCCGTCGTGTCGCCCAGGCCCACCGTGTTGGCCGTGGCGAACAGGCGGAAGAATTTGTGCGGGCGGATGACCTTGGACTGGTCGAGCAGGGTCAGCTTGCCGTCGCGTTCCAGCACGCGCTGGATCACGAACATCACATCCGGACGGCCCGCATCATATTCGTCGAAGCAGATCGCCATCGGGTTCTGCAGCGCCCAGGGCAGGATGCCTTCGCGGAACTCCGTGATCTGCTTGCCGTCGCGCAGGACGATGGCGTCCTTGCCGACCAGATCGATACGGCTGATATGGCTGTCCAGATTGACGCGCACGCAGGGCCAGTTCAGCCGGGCCGCGACCTGTTCGATATGGGTCGATTTGCCGGTGCCGTGATAGCCCTGCACCATCACCCGTCTGTTATGGGCAAAGCCCGCCAGGATCGCCAGCGTGGTGTCGCGGTCGAACAGATAGGCCTCGTCACGATCCGGCACATATTCCGACGCTTCGGAAAAGGCGGGGACCACCATGTCGCTGTCGATTCCGAAGGTCTGGCGTACGGAAACCTCCATATCGGGCTGATCCAGCCGATGGGCCCGCACGCGGTCGGAATGTTCGCTCATGCTCATGGGATCACTGCTTTCCTTAACCAGGGTCTCTGTCCAGGGAGGTGCCAGCTATGCCGCCAGGG
>Ga0209066_10003768_pt1 | contig 17061 bp, 17 predicted proteins | sample All_14_2_FD_187198 | JGI IMG/M metagenome (GOLD analysis project Ga0209066, IMG submission 187198) | Freshwater microbial communities in response to fracking from Pennsylvania, USA - Allegheny Zone_MetaG_DW_15 (SPAdes) (version 2) ... | reverse complement strand
GTGCAGGGGCGGGTGGATCCACCCGCCCCTGCACTGGCGGTACGCCTTCGTCACGGCTTCGGTCATGGTCCTGGCCACGGCCGCTGCCGCCGTGGTACTGTTACCCGCCGAGGCGCGGCCGGCCGGCAAATCCGACACGGGCCCGGGTTATCTGGAACTCATGCGCCGGCCCGACCTGCTGCGGACCTTCGCCGTGGGCTTCGGCTCCCTCTTCGTCTTCGGCGCGACCTTCAACTACCTGCCCTTCTACCTGAGCGCGCCGCCCTTCTCGGCGGACACGAACCGCATCACGCTCCTCTACCTGACCTACATCGTCGGCGTGATCATCGCCCCCCTCTCGGGCAGGTTCAGCAACCGCTTCGGCAACGGCCTGACCATGATCCTGGGCTCCCTGACCTTTGCCGCGGCGCTGCTCCTGAGCCACGTCCCGAATCTGGGGGTGGTGAGCCTGAGCCTGGGCCTGGCTTGCGCCGGGTTCTTCGCCATCCACGCAGCCGCCGTGGGCAGCATGAACCGCAGGCTCTCCTCCAGCCGGGGCAGGGCCAATTCGCTCTATATCCTGTGGTATTATCTGGGCGGGTCGGCGGGGATCACGGTCATGGGGTACGGCTTCAAGCGCTTCGGCTGGGCCGGGGTGACGGGGTCGGGGCTGGCCATGCTCGCGCTGCTTCTGGCCGCGGGCGTGCGCGAGCTGCGCGGCGGCCGGTGATCAGCTCAGGCTGACCGCGGAAAGGTATCGTCTGAACTTGAGGGCCTCTTCATGGCCCGGATTGATGCCGAGGCACGTCTCAAGCGTTCTGTCGGCGTCGCCGATGCGGCCGTCCTCGAAAAACGCCCGGGCCAGGTTGAAGTAGAGGTTCTCGTCCGTCGTGCACAGTTCGATGGCGCGGGCGTAGTATCTGCGTGCCTGTTCGAGCATCCTCTGCTTGCGCAGCTCGATGCCGAACTGGTTGAAGAGATGCTTGTGTTCGGGCGCCGCGAACCCGTCCAGGCCGATGAGCTCCTCGAAGAGCACCTTGGCCTTTTCGTGCTGGTCGTACTGGAGGTAGGTCAGGCCCAGGCCGAACATGGCCCGCACGTTCTTCTCGTCCAGACCCAGGGCGTTGGTGTACTCCATGGCCGCCGAATACGGCTCGCCCTTGGCGCGGTGCCGGTCGCCCTTGGCCACGTGCTTGGCGATCTGCTTCATGACCGGCTTGACCTTCTTCAGGAACATGTCCACTTCCGGCTGATACTGGGTGATCAGCTCGGCCAGGGAGACCTCCAGGGCCGGTCCCGAGGGGGCCCAGTTGGCGTTCAGGGACTGCAGGGCCAGCAGGTCATCGTCGATCTGCTTGGCGTAGTAGTAGAGGGTGCTGTCCTCCCTCTTGGCCGTGGTGCCCGTGCCGATGGTGACCGAGGACCGCTTGGAGCAGACGCACTCCAGCCCCAGGTCCGTGGCCATGCAGTATTTGGACACTTCCGCGATGGAGCATCCGTCCTCGGAGATCATTCCCGAATCCATGTCCATGTTTGTCACGCTCAAAACCAGCGCACCATCTGTTCGAGGGGCCGGCGCTTCTTGCGCCTGGCGGGTTTGACCCGGTAGCCGAAGGCCAGCATGTACGCCACCCCGTACTCATCCAGATCCACGCCGAAATCCTCGGCCAGCACCTCGTCCACCTTGTCCTGGGCGTACCCTTCGATGGGGCAGGAGTCGATGCCGATGAGGGCCGCGGCGGTCATCATGTTGGCCTGGGCGATGTAGCACTGCTTGCAGGCCCAGTCGAACATGGCGCGGTCGCTGTCCAGAAGGCGGAAATCCGACTGCTGGAAGGTGGCGTAGTACTCAGTACGGGCCGTGATGCGCTCTTCAGGCAGTTCCTGTATGGTGCGCATGAACTCCGCTATGCCGGCGCTGTCGAACTTGAGCAGCGGGGTCTTCATGGCCAGGCAGACCAGGAAATGGCTGGCCGTGGGAATCTGGGTCTTTCCGCCCCAGGTGTGGGGCAGGAGTTTGCGGCGGAAGTCCATGTCCTGCACCACCAGGAAGAGCCAGGGCTCGAAGCCGAAGGAACTCGGCGAGAGCCGGGCCGTTTCCAGGATGAAGAGAAAGTCCTCCTCGGAAATTTTGGCTTCGGGATCGAACTCCTTGCAGGCGTGGCGGAACATGAAGGCATCGAGAATGATCTGCTTGTCCATGGTCGGTCTCCAGGGAAAGAGTCTTGCGAAGGGCAGGACCGAAGCCCGCCCTTCTCTGCAGTACGCATGGTCGCCCGCAAGTTCAAGGCCGGGGAGCCCTCAAGTCGGAATCACGCCCTCCACGGCGGCGAACCGCGAACACAAAAACAAGCGAAACAGACAAGATTAGTGCTACTATTTTATACAACGTAACACGTATCCATGAAATCAGGCCCCCCTATATGTACTCGATATGTACATCCAGATGGCCGATAGTATTCCGTATTTCTCCACATCCCCATTGACCTGCATCATTTTCCTATGCTATGAAGAAGAAAAGCCAAACTTCGACGCTGCAGAACTATGCGGTAACGACTGTGCGCCTTCTCGGCGCCTGTCTTTTTATTCATACACTGATGGAGGTGTGTTATGAAGTTTGCGGTAGGTTTAGGCAAACCCGGGGCCGAGGAACGGCTGGAAAAAAGTGGGATCTCACGCCGAGATTTCATGAAGTTCTGTTCCACCATTGCCGCGGTCATGGGTATGGAGGCGTCGTTCGCCAACAAAATCGCCCTGGCGATGACCTCTCCCAAGCGTCCTTCCGTGGTCTGGCTGCATAACGCAGAATGCACAGGCTGCTCCGAATCCATTCTGCGTGCGGTTCGTCCCTTTATCGACGACCTGATCCTGGACACCATCAGCCTTGACTACCACGAGACCATCATGGCCGCCGCTGGTAAAAAGGCAGAAGAAGCCCTCCATCAGGCCATCAGTTCCCCCAACGGCTTCCTCTGCGTTGTCGAAGGCGGCATCCCGACCAAGGACAACGGCATCTACGGCAAGGTTGCCGGACGGACCATGCTGGAAATCTGCTCCGAAGTCGTGCCCAAAGCCATCGCGACCATCTCCTACGGCACCTGCGCCACCTACGGCGGCGTGCAGGCGGCCAAGCCCAACCCGACGGGCGCCCTGGGCGTCAACGACGCCCTGAAGCATCTGGGCGTCAACTCCGTGAACATCCCCGGCTGCCCGCCCAACCCCTATAACCTGGTCGGCACCATCGTTCACCTGCTGACCCACAACCTGGCCATCCCCGAGATGGACGAGATCAACCGTCCCATCATGTTCTACGGCGAAACCGTGCACGAACAGTGCGAACGCCTGCCCCACTACGAGGCTGGCGAGTTCGCCCCCACCTTCGATTCAGAAGAAGCCCGCAAGGGATGGTGCCTGGCCAAACTCGGCTGCAAAGGCCCCACCACCTACAACAACTGCCCCAAGGTACTGTTCAACCAGACGAACTGGCCGGTCAAGGCCGGACACCCGTGCATCGGTTGCAGTGAACCCGATTTCTGGGACTCCGCTTCGCCCTTCTACGAGGAAGCGTAATCGGCTGTTGCGTCAGGCACAAACATCACTGAATCCAGAGGAGAGAACATATGTCCGGTTGCAAACCCAACCAAGCCCCGGGTGTCGTCGCCACCCCAATGGATAAGAACTTCAAGGGGCCCATCATCGTCGACCCCGTAACCCGCATCGAAGGCCATCTCAAGATCGAAGTCGAAGTCGACAAGGGCAAGGTTACCAACGTCTGGTCGAGCTCGCAGCTGTTCCGCGGCCTGGAGCTGATCCTCAAAGGCCGCGACCCGCGCGACGCCCAGCACTTCACCCAGCGTTCCTGCGGCGTGTGCACATACACCCACGCCCTGGCCTCTACCCGCTGCGTGGACAACGCCGTCGGCGTGGACAAGAACCTGCCCGACAACGCGCGCCTCATCCGCAACCTCGTCCTGGCCGCGCAGTTCCTGCATGACCACATCGTGCACTTCTACCACCTGCACGCCCTGGACTGGGTCGACGTGACCGCAGCCCTGACCGCGGACCCGAAGAAGGCCGCCTCCATCGCCAACTCCATCTCCACCCGCCAGACCAAGGCCGAAGACCTCAAGGCCGTGCAGGACAAGGTCAAGGGCCTGGTTGACTCCGGCCAGCTCGGCATCTTCACCAACGCCTACTTCCTCGGCGGCCACGACGCCTACTACCTGCCGCCCGAAGTCAACCTCATCGCCACGGCCCATTACCTGGAAGCCCTGCACCTGCAGGTCAAGGCCGCCCGCGCCATGGCCGTGTTCGGCGCCAAGAACCCGCACACCCAGTTCACCGTGGTCGGCGGCGTGACCTGCTACGAGAGCCTGACCAACGAGCGCATGGCCGAATTCGTGGGCCTCTTCCAGGAAACCAAGAAGTTCATCGACGAGTGCTACATCCCGGACCTCCTGGCCGTGGCCTCCTACTACAAGGACTGGGCCGCCATCGGCGGAACCACCCACTTCATGAGCTTCGGCGAGTTCCCGGCCGTGGAGAACGACCTGAACAGCCGCTGGCTGCCCCCGGGCGTCATCCTCAACCGCAACATCGGCCAGGTCAACGCCTTCAACCCCAAGCTGATCGAAGAGCACGTCCGCCACAGCTGGTATCAGGGCGACAAGGCCCACCACCCCTTCCAGGGCGTGACCGAGCCTCAGTACACCTCCTATGAGGACCGGGACCGCTACTCCTGGATGAAGGCCCCGCGCTACGACAAGCTGTCCGTGGAGACCGGACCGCTGGCCACCGTCCTGGTCGCCTACGGCAAGGGCCACCCGGAAGTGAAGAAGACCGTGGACTACGTCCTCAACCATCTGGGCGTCGGCCCGGCGGCCCTCTTCTCCACCCTGGGCCGCACGGCAGCCCGCGGCATCGAGACCAAGGTCATCGCCGACAAGCTCATGGACTGGGTCAACGAACTGGCCGAGAACGTGAAAAAGGGCGACACCAAGATCTACCAGGACTGGAAGATGCCCGACGAGGCCGAGGGCGTTGGTTTCGTCAACGCCCCCCGCGGCGGCCTGAGCCACTGGATCAAGATCAAGGGCGGCAAGATCGAGAACTTCCAGCTGGTCGTCCCGTCCACCTGGAACCTCGGCCCGCGCTGCGCCGAAGGCAAGCTCTCGGCCGTGGAAGAAGCCCTCATGGGCACCCCCATCGCCGACGCCGAACGTCCGGTGGAAATCCTCAGGACCGTGCACTCCTACGACCCCTGCATCGCCTGCGGCGTGCATGTCATCGACGCCAAGACCAACCAGGTCCGCAAGTTCAAGATCCTGTAATCATGTACACAAAGGGGCCCCGCTTTCCGGGGCCCCTTTCTTTCCTTGAACCGCCACCCGTTTTTGCGTAGCACGAACGGCAAGGCGATCCTCACCATTTTCCAGCACGGGACGGTTCATGGCAGACAAGCGCATTCTCGTTCTCGGCGTGGGCAACATCCTGTTCACCGACGAAGGCATCGGCGTGCGCTGCATCGAGCGGATGCAGCAGGACTTCACCTTTTCGGACAACGTCACCCTCATGGACGGCGGCACCATGGGCACCAAGCTCATGGGTCCCATCCTCGAATCGGACTACCTCATCGTCTGCGACGCGGTTCTGTGCGGCGACGCGCCCGGCTCCGTATACCGCCTCATGGGCGAGGATCTGCGCAAGAGCCTGGCCTTCCGCGACTCCATGCACCAGACCGACCTGGTCGACACCCTGGGCATGTGCGAACTGGTCGGCAACCGCCCCGAGGCCATCGTCATCGGCATGGAGCCCGCCGACTACCACACCATGGCCCTGGAGCTCTCGGAAACCGCCGACCGCTCCATGCCCGTCATGATCGAATCCGTGGTCAGGGAGATCCTCTCGGCCGGCGGAACCTGCACCCCCAACTGAAGGAGGCGACCATGTGTCTGGCCATTCCCGCAAAAATTGAATCCATCGAGAACGGCGTGGCCCAGTGCCGCGTCGGCGAGGGCGAGACTTTCGTCACCGCCTCCCTCATGCTCCTGGACCAGGAAGCGACCCTGGGCGACTACGTCATCATCCACGCCGGTTTCGCCATCCGCAAGCTGGACCTCAATGAAGCCCAGGAGACCCTGACCATCCTGCGAGACCTCGCCGACGCCTACGCTGAAGTGCAGCGCAAGTACGACCGGGAGCGCGACGGTGCCGAGGCCTGATGCCGACAGGGCGAACGGCTGCCTGACGGGTCTGGCCGTATGCGAGGCCCTGGCCGCGGCTTCCGGGACGATCCCGTCCGCCCAGGCCCCCCTGGAGAGCGGCCTGTGGGGCGACGGCACGTCCATGGCCCTGACCCTGGCCGAGAGCCTGGCCGAATGCGGCGGCGTGGACGAACGCGACCAGATGATCCGCCTGACCAGCTGGTTCCGGTACGGCTACCAGAGCTCCGGGGAAACCTGCGACCGCATCGACGACACCGTCAAGGCCGCCATCCTGCGCTTCGAGCGCACCTGGAACCCCGTCGACCAGGAGCGGACCCAGGGCGATGCGTGTCTGGCCCGCGTGGCGCCCACGGCCATATTCTTCGCGGGCTCGCGCGAAGCGGCGCTGGACGCCTGCGCACGCGCCACCCGCGTCACCCATTCGGGTCGCCAGAGCGTGGACGCCTGCAGGCTGCTGGCGGCCATGCTGGACGAGGCCCTGACGGGCGCGGACAGGCAGCGCGTGCTGCACCCGCAGCCCCCCGCGGACCTCTGCCCCGAAGCCGCGGACCTGTGCGCTGCCGCTGCGGCCCCCGGAGAGCACCCGGCCTGCGGGGCCCTGGCCGCGGCCGTGAACGCCTTCGCCGAAAGCGGCTCCTTCGCCGAAGGCTGCGCCCTCTGTCTGCCGGCCGGCCCGCGCGCCATGGCCGCCTATGGGCAGCTGGCCGGAGCCTGGTACGGCTTCGAGGCCATACCCGCGGCCTGGCGGCGGAGCCTGGCCCGCGTGGAACTGCTGCAGAAGGCGGCGGAATCGCTGCTGAAAAGCTGAAGTCCGCCGGAACTTGCCAAAATCCCCCCCCGTCCGTAGCATGGGAACGCCTTTGCGGCGCTCCCATTTTTTTGCGCCCTAGGCTCTGCGGATGTTGCCCCTTTGCCGAAAAACACAGACCATAAGCGAGTTTGCAATATGAGCAGCCGGATATCCTACGCCTTTTTCTTCGTCTTCCTCCTCCTGGCCGGAGCCCTGGGGGCTCTCTACTACGTCAAGGGCGAGTGGAACCCGCCGACCCTGTCCGTGACGCCCGACCAGTCCACGGCCGGGGCGTCGACCGTGTTCACCGTCACGGCTGCGGACGCCGACTCGGGCCTCAGGCTCCTGCACGTCACGGCCACGCAGAACGGCAACACCATCGACATCGTCAAGAAGGACCTCCCCGAGGGAACCCGCGACCTGACCGAGACCTTCTCCCTGCCCAAAAACGTCTCCAACGGCGCCGTGACCCTCGCCGTCACGGTCAAGGACGCCTCCTGGCACCGCCTGGGCCACGGCAACAGGGCCGACTTCAAGCGCGACATGACCGTGGACTCCAAGCCCCCCGTCGTCTCCGTCCTCTCGGGGCAGCACAACGTGAACCAGGGCGGCACGGGCCTTCTGGTCTACAGCACCGACGAGGAACTGGGCAGAAGCGGAGTGCGCATGGGCGAACACTTCTTCCCGGGCTACCCCTACCAGCCCGGCAAGTACCTGTGCTTCTTCGCCATCCCCTACAACGCCGACGTCAAGGCCCTGACCCCGGCCCTGGTGGCCTCGGACCTGGCCGGCAACGAGGTGTCCATCGGGTTCTTCTTCAACCCCAGGACCAAGGCCTTCAAGCACGACAGCATCAACGTCTCCGACACTTTCCTGCAGTCCAAGATGGGCCAGTTCACGCAGTATTACCCCGACCTGACCCAGCCCATCGACATCTTCCTCAAGGTCAACTCGGAACTTCGGGCCAAGAACGTCGGCTTCCTCATGCAGGTGGGCAGGGACACGGTGCCCCAGAAACTCTGGGACGGCCCCTTCATCCGCCTGCCCAACAGCGCGCCCATGGCCGGGTTCGCCGACAACCGCACGTACATGCACGGCGGACAGGCGGTGGACAACCAGACCCACCTCGGCGTGGACCTGGCCTCCCTGGCCGCCTCGCCCGTCCCCGCCGGCAACACCGGCCGCGTGGTCCTGGCCGAGTTCATGGGCATCTACGGCAACGTGGTCGTCCTGGACCACGGCTTCGGCATCCAGTCCCTGTACTCGCACCTGAGCGAGATCCACGTGCACAAGGGCGAGACCGTCCAGCGCGGCCAGGTCATCGGCAAGACCGGCGCCACGGGCATGGCCGGGGGCGACCACCTGCACTTCGGCATGCTCGTCTCGGGCCTCGAGGTGCAGCCCATCGAATGGTGGGACCCGCACTGGATCAAGGACAACATCACCTCCAAGCTGCAGTGACCCAAGGCCCTCCGGGGCCTTTTTTCGTGCCGTCGAACCACGGGTGACAAGCCGGGCCGGGCTTTGCTAGAAGGCTGCATCGCCCCGGCCCCGGCCGCAACCCCAGCACTCCACGAGGATCCCATGTCCGAATTCGCCAACGTCACCGTGATCAAGAAGGCCAACGTCTACTTCGACGGCAAGGTCACCAGCCGCACCATCGTCTTTCCCGACGGGTCCAGAAAGACCCTCGGCGTCATGCTCCCCGGCGAGTACGAATTCGGCACGGCCGACAGGGAGATCATGGAGATCCTGGCCGGCGACCTGGACGTGCTGCTCCCCGGAGCCGACGGCTGGCAGACCTTCGCCGCCGGCACGTCCTTCGAGGTGCCCGCCGACTCCAAATTCTCCCTCAAGGTCCGGGCCCTCACGGACTACTGCTGCTCCTTCGTCAAGTGACCCGCGGGCCGGATATCCGGCCCGGACACCACGCCATGAAAATCACCATCCTGGTGGACAACGCCACCCTCATCGACCGTTATTTCCGGGCCGAGCCAGGCCTCTGCCTGCTCATCGAGGACGAAGGCCTGAAGGTCCTCTTCGACTGCGGCTACTCCGGGCTATTCCTGGACAACGCCCGCAAGATGGGGATCACCCTCTCGGACCTCGACGCCGTCGTCCTGTCCCACGGGCATCTCGACCACACATGGGGCCTCGAAGCCCTGACCCGCCACCTGTGCGAGGAGCGCCTGGAAGGCCGCCCCTGCTCCCGACCGATCCTGGTGGCGCACCCGGCGGCCTTCCGCAGCATCCGTGACGGCGACAACCCGGAACTCGGCCCGCTGCTGGAGCCGGGCAAGCTCTCCCGGCACTTCGCCCTCCAATTCTCCGCCGCACCCCTGCCCATGGGCGAGCGCCTTCTCTTCCTTGGGGAAATCCCGCGCCGCCACGCCTTCGAGGTGTCCCCAGGCATCGGTGCCAAGGAGGGGGACGACGGTCCCGACCTGCTCCCCGACGACTCGGCCCTGGTCTGGCGCGGGGACGACGGGCTGGTCGTGGTCACGGGCTGCTCCCACGCGGGCATCTGCAACATCGTCGACCACGCCGTGGCCCTGACCGGCGAGACCCGCATCCAGGACGTCATCGGCGGCCTGCACCTCCTGTCCCCCTCGACGGAACGCCTGAACGGGACCGTAGCGCATCTGCGCGCCCTCGCCCCGCAACGCCTGAGCCCCTGCCACTGCACGGACCTGCACTCGAAGGTGGCCCTGACCGGAGCGGCCCCGCTGCGCGAGGTCGGCGTGGGTCTCACGGTCAGCTACGCCTAGACCGCCGGGTCAACGGCGCAAAAAAAGGGACGCTCCGTGAGGAAGCGTCCCTGAGGTCGGCGCGGCGGTCCGGCTTAGGCCCATTCGTGCGCGAAATACTCCGGCCCGGCGATCTTGTAGCCCTTGTCCGTGACGACCTTGACGATGGCGGGCATGTCGTCGGCCAGGATGCGGAAGACGATCAGGCGCTTGCTGTCGCGGTAGAAGGTCGAGGTGGACAGGATGTTCACGCCCAGGTCGAAGAAGAGGCGGCTCAGTTCGGCCATGACGCCCTTGCGGTCCTCGACCTCGATGGCGATGCGGTTGCCGCCCAGTTCCAGGCCCATCTCCTCGACCAGCACGGCCAGCATGGAGCTGCGGCTGATGTAGCCCTTGAGGCGGCTGTCCCTGTCGACGACGGCCAGACCGGCCAGGTCGCGGTCGTGCATGATCTTGGCCGCAACCTCGATCTCCGTCTCGGGATGCACCGTGGGCATCTCCCTGCGCACCAGATCCTTCACCGTCAGCTTGGAAAAGAGGTAATTGAGCTCGTGCTTGCTGAATGTGGTCGCGCCCGACGGCAGGGCGGCCCGGATGTCCTCCTTGGCCACATAGCCCTTGAGCTTCCCGTCTTCGACGACGAGCAGAATCCAGAGTTTGTTCTCCTCCATCATCCGGTCCGCCTTGATGATCAGGGTGTCGGAGGTGATGGTGGGGACATGCTTCTGCATGGCAAGGCCTACATACATGGTTTTCTCCTTGGAAAATTGGGTGATTCCCTCATGCAAAGTGCAGTGACAGCCTCGATCCTTTTTGCTATATCCTTGTTTCCATTGCCGGAAATAACCACCATCTGAAACAAGGGTCCGTCCGATACATCCATGAGACGTGCAGTTCTTCTTATTCTCGGCCTGTGCTTCCTGACAAGCATAACCAGGCCCGCTTTTTCAGAAAAACCGCTGCGTCTTTTTTTCGAGAAGAACATCGGCGTCGAAGCCGAACCCGGACAGGAGCACACCGTCCGGCAGGGCGAGTGGCTCTTCAAGATCCTTCAGGACAAGGGATACTCGGGCACGCAGATCCAGCAGCTCATGCCCGGCATACAGGCCCTGAACCCCCATATCCCGAACCTGAGCCACCTCAAACCCGGACAGGTCATCCGCATCCCCGAGGGCATCGCGGCCGCGCCGCCGGCCCCTCCACGGCCTTCCCAGGACACCCCGCCCGAGACCTACGAAAAGCGGGCCTACGTGGTCCAGACCGGAGACACGCTGGTCGAAATCCTGCAGCACCAGGGCGTGCCGGCGAGCCTGATTTTCGGCAAGTACATGGACCTCTTTCTGGAGCTCAACCCATCGATCCCCGACGTCAACACCCTTCGCGCCGGTCAGGAAATCATCCTGCCCGTGGTCAAGGGCGACGCGCCCCCGGCCCCGGTTCCCGCCGAAACACCGCCCCCGCATGAGCCCGTACCGGCCGCGCAGACGCCGGAACCCGCCCCGGCTCCCGCCAAGCCCGTTACCATCGTCGCCGTGCCGGTTTCTCCGGATACGAGGATCGAGGCCGTGACTGATCAGACGGGAACGCCCAGGCAAGGGCTGCCAGGCGCAGCGTCATCCGCAGCAGCCGGCCCGGCCGTGCCGCAGGCGGCGCCCTCGCCCGAACCGGCCCCGTCTCAGTTCCCCGAATCCCGGCCGCAGGAGCCCGCACGACCCGAAGCCGCCGATACGAACGCCTCTGCGGCCAATGCAACCGGGCCGGCCGAGACCCGCATGCCGCAGACAGGCCTCCCGTTCATCAAGACCGTCCTGAAGGAGATGCGCTTCGCGTTCATGCCCGGCGACGAGAGCATGTTCCCCCTCCCCGGCTCGGGTTGGCTGCATGTCAAACTCTTCGAGACGCCGCTGGTGGAAGCCCCCTGGGGGGACAAGATCCTTTTCTGCCCCGTGCCCAAGAGCGCCGACTGGATCGCGAACGCCAACAAGCTGGGCATGAAGGTCTGCACCGTTTCCCCCCGCTGGTCCCTGCAGGAGGTGCTGGAGAAAGTGGCCCAGACCTTCCCCGGCCATTTCCGCCTGTGGTCCGCGGAACGCGACCTGGTTCTGACCAGGTCCGGAGTCGGGCTGACCCTGCAGTCCCCGCAGATGGCCATTGTGGACATGAACGGCAAGAAGACGGTCAACATGGTCTGGTCCAGGCAGACCCCGAACGAATCGCCCCTGCCCCAGGGGTTGCACGAAGTCCTGGACGAGGCCCAGGTCAAGGTCATCGAACTGGACGCCTACAACGAACTCTCCCGGCTGCCCGCCAGGCCCCGGGATTCCATCTACGTGCCCGTGGCCACGCACATGGACCTCATCCGGGCCATCAACCCCGCCGACCCCGAGGCCTATTTCGGCCAGAGCCTTCCCTCAGACCTGAGCGCCCTCCTGCAGCTGCTGCGCAGCAAGGACAACCTGCAGCAGGGCATGGCGGGCGCCTCCTGGGCCAGCGGTCCCGGAACCCGCATCGGCATCCAGGTGCCGGCCTGGAACGTGTCCGGGGGCGCCTCCCGCGTCATCCTGCTGGACAGACGCTTCGCCGACCCGTATCTCGTTTCCGTCCTTTCCCGCGAGGGCTACTCGTGCTTCGTCCTTCCGGACTGAACCCCAAGGATTGACCCATGCCTCACGATTTCCGTGTCTACGGCCATCTGGTCGGGCTCGACCCCGACCGCATGCGGGCCTGCACCGCGCATCTGGCGGCCTACGAATGCCAGGCCGACGGCAACGTCCTCGACTTCCTGCACGAAGGCGGCTTCGTCGACGTGGACAGCGACCTCGAAGGCCTCCTGCCTCTGCTGGGCCCCGACGCGCGCGGCGTCGTCGACATCATCAACCACCAGGACTGGGAGATGTTCCGCGTGACCATCGCCGGCGGCGCCATGACCCGGGCGCGCATCGCCCTGGACAACGCCCTGGACACGGCATACGCATCTGAGCGCCGCTCGTAGCACACAAGGAGAAATCATGCACGAACTGTCCATCGCCGAAAGCCTCATCAAGATCATCCGCGAGGAAATGGCCAAGCACGGCCTGACGAAGCTCCTGAACGTCAAGATCGTCTACGGCCAGATCTCGGCCATCGTTCCCGAAGCCCTGGAGACGGCCTTCGAGGTCCTGACCGTGAACACCCCTTTCGAGGGCGCCAAGGTCGAGTGCGAGGTCAAGCCCATGAGGGTCCGCTGCCGGCAGTGCGGCGAGGAGTTCAGCCCCGCCCACGAGGAGCGCATGATCATGCCCTGCCCCAAGTGCGCCACGGAGTTCGGGCACGAGATCATCGCGGGGCGGGAACTGTACATCGAGAACATCGAAGCCGAATAACCTGGAGGATCGCATGAAAGTCGACGTGGTACGCAACATCCTGGAGGCCAACGACGCCGTGGCCGCGGAACTGAACGCCGATCTCACGGCGCGGGGCATCCTGAGCCTCAACCTGATGAGTTCGCCGGGTTCCGGCAAGACCACCCTCCTGGAACGCACCCTGACGGACCTCAAGCACGAATTTTCCATGGCCGTCATCGAAGGCGACTGCCAGACCGAGAACGACGCCCGCCGCGTGGCCGCCACCGGCGCCCGCGCCGTGCAGATCAACACGGCAGGCGGCTGCCACCTCGACAGCTCCATGGTCCGCGACGCCGCCGCGTCCATGGGCCTGGACGGCATCGACATCCTCGTGGTCGAGAACGTCGGCAACCTGGTCTGCCCGGCCGAGTTCAGCGTCGGCGAGGACTACAAGGTCACCATCCTGAGCGTGACCGAGGGCGACGACAAGCCCGAGAAGTACCCCTTCATCTTCGCCGAATCCAAGGTCATGATCCTGAACAAGGTCGACCTGCTGCCCTACGTCAACTTCAGCGTCGAACGCGCCAGCGCCTTCGCCCGCTCCGTGAACAAGGACATCGAGATCTTCACCCTCTCGGCCACCACCGGCCAGGGCATGGACGCCTGGTACGACTGGCTGCGCCGCGAGCGGGCCAAGAAGCGGAAGTAGCGCCGCGCCCCGCGAAAGACGAAGCCCACCCTCCGCAACGGAAGGTGGGCTTTTTTGCGTTCACGGCTCGGCCGCCTACGCGTTTTTCAGCACCCCGTCGACCATCTCCTGGGCCTCGGTCTTGATGCGCTCCAGGTGCTCGCGGCCCAGGAAACTCTCGACGTAGATCTTGTACATGTCCTCGGTGCCCGAGGGCCGCGCCGCGAACCAGCCGTTTTCCGTCACGACCTTCAGGCCGCCGATGGCCGCGCCGTTGCCCGGAGCGTGGGTGATCCTGGCCAGGATGGGCTCGCCGGCCAGCTGCGCCGAGGTGACCCGGTCGGGCGTCAGCGACGAGAGAACCTTCTTCTGGGCCATGTTCGCCGGGGCCTGCAGGCGCTCGTAGATGGGGCTGCCGTGGCGGGCCTCAAGCTCACGGTAGAGGTCGCCCGGATCCCTGCCCGACACGGCCGTGATCTCGGCCGCCAGCAGGTTCAGCAGAAGCCCGTCCTTGTCCGTGGTCCAGACGCCGCCGTCGCGGCGCAGGAAGGACGCGCCGGCGCTCTCCTCGCCGCCGAAGCAGCAGGTCCCGGCCAGGAGGTCGTCCACGAACCACTTGAAGCCCACGGGCACCTCGCGGACCGTGCGGCCGTGGGAGGCCACGACGCGGTCGACCATGGAACTGGTGACCAGGGTCTTGCCCACCTGCGCCGCCGCGGGCCAGCCCGGCCGGTGCGTCAGCAGGTAGTCGATGGCCACGGACAGGTAGTGGTTGGGGTTCATGAGGCCGTGGCCGGCCGTGACGATGCCGTGGCGGTCGGCGTCGGGGTCGTTGGCGAAGGCGATGGAGAAGGAGTCCTTCAGGGCGATGAGCTTGGCCATGGCCGCGGCCGAGGAGCAGTCCATGCGGATCTTGCCGTCCTTGTCCAGGCTCATGAACATGAAGGCCGGGTCCACGACGGTGCTGACCACGCGGATGTTCAGGCCGTAGCGTTCGGCGATGGGTTCCCAGTAGGCCTGCCCGGCCCCACCCAGGGGGTCGACGCCGATGCTGATGCCCGAATTCCTGATGGCGTCCATGTCGATGGCGTTGGCCAGGTCCTCGACGTACGGGCCCACGAAATCGTGCTCCCGGCACAGCCCCTGCGCCAGGGCCTTCTTCAGCGGAACGCGGCGGACGGCGGACGTGTCGGCCAGCAGCGCGTTGGCCCGCTTCTCGATCCAGCCCGTGACGTCGGTCCCGGCCGGACCGCCGTGGGGCGGGTTGTACTTGATGCCGCCGTCCTCGGGCGGGTTGTGGGACGGGGTGATGACCAGCCCGTCGGCCAGGCCCGAGGTCCGGCCGCGGTTGTAGGTCAGGATGGCGTGGGAGACGACGGGCGTGGGCGTGTAGCCCAGACCGCGCTGGAAGCGGCAGTCCACGCCGGCCGCGGCCAGGACCTCCAGGGCCGTGCGCTGGGCGGGCTCGGACAGGGCGTGGGAATCCATGCCCACGAAGAGCGGCCCGTCGATGCCTTTCATGGCGCGGTACTCGCACACGGCCTGCGTGATGGCCAGGATGTGCGCCTCGTTGAAGGACGCCTTGAAGGCGCAGCCGCGGTGCCCGGACGTGCCGAAGGCCACGGCCTGGTCGGGCGCGGACGGGTCTGGTTCGAGGGTATAGTAGTCGGACACGAGCCTGGGCACGTTGATGCGCAGGCTTTCCGGCACGGGCGTGCCGGCGAGGGGATGTGCTGCCATGGATGCTCCTTGTTGGTGGATCGGGATGCGCCGTCGGCCGTCCGCCATGGGCGGGGCCTGACGGGTCCCGAAGAAATTCGGTCAGGCCAGGGCCTGGGAGCGCTTGAGGGCCTCCCACATGAGCTTGTCGTTGGGATCCTGCTCATAGGCCTTCTTGAAGAACTGCTCGCCCGAAAGGCCGGCCTTCTCGAAGATGGCGCCGATGTTGTAGGCTACGTTCTTGCCCGAGTCGGGCAGGCCGGGGTCGACCTCCAGGGCCTTGCGGATCATGGCCAGGGCCTTGGGGATGTCCCGCCCCTCGTTGTAGGCCAGGGCCATGTTGTAGAGCAGGCCCGGGTTGTCGGGGATGACGGCCAGCACGCGCCGGTACTCGGCGATGGCCTCCCGCCACTTGCCCTGCTTGCGCAGGGAGATGCCCAGGATGTTGACCGTGGCGATATCCGAGGTCGTCAGTTCGCCGCCGCGCAGGTCCAGGGCGCGCTTGGAGTAGCGGATGGCCATGTCCGGGTCGCGGTTGGCGCAGATGGTGGCGATGCGGCTCGACAGGTTGGAGAGCATGTCGGCGGCCTCCTTCTTGGCCAGCTTCATGACCTGCTCGAACATCTCCTCGGCCTGGGAGTTGTTGCCCCGCGAAATCTCGAGTTCGCCGATATTGAGGATGCGCTGCGTGTCGAGGGGGCTTATCTCGTTCAGGCGGCGCAGGTACTGGAGCTGCTTCTCCGGGTCCCCGGACTGCTCGTAGAGCATGGCCAGGCGCTTCAGGGGGGCGAGGTAGAGTTCGGAGCTCTTGGCCGCGAGCTGGTACATCTCCTCGGCCCGGGCCATCATGTCCATGCCGCGGTAGGCGTCGCCCTTGATCATGTAGGCCGCCGCGCTCTCGGGCTTCTGCTTCAGGATTTCCTCGGCCACGAGCATGGCCTCGCCCCAACTGCCCGCGTCCAGATAACGCTTGCCCTTGTCGATGAGCTTGCTCAGGCGGCCCTGCGGGGCGATGGTGAAGGCCAGCTTCTCGGCGAAGGAGGCCACGGAGATGGGCTTGGTGATGATGTTGTGGGCGCCCTGTTCGATGAGCAGGGCCGTGGTGTACTGGTCCACTTCCTTGGTCAGGACGATGATGCGCACGGCCGGGCAGAGGCGCTGGACGGTGTCCATGATCTGCGCCAGGGTCGATTCGGCGGCGTTGCGGTCCAGGCAGACGACGTATTTGGCCTGTATGTCCTGACGCAGGAGGGCGAAGAGGTCGTCGAGACGTGTGTACTGGACGAAGCTGGTCCGGTGAAGGCCGAGGCTGCGGAAGAGCACGTTCTTGATCAGCTCAACGAACCCGACGTCCTCGGTCAGGGACACGAACCTGCCGCCGGCCATGGCGTAGTCGAAGATGGCGTTTCCTATGGCATCCCGCGTATCCTTTTCCATTCGCACCGCCCCTGCATTGACCGCGTTTCAGAACCCGAACCAAGACAACACGGGGAAAATACACCATGCCGCACTGATGTTCAACGCGTTCCTGCCCCGCCGTCTGTGGCGGGTCGGCGCAGGCCCGCCGCGCCCCGCCCACTTTCCCCTTGAT
>Ga0209066_10003767_pt1 | contig 17065 bp, 13 predicted proteins | sample All_14_2_FD_187198 | JGI IMG/M metagenome (GOLD analysis project Ga0209066, IMG submission 187198) | Freshwater microbial communities in response to fracking from Pennsylvania, USA - Allegheny Zone_MetaG_DW_15 (SPAdes) (version 2) ... | reverse complement strand
TCATAGGCAAGATCAAGCGCCTTTCGGGCATCTGGCTTGTCGGTGAAGAAGGCGCCCAGATGCGCCTGACGATAGCGCGGTGCCCATACCGGGCCAGCGCCCGCCAACGCCGTCGCCTGCATGCGCAGGAAAGCCCCCGCTCTCGCCTCCGCGTCCTGATCGCCGAGTGCCATGTTCCACTGCGCACGGGCGCCGATGGCGTCATAGGATGTCGGATGGAGGAAGAAAACAGCCGCAGGGTGCGGCGCCACCGGGTCGGCATAATCCTTTGGCAACCAGAGCGATGGGTTGCGCTGGGTCCGGTCAGGCCGGGCAAGCCACATTTCAGAACGGTCGTAATCCGTCGCTTTGAGCGTCGGCATCGCCGTAAAGCTGGTGGCGGGCACCATCGTGGCTGCCAGCAGGCGCTGGCCCCAGATACGATAGGCGAGGGAGGACGCGAGAGCGAGCACGATCAGGCTCGCGACGACGTAGAGGAACTTTCGTGCCAAATCATCAACCCCATCTTGCCGTCGCCCCGAGTGGACGCCAAGCGCAATCCCGCGCCGCGCACATGCATTTCATGCAACGCGGATAGGCGCTCGCGTCGCCGGGGGCAATCGCGCTTGAAGCCCGTCCCCGGCAATGCTAGCGCGCGGCTTTCCCACAATTGGGCCCATAATCAGGAAAACCGATGTCCGTCGACGTCCAGACCGTGAAGAAGATCGCCAGCCTGTCACGCATCGCCGTGACCGAGGCAGAGGCCGAGGCGATGGTGCCCGAACTCAACAATCTGCTCGCCTGGGTCGAGCAACTGGGCGAAGTGGACGTGACCGGCGTAGAGCCGATGACGGCGGTTATCCCCAACCATTTGCGCCTGCGTGATGATGTGGTGAGCGACGGCGACGTGCGCGACAAGGTGCTGGCGAACGCGCCGCAGGCAGAGCATGGCTTTTTCACCGTGCCCAAGGTGATCGAATAATGACCGAGCTTACAAACCTGAAGGTAGCGGAAATCCGCGACGGCTTCCGCGCCGGTGATTTTTCCGCGCGGGAAGTGGCGGAGGCGTTCAACGCCAATGTGGCGGCGGCGAAAGCGCTCAATGCGTTCATTGTCGAAACGCCGGATCATGCCCTGGCAGCGGCTGACGCGGCTGACGCAGCGCGCGCCAAAGGCGACACGCCTGCGCCGCTGGCAGGCGTGCCGATCGGGATGAAGGATCTGTTCTGTACGCAGGGCGTGCAGACGACCGCTGCGAGCCATATGCTGGAAGGCTTCACGCCGACGTATGAATCCACGGTCTCTGGCAAGCTGTGGCAGGCGGGCGCGGGCATGCTCGGCAAGCTGAACCTCGACCAGTTCGCCATGGGATCGTCAAACGAGACGAGCTATTTCGGCAATGTCATTTCGCCGTGGAAGCGCAACGATGGCGGCAATGCGTCGCTGGCGCCCGGCGGCTCCTCGGGCGGCAGCGCGTCGGCCATTTCCGCCCGGCTTTGCCCGGCGGCGACGGGCACCGACACCGGCGGCTCGATCCGCCAGCCTGCGGCGTTCGTGGGCATCAGCGGCATCAAACCCACCTATGGCCGCTGCTCTCGGTGGGGGATCGTTGCCTTTGCCAGTTCGCTCGATCAGGCGGGACCGATGGCGCGCGACGTGCGCGACAATGCGATCCTGCTGGAGACGATGGCGGGTTTCGACCCCAAGGATTCCACTTCCCTCGATCTGGCGGTGCCGCAATGGGAAGCGGGTTTGTCCAGCAATCTCAAGGGTAAGAAGGTCGGTATTCCCAAGGAGTATAGGGTCGACGGCATGCCTGCCGATATCGATGCGCTGTGGGAAAAGGGTATCGCCTTCCTGAAGGACGCTGGGGCGGAGATCGTCGAGGTGTCGCTGCCGCACACCAAATATGCGCTGCCGACCTACTACATCATCGCGCCGGCGGAGGCTTCGTCCAATCTCGCGCGCTATGACGGTGTGCGCTATGGCCAGCGTGACCTCCCCGAAGGGGCAGGCTTGCAGGATATGTATGCCGCGACCCGCGCTGCCGGCTTTGGCCCGGAAGTGAAGCGCCGCATCATGATCGGCACCTATGTGCTCTCGGCCGGTTTTTACGACGCCTATTACACGCAGGCGCAGAAGGTGCGGACGCTGATCTCGCGCGATTTCGAGCGGGCGTTCGAGCAGTGCGACGTGCTGCTGACGCCGACCGCGCCGAGCGCCGCGTTCGCGCTGGGTGAAAAGCAGGCCGATCCGCTGGCGATGTATTTGAACGACGTCTTCACCGTGCCCGCGAGCCTCGCCGGTCTGCCCGCCATGTCGGTGCCTGCGGGTCTCGACGCGCAGGGCTTGCCGCTCGGCCTCCAGATCATCGGCAAGGCGCTGGATGAACAGGGCGTACTCAACGCCGCGCTGGCGATCGAGGAAGGCGCGGGCTTTGCGGCGCGGCCGGACAAATGGTGGTGAGTTTCCTTTCCGTCATGTCGGCGCAGGCTGGCATGACGGCCGATTTGGCACGATATATGAGAAAGATCCCAGCTTTCGTTGGGATGACGGTGCGAGCAGATGACTGAATCAACCTATCGCGTACAGGGCGCAACCGGTGAGTGGGAGGTCGTAATCGGCCTGGAAGTCCATGCGCAGGTTACGAGCCAGGCGAAGCTTTTCTCCGGTGCGGCGACGGCGTTCGGCGCGGAGCCGAATACGCAGGTCAGCCTGATCGACGCGGCCATGCCGGGCATGCTGCCCGTGCCAAACCGCGAGTGTATCCGTCAGGCTGTGCGCACGGGCATGGCGATCGAAGCGCAGATCAACAAATGGTCGCGCTTCGACCGGAAGAATTATTTCTATGCGGATTTGCCGCAGGGCTACCAGATCAGCCAGCTCTACCATCCGCTGGTAGGCGAGGGCGCGATCGATATCAGCCTGGACGACAAGAACCCGGACGCCGAAACCAAGCGTATCGGCATCGAGCGCATCCATGTCGAGCAGGACGCCGGCAAGCTGATGCACGACCAGCACCCGACGCGCTCCTATGTCGACCTTAACCGCTCCGGCGTGGCGTTGATGGAGATCGTGTCGAAGCCCGACATGCGCTCTCCGGCGGAGGCCGGCGCGTATCTCTCTAAACTGCGGACGATCCTGCGCTATGTCGGGTCGTGCGACGGCAATATGGATCAGGGATCGATGCGCGCCGACGTCAACGTCTCGGTGCGCAAGCCGGGCGAGGAATTCGGCACGCGGACGGAGACGAAGAACGTCAACTCCGTCCGCTTCGTGATGGCCGTGGTCGAGCATGAGGCGAGCCGTCAGGTCGACGTGCTGGAGGCCGGCGGCAAGGTGGTGCAGGAAACGCGCCTCTATGACCCGGACAAGAACGAGACGCGGTCGATGCGGTCGAAGGAAGACGCGCATGACTATCGCTATTTCCCCGACCCGGACCTGCTACCGCTGGAACTGGATGATGCTTTCCTTGAGGAATGCCGTCAGTCGCTCCCCGAACTGCCCGACGCGAAGCGCCGGCGCTACGAGGAAAAGCTGGGCCTGTCCGCGTACAACGCCGCAACGCTTACGGCTGATGCGGACACGGCGCGCTGGTTCGAGGCGCTGATCGCGGAAAGCGCGCGCGTGCAGAAGAAAGGTGAGGAGGACGTAGCGAAGGCGGCGGCCAACTGGCTGTTGTCGGAACTCTATGGCGCGCTCAATCGCCTGGGCAAGTCGCTGGACGACAGCCCCGTCAGCCCGGAACAGGGCGCGGAACTGCTGGCGCTGGTGGCCGACGGCACGCTGTCGGGCACGCTCGCCAAGCAGGTGTTCGAGATTATGCTGGAAACGGGCGACGCACCGGCCAAGATCGTCGAGGACAAGGGCCTGAAGCAGACCAGCGATACCGGCGCGATCGAAGCGGCAATCGCCAAGGTGCTGGCCGACAATGCCGACAAGGTTGCCGAATATCGCGGCGGCAAGGAAGCGCTGTTCGGCTTCTTCGTTGGCCAGTCGATGAAGGCCATGGGTGGCAAGGCCAATCCCAAGGTCGTGAACGAGATTTTGCGTCAGGCTTTGGGCTGATTTCCGGGTGAAGCGGACGAGCCGCCTCACCCGGCCATGCATCAACCTTTGAGCGGCAGCGCGCCCATATAGTCGCGCTTGCCGATGGGGGCGCCGTCCTTGCGCAGGATGGCGTAGGCCATCGATGCGTGGAAATGGAAGTTCGGGACCGAGAAACCCATCAGAAATTCCCCGGCCGCCCAGCCGCGATCCGCAGCAAAGGCCTCCGCCTTATCAAGCAGCGCTGCGATGGCCTCGCTCACCTGAATGAAAGTCGGGACGGTGGCGGCATAGAGGCTGAAGGCCATGAAACTCTCCTGCTGGTGCGGTGGTAGTGGCGTTCGATTGCATCAACGCCGTCGCTGCGACAAGATGATGACAGGACGGCGTAACCAGGCATCACGGGATCTTCCATGCTGCGTGTAGCAATCGTGCTGATGGCCCTGGTGCTCGCCGGCTGTGCAAGGCCGCAACCGGACGTTGCGGGCAAGTCGATCCTGATCGTGCAGGCGCATCCGGGGGATGAACGGAACCTGGCGCCTATGCTGGCCGATGCCTGCCTGTTCCAGGGTGCGCGATGCCATTTCCTGATCGTGGCCGACGCGAACAGCCCTGATTGTGCAGCCGTGGCGATGGCGCGGGCATCGGGTGCGATGCTGGCGCCCGCACCCTGTTCCAACAGGCGGCGCAAGGAGATGCTGAAGTCGGCGGCGTTGCTGGGCGGGACGGCCGAGTTTCTGGGCTGGGATGACCTGTTCTATGCCCACGACCGCGCCGGGATGATCCGCACCATCGATCGCTGGTCGGGGGATGGCGGGCGTGACCGGCTGGTGGCGCGGCTGATGGGGATCATCGGGCGTCGCAAGCCAGACATGATCCTGGCCAGCGATCCGCGCCATGGATCGTCCTGCCATCCGGGCCGCCGCGCCACTGCCACGCTGCTGGCCGAGGCGATCTCGCTGATGCCGACTGCCGACCGGCCCGAGACATGGCTGGAGGAGACGCGCGACATCTCGAAGACCGGCATGGGCCAGCGCGACGACGGCGCGCTGTTCGTCTGGCCGGACAATATGGCACCGGTCACATGGTATGACGGCGCGAAGACGCTGCCCAATGGATGGCAGGCACATCGCTTCAGCGATCTGGTCCATCGCCTGCACGCGACGCAGGACCTGTCGCCGGGCGGCCCGTCGCTTGCACCGGCGCCTGAGCGGATGCGCATTCCCCTGATCCGCCTTTCCGACATCGACTGGCGTGCGGACATGTGCGACCGGTTGCATATTCGCCTGCCGACCTTTGACGTCGCGGGCAATGAGGAACGTTTTGTGGCGCGGATGCACGTCTATGGGCGCGGCCGTGCAGTAAAACGTGAGTGACGGCATGACGACCAATCGGGGGAAGCAATGGCGGCAGGCGGGACTTTCACGAGGCGTACGGTGCTGGCGGGCGGCGGCGCGGCGGCGCTTGCAACGCGTTTGCCGGCGATGACGGGCGGCAAGGCCGTGCGCGCGCGCGACCGGCTGGAAGCGGCGCTGGGGCGGATCGCCGATCCGGCGGGCGAGGGCGCGCGTACATTCCTGACCCTTTATGCAGACGGAGCGCGCATGGCGGCCGATGCCGCCGACGCGCGGGCCGCGCATGGCGGGAGCATAGGGCCGCTCGATGGCGTGATCGTGGGCGTCAAGGATCTGTTCGACGTGGCGGGCGAGCCAACGCGGGCCGGATCGCGCATCCTGGCCGATGCGCCGGCGGCTGCTGTCGATGCACCCGTCATCCAGCGCCTGCGCGCGGCGGGCGCCGTGATCGTCGGCAAGATCAACATGGTCGAATTCGCCTTTTCCGGCGTCGGCCTCAATCCGCATTTCGGGACGCCCGGCAATCCGGCGGATCGGGTACGCGTGCCGGGAGGATCGACGTCGGGCGGCGGCGTAGCTGTGGCGGACGGCATGTGCGAGGTGGCCATCGGCACCGACACCGGCGGATCGTGCCGCATCCCCGCGGGGCTGTGCGGCGTGGTCGGTTACAAGCCCACCAAGCGGCGCGTGCCGACGCAGGGCGCCTTTCCCCTGTCGCCAACGCTTGATTCCATCGGCCCGATCGCCCCGACTGTCGCCGCCTGTGCCCGTACCGACGCCGTGCTGGCAGGCGAAACGCCGTGGGTGTTGGAAGCTGCGTCGCTCACCGGACTGCGGATGGCGGTGGCGCAGGGCATGCCGCTTTCGGAACTGGATGCGACCGTAGGCGCACGCTTTACAGAGGCGCTGAGCACACTGGCCAAGTCCGGCGCCATGCTTTCCGACATGGTCCTGCCGCAACTGGATGCGATGGCGCGGGTCAATGCCAAGGCACCGCTGGTGTCGGTCGAGGCCAACCGCGTGCATCGCGATCGGGTGGCAGCGCAGCGCGACGCCTATGATCCGTTCGTCCTTGCCCGGATCGAGGCAGGCGGAGCGGTATCGGATGCCGAGCATCAGGCAATGCTGACGGAGCGGCAGCACTTGATTGCGGCGATGGATGCAGGACTTTCCGGTGTCGATGTGCTGGTGATGCCGACGACGCCCATCGTTGCGCCGACCATGGCGGAGGTTGCGACGACCGAAGGCTTTGTGTCGCGCAACCGCCTGTTGCTGCGCAATACGGCCATCGCCAATTTCTTTGACCTGTGCGCCATATCGCTGCCTCTCCCGCGCGAAACCGGCCTGCCGGTCGGACTGATGCTGGTGGCGCGCGGCGGGCAGGATCGCCGCCTGTTCGCGATGGCAGCGGGGGTGGAGCGCATGTTCGCCAGCTGAGGCCCGGCAAAAGCCGCAATAAAACCGCACCGATCCTTGCTCCGGGCGGTTGCGGTGCATAGGGTGCGGCATGGCCGATATTCAGCATGCCGTCGCCGACGCACCCGTCACCGAACCCGCCGTCATCCGTCGCGCCGACTATCGGCCGCCCGACTGGCTGGTGCCGGAAATCGGCCTGGATTTCCGGCTGGACGCAAAGGCGACGCGCACGCGCACGACGCTGTCCGTCAAGCGCAACGGCGATCATGACCGGCCGCTCGTGCTGGACGGCGATGGGCTGAAGCCGCTGTCGGTCCGGCTGGACGGGCGGGAACTGGCGGACGACAAATGGTCGCTGAAGGACGGGAAGCTGATCATCCAGCTGATCGGCATCGCCCATGTCGTCGAAACCGAAGTCGAGACCAGCCCGGAGGCCAACACCCAATTGATGGGGCTGTATGCATCCGGCGGGCTGCTGTGCACACAGTGCGAGGCGGAAGGCTTTCGGCGGATTACCTTCTTCCCGGATCGGCCGGATGTGCTCAGCCGCTATTCGGTGCGCATGGAGGCAGACAAGGCGCTGTATCCGGTTCTGCTGGCGAATGGCGATCGTGTGGGCACCGGCGACCTGCCGGATGGCCGCCACTGGGCCGAATGGAAAGACCCTTTCCCCAAGCCCTGCTACCTGTTCGCACTGGTGGCGGGCGATCTGGCCTGCAACGCCGATAGTTTCACAACCATGTCCGGCCGCACCGTCGAACTGGGCATATGGGTGAAGGAAGCGGACCTGCCGCGCACCGCACATGCGATGAAGGCGCTGAAGGATTCCATGGCCTGGGACGAAAAAGTCTATGGCCGCGAATATGATCTGGCCATCTTCAACATCGTTGCCGTTGCCGACTTCAATTTCGGTGCGATGGAAAACAAGGGGCTTAACATATTCAATTCGCGATATATTCTGGCGGACCCGGAAACGGCGACCGACCTCGACTATGATGCGGTTGAGGCGGTCGTCGCCCATGAATATTTCCACAACTGGTCGGGCAACCGCATCACGTGTCGCGACTGGTTCCAGCTGAGCCTGAAGGAAGGCTTCACCGTCTTTCGCGACCAGAGCTTCTCAGCCGACATGGGGTCGCACGGCGTCAAGCGGATCGAGGATGTGCGGACGCTGCGCGCCGCCCAGTTTCCCGAGGATCAGGGGCCGCTGGCGCATCCGGTGCGCCCGGAATCCTACATGGAGATCAGCAATTTCTATACGGCGACCATCTACAACAAGGGCGCCGAACTGATCCGCATGATGGCGCTGATGTTGGGGACGGATCGGTTCCGCAAAGGCACTGACCTCTATTTCGCGCGCCATGACGGACAGGCCGTCACCTGCGAAGATTTCGTCCGCGCGATGGAAGAGGGCGGCGATATCGACCTGACCCAGTTCCGGCTGTGGTACGAGCAGGCTGGCACGCCGCGCGTATCCGCGCAGATGACGCACGATCCCATGTCCGGTGACGTGGCGCTGACGCTGCGCCAGAACGTGCCTGCGACACCGGGGCAACCGGACAAGCAGCCGATGTCCGTGCCGCTGCGTACGGCGCTGTTCGACCGGGCGACCGGCGCGCATCGCGGCGACCAGTTGCTGATGCTGACGCAGGCCGAGCAGAGCTTTGCCTTTTCGGGCTTCGAGGCAGCGCCTGTCCTGTCGATCAATCGCGGATTTTCGGCGCCGGTGGTGATGGAAACGGACCGCAGCCAGCATGATCTGGCTTTCCTGTCCGCGCATGATGATGATCCCTTCGCGCGCTATGAGGCGATGCAGCAACTGATGGTCAATGTGCTGGTGGCCATCGTGGCCGGTCACGCCGTGGACGAGGAGCCGGTGATCGCCGCCATTCGCGACACGGTGTCAGACCCCAAACTGGACCCGGCGTTCATTGCTGAGACGATCCGCCTGCCCAGCGAAGCCTATCTGGGCGATCAGATGCGGGTGGTCGATCCCGATGCGATTCATCTGGCGCGCGACGGGCTGCAGCGGCGTATTGGCGCTGAGCTGGAAACGATCTGGCGCGATGTCCACCAGCGCACGGAAAGTAACGGGTTTTCGCTGTCGCCGCAGGCGCGGGGCGCCCGCAAGCTGCGCAACGCCGCGCTGATCTATCTGGCAGCGTCGGGCGCGGCCGATGCGGACAGCATCGCCTTTGACCAGTTCGACCGGGCCGATAATATGACCGAACGGCAGGCGGCGATGGCGACGCTGGTGAGTGGCACGAGCGCCGAGCGTGAGGCCGCGCTCGACATCTTCTACAACCGCTATGCCAAGGATGCGCTGGTGCTGGACAAATGGTTCCAGACCCAGGCGCTGGCCTTCCACCCCGACACTGTGGCACAGGTGGCGGAACTGGGGCGGCACAAGGACTTCACCCTGTCCAATCCCAACCGCGTGCGCGCGCTGTATGGCGCCTTCTCCGCCAATCAGTGGGCGTTCAACGACAAATCGGGGCGTGGCTACCGGATGGTGAGCGACATCATCATCGCGCTCGACAAGATCAACCCGCAAACGGCGGCGCGACTGGTACCGCCGCTGGGCCGCTGGCGCCGTTTCGATATCGACCGGGGCGTGCTGATGCGGGCGGAACTGGAACGCATCCTGGCCCAGCCACGCCTGTCCAAGGACGTGACCGAGCAGGTGAGCAAGAGCCTGGGGTAATTCTTACTGGGCGGGTGCGGCAGGTGCGGCGACCGCCGGCTGGGCAACAAGCCATTCGGCCACTTCGGCGGCGACCTTGTTGGCGGCACGATTGAGTGGATTGCCGACATGCGCGGCGTCGATGGTGGACACTGGCTCGCTGGCAGAAAAGCGCTTGCGGCTGACGGTCGTGCCGTCAGGCGTGGTCAGGGTCGCATCATAGGTGACGGTCGCGGTCTTGGTCCGCGCGTCGATACCGAAATCCACGATCTCGCCCAGCAGGCGTTTTCCCGGATCGGCGGAGAACTGGCCGGGCGCCAGCACCAGTATCTTGCCGCCGGCGCTGATCGTTTCGGATAGCAGTCCCTGGAACATGTGCCGGGGTGTATCCACCCATGCGGCGTCCGTCACATAGGCGACGGTCGTGGCGTCGACCTGCACCGGCACGCGCACCGTATCCAGCTTCTTGGCCACTTCAGGATCAAGCACGATGATGCTGCCGGAAGATGCGCCGCCGCTGACTGCGCCCGCGGCAACGCGGTTTTCGGCCGAAAGCGACATCAGCTTCTTGGGGGGCTTGCCGCCGAACGACACACAGGCCGACAGCGCGAGGGCGAGCAGCGGTGCGGTGCCGAGGAACAGGCGAGAACGAGGCGTCAGGGTTTTCATGGGCTTGGCCTCTTACTTCTTGTAGTCGGGAAGGGCGGGCGACCCGATGATCGATCCTGCCCCCTGCTGGTCGAGCTTTTCGGAAATGGTGCGCAGCGACCGTGACATCTCGCGCAGGTCACGGATCAACAGTCCGACTTCCGGCATCGTCTGACGCGAGAAAGCCTGCACGCCCGGGCGGGCTTCGGCCAGCGTCTGGTCGAGCGTTTCGATGCTGTGATTGGCCGATTGCACGGTCTTGCGCAGATCCTGCATGATCGGCCTGCCGTCCTCGTTGAGCATCGTGTTGGCAGAAGCGGAAAGCTTGCCGATCTCATCGATCGCGACACCGGCCTTCTGCACGGTGGCGCGGGTTTCGGCGAGCGTGGCCGCGATTTCAGGCCCGCGTGCGGCAAGCGAACTGGAAAGCTTTTCCACATTGGCGAGAATGCCGGCGATGGACTGCTGGTTCTTGTCGTTCAGCAATTCGGTCAGGCGTTCCGTCAGTGTCGTCAGGCGCTCAAGCAGTTGCGGCGCGTTGTTGAGCAACTCGCCCAGCGCGCCTGGCTTGGTGGGGATGACGGGCACGCCGTCCGGGCATGCGGACAGGGGATTTTCTTCGGGGCATTTGATGGGCGGCGCGCCCTTCACAGCGCCGTCGAGCACGATTTCGGAGACGCCGGTAAAGCCGACCCCCTGGATGGTCGCGGTCGTGCCCTGCAGGATCGGCGTGCCGTCCTTGACGGCGATGCGCACCTTCACAAAGCTTGGATCGCGTTTCCACAGCTCGATCTTTTCGACCTGGCCGGAAGGGACGCCCGAATAGTTGACGCCCGAACCCTTGGCGAGGCCGTTGACGGACTGCTTGAAGAAGATGTCGTATGTTTGGTTCTGGCCGTCGCTGATGCGCGAGAACCAGAAGGCGGCGATCATGACGGCGGCAAGCAGTATCAGCACGACGCTGCCCACCAGGACATGGTTGGATCGTGTCTCCATCTTTCCCTACTGCCTTTCCGGCTTGGCGCCGTCCATATTGCGCTTCACCGCGTCTGTCGCCGCCCGTCCGCGCGGGCCGTTGAAATATTCCTGGATCCAGGGATGGTCCGTCGCCAGCAATTCCTCGATCGATCCGACGGCGATCACCTTTCCGTCGGCGAGCACGGCCACCCGGTCGCAGATCGAATAGAGCGTGTCGAGATCGTGCGTGATGAGGAAGATGGTCAGGCCCAGCGTCTGTTGCAGCTGGCGCGTCTGTGCGTCGAATGCGGCCGCGCCGATGGGGTCCAGACCTGCGGTCGGCTCATCGAGGAACAGGAGGTCAGGGTCGATCGCAAGCGCGCGGGCGAGGCCGGCGCGCTTGCGCATGCCGCCCGACAGCTCAGAGGGGTATTTGGGGCCGGCCTCGACCGGAAGGCCGGTCATCTGAATTTTGTAGGCCGCGATCTGGTCGCGCAGTTCATCGCCTATATTGGGGTAGTATTCGCGCAAGGGGACTTCGACATTCTCGGCCACCGTCAGGGTGGAGAACAGCGCGCCGCCCTGAAACAGCACGCCCCAGCGCTTGCGGATGGCGAGGGCCTCATCATCCAGTCGGCCGATCATGGATTCGCCGAAAACATGGACCTCGCCCTCATTGGGCGTCTGCAGGCCGATGATGGAGCGCATCAGCACCGATTTTCCGGTGCCCGATCCGCCGACGACGCCGAGTATCTCACCCTTGCGCACATCAAGGTCGAGGCCCTCATGGACCACCTGGTCGCCGAAGCTGTTTTTCAGGCCCCGCACCGATATGGCGACGTCGCTGCCCGCGACAGCTTCCTCGACCCGCCGTTCCTCGGCGTCCGCCAGTTCCTCCGCCGACATCAGTTCCACCCCACCCAGGTGAAGAACACCGCAAAGAAGGCGTCGAGCACGATAACGAGGAAGATTGCCTGAACCACGGCAGCCGTTGTGCGCAGGCCGACTTCCTCTGCATTCGCCTTGACCTGCATGCCCTGAAAGCAGCCGCAGATGGCGATGATGAGGCCGAAGACGGGCGCCTTGATGAGGCCGACCCACAGGTCCGTGATCGGCACCACTTCGCGCAGCCGCTGGACGAAGGTGATCGGCGGTATTTCCAGCGCGACCCAGCACAGGAAGCCGCCGCCGATGACGGCGATGACCGACGAATAGAAGCCGAGCAGCGGCATCATGATGATTGCGGCGAGCGCGCGCGGCATCACCAGCGCCTCCATGGGCGAAACGCCGATGGTGCGCATGGCGTCGATCTCTTCGGTCAGCTTCATGGTGCCGAGCTGCGCGGCGAAGGCGGAGCCGGACCGGCCCGCGACCATGATCGCCGTCATCAGTACGCCCAGTTCGCGGAAGGTAAGGCGACCGACCAGGTTGATCGTCAGCACTTCCATGCCGAACTGCTTCAATTGCACCGACCCCTGCTGGGCAATCACGATGCCGATCAGGAAACTCATGAGGCCGATGATGCCGAGCGCCGAAACGCCGACGACCTCGAACCGCTGGACCACGGCATTGACGCGGAACCGGTGCGGATGGCGGATGAGCTGCCACGCAGCGATCATCGTGCCGCCGAAGAAACCGAGCAGGCCAATCAGAGTCTGGCCCGCGGCGATGGTCGCTTCGCCGATCTGGCCAACCACACGCTGGAATGGCGGCGTCTTGTGCGGACGGATCGTCACAGGTTCGGATTTGGAGACGACGCCGATCAGGCGCTCTGCGTCGTCGCTCGCGCCCTCCACCTTGGCATCGTGCCGGGCGGCGAAGCTGTGCACGACCCACGCGCCGATGGTGTCGATATGATCGACGCCGGAAAGGTCCACTGCCGCCACGTCGCCCGAGACGCCGTCCAGGCGCGCGGGAAGGTCGCCGAGACAGGACACGGACAGGTTGCCGGAAAGGCGGATGAGCGCGCCGCCGTCGCGCGTCTCTTCGACAAGTTCAGCGGGTCGGATCATGAATGGGCTGACACTGGTCCATTATCGGTTGCACGGCAAGCCGAAACGGCCCATCCGCAAGCCAGAACGAATTCGGCAGGCAAAGGTTTCGGAAACGGTATGACGGCACACCGCCTGGCGATTTATGATATGGACCGTACGGTCACCTTTTCAGGAACTTATACAGGATTTCTGTTGCATGTCGCGGCGCGGATGGCGCCGTGGCGGCTGCTGTTGTTTCCGCTCGTGCCGCTGGCGATGCTGGCCTATGTCGCAAAGTTCATCACACGTGCGCGGCTGAAGGAAATCAATCAGACGCTGATGATCGGCGGCAATGTCCGCCGCGACCGGCTGATGCCGCATGTTGAGAGCTATGCGGAAGCTGTGGTTGCGCGCAATGTGCGGGCAGGCGCGCGCGCGCAAATCGCGCAGGACAAGGCGGACGGATACAGCCTTGTACTCGCGACCGCTTCCTATCGCCTCTATGTGGAACCGATCGCGCGCCGGCTCGGCTTTGATGCGGTGATCGCCACGGATCATCTCAACCAGCATCTGGATTATGTTCGCGCCAGGATCGCCGGAGAGAATTGCTATGATACCGGCAAGCTTCGCATGATCGAGGCCTGGATGGCGGCGCAGGGGATCGTGCGTGGCGAGGCCGCGATCCGTGCCTATTCGGACCATGTGTCGGACGCGCCCATGCTGGAATTCGCAGACGAGCCATATGCCGCCAACCCGCACAAGCCGCTTGCGCGGCTCGCCCGGCTGCGCGGCTGGCCGCGTGTCGACTGGGCATAGGTGGCGGTGACACGGGGCTCGCCTGCGATCGTCGGCAGGGGGAACAGGCTTTCCTACCTGTTCGGCCGCCTGTGTGATCGCATTCCGGGCGTCAGCTATGTGCGTCATGTCCTGGTGGTGATCGATCGGGACCAGTTGCCCGCCATGCCGCGCGGCTATGTGGTGCGATCGATCGATGCGACGGAACTGGCCGGCTATCGGATCGATGCGGATGCGACGGTGCAGGCCGAGCGCTTCGCGGCGGGCATGGTGTGCCTCGGCGCATTCGATGGTCAGGGAACGATGGTCGGCGTCACCTGGGTAGAGCCGGATGCGCATGCGGAGACGGTGTTGCGGGTGCGGTTTCGCCTGCCTGCGGATGCCTGCTGGGATGGTGGCCTGTGGATCGATGAGGAGCGGCGCCTGAGCCGTGCCTTCGTCGCGATCTGGGCAGGTGTCGGGCTCTGGCTGGAGCAACGGGGCAAGCGACGATCGGTCAGCAGCATCGCCGACTATAATACCGCGTCGATTGCCGCGCATCGGCGGCTGGGCGCGCGCACGATCGGCCATGTCGCGGTGTTCAGGATCGGTCCCACGCAACTGACGATGGGCGGGCATATCGGCATGCGCGCGACTTGGGGCACGCGATGGCCAGAGGTGCCATTGGACAGGCTGGATCTGCGTTAAGTATCCAAACCGTGTTTCGTTCGCTTCGCGCAAAGTCGGGAAGTGCGATAGCGATGCTTCCCGTTTCTCGACCGTGCGCGCAACGAACGGAGGGTGTTCTGCGCGCTCCTGCCTCTACCGCGTAAGCAGCCCGCGCGCCTGACCTGCGATTTCCGCGAGCATGGCGACATTGGGCGTCGCCGCGGACCGGGCCCGCTTCACCAGATTGCGGAACTGGATGATGCGTGGTTCCATCCGATCCAGCCACGCCTCGACATAGGCCGTGACGTCTGCATCGCGCGCACCGGCCAGGAAATCGAGCCGTACCTGCTGCATGTCGCGGGCGATGCCGGAGATGAGCAGGCGTTCCCACGGGTCGGTCGGCTCCATGCGCGCCGCAGTCGACTGCACCCAGTCAATACCGACAGCTTCACCCAGCCGCGTGAACGCACGGGTGATCGTCACGATGTCGACCTTCAGCTTCAGCGCGAGATTGGCGAGCCCCACAGCGCCGTCGAGCTTGATGAGGGTGACGGCGCGTTCCACCAGATCGGCCGGCGCACCGACTGCCGTTAGGCCATCGGTTGCCGCTGTCGCGCGGCGGCGTGCTTCCTCGGTCAGCAGGTCGTCCACCTGCATCGCCAGTTCCTCGACACCCGCGCGGAGCGTCGGGACTCCCGCCTGCGGCAAGGTACCCGGTGGCACGCTCCGCAGGATGTCGGCGATGTGCGCGCGCATCACGCCGGCGACATCGCCCAGCAAGCGCAGGCGCGCTTCCTCTGACATGTCGGCTGCGTCGATATCTGCCCACAACTGAGGCACACCATAGAGCCGTTCGGCGATGACGAAGGCGCTGCCCAGATCAGCAAGCGAGCAGCCTTCCTCTTCCGCCAACTCGAACGGGTGGATAATGCCCAGGCGGTTGACGATGCGGTTGGCGATCTTTGTCGCCAGTATTTCGCCGCGCAACTGGTGCCGCTCGATCGCATCGGCTTCGGTTGCGCGCATGGCGGGTGGGAAAGCCGCCGCCAATTCGCTGTCCATGGTCTCGTCCGTGCGCAATGCGCCGTGTTCGATCGCGTCCTGCAGCGCCAGCTTGGCGGTGGAGAGGAGAACGGCGAGTTCGGGGCGGGTAAGGCCCTGACCATCCTGTCCGCGACGCAGAAACTGTTCGTTGGTCGCCAGACCTTCGACCGCACGGTCGAGCCTGCCATGCTCCTCGAACATCTCCATCAGGCGGACATAGCTTCCCAGATCGGCCGCGCCGCCTGCTTCGGCGATGGACAGGCCCAGTGCCTGCAACCGATTGTCCTCCAGCACCAGCTGCGCAACCGCGTCGGTCATTTCCACCAGCAGCGCGTTGCGCGCCTCCAGTGTCAGCCGGCCTTCGATCATCTCCTTGTTGAGCGCGATCTTGATGTTGACCTCGTTATCCGAGCAATCGACGCCCGCCGAATTGTCGATGAAGTCCGTGTTGATGCGTCCGCCGCCCAGCGCAAAGGCGATGCGGCCCGCCTGCGTGACGCCCAGATTGGCCCCTTCGCCCACCACCTTGACGCGCAACTGCTCGGCATTGACGCGCAGGCGGTCGTTGGCCGGGTCGCCGACTTCGCCATGGCTTTGCGCGGCAGCCTTCACATAGGTGCCGATGCCGCCGAACCAGAGCAGATCCACCGGCGCCCTGAGGATGGCCGAGATCAGCGCGGTCGGCTCCATCTCCGCATCCGTGACGCCCAGAACCGTGCGCATCTCGTCGGTGAGCGGAACGCTTTTGAGCGAACGGGCAAAAACGCCACCGCCCTTTGAGATCAGCGCCTTGTCATAATCGTCCCATGAAGAGCGGGGCAGCTTGAAAAGGCGCTCACGCTCGGCCCAGCTTTTCGCCGGGTCGGGATCGGGATCGAAGAAGATGTGGCGATGGTCGAATGCGGCGACCAGCTTGATCGCCTTGCTCAGCAGCATGCCGTTGCCGAACACGTCACCCGACATGTCGCCGCAGCCCACAACGCGCACAGGTTCCGATTGGATGTCGACGCCCATTTCAGAGAAATGGCGCTGTACCGATATCCAAGCGCCGCGCGCGGTGATGCCCATCGCCTTGTGGTCGTAGCCGTTGGAGCCGCCGCTGGCGAAGGCGTCGCCCAGCCAGAACTTTCGTTCCAGCGCCAACGCGTTGGCCACGTCGCTGAAGGTTGCCGTACCCTTGTCTGCGGCGACGACGAAATAGGGATCATCGCCGTCGCGGATGACGATGCCCGCCGGATGCTTCACCTTTTCCGCAACGATATTGTCCGTGAGGGACAGCAGAGCGCGGATGAAGATGCGATAGCTTTCCGTGCCCTCCGCCATCCATGCGTCGCGATCGACCTGTGGATTGGGCAACTGCTTGGGATAGAAGCCGCCCTTCGCGCCGGTTGGCACGATGACGGCGTTTTTCACGCGCTGCGCCTTCATCAGGCCCAGAATTTCGGTGCGGAAATCGTCGCGCCGGTCTGACCAGCGCAGGCCGCCACGCGCGATTGGGCCGGCGCGCAGGTGGATGCCCT
>Ga0209066_10003765_pt1 | contig 17074 bp, 15 predicted proteins | sample All_14_2_FD_187198 | JGI IMG/M metagenome (GOLD analysis project Ga0209066, IMG submission 187198) | Freshwater microbial communities in response to fracking from Pennsylvania, USA - Allegheny Zone_MetaG_DW_15 (SPAdes) (version 2) ... | reverse complement strand
GCACGTGCACACCACGCCCACCATGGCGGTGTGTTGCCTCAAAGACGGCCTGTCGTTCACCAACTTTTACGCCGCGCAACTCTACGGCCAAGTGGCCTACCACGACTTTGAGGGCATCACCGTGCACAGTGAAGAGGGTGCCCGCATCCTGGCCAGCGCCCAAGGGCGGCGCGTGCTGCTGCTGCGCAACCACGGCCCCGTGGTCATTGGCAACTCGCTGGCGCAGGCGTTCAACCTCATGTGGCTGGTGCAGCGTGCCTGCGAAATCCAGGTGGCCTCGCAACCGCTGGGCGATTTGCAACCCATCACCGAAGCCGCCCTGCAAGCCTGCGTGCGCGACTCGCTCAACTTCAACCCCAAGTTCGGCGCCGGTGAAGATTCCTTCGCTGCCATGCAGCGCCTCATCGACCGCATTGACCCGGGCTACCGCGCATGAACACCCCCGTTTCCCTTCAAAAAGTGGCCATCGTTGGCGTCGGCGCCATCGGCGGTCTGTTCGCCGCTTGGCTCGGCTCGCGCCTGCCGGTTGGGCAAGTCCAACTCTCCGCCGTGGCACGCGGCGACACGCTGCGCACCCTGCGCGAAAGCGGCCTGACCTGGGTGGACGCCGACGGCACCGAACACTGCGTGCCCATCCACGCCAGCGACGACCCGGCCAGCCTGGGCGTGCAAGACCTGGTGATCGTCTCGGTCAAAGGCCCGGCCATGCCGCAGGTGGCCCCTGCCGTGCGCGCCCTCATGGGGCCGCACACGCTGGTGCTGGTGGCCATGAACGGTGTGCCGTGGTGGTTTTTTGACGGTCTGCCCGGCGAAGCCGCCGGGCTGCGCCTGAACGCGGTAGACCCCGGCGGCGTGACCGCCGAGCACATTCCCACCGCCCAAGTCATCGGCTGCGTGGTGCACGCCAGCGCGGCGGCGCCCAAGCCCGGGCGCATCGAGCGCATCAAAAACAACCAGCTCATCATCGGCGAGCCCGTCGGCGGCGTGACCCCGCGCGTGCAGGCCTTGGCCGCGCTGCTGGGCGCGGCCGGTTTCGGCGTCACCGTCTCTGAGCGCATCCAGCGCGACATCTGGTTCAAGCTCTGGGGCAACATGACCATGAACCCCGTCTCGGCCATCACCGGCGCACCCTGCGACCGCATTCTGGACGACGACCTGGTGCGCGGCTTTTGCAGCGCGGTCATGCTCGAAGCGCAGACCATTGGCGCACGCATCGGCATACCCATTCACCAGCAACCCGAAGACCGCCACGGCCTCACCCGCAAACTCGGCTCGTTCAAAACCTCCATGCTGCAAGACGTGGAGGCCGGCCGCCCCATCGAACTCGATGCGCTCGTGGGCGCGGTGCGCGAAATCGGCCAACACCTGGGCCTGGCCACACCGAACATGGACGCACTCATGGGCCTGACTCGGCTTATGGGCCAAATGAAGGGCTTGTACCCCGCATCCAAGGACACAGCATGAAGATCCACCAAAACACCTTCCGCGACGCCCTGCAAGCCGGGCGGCCCCAAATCGGCTGCTGGGTCGGTTTTGCCGACGCCAACGTGGCCGAAGCCCTGGCCGGCTGCGGTTTCGACTGGCTGCTGCTCGACGGCGAACACGCCCCGAACGACCCGCGCACCGTGCTCGACCAACTGCGCGCCATCGCGCCCTACAGCGCCACACACCCGGTGGTGCGCGCGGTGCAGGCCGACGTGGCGCTGGTCAAGCAATACCTCGACGTGGGCGCTCAAACCCTGTTGATTCCCATGGTGGACACGCCCGAACAAGCCGCGCTGATGGTGCAAGCCATGCGCTACCCGCCCGAAGGCATTCGCGGCATGGGTGCCGCGCTGGCCCGCGCCTCGCGGTGGAACCAGGTGGACGACTACCTGAACCAGGCCAACGGCCAGATGTGCCTGCTGGTGCAAGCCGAAACCGTGACAGCGGTGAACAACCTCCAGGCCATTGCCGAAACCGACGGCGTGGACGGCGTCTTCTTCGGCCCCGCCGACCTCTCAGCCAGCATGGGCTACCGAGGCCAGCCCGGCCACCCCGAGGTGCAAAAAGTCATCTTGGAGGGCATCGCCACCGTGCGCGCCGCAGGCAAAGCCGCCGGTATCTTGGCCACCGACCCAGCGCTGGCGCAGCAATACCTGGACGCGGGCGCGCTGTTCGTGGCGGTGGGGGTGGATACGACGCTGCTGGTGAAGGCGGCGACGGGGTTGGCGCAGCGGTTCAGCGCGGGCGCTTCACAGGCGAGGGCTGCGCAGTCGAGTGGGTACTGAGTGCGGTGCCCGAGGTGTTTGCCTCGCTGCTCATGAACAGACAGAACTTGACACGCAGGCCTCAGAACGTGTTCACGATCTGCGAAGCAGCAAAGCCAAGAACGCCAAGTGAACGAACTGCAAGCTGGTGTTGAGCCAGCGCTCATGGTTCTACGAGAGCCTGCGGTTCTTCTTCAACCAAGCAAAGTTGCGCTCCACCACCCAACGCTTGGGCAGCATCTTGAAGGTATGCAGTTCGCTGCGCTTGGCAATTTGCACGGTGACTGGCTCACCCAGCGTTTCACGTACGCCCTGCGCAAAGGGCTCTCCCCTGCAGCCACCGTCTGCCAGCACGCTTTTCACTTGATGCAGATTTGTCTTGCACCGCTCGAATGCCTGCAAGGCTCCCTGGCGATCTGTCTCATCTGCCGTCGTCACCATCACGGCATGCGGGAACCCCTGCGGGTCTACAGCAATGTGGTGCTTGATCCCCGAGACCTTCTTTCCCGCGTCATAGCCCTTGGGCCCCGCTGTGTCCGCGTTCTTGACGCTCTGCGCGTCGATGACGTCGATGATCAAGAACTCGCTGCAAGCGTTGCGCCCCCGTTTCTCGCGGGCCGTGCCAACCTGATTTTCTTAAAGTCTGCTCCGGCAGGCTCACCCCATCCTTGTCCACTTCGCTCCACTTGACCAAGTACGAATGCACGGTGCGTCACTTGGGAAAGTCGCTGGGTGTTCCCATTGGCGTGAGTAGGCATGTTGCTCAACGCATTCGGGAGCAAGTGTTGGCCCATCCGAAACAGTACCTTCCTGGTTTCCAATGCGACGCCGAGTTGGCAATTTTGGGGAACCAAAATTCAAGCAGGCTGTTTGTCCGTATTCAAGCCGCTTCAGCGGCCCGTGAAGCTGTAACGTGTCCGTAACCAGTTTCACAGATAATTGAAACCAAATTACAAAACCCACCGTTCCCATCCTTTCAGGAGACAGCTTCCATGCCGCAACGCGCCACCAAAATCGTCGCCACCCTGGGCCCCGCTTCGAGCGATCCCGCTTTGCTGGAGGCGATGATCCGCGCCGGGGTGAATGTGGTCCGCCTCAACTTTTCCCACGGCAAGGCGCAAGACCACATCGACCGCGCCAGGCTGGTGCGCGAAGCCGCCCAGCGTGCCGGGCGCGAGGTCGGCATCATGGCCGACCTGCAAGGCCCCAAGATCCGGGTGGGCAAGTTTGCCGAAGGCAAGGTGATGCTGGAGCCGGGTCAGCCGTTTGTGCTGGACGCTTCGCGCGGCGCGCTGGGCGACATCCAGGGCGTGGGGCTGGACTACAAGGAGCTGCCGCGCGATGTGAAGGCCGGTGACACCCTGTTGCTCAACGACGGCCTGATTGTGCTGACCATCGACAAGGTGGTGGGCCCAGCGGTGCACACCACTGTGAAACTGGGCGGCGAGCTGTCCAACAACAAGGGCATCAACAAGCAGGGCGGCGGCCTGACCGCGCCCGCGCTGACCGCCAAAGACATGGACGACATCAAGACCGCCATGAGTCTGAAGGCCGACTACGTGGCGGTGAGTTTCCCCAAGAACGCCACCGACATGGAACTGGCGCGCCAGCTGTGCCATGTGGCTGGTGAGTCGCTGGGCCACCGGCCCGCGCTGATCGCCAAAATTGAACGCGCTGAAGCCATTCCCGAGCTGTCCAACATCTTGAAGGTGTCCGACGGCATCATGGTGGCCCGTGGCGACCTGGCCGTGGAAGTGGGTAACGCCGCTGTGCCGGGCTTGCAAAAGCACATGATCAAGATGGCGCGCGCGATGGACAAGGTGGTCATCACCGCCACGCAGATGATGGAGAGCATGATCGTCAATCCGGTGCCCACGCGCGCCGAAGTGAGCGACGTGGCCAACGCCGTGCTTGACGGGACCGACGCCGTGATGCTCAGCGCCGAAACCGCCGCCGGCAAATACCCGCTGGAAACCGTGGTGGAAATGGCCAACATTTGCCAGGAAGCCGAGAAAGCTGAATACAGCGAACTGGGCGCCGACTTCAAGGGCAAAACCTTCCAGCGCATCGACCAGTCGATTGCCATGGGCGCGCTGTTCACCGCCCACCACCTGGGTGCCAAGGCGATTGTGGCGCTGACCGAATCGGGCTCCACCGCGCTGTGGATGAGCCGACACAACGTGCGCATGCCCATCTACGCCGTCACCTCCAGCCAGACGGCGCAGCGCAAGATGACGCTGTACCGCAACGTGCGCCCGCTGCTGATGGACACCAGCGCCGACCGCGACACAGCATTGGCCGACGCCGAAGCGCACCTGAAGGCGCGCGGCATTGTGCAAAGCGGCGACGTGTACGCCATCACCGTGGGCGAGCCCATGGGCCAGCCCGGTGGCACCAACACGCTGAAAATTTGCCGGGCTGCCTGATCCGTTCTGCGCCGCTAGGCGGCGGCGCCCCATCGGTGTGCCACGGGCGGCCTGACAAAGCCGCCTGGGCAGCGAGTTGCTCGTGAGGCGTCTGTGCCGGGTGGTGGTTTGTCATCGGCCCGCAAGGCACCAAGCGCTAGAATTCCCCTCAGTTACAACCCGGTTACCAACTGTTTTAGGGGATATTCATGGCTCTCGTTTCCATGCGCGAACTGCTCGACCACGCTGCGGCCAACGGCTACGGCATTCCAGCTTTCAACGTCAACAACCTCGAACAGGTGCAGGCTGTGATGTCCGCTGCCGACGAGGTGGGTGCGCCCGTTATCTTGCAGGCCAGCGCAGGCGCCCGCAAATACGCCGGTGAAGCCTTCATCAAGCACCTGATTCAGGCCGCTGCCGAGATGTACCCGCACATCCCGCTGGTCATGCACCAAGACCACGGCACCAGCGTCAAAATTTGCCAAGGCGCTATCGACTTGGGCTTTGGCTCGGTCATGATGGACGGCTCGCTCATGGAAGACGGCAAGACCCCCGCCAGCTTCGACTACAACGTGGACGTGACCCGCAAAGTGGTGGACATGGCGCACAAAGTGGGCGTGACGGTGGAAGGTGAACTGGGCTGCCTGGGCAACCTGGAAACCGGCGATGCGGGCGAAGAAGACGGCATTGGCGCCGTGGGCAAGCTCGACCACAGCCAGATGTTGACCGACCCCGAAGAAGCCGCCACGTTCGTGAAGGCCACCCAGCTGGACGCCCTGGCCATCGCCATCGGCACCAGCCACGGCGCCTACAAGTTCAGCCGCCCGCCCACCGGCGACATTCTGGCCATCAGCCGCGTGAAAGAAATCCACGCCCGCATCCCCAACACGCACTTGGTGATGCACGGCAGCTCCAGCGTGCCGCAAGACCTGTTGGCCATCATCAACCAGTACGGCGGCGCGATGAAGCAGACCTACGGCGTGCCGGTGTCCGAGATTCAGGAAGCCATCAAGCACGGTGTGCGCAAGATCAACATCGACACCGACATCCGCATGGCCATGACCGGCGCGGTGCGCAAGTTCATGGCCGAGAATCCCGAGAAGTTTGACGCCCGCGAATGGCTCAAGCCTGCCCGCGAAGCCGCCAAAGCCATTTGCAAGCAGCGCTACATCGAATTCGGCTGCGAAGGCCAGGGCAGCAAAATCAAGGGCGACAACCTGAGCGTGATGGCCGAGCGCTACGCGCAGGGCGTACTGGCGCAGTTGGTGAAATAAGGCGTCGCGCACGCGGTTGGCGTGCCCGGCTGCCTTGGCTTCTTGCGATAATCCGCAGGAATGGTTCGAAGCCCGTTGGCTTTTCAACGGGCTTTTTTCTTGGCGTTTTCCTTTGCATTTTTTACGGCGCATCGAACATGACCTCTGCCCTGCACACCTCCGCCCTCACGTCTTTGCCCTTGCTCGCGCGCGGCAAGGTTCGCGACAACTACGCCGTGGGCGATGACCGCATTTTGATGGTGGCCTCCGACCGCATCAGCGCGTTTGACGTGATCATGGGCGAGCCCATTCCGGGCAAAGGCGCCCTGCTGACCCGGCTCAGCCTGTTCTGGTTCGACCAGCTCGGCCCCAAGGGCCTGAACATCTGCCCGATCCACCTGACCGGCGACGCGCCCGAGAGCGTGGTCTCCAGCACCGAGGCGCCCCAGGTCACCGGCCGCTCCATGCTGGTGCAGCGCTTGAAACCCATTCCGGTTGAGGCGGTGGTGCGCGGCTATCTGGCCGGCAGTGGCTGGAAGGAATACCAGGACAACCAGGCCGTGTGCGGCGTGAAGCTGCCCGCCGGTTTGCAAAATGCCAGCAAGCTGCCCGAGCCGATTTACACCCCGGCGGCCAAGGCCGAGATGGGTGAGCACGATGAAAACATCACCTTTGAGCAAACCGTGGCCATGATCGGCCCCGAGCTGGCGGCGCAAATCCGCGACATCTCGATTGCGCTGTACAAGGCGGCCGCCGAGATCGCGCTGCAAAAAGGCATCATCATTGCCGACACCAAGTTCGAGTTTGGCCTGGACAAGGCGGGCCAGCTGGTTCTGATGGACGAAGTGCTCACGCCCGATTCTTCGCGCTACTGGCCGCTGGAGAGCTATGTGGTGGGCCAAAACCCACCGAGCTACGACAAGCAGTTTTTGCGCGACTGGCTGGAAACCGCTCAGGTGGGCGGCAAGCCCTGGGACAAGACGCCACCCGCACCGCGCCTGCCCAAAGAGGTGATTGAGAAGACCTCGGCCAAATACCAGGAAGCGCTGGCGCGCATGCTGGGCTGAGGCTGCTCAGGGGCCGGGCGCTGGCGTTGGGTTCATCGCTCCAGCGCCACCGAAAACCCCGGCGCCAACGCCTCCCGCAGGTAAGCCACAAACGCCGTCACGGCGCGCGGCACGTGGGCCGAATACGGGCGTATGGCGTAGAGCTGTTCGGCGAAGGCCCCCACCGGTTTCCAGTCGGGCAACACCTGCACCAGTTTGCCCGACAGCAGGCTGGCCTGGGCCGTGAAGTCGGGCAGCAGCGCAATGCCCAGCCCGCCCAGTGCCGCGTCGCGCAGGGCTTCGCTGTTGTTGGCGGCCAGCGAGCCCGACACCTGCACCGTCATTCGCTCTTGCCCGGCGGTGGGCTGCATGGGCTCCAGCGTCCACGCGGGGGTTTCTTGCGAGCGTGGGTAATGCAGGCAGTTGTGTTGCGCCAGCGCGGCGGGCACCAGCGGTGTGCCGTGGCGGCGCAGGTAGGCGCGGCTGGCCACCAGCACCGAACGGGTGGCGCACAGCGTCCAGGCCACGTGCGTGTCGGGCGGGTGGGCGGTGTGGCGAATCGCCAGGTCAAAACCCTCCGTGGCCAGCGAACTCAGCCGGTCTGACAAATCCAGCTCCAGCCGCACTTCGGGGTACTGGCGCAAAAACTCGGGCAAGCGCGGCACCAGTTGCTGGCGGGCCAACGCCACCGGCGCGGTCACGCGCAGCAGGCCGCGCGGGGCGCCGGCCGCGTCGCGCACCTGGGCAAAACACTGTGCAATGTGTTCAAACGACGCGCGCGTGTCGTCCACCAGCCGCTGCCCGGCCTCGGTCAGGCGCACGCTGCGGGTGGTGCGCTGCACCAGCGCCACACCCGCCACCCGCTCCAGCTCGGCCATGCGCTGGCTCACGGCCGCCTTGCTCACGCCCAGTCGTGCGGCGGCTGCCGTGTAGCTGCCTTGCTGGGCCAGCACGTTGAGCCAGTGAAAGTGGCCCCAGAGCTCCTGATTTCTTTCGTGCAGGTTGTGTTCGTTCATGGCGCTATTGTTTAGCAAACTGAACAATCAATTCAGATTTTCGGTCTTGTTCGGTGCCGATGCAGTTTCTACACTGCATTCACGTTCCGATCCAACCCCAAGCCACCGAGACACGCACCATGACCACATCCATTGCCCATTACATCGCTGGCGCGCCCGCAGCCGGTTCGTCCAACCGTGCGCAAGACGTGTTCAACCCCGCCACCGGCGCAGTCACAGGCCGTGTAGCGCTGGCCAACGCCGCCGACGTGAACGCCGCCGTGGCCGCCGCCCAAGCCGCCTTTGCCGACTGGGCCGACACGCCACCCATCCGCCGTGCGCGCGTCATGTTCAAGTTTTTGGAGCTGGTGAACCAACACAAAGACACGTTGGCCCACCTCATCACCGCCGAGCACGGCAAGGTGTTCACCGACGCGCAGGGCGAGGTGTCACGCGGCATCGACATCATCGAATTTGCTTGCGGTATTCCGCAGCTGCTCAAAGGCGACTTCACCGACCAGGTGTCCACCGGCATGGACAACTGGACGCTGCGCCAGCCGCTGGGCGTGGTGGCGGGCATCACACCGTTCAACTTCCCCGTCATGGTGCCCATGTGGATGTTCCCGGTGGCCATTGCCGCAGGCAACACCTTCATCTTGAAGCCCAGCCCCACCGACCCGAGCGCCAGCCTGTTCATGGCCGATTTGCTGAAACAGGCCGGCCTGCCCGACGGCGTGTTCAACGTCGTGCAGGGCGACAAGGAAGCCGTGGACGCGCTGCTGGTCCACCCGGACGTGAAGGCCATCAGCTTCGTGGGCTCCACGCCGATTGCGAATTACATCTACGAGACCGGCGCGCACCACGGCAAGCGCGTGCAAGCCCTGGGCGGCGCCAAAAACCACATGGTGGTGATGCCTGATGCTGATCTGGACCAGGCCGTGGATGCGCTGATTGGCGCCGCTTACGGCTCGGCTGGCGAGCGCTGCATGGCGATTTCGGTGGCGGTGCTGGTGGGCGACGTGGCCGAGAAGATCATGCCTAAACTGATCGAGCGCACCAAAGCGCTGAAGGTGCTAAACGGCACCAACCTGGCCGCCGAGATGGGTCCCATCGTCACCGCTGCTGCGCACCAGCGCATCACCGGTTACATCGAAGCCGGCCAAGCCGAGGGCGCGAAGATGTTGGTGGATGGCCGCCGTTTTGACGCGAAGCAGACCGGCGAGGGTTGTGAAAACGGCTTCTGGATGGGCGGCACGCTGTTCGACCACGTGACGACCGACATGAAGATTTACAAAGAAGAGATCTTCGGCCCGGTTCTGTCGTGCGTGCGCGTGGCCGACTTTGCCCAGGCGGTGCAGATCATCAACGACCACGAATTCGGCAATGGCGTGAGCTGCTTCACCCGCGACGGCAACGTCGCCCGCGAGTTCGCCCGCCGCATTCAGGTGGGCATGGTTGGCATCAATGTGCCCATCCCCGTGCCCATGGCCTGGCACGGTTTTGGTGGCTGGAAGAAGAGCCTGTTTGGCGATATGCACGCCTACGGCGAAGAGGGCGTGCGCTTCTACACCAAGCAAAAGTCCATCATGCAGCGCTGGCCGGAGTCGATTGGCAAGGGTGCTGAGTTTGTGATGCCGACGGCCAAGTAAACCCGGTTGGGTTTGCCTTACAGGCCCCGTTGTGCTTTACGCGCAGCGGGGTTTTTTATGCTTTTGCGCTATTGCTCAAAATCTGCTGCTCGTAGGCCAGCATGGTCAAAAAAGCCTCCACATCGGCACCGACCATGTCGCGCGGATGCCTCATGCCCCCTTGTTTGGAGGACCACAAGATAAAAAAGCGAGCCCAATTCAGTGAGCTTTTTCCGTCTTGAAGCTATAGTGCAGGTGCCGAATACAATCTCGAACCTGGTCCAGTAAGCTTCTGGACACCAGCGGCGGAGCACTGGCGAATTTGTCGGTTTTGTTATATCTGTTAATCAGTCGTCTGCATCAAAGATTGCCCGCAAGTTTCAGATGCCCATGTGACCGCTCAATTCTAAAATCCGAGATGCAAATCAGACTGTTAGTCCTGTTCGCTTGCATGCTTGCTGGAGCATCCGACGCTTTTGCGGTAGACGGGAGAACCGTTGTCGCACGCTGCAATCATGCGGCTACAGCTCACTTTGATAAGAAAGCAAAAGTAAATGAAAGAGATGCGGCGTGGTGCTATGGTTATATTAATTCAACTATAGATACGGTTAACGCATACCAGTCGATGGTAAAAGTTGCCCCACCCTTTTGCTTTCGCGAGAAACTAGATACGTCTGTAGTTCTTCTTGCAATTGTCGGAATTGGCCCCTCCGATCCCGCATCACTTGAGCGTAATGGCGCTGAAATGCTCATAAATGTTCTCCGCGCTCTCTATCCATGCTCAAAATAGCTTGTGCCAGTAAGTGTCGGTGTCACTAAGGCTAAAAATCCTTCAGCGGAGACGTATTGAGTACGAATATCTAGCGCACAGCTTGCGGGCTCTCAAGTCGTTCGCTCTAAGTGATTGATTTACGTGGTTATTTTTGAACGACATTCGGACGATTTGCGGCGCGGTCGGGCCGATTACATCGCTAACCCCTCCTTCGAGCGAAGCCCATCGGCAAGCCGGCGGTCGCGGCTCAAGTCAAACGTTGGACGTCATATCCGGGCATACTCCGTTCCATGAATACGCACAAACTATAGACGGTGAAATGAACCGAATCTTCCAGCTCCTTTTTGTCGCAACGGTCACATGCATGTCGACTACCGCTATCGCACAGAAGAGCACTCAAGAACTGCTGCGAGAAATCGAGAGCAGCAACCATGCTGCGCAGCTTGAAATGGAGCAATCTCGGCTGCGCTGGCAACAAATGGAAGCGGACACAGCTAGGCGTCATGCAGAAATAGACCGTTTACGTGCAGAAACCGATCGCCTTCGAATGTGGAATGAGTCAGAAGAGGCTTCGGATCTTGCGCGCGCGACTGCAGAACGCGCTGAACGTGCTGCATCTGAGCAGGCAGAAGCAGCAAGAAAGGCCGAGGAAGCAGCGGAGGAACTACGGGATGAAATGGAACAGTCCGCAGTCAGAACCAAGAACAATATTTACCTCGGCATTGCGCTTGTCTTCGTTGCTGGATTCATCGCATATACCATCCGCCAGTCAAAGAAGGAGCCAATCATGCAAGAAAATCAGAAATTCGGAATAGCTACTATCATCGGAGCTGGCCTAGTCATTCTCTTTGCGGTAGTGATTTCCGACGATTGGGTATATCGCTTTGATTTCCTGCAAAATCTTATGTCATCGCTTCGAATCAAGTTGTTTGTCAAAGAAGAGAGGTGGAACGATATAACCTACTACATTGACATCCCAACAAAATATGTCGTCCTGACATGCATTTGTGCGGCTGCCTATGGCCTGACAACCTATCTCGGAATTACGCCCGTGCCTAGGAAGAAGCCGCAGTCATCCCAGAATGCCAGCGACGAGATCGCGCATTGATCCAAGAAATTTCCTTTAGAACATGCGTGATATCCTTGAACGCCTTGACCTTGACGCGATCGCAGATCCCGGTGACAAAATTCGGGAATGCGAGTTTTTCCTTGGCCTCGCTTCCATTGAAATGGATCGAGCACGATTTAGATGGTTGGTCAGCGCATATCTCAATGCCGTCTACAGCTACTTCGAGACCACGGCTCTCTACGCTTCGGTCTCGTTTACAGACCCACAGACTGGCGACCCTATTGAGGACGGAGAGGCCATTGAGAGATTGCGCGCTTACGTTCGCGTCATTCAAAACGAGAAGAAGCCTTACTACGTGAAGACGGGTGGCTTGCATCCGATCATCGCGCGCCTTTATGAAGTGCGAAAGGCCGCGACTCACCACTTTCCTTTGGCAATCATGGCAGCTGGCCCCAATCTACCTGAGGACTTTCACCTCGGTATGAGTGGTGAAGGCGAACCTCTGCTGGCACTTTGCCGCGAAGCGCTGGCCGTTGTCAAACAGGTTCAGGCTGAGATCAACGCTTGAACTCCGAACAGCTATGTCGTCTCTCAAGTCGTTCGCTCTAAGTGATTGATTTACGTGGTTATTTTTGAACGACATTCGGACGATTTGCGGCGCGGTCGGGCCGATTACATCGCTAACAATTCGCTCAACCGGCGTTTCGTGACATGCGCACGCCCGTCACACGCTGGCTGTCAGCGATCAACCGCCAGGCCCGACCCGCCTCACCGCCCGCCGAGTGCCCCCGCTACCAAGCAGAAAACTCCAGCGGTCGAATCCCAAACCGCACCGCATTGCCCGCGTGCAGCGAGGCAAATTCGGCCAGCACCAGTGTGGTGAAGTGCGCGTGCTCGGCCAATGGCACCGACGCCGGAATCTTGCCCTTCACGGCCTGCTCGGTGGCAGCTTCGCCTTGTCGCACGATGGCGGCGATCACCTCGCCCAGGGCCTGCCGGTGACGCAGCCGGAAGATGTCCGGGGGCACCAGCGTCTGCTGGATGGCCACGTACTGTTGGCACGAGCGTTCATAAGCCCACACAAACACGTCGCGCAGCAGGTCCACGCGGTTGAGTTCGTACACACCCAGCATGGCGTTCACGTAGGCCTGTTGCGGCACGTCGATGAAGGACAGCGGGCAGAGGTTGTGCCGGATGAACGGGATGTTGGCCGCCAGCCGCGAGACGCGTTTGTTCACGTCCTCAAACGGCTGCAGGTAGGGTAGGTGCACCATCAAGAAGAAGGCCTGCTCGAACGGGTCGGTGATCTCTGATGCCATCTGCATCACGATGCCAAACAGTTCCTCCAGCCGCTGTGGCAGGGCAATGGGCAAATACACGCTGCCGCCAATCTCCACGGCGCGGCGGCGCAGGCGGCCCACGGCGGTGGGGTCGGCCATCAGGCCGTCAGACAGCAAGGCGTGCAGTGCGATCAAGGTGTCGGTCTGCACGCGGGCGTTGTCGGGGCTGAGCACCAGGTATTCGATGGCCTGCTTGTGGTTCAGGATCATCTGCGTTTCCAGCGCATCCTTGCCTTCGGCGGCCTGACCGAATGCGATCAAGCGCTCGGTATCCAGTCGACTGTAGGTGTTGCCTTCCAGTTGCGAAGAAGCCCAGGACAGGTCGATCAACAGGCGGTTGAGGATGTCCTTGGCGAAGGTGCCCGCCGGGGTCTGCGCTGCGGGCGAGCGGCCCATGGCGTGCAGTTGCTCCCGCAGCGCGGGCGGCAGGTAGGCCGTGTGGTTGGGGTGGTATTGCTCCAGGAACGACTGCCGGTAGCCCACGGGGCTGCGCAGGTGGCGCGGCTGGGTGACGTAAGCGCGGATTTCCGCGCCTGGTGCGGAAACGGGCAGGTCGTCTGGCGGTGGAGCGGTGCGCCAGGTGGCCTCGGGCTCTTCGGCGTAGATGGCCGGTGCTGCCCGGGGGCGGTAGCGCGCGGTGCGGCGCTCCCCCAGCATCTCGATGCGTTGCTGTTCCACCAGCAAGGCCAGGCGCCGTTGCAAGGTGCGGCGGTGGTACTGGCTGCCCAGCTGTTGCGCAAGGGTTTCAATGCCCACGCCATTGGGTTCGGTGCCGACGAGTTCGACCAGCCTGTCCAGTTCTTGGGCGGGGGTGACGCGTGGCATGCGGTGGACTTCGTTGAGGTTGCGTATAGTTTGCGACAAAATAATGTCGCAAACTATTTTATGCGACATATAAAAAGTCGCAAAACCTCGTTGTTCGCCAAAAAATCAGGATCTGGTTCATTTTTTTCTTGACTTCGCTGCGTCAGACATGCCGCGAACAAGGCCTGCCAGCGCATGGGTATTTTGACAGGGGCATGCCCGCCCACACCCGGTTTGGCGTAATGGGGTGTTCTGCAGAGCGAAGTCAAGGAGGAGACGGCCGCAGGCCGTCGGGGGACATTCGCGGCGCAGAGCACCCCATTACGCCGGGCCAGCGAGAGAGGCGGCTGTTACCGGCTTTGTTGACAGGTTTGTTCGGTTACCACCAGGTTACTGGGTAGAGTGCACCACCCCCCCATCACAGAGACGAAAACATGTACACCGCCCACCCCCAGCGCTACGAGCGCATGCCCTACCGCACCACCGGGCGCAGCGGCCTCAAGCTGCCCAGCATCACCCTGGGCCTGTGGCACAACTTTGGCGACGCCACGCCCATGGAAACCCAGCGCGCCATGTTGCGCACCGCGTTTGATCTGGGCATTACCCACTTTGATCTGGCCAACAACTACGGCCCGCCCGCCGGCAGCGCCGAAACCAACTTTGGCGAACACCTGCGGCGCGACTTCAAACCCTACCGCGACGAGTTGATCATCTCCAGCAAAGCGGGCTGGGACATGTGGCCGGGACCGTATGGGCAGGGCGGCGGCTCGCGCAAGTACGTGCTGGCCAGCCTGGACCAGAGCCTCAAGCGCATGGGGCTGGACTATGTGGACATCTTCTATTCGCACCGCTTCGACCCCGACACCCCGCTGGAAGAAACCATGGGCGCGCTGGCCACCGCCGTGCAGCAGGGCAAGGCGCTGTATGTGGGTATCTCCAGCTATTCAGCCGCCAAAACCCGCGAAGCGGCGGCCATCTTGCGCGGCATGGGTGTGTCCCTGCTGATCCACCAACCGTCGTACAGCCTGATGAACCGCTGGGTGGAAGAAGATTTGCTCGACACATTGCAGGCCGAGGGCATGGGCTGCATTGCCTTCAGCCCGTTGGCGCAGGGCTTGCTGACCAGCAAATACCTGAACGGTGTGCCGGCCGACGCGCGCATCAACCGCCCCGGCGGCGGCTCTTTCACCGCAGACCATCTGAGCGCGCAAAACCTGGCGCATGTGCGCGCCTTGAACGGCATTGCCCAGGCACGCGGCCAGAGTCTGGCGCAAATGGCGGTGGCCTGGGTGCTGCGCCAGCCGGGCATGACATCGGCCCTGATTGGTGCTAGCAAACCTGAGCAGATCACCGAACTGGTGGGTGCGTTGAACCAGCTGGACTTCAGTGCCGACGAACTGGCAGCCATCGACCGGCACGCAGTGGACGGCGGCATCAACCTCTGGAAAAAGCCCTCGACCGATCAGCGGCCTTGAGGGCTGTGCCTCAGCTCAGCACCACACTCGACAAACGCCGACGGTAAGTGGCCACGGTGGGGTCTTCCGGGGGCACCTGGCCTTCGGCCACTTTGGGCTTGGGCGGCTCGATGATGTCAAGGATGGCGATGTAGGTCTTGCGGGCCAGGTCTTCTTTCCAGGCTTTGTCGCGCATCAGGATCTCCAGCAGCTCGTCCATGGCGGGCACAAACTGGTTGTGCGCCAGCAGCAGCTGGGCCAGGGCGAAGCGGCTGTCAAAGTCGCGCTTGTTGGCGGCAATCTTGGCCTGCAAATCGGCGGCGTGGGCTTGCGGGTCCACCACCATGTCTTGCGCGTCGCGGGCTTGCATCCAGCGGTTGAGCGAGTCAAGTCGGCGCACGGCCATGGACTTGGCAATCACCGGCGCAAACGCCACCTTGGCCTCGTCGTCCAGGTTCAGCTCCAGCAGCAGCTTGACCAAATCGAAGCGGGCGTCGTCGTTTTCAGGGTCGGTTTGTACCGCGTGCTGCAGCTTGGCCAGCGCGCCTTCCACATCGCCCGCGGCCAGCGCGTCCAAGGCGTCGGCCTCTTCTTCGGCGGCTTCCAGCACCTCGGGTGCGGGCAGGTGCTTGTCCAGAAAGGCTTTGATCTGGCCTTCGGGCTGCGCACCCATGAAGCCGTCCACCGGCTGACCGTTCACCATCAGCACACAGGTGGGAATGCTCTTGATGCCGAAGGCGCCGGCCAGTTGCTGTTCTTGTTCGGTGTCAATTTTCACCAGCTTGAAACGGCCCGCGTAGGCCACTTCAATTTTCTCCAGCAGCGGGCCGATGACCTTGCAGGGCCCGCACCACGGCGCCCAGAAGTCCACCAGCACGGGCGTGTGTTGTGAAGCTTCGATGACTTCGGTTTCAAAATTGGCAAGGGTGACGTCGATCATGGCGGTGCTCTGGATGGGGGCGCCACAGGCGGCGCAGGGCGGCGCTGGGGCGCGAAACGTAAAATCGACACTTTACCGGAGACAGGCCGCTTTCCAGGCCGGTCTCCATGTACCCGGCCACGCCATGGACGGGCAAGAGGCACCTACATGAACCCCATCCAAGTGGGCGTGGTCATGGGCTCCAGCAGCGACTGGGACACCATGCAGCACGCCGTGCAGATTCTCAAAGACTTTGGCGTTGCTTTCGAGGCCCGCGTGGTGTCGGCCCACCGCATGCCCGACGATATGTTTGCCTACGCCGAGGCCGCCGTGGGCCGTGGGCTCAAGGCCATCATTGCGGGTGCGGGCGGTGCGGCGCATTTGCCGGGCATGATCGCGGCCAAGACGGTGGTGCCGGTGCTGGGCGTACCGGTGCAGTCCAAGGCGCTGTCGGGCGTGGATTCGCTGCACAGCATTGTGCAAATGCCCAAGGGCATTCCGGTGGCCACGTTTGCCATTGGCGCGGCGGGTGCGGCCAATGCGGCGCTGTTTGCGGTGGCGCTGCTGGCCAGCGAAAGCCCGGCGCTGCGCGACAAACTCGAAGCCTTTCGCGCCGCGCAGACCGAAGCCGCGCGCAACATGACCTTGCCTTTGTGAGGCTGTCCCGTCCCGGTGCTTGCGCGCAGCGTGGTGCCGCCTGTTGTCTTATTTTTTGATCGTTCGCCATGAGCTTCAAGCCCCTTCTTCCCGGCAGCACCTCGGCCAGCGGCCAGCAAATCACGCTGGGCGTGATGGGCGGTGGCCAGTTGGGCCGCATGTTTGTGCAGGCGGCCCAGGCCATGGGCTATTTCACGGCGGTGCTCGACCCCGATCCGGCCAGCCCCGCCGGGCTGATCAGCCACTTCCATATTCAGACGCCCTATAGCGACGAGCAAGGCCTGGCGCAGCTGATGCAGCGCTGCGAAGCCATCACCACCGAGTTTGAAAACGTCCCCGCGCCCGCGCTGATGACGCTGGGTGCGCACCGGCCGGTGGCGCCGTCGGCGGCTTGCGTGGCGGTGGCGCAAGACCGCATCAAAGAAAAAGCGCATTTTGTGCAGTGCGCGCCTGTCAGTGGCGTGTACCCCGCGCCTTACGCCG
>Ga0209066_10003764_pt1 | contig 17076 bp, 14 predicted proteins | sample All_14_2_FD_187198 | JGI IMG/M metagenome (GOLD analysis project Ga0209066, IMG submission 187198) | Freshwater microbial communities in response to fracking from Pennsylvania, USA - Allegheny Zone_MetaG_DW_15 (SPAdes) (version 2) ... | reverse complement strand
CCCGGCAGCCGGCCGCCGAGGTCGCCTGCCAGGCGGCAGAGACTTCCTCCAGGGCCGACCGCATCTGCCTGGCGGTGGCGAAGCGTCGCGCCGGTTCGGGGGCGAGGCCGGCCATGATCCACTCGTCCCAGCCCGCTCCCAGGTCCGGCCGCAGGCGGCTCGGCAGCGGCACATCCCCCTGCCCCGGGACCGCCAGGCGCCCGGTCAGCAGCCGGTAGGCAAGCATCGCGGCACTGTAGATATCGGCCCGCTCATCCGCCGCCTCCGGTCGGGACTCCTGCTCCGGGGCGGCGTAGTAGGGTGACCCGACCTGCAGCCCCTTGATCCCCATCCGTTCTTCGCCGCGGACCCGGGAAAGGCCGAAGTCGATGATCTTCACCCGGTCGTCGCCGGTCAGCATCAGGTTGAAGGGTTTGAGGTCCCGGTGGACGATGCCGGCGAAATGGAGGCGCTCCAGCCCCTTCAGGGTCTGCCGCAGATAGCGGGTGGTCTTGGCGACCGAGATGGTGCGCGACGGGCGCTCGACCTCGTAGGCCTCGCCGATCAAGGTGCCGAGCGAATGGGCATAGTACTCGAGGACGATGAACGGGTGGCCGCCTTCCTCGTCGCAATCCACCACCTCGGCGACATGGGCATGGGCGACGCCGCCCATGATCCGGGCTTCATCGAAGAACGCCTGCCGCAGCAGGTCCTTGCCGGCGAGATCGACGAGCAGGTCATCGCGGGGGGCCAGGATCTTCAGGGCGACGATTCTGCCGGTCAGCGGCGCCCGCACCTTGTAGACCACGCTCATCCCGCCCCGGCCGAGACGGCCGACGACCTCGTATTTGCCAAAACGATTCATGACCGGCACAGCCTCTCGGCATAGGCCTCGGGAAAACCGAGCCGGCGGATCTTGGCGGCGGTGATCCGGCAGTCGTAGGCAACGAACAGCACCTCGAGCAGCCGGGTCGCCGAGTCCCACACCACGTACTTGGCCCGCTTATCGCCGTCCCGCGGCTGGCCGATACTGCCGGCATTGACGATATGCCCCATTTCCACCGGGAGCCTGATCGTCCCCTCATTCAGCGCCACGCGGACGATCTCTCCCTCCGCCTGCCGCACCAGCCGCAGGTCATGGGTATGACCGACAAAATAGAGCGCTGTCGGAGAAGAAGCAAAGAGCTCGGCAATCTTCCGGTCGGTCTGATTGAACAGGTAGATAAACACGGATTCGGGCGGAAAACCGTGGACGAACATCGCCTCGGCCAGCAGCAAGGAACGGGGCAGACCGCGGCAGTAAGCCTGGCTCTCTGCAGTCAGGAGCTGCTCGGTGCGAACGCTGTTGTCCCGGGCCTGAAAGTTCATCCACCGCCTCGCCTCGCCAGAGAACAGTGCCGCTTCGTGGTTGCCGAGGATCGCCAGGCATTTCAGCCTCTGCACCAATCGCACGACCTCGTCGGGATCGGGGCCATAGCCGATCATATCCCCGAGGCAGACGACCCGGTCCACCTCCCGGGTCCGGATATCGGCCGCAACCGCTTCCAAGGCCTCCAAATTTCCATGAATATCTGAAAGAACCGCGATCCGCATACGTGCCCGGCTGATTGTCGTTGTTGTCGAGGCGCACCTTCCAATTCCAGACTAGACCAAAGCAAAGTCGCGAGGCAAGTTTTTTCACCGCGGGTAGGCCGCACCGCATCGCCATGCAAGTTGCATTGCAGGACTTGACACGCGCCGCAGGGCTTCTTATCTTCTTTTTCGGAAATTAGAATTGTGTTTAATTTCAATCGAATACAAACAGCTGCAACGGGTCCGGCCATTTTCCCATCAGTCCATCCATAACCAACAGGAGGTGCAGTTATGCGAACGCGATTTCATGATCTGCAGCGGATGTTATCGTCCATGGATGCCCTGCGCGACACCTTCAACCTGCTGAGCGGCGAGGCCTATGATCGTCTGCCGCGATTCGAGGGCGGCTGGGGAATCCCTGACGGCTGGCCCAAGATGAACCTCTACGATACCGGCGAACAGCTGGAGATGCGTGTCGAACTCCCCGGTTTCTCCCGGGAAGACATCCAGATCAAGGTCCAGGGCAATTACCTCGAGATCAGCGGCTCACGCAAGGCCGCCGGCCCGGAAGGCTATACCGTCCACCGCCAGGAACGGGAAAATCCGACCTTCACCCGAAGCATGACGCTGCCGATCGAAGTCGACAGCGGCCTGGCTTCCGCCTCGATCAGGAACGGCATACTCAGTCTTGTTCTGCCGAAAAGCGTTGCGGCACGACCGCAGCAGATATCCATCCGCTGATAAAACGAGATGATCTGAACAGGAGGTCTGCCATGACACAGGAAAACCCAATCACCCAGACTGAAAAGACTGCCGTCGAGAAACCGGAAAAACTCAGCGTGCTTATCCCCAGCGTCGATATCTATGAAAACAATGACGAATATCTCGTTTATGCCGACCTGCCGGGAGTGGCAAAGGAGGATGTCAGCATCGATCTCGATAACGGCCAGCTGACCCTGATCGGCAACCGCTACGTCGAGGCGGCCAAGGGCCAGCTGATGGAAGAATTCAGTTCCGCCCAGTATCGCCGGGTCTTTTCCGTGCCGCAGGGGATCGATCTCGGCCGGGTCGATGCCGAGCTCACCGACGGCGTCCTCAAGCTGCACCTGCCCAAATCGGAGGCGGTCAAACCGCGGAAGATCGAGATCCGCGAAGGCTGAGCGACTGCGACGGCCGGCATCAGCGGGCGGGTGTCCTGACGCTGTCGGGCACCCGCCCTTTCTCCCGCCGGATCAGACTCCGGTGTTTTTCTTCTCATCGAGTTCGGCCCAGCGGTCGTAGAGGGCATCGATCTCTTTGCCGATCTGCTCGAGATTCTCCCAGCATTCGGCCAGCCGGGCGGGGTCGGCGACCGTCTCCGGCAATTCCATCGTCTGCTGCAGTCCTTCCTGAACGACCTCGGCGGCGGCAATCCGCTCCTCGAGCTGATCATACTCACGCTGTTCCAGGTACGAAAGCCGGCCGGCCTTCTTCCGCCCCGGTTCATCGGCATCGCCAACCTTCACCGGTGCCGCCGGGGAACGGTCGGCCTTTTCCATTTCCTGGATATGAGACAGCCACTGTTCGTAGTCGGCATACCAGGCCACCCCGCCGTTGCCATCGAAACCGAGGATCCGGTCGCAGACGGCATCGAGCAGGAAACGGTCATGGGTGACCAGGACGAGGGCCCCGGGGAATTCCTGCAGGCTTTCCTCGAGAACATCGAGCGAGGGGATGTCGAGATCGTTCGTCGGTTCGTCGAGGAGCAGGATATCGGCCGGCTGCCGCATCAGCGCGGCGATCAGGATGCGGGCCTGTTCGCCGCCCGAGAGTTGTCCCACCGGCGTCTCCAGCTGGTCGACGCGAAAGAGAAATTTCTTGGCCCAGGACACCACGTGCAGGGATCGCCCCTGATAGACGACAGCGTCGCCATCCGGGGCCAGGGCCCGGCGCAGCGTGACCTCCGGCCTGATCTGCTCGCGCCTCTGGTCGAAACTGACGATGCGGACCCCGTCGGCCGGGGTCAGCACCCCGACGTCCGGGCGCAGGCCCAAGGCATCGGCGGATGCGGCGAGGATCTGCATCAGGGTCGACTTGCCGCAGCCGTTTCTCCCCAGCAGGCCGATCCGCGAGCCCGGCGAGAGCTGGATATCGAGGCCGGAGAACAGGGTTATGCCGGCAAATGACTTGGCGATTCCCAAGCCCTCGAGCAGTTTCCTGGTCTTGCGCCCCGTCGCCTCGAAATCGATCTGCACCGCCGACGAGGCGCGGTTGCGCATCCTGACCCGGCCGAGTTCGTCCTGGAGCCTGCCGGCCTCGTCGATCCGGTATTTGGCCTTGGTCGCCCGCGCCTTCGGTCCGCGGCGAAGCCATTCCGTCTCGCGCCGGACCTTGTTGGCCAGGCGCTCCTCCTCCTGGGTCTGGAGCGCGACAAATGCCGCCCTTTCCTCCAGAAACCGCGAGTAGCCGCCATCAACCTGGAACATCCCGTCCGGATACATCGCCGACAGCTCAATCACCCGGGTGGTGCAGTTTTCGAGGAACTGCCGATCGTGGCTGACCAGCAGGACGGCGGAAACTCCCATCCCCTGCATGCCGTTGAGCAGGCCCTCGAGCCAGAGGATGCCCTCGATATCGAGATGGTTGGTCGGCTCATCCATCACCAGCACGTCGGGGGAGACCAGGAGCGAACGGCAGATGGCGAGCCGCTTGCGCCAGCCGCCGGACAGCTCCCCGACCGGGACCTGGTCCGCCCTGAACCCGGCGAGACTGAGCAGGGTCTGGACCCGGGTATAGCGTTCGGTCTCGGTACGATCGGCATCCTGCAGTCCTTTGAGCAGGTTGTCGGCGGCGGTCGCATGCTCGTCAAACATATCCGCCTGGGCGAGATAGCTGATCCGGGCATGTTTCTGCCGGATGACCTGACCCGAATCGGCATCCTCATTGCCGCAGATGATCCGCAGCAGCGTCGATTTTCCCGAACCGTTGGGGCCCACAAGCCCAATCCGTTCCCCGGGCGCAATCGACAGGTTGATGTCCTGAAAGAGCCTGCGGGCGCCATACGATTTGCTCAGGCCTTTGCCGATGATCAGATTGGCCATTGTCGCCTCATGTCGATCGATTGGAGGTCGGTACCGGTGACGATTCGCACCGCTGCCGGGACCGGGGAGCGGCCGGCAGCCGCCGGCTGCCACAGGTCATAGAGGATGCTCATCAGGTTCAATTCTATCATGGTGTCAAATGGGTGGTATCGCGGTCCAGTCACGCATTGGTCCTTTTATTGTTGAACAATTGGCCTGTCAAGAGTATAAACTATGCAATTTTCCTGTCGGCCCCTATCCTGCTGACGGCACAGGTTATTCAATCATCACACCTGCTTGTGTGGTACATACATGCGAACCAGTACGGAACAAGTGAATGAGCGATCATTTTTACATCATCCTCACCAGCGACAGCGGCAAGACCCGCCGCCTCCCCATCCATAAAAAAAGCTTTACCGCCATCAGCAGCATGATTCTGTTGATGTTTGCGGCTCTGGTCGTTTCATCAGCCTTGACCATGGGCCTTTTTGGCACCACCCGTCACTACGCCCAGCAGATCGGCCATCTCAATGAGCAGCTGCGGCACAGCACCCGGCTCCTGGCCAGACAACAGCAGAGCACAGAGCAGCTGAAACAGCAGATGAGCCTTGAAATTGCCAATCTGGAGATGGCCAAGGCACGGCAGGCCGCCGCGTTCTCCGAGGAGAAAGACGAGATCATCGCCTCCACCGTCTCCGAACTGCATGCCCGGACCGACCGCATCAAGGAGGTCATTGATTCACTTGGCCTCAAAATCAAAAGGAGCACTTACGCCCGAAAGAACAGCGGCGGTCCCTTCGTCCCCAGCGGCAACAGCGAACACGACCAGCTGATGGTCAAGACGGACAAATATCTTGAGACAATCCGCTATACCCCTTTAGGCAGACCGGTTCCCGGCTCCATTTCCTCCGGCTTCGGCTCTCGCCTGGACCCTGTGAACAATGCAGGCGCCTATCACACCGGCCTCGATTTCCGGGCCAGCAGAGGTGACAGGATCTTCGCGACCGGCTCCGGCGTGGTCACCATGGCCAGTTGGAACGGGAATTACGGCAAGAATGTCCAGGTCGACCATGGCAACGGCTATGTGTCGAGTTACGCGCACCTCGACCGCTTCCTGGTCAAGAAGGGGGATCGAGTCGAACGAGGGCAGATCATCGGCCTGGTCGGCAGCAGCGGCAGGACCACCGGCGCCCATCTCCACTATGAGGTTTCACTCAACAACAAGACCATCAATCCGGAAAAATTGATGAAAGTTGCCGGCGTTTCCCTCCCTGTCCCCCGTCCTTCGGCCAGGAATTAATATGAGTTTATTCGGCAAAAAGGACGAAATCGACCGCAACCTGATCCAGGCCGATGCGGAGGCGATATCCTCGCTGTTCGACAAAAACATGGTCATCAACGGGACAATCACCTTCAAGGGTAAAGCTCGTATCGACGGTATCATCAATGGTGATATCACCGAAGGGGATCATCTCATCCTCAGCGAAACCGGAAAAATCACCGGCAACGTCAGGACGGTTTCTTTTAATTGTTACGGCACCATCGAAGGTGACGTCCAGGCCAGCAGCGTTATCGCCAGAAAGACCTGTTCGATCCACGGCAGGATCGAAGCCGCCAGCCTGACGGTCGAGCCTGGCGCAGCAATCGACGGCGAGATCAGAGCTGCAGCCAAGGACATAGGCCAAAGCGAGGAAAGAGCGCAGGCCCCATCGTCATCATCTCCTGCCGTCACCGTCGATTCCGACACCCCATGAGTCGCATCCCCCGCAAACCTCCAGGACCCCGCACGCTGACCGAGATGGCATTCATTCCCCGCATCAAGTGTCCGCATTGCGGCAACGATCTCGAATTCTTTGAAGTCAGTGAAGATGCGGTCGTCGTGACGCACTACGTCCAGAATCCGGACAGCAGTTTCTCCATCGAGGACAGAAGTATTCAGTCAACAGGAGGAAGCCGACTCTTCTGCGGAAGCTGCGAGGAAGATCTGAGCGAGTTGCATGAGCGCTTCTCCAACTTGATATTCTGATCGGCCGCAATCCTTTGTCCGCCACGGAGATATTCAAACAGTTGGCATAAAAAAAGGGCTGCCTGATCGGCAGCCCTTTTTTTATTCTTATCGCTCTGATTCAGGAATCAGACGCAACCGGTCGGTTTCGGAAGGCCAGCCATCTTGCAGGCTCCCTTGCCAGGTCCTGACGGGAACAGCTCATAGATCCTCTTCAGCGGAAAACCAGTGGTCTTGGAGAGAATACGGACCATCGGAGCAATACCGTTCTTCTTATAGTATTCCTGCAGGGCATCGATAACCTTGTGATGCTCATCGGTCAGTTCGGCAATACCTTCAGAACTTTTTACATAGTCTACCCAATTGTCATTCCACTCTTCCATTCCCTTGAGCAGGAATCCATCCTCATCTACCTGGAAGGTCGAACCGTTGTGTTCAAGCGTTGGCATTTTAAAACCTCCTTAAATATTTTTCTGTGGCTCTCACCGTTGTTTGAGTCGGCTGAAAACTAATTACGCCTTATTACTATAGGGATAAAGGTTTGTCAAGTGAATGGACAATCATTTATGATTTCGCCGCCTCTCGCCCCAGGCATTCGAATTTGTTGATTTTTCAACAGTCATCCGGCTGGCGGCGAGCCCCTGATGCAGGGTTGGCCCGGACGGTGTGGATCAGACGCATCCTGTCGCTCGAGCAGTCTCGGAGATCACACTAATCGATATCTTGCATATGTTCAAATATTTTTCCACCTCTGCCCACACCTCTTCATGAACCCATACAATCGGTGATCCGGCACCCGACCGTCGCCAACCTCACCGTGACGACCGGTTTTACTTGCACCGAGGAAGAAGAAAGGGTAAATCCATGATCATCTGTGAAAAATAACCACGAGAGACATCTTTCTCCTCCTCCATCCAACGCCTGCCAATCCGTCATTTCACAACAACCATGCTCCAGATACTTCGCAACAAGGCCCAATCGACAGTCATACAGGTCATCGTCGTCATCATCGCCCTCGTTTTCATATTCTGGGGGGTCGGCACCAACATGATGAACACCAGAGAGGTTGCCCTCACCGTCAATGACGACGAAATCACCTTCCAACAATTCCAGGAGGCATACGATCGGGCCATCAGCAACCTCAGCGGCCAGTTCGGCGGCACCCTGCCGAAGGGTCTGGAAGAATCCCTCGGCATCAAGCAGCAGGTGATCGAGCAGTTGATTCAATCTTCTCTGCTGCGCCAGGGTGCGGCCGAGATGGGGATCAGGATAAGCGCCGAGGAGGTTCGCAACAGCATCACGTCCCTGCCCCAATTCCAGCAGGACGGCCAGTTCAATATGGAGCGGTACCAATCCCTGCTCGCCGCCAACCGCCTCACCCCGACCACCTTCGAGTCGTCGGTCCGCCACGATATGCTGTCCGACCGGACAGTGCAGGATATCGGCAAGTTCGCCACCCTGGTTCCCCAAACCGACATTGAGGATCTCTACAACCAGCAGAATGAAACGGTTTCCGTCAAGTTCGTGAGGATAGATTCCACCTCGTTCAAGAAGGATATCAAGGTCGAAAAATCCGACCTGCAGAAATGGTTTGATTCGGTCAAGGACAACTACCGAACGGCCCCGGAGATCAAACTGAGATATCTTGCCTATACCTATAACGATCTCGGCCGGAAGATTACCGTCGACGAGAAACAGATCCAGGACTATTACGCCGCCAATATCGATTCCTACAAGACGCCCGAACAGCGTCGCGCCAGGCATATCCTGTTCGCCGCGAGCGCCAAGGACAGCCCTGAACGCCACCAGGAACAGCAGAAGAAAGCGGCAGAGGTTCTCGATATTCTAAAAAACAACAAAGACTTTGAAGCGTTAGCGAAACAACATTCCGACGATCCGAGTAAAGACAACGGCGGCGATCTCGGCTTTTTCTCCCGCGGCAGCATGGTACCGGAGTTCGATGCCAAGGTCTTTGCCATGCAGCCCGGGGAAATCAGCGATATCGTCAAGACCGAGTTTGGCTATCACATCATCAAGCTCGAGGAGGTCAAGCCTGCCGCCACCCGTCCGCTCGACGAGGTTCGTGCCGAAATCGTTCAGACCATCAAGGATCGAGAGGCGAAACAGATGGCCTTTCAACTTGCCAATGCCGCCTACGAAGGCATCATCAAGGCCGGTAATCTCAAGGCCTACACCGACGCCCACCCGGACGCCGAACTGAAGGAGACGGATTTCTTCCTCCAGAAACAGCCGCCGAAAGAAATCGGTGCCAACCAGAAGCTGCTTGACGCCGCGTTCGCCCTCAACAAGGGGGAGTTGAGTTCACTGATCGAAACCGACAGCGGCTATGCAATCCTGTTCGCCGTCGATAAAAAGCCGCCGGTGGTTCCACCGCTGGCGGACGTTGAAGAACAGGTCAAGGTGGACTACATATCCAGCAAAGCGCAAGAGAAGGCGCGCGCCACGGCAGCGGCGATGCTCGAACAGCTCAAAAAGGACAAGACCCTGGATCAGGTGTCCGCCGGCACCGCCTTTGCGGTCACCGCCTCCGGCGACCTCAGCCGCAACGCAGCCAACCAGACTTCCACCTTCCCCAGTGACCTGCACCAACAGGCCTTCATGCTCTCAAAATCTTCCCCCTGGCCGAAGGAGGTCGCCCAAATCGGGGATTCATTCTATGTCTATGTCTTCCAGGACCGAAAACCGCCGGCGAAAAAGGCCGACGATCAGGCGATCCGGCAGTATCGGGAGGCCCTTATCCGTTTCAATCAGCAGCAGTTGTTGACGGCATGGATCCGCAATCTGGAGAATCAGGCCAAGATACATCGTCATAAAAGCCTGTAACCATGGCCGGGCAAGGCGGGCCACCACCTTGCCCTTCGCCCTCGTGCCTCACCGCTCCGCCCTGCCAGGATATCGGCAGGCTTTGAGTCGTCCTGCCTATGGCAGTGCGGGCACTGAACCGGGTGCGCCGGTCCACGCCCCTGCCGCCGTCCTCGGTCTCACTTTGGTACGACATGGTCTCAGGGCGAACGAGCACACGCCGCCTCTCCTGTAATCCATTGCCTCCTCCGCCGGCAATCGCGGCGACAGACTGGTGCGGCCGGCCTGAACGCTTTTTCATTCTCTTGCCGGTACACCGGTGATATAGTATCGTGTTCGTTTTTTCGCTCGTCCCGTGCAGCAGAAGCTTCTGCGCCCGGTTGCGGGCATTCATGGCTTCCGGGAATCAGCGCAATCATGGCGAAAGAGACAGAACTTCTTGACCAGGTCACCAGGCTTTCACCGTTCGAGCAGTCTCTCCTCCATCTTCTGTCCATCATCTATGAACCTGCCCACACCACCCTTCTGGTCAGCTGTCTGCGCAAGCTCGAACTCCATAACCCGCGGGGAAGCCGCCCCACACCCGTCAACCTCAACCACTATCTTGCCAAGTTTGAACAACTCGGAATCCTGACCGCCGATCACCGGCTGGTACCCGAACTGGTGGAAATCATCGCCAGAAAAACGCTGGCTGACGGTAATTTCCGCCGCTATGCCGATATCATTCGGGAAGAGGCCCCGGCATCCTACTACTATGGCAAATGGTCCACCCGCTGTTGGCGGGCCATGCGGGAACTGCGCGTCGGCATCTACTGCCAGGATTTCGATCTCATCGAAGAAGCGGCCGCATTCATTGCCAGCCAGTGCCGTGACCTGGTCTGTTCATCGCCACCGATCGTCCAGGTCGTTACCGAACCCTTCGACCCCGACTGGTTTACCGGCCTGCCGCTGTCCTTCAGATTCTATCTCCTCAACGCCGTCCTCCGTCATGGTCAGGCAGCGCTGAAAGGATTCCCTCAGATCCACGCCTATCTCGAGACCGGGCACCAATCCCCGGCGCTCAGCCCGGACGAACAGTTGCCGTTCAAACGTCTCCTCTTCAATCAGTACCTGCTGCAGGGGACGTTCGACCAGGCCGACCGGCTGTTGCAGGCCAGCGAGGACTCGTTCCAGGGGACCGGGGCCAGGGGCACCCTGCTCTTCCTCCGTGGTCGATTCGAGGAGGCCCTCGCCCGATTCGACCTCGATCTTCGCTTTCTGCAGGAGCTCAATCCGGGGGCCAACACCGCCTTTTTCGGTCCCTGCGGGCTGTTTTATATCCTCGCCCGGCTGCATGCATCGGATGGTGACGACTACCACGCCATCGCCGATCAGATCGCCGCCGCCCATACGCTCTTTCACACGGCGCCGGAAAACGATGCCTACACGTTTCTCGCCACTTTCGTCCATTCGCGGATCGACACCGGCAGCGACCAGACCGAGATCACCCTCCCGGATCAGGACAGCCCGCACAGCCTCACCCTGATCTTTGCCGCCCTCTGCCAGTACTGGCTGACCAGCACGATTCAGCCGGATGTCGAGGCCGAACTGGTCGCCGGATACAGCCGGGCGGTCGCAAGCGGCTATTTTCTGCCGGCGATGATATTCGCCGAAATCCTGACGAAACTCGGCAACGCGCCGGATCCGGCCTTGGTGGATATCGACGGCATGCGGGCGGCGACCGGGGTGACCGGACTGCTCGCCCTCCTTGAACCGGAAGAACCGTGGAGGCGGGCCCTCCAGGCCCTCATCAGCATCACCTCGACCGAGGAGGAGGCCTCGTCGCAGGCCAAGACCAGACTGGTATGGATGGTCGATGCCGCCGGGTCCTCGATCTCCATCACCCCACGGGAACAGAAGCTGAGCCTGCCCGGGGGCTGGGGCAAGGGGCGACCGATCTCGCTCGCCCGGCTGCACCAGGCAAAACTCAACTACCTGACGCCGAAGGACCGCAAGATCTGCGCCGCGATCAAACGCATTCACAACCCGGAAACGAACAGCGTCAGCTACCATTTCGATCTCGAAAGGGCCCTGCTGGCGATGATCGGCCATCCCCTGCTGTTTCTTGCCAAGTCGCCGACGACACCGGTCGAATTCCTGGCCGGCGAGCCGGAGCTGCTGATCGAGGAAAAGGGGCAGAACCTCCTGATCCGCTTCGCCCAGCCGATAGGGACCGACAGCTATTCGATCTATCAGGAAACCCCGAGCCGGATCAGGATCATCAGCATCAATGACAAGCATCGGGAGATCGCCCGCCAGATCGGCAAGGACGGCCTGCTGGTGCCGATATCCGCCAGCGAGCATGTGCTCAAGCTGATCGGCAACAGCTCATCCTTCATGACCGTCCACTCGGCGATTGCCGGCGACAGGGCGGCAGGCAAAGAGAGCGATATCGAATTCGTCGACGCCGATTCAACGATTTACATGCACCTGCTGCCCTATGGAACCGGTTTCCGGCTCGAGATGTTCGTCAAGCCTTTTCCCGGCGGCATGCACTATCTCAAGCCGGGACAGGGCGTGGAAAACATCATGACCGAGATCCAGGGCAGGCGGATGCAGACCAAACGAGATCTTGCCCTCGAGGAGGAAAAGGCCCGTGATGTCGAGGAACTCTGCCCGATCCTCGACCTCGCGATCGACATGGAGCACGAGACCGATCGGGAATGGTATCTGCAGGACCCGGAGGACTGCCTCCAGGCCCTGCTCGAGCTCCAGGCGATCCGTGACAAGGTGGTTATCGAATGGCCTGAAGGAGAAAAGCTGAGCATCGCCTACCAGGCCTCGTTCGAAAATCTCAACCTCAAGGTGCGGACCAACCGCCAGAACTGGTTGGCCATTGACGGCAGCCTGCGGCTCGACCAGGATCATGTGATCAAGCTGAAGGATCTGCTCTCGACCATCAAATCGACTGCCGGACGGTTCGTCGAGATCGGCGCCGGCCAATTCGTCACCCTCACCCAGGAGTTCCGGAAACGGCTGGAGGACCTCAGCATCTACGCCAACGGGTTCGAGGATGACGAACTGCTGATCCACCCGCTGGCGGCCCTGCCGCTCGAAGACCTGATCAGCCAGACCGCGACCAGCACTGACAACGGCTGGAAACGGCAACTGGAGACGATCCGCGCCTGCCGCGACTTTCACCCCGAGGTGCCCTCGACCCTGCAGGCGGAATTGCGCGAGTACCAGAAGGAGGGCTTCTATTGGCTGGCCCGCCTCGCCCAGTGGGGAGTCGGTGGCTGCCTGGCCGACGATATGGGCCTCGGCAAGACTCTGCAATCACTGGCGATCATCCTCCGTTTCGCCGCCGACGGACCATCGCTCGTGGTCGCCCCAACCTCGGTCTCGACCAACTGGCTGTCGGAGGTCACCCGTTTCACCCCGACGCTGCAGATCAGGACGCTCAGCACCAAAGACCGGAACGGGGTCATCGCCGACCTCGGTCCGTTCGATCTGGTGATCACGACCTATACCATGCTGCAGCAGGAGATGGACCTGCTCTCCGCCGTTGCCTGGCAGGCCATCATCCTCGACGAGGCCCAGGCGATCAAGAACGCCGCGACCAAGCGATCGAAGGCGGCGATGGCCATGCAGGGCCGGTTCAAGCTGATCACCACCGGCACCCCGATCGAAAACCACCTCGGCGAACTCTGGAATCTTTTTCATTTCATCAATCCCGGCCTGCTCGGGTCAGTCAACAGTTTCAACGAACGCTTTGCCATCCCGATCGAGAGGTATCAGGACCGGGATGCCCGTCTGAAACTGAAGAAACTGATCCGTCCGTTCATCCTCCGGCGGATCAAATCCGAGGTGCTCGACGAACTGCCCGCCCGCACCGAGATCACGCTTGAGGTGGAGATGAGCGAGTACGAGACCCACTTTTATGAGGCCTTGCGGCAAAACGCGCTGGAAATTCTCGAAAACAACAAGGACAAGAAGAAACGGCACCTGCAGATCCTGACCGAAATCATGCGCCTGCGCCAGGCCTGCTGCAGCCCGCGCCTGCTTGATCCCCACAGCCGGGTCACCAGCTCCAAGCTCAAGGTCTTCATCGAGATCGTCGAGGAATTGATCGACAGCCGCCACAAGGTGCTGGTCTTCAGCCAGTTTATCGGCCATCTCCGGCTCATCAGGGAATACCTCGACAAGCAGAAGATTTCCTATCAGTACCTTGACGGCAGCACCAGCGCCCGACTGAGAAAGGAGCGGGTCGAGGCCTTTCAGGCCGGACAGGGCGATCTCTTTCTCATCAGCCTCAAGGCGGGCGGGCTCGGCCTCAACCTGACCGCCGCCGATTACGTGATCCACATGGACCCGTGGTGGAATCCGGCCATCGAGGACCAGGCCTCGGACCGCGCCCACCGCATCGGTCAGACACGTCCGGTGACGATCTATCGGCTGGTGTGCAAGGACTCGATTGAGGAGAAGATCGTCAAATTGCATCAGGAAAAACGTGATCTGGCCGGCAGCCTCCTCGAGGGCAGCGATCTGAGCGCCAGGATGAGCACGGAAGATCTGCTCGATCTGATCCGGATGTCGTAGGCCGCAGGTCCTTCCCCGCCACTCCGCCCCCTGGACGCGTCGAGCCGGCCGTCGTCAACCGTTTTGCAAATTCGCCAGGATGAGGCTGAAGAACGTCTGCTCCCCGTTTTCAAACCGCCAGCCGAGATGGGCGGCACAGCGGCCACAGAAGGCCGGGCGCCAGAAATAACCGGCAAACCAGGTAAACCGTTCACTGGCCTCGCTGCCGACCAGACACCCCGGGGCCCTGCGGAAACAGCCCAGTTCGAAGACCAGGCCGGCGGGATTGAAGAAAGTATGGGTATGGGAACCGTTGACGGCGATCCGGTCGTTATCGCTGGTGATCCGATGGGCGCAGACCCGGCAGAAGATGCCGGGGCTCTCATCCTCCCGTTCCTCTTCCTCGGCATCGGCGACCACCTCTTCATCCCGACGGCCGGCCGGCGGCTCCCGCAACAGTAACCACCCCGGCCCCTGGCCGCGAAACGGCTCACACGGCCGCCCGGTGCCAACCATCACGATTTCCCCGTCAATCGGCCGTCACCCCGGATTCTCAGGCCCGGTCCCCGGCATAAAACCGGATTATCGCCTGGATGAGTTCGGGGATGGTGTAGACCGGCGGCTGAACATCGACCCTCAACCCGCTGTCGGTCACGGTCTTGGCCGTGATCGGCCCGATAGCCGCGATCTTGACGTTGTCCATGAGCCGCTCGAGCTCCTGCTGGTCGGCGGCATCGACCATGGTCAGGAAATTCTTGACCGTCGACGAACTGGTAAAGGTCACCATATCGACCTTGCCGTTTTCGAGCTCGGCGCGCAGGGCATCCTTACGCCCCTGCGGCGGGACATTCTTGTACACCGGGGCGACGGTCACCCGGGCCCCGGCGCCGCGCAGCGTCTCCGGCAGAATCTCCCGGCTCAGTTCCGCCCGCGGGATCAGGATGTTGCGTCCCTCCACCCCCTGGTCGAGCAGGCTTTCGGCCAAGCCCTCGCCGGTGAAGGAGGCGGAGGGGATGAGGTCGGCCTTGACGCCGTACTTGAGCAGCAATTCGGCCGTGCTCTTGCCGACCACCGCGATGCCCGGTCCCTTGAGATTGCGGGCATCCATCCCCCGGGCGTACAGCCGCTGGAAAAAATAGTCGACCCCGTTGAGCGAGGTGAAGACGATCCAGTGGTACTCGTCGAGGCGTTCGAGTTCACTGTCCAGGATCTCGTAGGAGTCGGTGGGCTGAATATTGATGGTTGAATACTCGAGACAGTCGGCGCCGGCCTCCTCAAGCCCGGCGACCAGATCGCTGGCCTGCTCGCGGGTACGGGTAACGATGATGCGCTTGCCGAACAGCGGCCGTTTTTCAAACCAGTCGATGGTGTCCCGGAGTTTGACCACCTCGCCCACAATCACCAGCGATGGCGGTTTGATCCCGTTATCCCTGACCACCTCGACGATCGTGTCGAGGGTCGCCACCACCGACTGCTGTTCCGGGGTCGAGGCCCAGCGAACGACCGCCACCGGGGTCTTGGGATCGCGGCCGTTGTTGATCAGGTGGTCGACGATGGTCGGCAGGTTCTTGATGCCCATGTAGATGACCAGGGTCCCCGCCCCCGTCGCCAGGCGACCCCAGTCGATATTCGAGTTTTCCTTGGTCGGATCCTCATGGCCGGTGATGAAGGCCACCGAGGCGGTATAGTCGCGATGGGTGATCGGGATTCCGGCATAGGTGGCGGCGGCCGTGGCCGAGGTCACCCCCGGCACGACCTCAAAGGGGACGCCGGCAGCCGCCAGCTGCTGCACCTCCTCGCCGCCGCGGCCGAAGATGAAGGGATCACCCCCCTTCAGCCGGACCACCACCTTGCCCTGCATGGCAAAGTCCACCAGCATCTGGTTGATCTCTTCCTGGGTATGGGTATGCTGCACGCCGCCCTTCTTGCCCGCATAGACCAGTTGGGCGTCCTTGGGGATATGCCGGAGCAGCCTGGTGCTGGCCAGGTAATCGTAGATGACGACTTCCGCCCGTTCGAGCAGCTGCTTGCCCCGAACCGTTATCAGACCGGGATCCCCCGGACCTGCCCCAACCAGATAGACCTTTCCCGGTCCGTGCTTTTTCACTTGATCTTCCATACCTGACTCGGATGGCGACGCGAGGTCGCCGTTGTGTGTTCTCCGTCCGCCAACCACCCTTGGTCCGGTGGACGGATGCCCCTGCGGTGATTCCCGAGGGCGGCACCGATCTCCTGCCCCCGAAAATCGAGCAAAAAAGGGGGCATCCCTTCACGCAGGCATGCCCCCTTCCACTTTCTTGATACGTGCTGTCTCCGGTGATCGGTGATCCCGCTCCCGCCGAATTACAGTTCCTTCATGATCAAATCGGTGACTTCACCAATCGAAACCGAACCATCGACCGAGATCACCTTCGGTCCCTTGGTCTGCTTGAAGTAGTTGACCGCAGCCATCGTACCGGTGTCGGTATCGTAATAGATGTTGTGGCGTTTGTTGATCGCCTCCTCATCCTGATCATCGGCGCGGGTCTTGAGGTCGCCGCCGCAGACACGGCAGACCAGCTTGCCGTCTTTTTCCACCGGTTTGATCGCCGCAAAGGCGATATGGTTCGGATGGTTGTTGTCGTTGACGCAGAGCCGGCGCCCCATGATCCGTTCCTTGGCGATCTGGCGATCGAGAACGATCTCGATGACGTAATCCAGGGCCAGGCCGTTCTCTTCCAGGGTCTTGGCCAGGGTGATGGCCTGCTCCTTGGACCGCGGAAAGCCGTCGAGGATCCAGCCACTCTTGCAGTCGTCTTTCTGGAGACGGGCAACCATCATCGGGATGGTGATATCGTCCGGTACGAGGTCGCCGCGATCGATATATTCCTTGGCCTTCTTCCCGAGTTCCGTCCCGCCGCCAATATGCTCACGGAAAATGGCGCCGGACTCGATATGCGGGATGTTGTACTTTTTCTGCACAATGGCCCCCTGAGTCCCCTTGCCGCTGCCATTCGGTCCGAAGAAAAGAATATTCTTGCCCATAATCGTTCTCCTTTTTTCCTTTGATGATAAAATATCTTTCGAATGCTCTCAGAGCAA
>Ga0209066_10003763_pt1 | contig 17076 bp, 10 predicted proteins | sample All_14_2_FD_187198 | JGI IMG/M metagenome (GOLD analysis project Ga0209066, IMG submission 187198) | Freshwater microbial communities in response to fracking from Pennsylvania, USA - Allegheny Zone_MetaG_DW_15 (SPAdes) (version 2) ... | reverse complement strand
GGCGACGTGAACCAGCGTGACGGTCGGCAGCACGCGCCCGCTCTGCCAAGAGAACAGATGGTCGTCAGGATGCGAGCCGTCCGGGAATTTCCCGTGCGGCGCGTACCGGTTGTAGCCGAGCGAGCGGACGCGGAACGGCCACTCCCGCATGACGGGCGTGTCGGGATAGTACTTCGAATAGAATTCCGGCTTGGGCATAGGGCAATTTTCGCTGAAAAGGCCTGACCGTTACGGAAGACCGTCAAACGAATATTAAAAAGTACACGACGCGCCTAGGTTCCGTCAAACAAAAACAAGCGAAAAGGTTAAAAGAAAAAGCGGTTATGCCATTTCATCCTTCCACGGGGCCTTTATAATCATGATATTCATTTGAAGTCGGCAATACATGGGCAAGGAGTGATCATGAAGACACGCGACAGGATGTTTCACACGTTGGCGTCTGTTTTTCTTTTCACGCTGTTTGCGAAAGCGGCCGAGCCGCTCGTGGTGGGAACACGGGAGATCCGGGACATCGGAACGAATCAGGCCGACGAAGCGGTTTCCGGGCCGCTGCTGATTGAAGGAGCGCTGCGCAAGGTCGGCGGGGGCACGCTGACCGTGCCCCTCGCGAGCGTATTTTCGGCCGGCGGCCGGCTGGAGGTTCTCGACGGTGCGCTCTCCCTGACGGCGGACGGGACCGGCGCGACGGCGGATGCCCCGTCCGATGTTTTGGCGAAAGCGGCCTTCTGGGTCGCCGCGAACACGAACGTGATCGTCTGTGCGACCAATCTGGTGGCGTGCACGACCAACGGCGAGGACGTGGTGTACGTGACCAACACCTTCGACAACGCCGTCGCGCAGTGGCTGGACGCGCGCGAGCCGGACGCGCTGCCGCCGTACCAATACCTCCGCGGCGTGGGCCTGGCGAACTTCACCAACGCGCTGCCGGAGTGGCGTGCGAGCGGGGCGGGCGCGGCCGGCAATCTGCCCCGCATCTATTTCGGCGGATACCACAGTGGCCGCTGGATGGAGTGGCGGGATCCGACAAACGGAACCAAATACCTCAACCTCTACAACGTTTTCATCGTCCACGGATCGCCGACTTCGTTCGGGTATCTGCTCAGCGTCAGCACGACCAACACCGCGGTAGAACCGCCCTTCATTCCTGGGGCGACTACAAGTGGATACACCGGTCTCGAAGGTGCGATTTATAACGGGAGTGTATCGGCGCCTTTTATCAAGACAGGACGGACGTTTCTAAACCGGTGTCGCATCGACGGGTCGGTCATTAAACCGATTCAAGGCTATCAGCTGCTGGAAGTGGAGGCCGGTGCCTACGAACCGATGGCGCAGGCCTGCAATTTTTTTGCCGATCGGAATTATTGGGGGTTCAACGACGACCGTGTCGGCGGCGACTACCTGTGTGAGGTTCTGGTCTTCACCAACCGGCTGAGCGAACCCGAGCGGATTCGGACAGAGCACTACCTTTGGCAGAAGTGGTTTTCAACCGCGTCGCAGGCGCCGGTTGTGTCAATTGTCAACGGACTGACTTCGCAGGTGTCGGTCGCCGCAGGGGTTGTCCAGACCCTGCGGACGGAAGGCGACGGCACCGTGGTCAAAAGCGGGGGCGGCCGTCTGCTGACGGACGACGGCCTACAGGTGCAGACGTTCGACGGCGACGTGCGGCTGGATGCGGGCTCGCTGGACGTGCGCGTTCCGCTGGCGGTTCTGGCCTCCAACGGCGTGCGCTACGTCAGCAGCGCGAACGTGGTGACGGTTGCGCTGGCGTCGGCGGGGCAGGTCGTCAAGGCGGGCGACGGGGAACTGATCCTCCGGTCTGTGCCGTCCGGAGTCGCTGGCATCAGCGTGGAGAGCGGCCTTCTGCAAATCGCACAGCCGGTGGCGGGTCAGGCACAGCCGGCCAATGCGGCAGGAACGCTTCCGAACCCGTCGTTTGAATCGTACGGCACGACCGGAAACATTTACCTGTCGACCCTGGGTGGCCCTACCGTGACTTCCAACGGCTGGACCTTCTCGGGGGCGATCAAGATCGTGGCGGACCAGTGGCTCGCCGGCACCCTGCTTCTGCCCTATCCAGCGCCGGACGGGACGACCGTGATGGTGCTCAAACAGGCGGCGTCCGCCGAAACGGTCTTCAACCTGTCGGCTGCCGGCACGTACGCGCTCTCGTTCCGGATTTCCGGACGGGTCGGCCAATATCAGGAGGTCGATGTCTTGATCGACGGCGTGCGTGTGGCGTCGGCCCAGAGTCTGCCCACCGAGTACCGCTTGTGCCGGTACCGGCTCCCGTGGCTGACAGCGGGCGACCACACGCTCCGGCTCCAGAACCAGACGGTGAGCGATCAGGCTGCCGCCGTGGACGATTTCCGGTTGGATTTTCTGAGCCCGGTTCAGCCGCTCAATGTGATGACGAACCCGAGCTTTGAAGCCACGGGATATTACGGCGGGTCCGTGGATGTTTCCGCGCCGACCCATTCGAGTTGGACGTTCGACACGTCGGCGGGCAGCGTTTTTGTGGCGGGCGCGGGCAGTGTTTACTGTCCCGCGCTCGATTTCGGCCGGCGCGTCCTCGTGCTTCGGAACAAGGGCAAAGCGTCTACGACGATGACCTTCCCGCAAGCGGGGCAGTACCGCCTCTCCTTCAAAGTGGGACAGATCCCTGTTTCGGCTGCGCACCTAGTCGATGTTTCGGTGGGCGGTGTCAGTGTCGGCAAGCTTTCCGCCAACGTGTGGGGATTCAAGGAGGTGCTGACCGATCCCTTCACGGTGGCGGCGAACACGCCGGTCACCCTGATGCTCGCCGGTGAATGGACAGCCGCTTCGGCGTACACCATCAACATCGACGATATCACCGCCTTGAAATACAGCGAAAGCGAGCTGATCCAAAACGGCGGATTTGAGGGCGGCACCAACGGCTGGGTGTTCATTCAGGACCCGACCGCGACGAAAACGCTGTCCGAAGTGTTCGCCTACAACTACTTCACGGACTATTACGGCACGAATGTGTTCGAGGGCCTGTATCGCCTGAAGCTGTGCGACTCGGGTCTCGCCAAGCAGACGGTCGCCTTCGACACGCCGGGGATCTACCGCCTCGTCTGTCACGCCAACAGCCGCGAGGCAGGGGCCTATGGTTTGAACCCCGTCGCCGTCTGGATCGCACGGAACGGCGTCACCCATTCGATCGGCTACATCACGACGTACGACCGCACCTTCCGGCGTCACGCGTTTCTGTTTTCGATCCCGGAGGCTGGCAACTACGAGGTCGGCATTGAGGGACAGACACCGTGGATTCTGAACGGCCAAGGCACAGGGGGGGTCTACGACCGCACTTCGCTCATCGACAACGTTTCGGTCAAAAAGGTCACGACCGCAGCGCTCGGCACGCCGATTCCGAAGGGTGTCGCACTGGACGTCGCGGACGGCGCGAAGCTGCTGTTGAACTATGTGGGCACGCTGCCGGTCACCACGGTTCGCTACAAGGGGAAGACGCTGACGGGGAGCATCAGCCACGCGACCTGTCCGGAGTTCGTTTACGGTGCGGGCGAGATCACAAGCCCGGCCAAGGGCACGATGCTCCGGGTGCATTGAACGCGGGACGGCGGTGTCGATCAGGGCGGATGGGGGGATGATGACGGGAAATTTGAAAGGGAGGAAAACGCGATGAGAGTCTCGGATAAACGGAGGCGTCAACCGTTCGGCGGGATCAACCGCCGGGCGTTCATCCGGACCGCTCTGGCCGGAATCGGGATACGGGCGATGCCGCTTTTTGCGGCGGAAAAGGCCGCTTACACGCGGGCCAATACGGATTGGCTCGCGAAGCTCCGGTACGGGATTGGCGTCCACTGGACAGCCCAAAGCGTTCCGCGTCGGGGGCCTCCGCTGCACTTTCAGCAAGCGGTCGATGCGTTCGACTTGAAGGCCTTCGTGGAGCAGGTCCGGTACGCGGGCGCGGAGTACGTGCTGGTTACGGCGACCCATGGACTGCAGATGCTTCCGGCCCCGAACCCCGTCATTGACCGGCTTCTGCCCGGGCGGACCTGCCGGCGTGATCTCATCGGCGAACTGGCGGGCGCGCTGGCGGAGCATCATCTGCCGCTCATCGTGTATTGGAACCACTCCTGCAATGGGAAGGGCGACCCGGCGTGGCGGAAGGCGGTGGGGTACGACGGAAAAGACAAGGGGCTGTTCGCCGACAACGTGATGGAGATCATCGGCTGGATGGGGCGGAGATACGGCGAGCGTGTCCGGGCGTGGTGGTTTGACAGCCCGTACTCGCTAGACCCTTCCGGCCCGCACAATTCAGTCACCACGGACATGACGGGATTCCGGTTCCCGTGGGAGCGGCTGACGGCGGCGGCGAAGACGGGGTTCCCGGACCGTCTGGTGACCTATAACGCCGGTGTCGATCAGACGTACCTGTACTCGAGCCATCAGGACTATTGGGCCGGCGAGATGAACGATCTCAAGCACCCTGCCCAGAGCCGGTATCAGTCGAACGGGCTGCAGTGGTTCGGCTGGACGTGTTTGGACGACCGGAGTTGGGTTCATTCCAAACTGGACACCGAGATCGTTCAGCCGCTTTACGGCGACGCCGAGCTGACCGCGTACGTCCGCGCGTGCCATGCGCAGCAGGCACCCATGACGTTTAATCTCGGAATTTATCAGGACGGGACGATGTCGCAGGCCTCTTTAGACCTGCTGCACCGGTTAGGCGGAGCGCTCTCCGGAGCGGGACCTGGAAAAGGAAGAATCATATGAGACCTCGCTTTGGAAGGTTAATCGGTTTGGCCGTATTTGCGTGCGTCCGGTGTTCGGCGGATGCGGTGCCGCCGCTTTCCCCTGGCCCGCTGGTCGGGGCGATCCGGTGGGACGCGTGGTACGGGCCATTGCCGAAAGACGCGCGGCCACCGCTCTCGGTGCCTTATCCCGGTTTTCGCGCAGGGCAAGACCGGCTCGTCAGCCAAGACCCCGGAAGCGAAACCTGCCGGTCTCTGGCGGCCGAGCCGTGGCGTTACCGCTGGCCGTTTTTCACCGAACGGGGGGCTGACGGCAAGGCTCGGTCGTTCAACGAGAACCGGACGGAGGTGCTGGAGAAAGAGATCGACTATGCGGTCCATGGCGGGCTGGACTACTGGGCCTTTACGGCCTATCCCGAAAACAGTCCGCTCAGTTACACGCTGAAGACGTTTCTGTCCTGCAAGAACCGCGACAAGATCCGGTTCTGTCTCTTTCTTCCGATGTGGCCCGCCTACGGGCGCATTCCGGACAAAGAGGCGGAGCAAGCGTTCTGGGCCTATGCGGTGCGGATGGTCGGTCAGCCGAACTACCTCCGTGTCCAAGGGAACCGGCCGGTGCTTTATGTGGGGTTCATCAATGAGGCGCTGGCGAAGCGGATGGAGGAAGGGCCTTGGGCGGGTTTCACAAACGAGATATCCCGGTGCGGATTAGGCAAGCCCTATCTCGTGTTCAACTCCAAGGCGATGTGCGACCGGTTTGGCGGCGATGCGTTGAGCGACTATAACGCGCTCGACTGGAGACGTCGTAACGCCAAAGAAAGAACGTTCGCCGAGTTGGCTTCCGAAGCCGAGTCGTTCTGGGAGCGCTGTGAAGCGACGGGAACGCCGGCCGTGCCGATCTGCATGGCGGGCTTTGATTGGCGGCCCCGCGTGCTGAACCCCGTTTCATGGCAAGCGTGCGGCGATTGGTATTACAAATCAGGGACGCCGGAGGAACTGGCTGCGCATATCGGGAGAGGTGTCTCTTGGTATCGCAAGCATCCCGGCAAGAACGGCGCGGAGCTGGTGCTGATTTACGCGTGGAACGAGTTCGACGAGGGCGGCTGGCTGGTGCCGGCGCTGCCGCCGCCGGACGGTGAGGGCACAGCGCGGCTCGACGCCTTGCGCAGGGTCCTGAGGCCCAAGGATTGAACCGAACGCTGAACATTGAACGCAAAAGGCAAAGGGGATCACCTATGAAGAGGACAATCAGGAATGACGATGAGATGAGCGGCGGCTCGGCACAGCCTCGCCCTCCACACGGCGAAGGGGCCCTAAAAATGGAGGGCGAAGCTGTGCTGAGCCGTTCACAATTCGATGCGAAGACCCTTGTCTTGGCGCCATTCAGGACAATCGGTTTGGTGGCGACCTGTTTGGCCTTGGTGTGGAGCGCGGCTGCGGTAGCCGAGCCGCCCTGTCCGCTCATTCCCATGGGGGCGGTCACGGGAAAGCCGACCGAACAGACGGTGAAGGAGACGCTGGAAGCCTACAAGTCAGTCGGCATCGACCAGTATCTGATCTATCCCCGCAGCGGCCTTGAATTGGAATACATGGGCGAGGAGTGGCTGCAAGTCTGCGAGTGGTTCTGCAAGCACGCCAAAAGGCTGGGAATGAAAATCTGGCTGTACGACGAGTACAACTGGCCGAGCGGCTCGTGCAAAGGCAAAGTGCCGGCGGAAAACCCCGACTTCGAGTCGCGTCAGTACGCGGTCTACAAAAAGGCCGACGGTACCTTCGAGTGGAAGGTGGCACATTCTCCCGGCTGGGCCGACAACTACAGCTTCAAGGCCATGGAGCGCTTCATCGAGCTGACGCACAAGAAATATGAGCAGCGGCTTGGGCCGTATCTGGGTTCGACCGTGGTCGGCATTTTCACAGACGAGCCCGCGCACCCGGTGCCGGTGAAGTTGACCGGCAAGCCGGCGCTGACCTTCCGGTTCTTCGACGGATTGGAGGCCGAGTATCAGTCTGCGACCGGACGGGCCTTTCGCGGGGATGTGGAGGCCTATATCGCCGACACCACGCGGGATGAGGTGTGGGCCGTTTACTGCGACTTGCTGGGGCGCCGGTTCCGCAAAGCCTACTTCGATCCGATCCGCGCGTGGTGCGACCGTGTCGGTCTGCTCGCGACCGGGCACATGATTGCCGAGAACAACACCGCTGACTCCGCGAAGTATAACGGTAATCCCCTGCACGCGCTGACGGGGCTGAGTCTCCCCGGCATGGACGAGATCGGTACGCGCAACCATCCTGACAACATCGAATGGATCACGTTCGCCGTGGCGCAGCACGCCGCCGGACGGTGCGGCAACGGCGGGCTGGTCGAGCTGTTCGCCTTGGGGCCGAGCGACATGTCGCACGCCACGCAGCGCCAGATGATCTGGCTGAGCGCGCTGCACAAGATCGACCGCTACCTGCTGGCGATCGCGCCGCTGGACATGCGCGGCAATGTGGAGAAGAACGGCTACTTCAATCCGCTCACCCGCGCGCAGCCGTGGTTCCCGGCTTTCCGGCTGCTCGGCGACGAGGCGCGCGCCGCCGCACGGTTCGCGTCGATGCCCGTGCAGTGCGACGTGGGCATCCGCTATCCGCAAACGGAGGCGGCCAAGCTGAGCATCAAGAATAAGCAGCATTTCTGGTTGAACGGCACGCTCAGGCGCTTCTCCCAGCGGCAGATCACCTACGACCTGTACGAGGAGAACGAGCCGTGCGACAAGCCGTTCGTCTTCACGTTCACGGGCAAGACGTTCAAGGAGGAGAAGTCCGGACGGGTCTTCGAGAAACTGGACGATGCCGTGGCCTTCGTGCGCGAGAAGCGCCCGCCGGACGTTTGGGTGGAAACGTCAGACGGGCAGCCTGCGGAGGATCTCTTGCTTCGCCACTACCAAGACGGTTGCGTGGTGGCGCTGGATCTTTCGGCGAAGGATCGTGACGGCCTGCGCCTGATGCGGCGCGGTGGCGAACCGGTGTTGTTCGAGCTACCCGCGCGCGGGGTGTTTGTGTGTGGCAAAGATAAAAGGAACGATCCGCCAAGCCGCCAGATAACCGATAAGGCGAAAATCCTTTGCGTCTCTGCGTCTCTGCGGGAACCTTTTGCCGTGTCGCTGAACAAGGCCAACACGTTCCGCTTGGCGTTCGGCACGAACGGCGTGGCGCGGCTGAAGGTCGGCCAGCCGTTGGACGGCCTGCGGCTCGCGGTCCGGTGCTTTCCCGAGGCGGTCGCGCTGACGCTGGACGGCAAGCCCGTGCAGGCGGACCAGCCATGCGCTGCGCTGGTGCAGGGATTCAACGAGCTGTGCCGTCAGACCGCGCCCTTCCGGCTGGAGGCGGGAGAGCATGAAGTGATCCTCGCGACGGGCGCGAAAGACAGCATTTACTATCTGCCCATCGCGTGGCTGACGGGCGCCTTCGCCGTCGAAGACCGAGTGATTAAGGCCGTTCCGAAAGCGGTCGGCACGGGCGCCTTGTGGCGGCAGGGGCTGGCGGACTTCGCGGGCCGCGCCACCTACGCCGCCGAGGTCGAGGTCCCGTCGCAGCCGGGCGCGGTGCGCTTGCGGCTCGACACGGGCGGGCTCTACACGTCGGTCGCGCTGGAGGGCCAGTCGCTCGGAGAACGCGCGTGGGCGCCCTTCGAATGGCGGGTGCCTGACGCGCTCAAAGGCCGGAAGATAAGGCTGAGCGTCGCTGTCTGCACGTCGGTCACCCCGCTGCTCGGAGACTGCAAGGCGCCCGACGCCGCTTGGAGCCAGAAATTCTGGATACCGCCGCCGAACCCGCGCCCGGAGATCGGTCTGGTCGCCGCACCGGAATGGATACTGGAATGACAGCTCCGCTCGATCCAGTTGCGGGCGACGGCGACCCGATGCGTGCCCGTGGGGTCCGCTGGCTTGTGCTGGCGTTGCTGTTTTGCCAGACCTTTTTCAGTTATCTCGACAACCAGGTGCTTTCGGTGCTGGCGCCGGTCTTGCGCGAAGAGTTCGGCATGACCAACACCCACTACTCGAACATCCTGAACTGCTTCTTCCTCTCCTATACCATCATGTATGTGGTCGGCGGCCGCTTCATGGACAAGATCGGCGCGCGCGCCGGCATGGCGATTGCCGGTTTGTGCGGCAGCACAGCCAGTCTGCTGCATGCCTTGGCCAATTCGGTCTTCGGCCTGGGCTTCTGCCGTTTCCTGCGCGCGTCGGGCGAAGGGCCGGTCTCGCCCGGCTGCGCCAAGACCGTCTCCGAATGGTTCCCGGTCAAAGAGCGGGGCTTCGCCACCTCGGTCTGGCTCTCGGGTGCCACGATCGGCGCCACCCTCGCGCCGGTGGTGGTGGTCTGGATGTATAAGCTGCTCGGGTGGCGCTATACGTTCTTCGCGACCGGCGTCGCCGGGTATGTGTGGGTCGCGCTATGGCTGAGTCTCAAGAAAATGTGGCCGCCAGAGATGCTCGCGCGCAGGAAAACGGAGCACCACGCGATCCGACACCTGTTCCGTGAACGCGGCCTGTGGGGCGTGATGATGCTGCGCTTCTTTCTCGATCCGGTCTGGTTCTTCTATATCTTCTGGCTGCCGGGATATCTTGTGGACGACAAGGGGCTGACGGTCATGGCCGCAGGCTTGCTGGCGTGGATTCCTTTTCTGGCGGCGGATGTCGGCACGCTGGCCGGCGGCTCGCTCGCCAGCTGGCTGCAGCATCGCGGCTGGTCGGTCAACCGCTCGCACAAGAGCGTGATGGCGGTCAGCGCGGTCATGATGATGAGCAGCGTGGCGGTGCCGTTGCTCTCTGTGACCTGGCAGTATGTGGCCGCCATGTGCGTGTCGATCATCGGCATGCAGATGTTCGGCTCCAACAACCACGTCGTGCCGACACAGCTCTTTCCCTCGCGCATTGTCGGCACGGTGGCGGGTGTGGTCGGCGGCTGCGCCGGCATCAGCAGCATGATCTTCACGCGCTTCATCGGCGTGAGCGTGGACATGACCGGCAACTACCTGATCCCTTTTCTGGTGTCGGGCTTGTTCTACCCGGTCATGTTGCTGCTCGCTTTGGTGGTTGTCGGCAAGATTGAAAGACCGGAAGCGGAGACAGGAGCGTCGGCACATGTCTGAACGCCTAAAATTCTCCGTGGGTTACCAGTTGCCGGATCAATGCCGCTTCGCGGACCTGGTTGCGCATTACGCGGCAGATATCGACGAGGTCTATTTCCCTTGGCGCGGTGTGGCCAACGGGCGCGGCGTCAGCATCGCCGGACCTGACGAGCAGCGGCTGATGGAAAGGGAGCTGGAGGAGATCCACGCCCTGGGCGTCAGGCTCAATATGCTGTGGAACGGCAACTGCTATGGGGGAAAGTCGCTTTCCGCCGACCTCGAGCGAAAGGTTGTGGACGCGGTCAGCCAGATGCTTGGCCGCATCGGCCTGGAAGCCGTCACGACCTCGTCGCTGTTCATCGCCGCGCGTGTCAAACGGAACTTTCCGCAGCTCGATGTCAGGGCCTCTGTGAATATGGGCCTCGGTTCGGTCACGGCTCTGAAATGTGTACAGGACGCGTTCGACAGTTTCTGTGTGCGGCGGGAACTGAACCGGTTTCCGGCAAGAATCAAACCGCTGCGGGATTGGTGCGCCGCCAACAAGAAACGGCTCTTTCTCCTCGCCAACAGCGGCTGCCTCAAGGACTGTCCCGCCCACACGTTTCACGACAACCTTGTTTCCCATGAGGAGGAGATCGCGCGCGAGGCAAGCCCTTGGTGCGGGTTCCGCGGGGTCTGCTGGGACTACTATGCCAACCCGTCGAACCACGCGTCGTTTCTTTTGGACAGCACCTGGATCAGGCCGGAGGAGATCGACGCGTATGGCGGCTTGGTCGACGGCATCAAGCTGGCGACCCGGACGCACCGTGATCCCGAGCGGGTCATCGCCAGCTACGCGCAACGGACGTTTTCAGGCAACATCCTGAGTTTGGGAGAGCCCGATTTCTCGGGCCTGTGCCACCTCGCGAACGCCAAGTTTTCCGCGACATGGCTTGAGCGCTTTGGCGCGCTGGCGGACGCCGAGCGGGAGACCCATTGCAGAGAGGAGTTTGAGCGTGTTAGATGCTAAAGCGGTGAAAGAGGCGGCCTTGCGCTCCGGTGCCGACGCGGTCGGGATCGGTTCTCTCGACCGCTTCGACGGCGCGCCTAAAGAGATGGATCCGCGCTATATCGCCCCCAAGGCGAAGAGCCTCATCGGGCTGATCTTCCGCATTCCGCGCGGCTATCTCAGGGGCTGCGAGGAGGGCACGCATTTCTTCCAATACCCGTCGATGGGGTACGGGGCCATCAATGAGATCTACGCGCCGACCGTGCTCTATGAAACGGCCAAGTTCATTGAAGATCACGGCTACGAGGGCGTCGTCTACCGAAATACAGGGGGCCGGAGCGCTGTTTCCGATATGACGGGGATCGCCGCAAGGGAGGAGTCGCCGGAACTGCATCAGGACAAAGGGGGGACAAACTCCTCGCCCAATATCCGCGGGCTCCTCGCCCGCCCCGTCGCCCCGGATCTTCCTGCTCCGGACGTCTTCATCCACTTCCGGATTGCGGCCTATCTTTGCGGGCTCGGAGAAATCGGCTACAGCAAGATGTTTCTGACTCCGGACTATGGCCCGATGAACCGTCAGGCGTTCCTCCTCACCGATGCCGAACTTGAACCCGACCCCATCTATGAAGGCCCTCCGCTCTGCAACAGCTGCATGGCCTGCGTCGCGAACTGCCCGGGCTCGTGCCTCAGCCGGACCGAGCAGATCAAGATTACGCTGGCGGGCCGGGAGATCGCTTGGGGCAAACTGGACGAGTGGAAGTGCTTCGCCTACTACATCGGCGCGAACAAGGCCTCCAACCCCTTTCTTCCGCGCGACGCCTTCAAAGACATTCCCGAAGGCGACGCCTTGATGCGGGGGGCCCGGGAGGCGCGGGTCACCGCAGAGAGCTATTCGCCTTTGAACGATGCCATCAACCGCCATTATCCCTGCGAGCCCGGCGGCTACAATCCGCCCAAGTGCGGAGGCTGTCTCCGCGCCTGCCTCAACTCGTTGGAGAGGCGCGGCGTGCTGAACCGGACATTCAAGAACCGCTTCCACACCGGCACGGCGTGGAAGCTGGAGGTGTGACCCATGCTGACGTCTGAACGTGTCAAACAACTCGCGTATTCCTTGGGCGCCGACCTGGTCGGCATTGGGACGATGGACCGCTTCGAAGGGACGCCCCCGGAAAGCGATCCCCGGTTCATCGCGCCCAGAGCCAAGTCGATTGTCGGCCTAGGTTTCAGGGTGCTCCGCGGCTCGCTCCGCGGCGTGGAGGAAGGCACCCATTTCTACCAGTTTCCGGAGATGGGCATCGTGCACATCGATGAGGTCTATGCGCCCGGCGTGCTCAGGCGGCTCGCGTGTTTTCTGGAGGACAACGGCTTCGAGGGGGTGGTCCAGAGGAGCGTGCCGGACCGCAGGCGGGGCGAGGACCCCGGCTCCAACCCCGAGCATCTCCCGGCCTTCAAGATCAGGTTTTCCGAACCGGTCGCGCCGGGCAGGCCCGCCCCCGACGTGCTCATGAATTTCAATCAGGCCGCCCAGCTCTGCGGGCTGGGTTCCCTCGGGCTCGGCGGCTTCGTCCTGACCGCCGCCTTCGGGCCGTTGCAGCGGTTCGCCTTCATCCTCACCGACGCGGAACTGGAGCCCGACCCCGTCCAGGGCGGAAGGCCCTGCGACGGCTGCGGCGCCTGCATCACAGCCTGCCCGGTGAGTGCCTTGGGCAGCGACGGAAAGCTGGACGAATGGCAGTGCATGGGCGGCCGCATGGGCGGCGATCTTTCCACGAACCCCTTTCTCTCCCCGGAGGCGGTGAAAGCGGACCCCGAGGCGGCTCGCACTATTTCCGGTGGGGCGCGCTTCACGGAGGCGGGCATCGCCGCGTGCAAGGGCCTTCTCGAAGCCGCCTATCCGCAGGTCCGGTTCGGCTACAACCCGTCGCTGTGCGGGGTGGCCTGCCAGAGGGCGTGTCTGGCACACCTCGAGGAAAAAGGGGTGTTGGGGAACAGGTTTGCCACACGGTTCAGAGATAAAGCGCTGTGGAAGATACCGGACTGAACGGATGCGAATTATTCAGGCGTTTAGAGCTGGACTTTTTCTGTTTGCAAGACTACCCCGATAATTTATAATAACCCCTTACTATTTAAGGTTGGTTAACGGTTGATAAATCGGGAGTGGGTATGACTTCAGTGAATGGATTGTTTCTGAGGCGTGCGGCCTTGGCGGTGTGTATTGTGGCGGCGACGGTCTCGCGGGCGGCGGACTACACGTGGCTGAACGAGCCTGCGAGCGGGAGCTGGAACGACTCGGACGCGAACTGGAGCGGGGCTGGCCCGGTGTGGGTGAACGCGCCCACGAACAACGCGCTCTTCGGAGGGTCGCAGACGACGGCGATCGCGGTCGCGGCCATCGCGGCGAGCAACCTCACGTTCATGGCCGACGGTTACGTGCTGGACGGCGGGTCTCTCAATGTGCACGGAAACATCTCCGTGGGGCCTGGCCAGACCGCCTCGATCACGACTCCGCTCGCACATCCGGCCACGAATCTCGTGCTGGTTAAATATGGCGACGGGACACTGGCGCTGAATCCTGGAGGCGGGGCGGGGTCGAACCTTTTCGCCTCGCTGAAGGCTGCGGCGGGGACCGTCCATGTGACGGGCGGGACGAACGTCGTAACGCTGCTCGGCGGGCATCCGGAAAGCAGCCCCGCCTTCTGGGTGAGCGGCGGAACCTTTGTGATGGGCGGAGGTCTGCTCAGGACCACCGGCAACCTGTATGCGCGGGTCAGCGAATACGGCGCGCTGCTGGTCACCAACGGCTACCTGGATCTCAAGAACAACACCGAGCTGCTGAACGGTCACAACACGCCGGGCGTCACGACGGTTGCCGGCACGGGCATCCTCGACGTGAACGGGCTTCGGATTTCGCAGAACGCCTATGCTCCCGAGCTGACCGCCGTCAACATCAACCTGGGCGGCACGCTCAGGATCGGCAATTTCGGTCTTGACTCTGCGTCGCTCCGCAAAGGCACGGTGAACTTCGACGGCGGGACGGTTGTGGCCCGGTGGAACACAGATGACTTTCTCGGGAGCGGGCACACCAACTGGCTGGACGGGATCTCCGCCAAGATTCTGGCCGGCGGCGCGGTGATCGACACCGACGGCAGAAACCTCTCGATCAAACATCCGCTCGTGAGCGGCACGGAAAACGACGGCGGGCTCGTCAAGAAAGGGACAGGAACCCTGACCCTTCGCGGCACCAACACCTATGTCGGCGGAACGGTCATTCTCGGCGGCGCATTGGGGCTTGTCCACGACAACAACCTCGGGGCGGTGCCCGCCTCCCCGGCCACCAACCTGATCTTTGCCGTCAGCGCTTCGTTGATTTCGAGCAACAACAACGAGTTGGCCGCGAACCGGACGCTGCTTATCAGCACCAACGCGGTCGCCACGTTCGATACGCAAGGGTGCACCCAGACGGTGAACGGTGTGATCGTGGGTGACACGGGGAGCTGGCTCAGAAAGTATGGGCCGGGCATGTTGACCCTGAACCCCGGCGCGGAGAGGACCAACTCGGTGTCGACTTTGCGGAACGAGGGCGGGGTGCTGAGGATCACCAGCGGAACGCATCTCGTCACAACCAATTCGGTGGAGAATCAATATAAGCTCTACGAGATGTTCTACATCACGGGCGGCGGAACGGTCGTGATGGGCGGCGGGCTGCTCAAGACGATCTCTGAAGGGTGGGTCACCATCTCGGGAGGGACGCTGCTGATCACGAACGGGACCGTCAATATCAGCAGTGTCCGGGAACTTCTCAACGCGTATGGGACCGCGGGCAACACGACCGTGGGCGGCAACGGGGTGCTGGATTTGAAGTCCCTGCGCATCGCCCATGCCGGCGGGTCACCGGATGCGAATGTGGTGAACGTCAACACGGGCGGGACGATCCGCCTGATGCGCTTCTACATCGATCAAAATGGCGTGCAGAAGGGCCGGGTCAATCTCAACGGCGGCACCCTTGTGGCCAAGGACTCCCGTGGCGATTTCATGGGGAACGCCCACATCAACTGGTATGGCGGCATTTTCTTCACGGTCCGGGAGGGCGGTGCGGTGATTGACAGCAACGGATTCACCATTGACAGCAAACAGCCCTTCTACAGCGGGGCGGCGAGCGACGGTGGCTTGACCAAGCGCGGCGCGGGCACGTTCACCCTGTCGAACACCAACACCTACAACGGTGTGACGCGGATCGAGGGGGGCCGACTTACGCTCGGCCTGAACAACGCGCTGCCGCCGACGAACACCGTGCGCGTATCATCGAATGCGGTCTTCGACGTCAACGGCAAGGTACAGGCGCTCGCCGGCCTCGGCGGCGGCGGCACGGTGACCAACCTCGCCGCGTTGACCGTGACGGGGACCCTCACGCCCGGCGACGCCGCGGCGTTCGGCACGCTGACCCTGGCCGCGCCGCCCGCCTCGATGGCGGGGTGTACCCTCGCCGTGAACGTGTCGAGCAACGGCGCGTGCGGCCGCCTGCACCTGCAGGGAGACTTAAATCTGTCGGCGCTCTCGCTGAATGTGGAGGACACGGGTCTGCTGGATGACGCCCAGTCCTACACCGTCGCCACCTGCACGGGCACGCTGAGCAACACGTTCGCCGCATCCAACCTGCCGACGCGCTGGCTGATCCGGTACGACACGGCAGCCCGGCGCGTTTACCTGATCTACAACCGGGGCACGGTGATGCTCATGCGCTAGGAAACGGGGTGTTGGCAAGCCGTGGACGATAACGGTCCCGCGGGCTGCTCTTCACACCGCCGCATAGGGGCGCTTGCTGAACTCGCAGCCGCAGTAGCTTTGGCGGTAGAGGCCGAACTCGGCCGCGAGCTGAAGGCTGTGCTTGAAGCCGTCATCCTTCTTGAAGTTGATGGCGAGAAAGCGGTCGGCATCCAGCGCTCGGCCTATCGTGAAGAGCGTCGGCGTGTGTTTGTGTGGGCTGACCGAGAGCGTGGTGGTGAAGAGGTCAAAGCCGTGTTTCACCATCGCGGCGTGGGTGCTGCTCAGGCTGTAGCGGAAACAACGCTCGCAGCGCGCTCCCTTCTCAGGCGCATGCTCAAAGCCTTTCGCCGCCTCCGCGAGCCATCCGGCATGATCGGGCTCCTCGGTCAGCAAGGGGACCTTTAGCCGCTCAGCAAGGTGGCGGACCGCGTCGAGGCGTTTGAGAAACTCGTCCTGCGGCACGATGTTCGCGTTCGCGAAAAAGAGGGTGACCTCATAGCCGAGCTGTTGCAGAGCAAGGATGCAGTGGGTTGCGCACGGTGCGCAGCAGGTGTGCAGAAGCAAGCGCATAAAGAAACTTCCTGATGAACAAGAAAGAAAAAACAGTATGCCAGCGGGCGCCGGAAAAATGAACCACAAAATGTGTCACACTACGCGAATGGTGCCATACTCGCCGTCGTAGCCGCCCTCGCGCAGCACCTGGCCTTTGCGGACTTTGAGAAGGGCCTCGCCGATGGCACCGAGCGAGGCGAGCTTAGATGCGTCCGCATCTAGCAGCAGCGGCAGCTCGGGGCCGGCCTTTGCGAGGAGGTCAGCGTAGGCGGCGGCCACCTTCTTCGAGGCCGGTGCCACGCTGAGCAGCTGCGCGAGCAGTTCGGGCAGCGGCACGATGTACCGGTAGGGAAGGCGGGGAAGGGAAAGTTCTAAAGTTCTAAAGTGTGGGAGTTCTAAAGTGTGGGAGTGCGGGATTTCTAAAGTCGAAGGATTGCGGGGGAAAGGCTGAAGGCTGAAGGCTGAAGGCTGAGCGTCCGCATTCTGCTCTCCGTCCTCCGCCCTCTGTTGACGCTCGAGTTCGACGACGCGGTGGAGGACGCCGATGGTGAGATCCTTGCCGCAGGCCGGGCAGAGGTTGTTGCGGGCCAGGCTCTCTTCGGGGTTCAGGCGCACGCGGCAGGCGCGGTGGCCGTCGAGGTGGTATTTGCCCTCTTCGGGGAAGAGGTCCACGGTGCCGCCGCAGACGGCGGGGTCTTTTGAGCGCAGGCCGTTCAGGATTGCGTCATACGAAGGCTCGCCGAAAAACGTGTTGGCGTTGCGCCCGAGGTTGGCGGGCGAGTGCAGGTCCGAGTTCGAGACCAGCGCCACGCGGTCGAGGCAGCGGATGCGGCGGTTCATCGGCGCGTCCGACGAGAGCCCGGTCTCGACCGCGAAGATGTGCGGCGAGAGGTCGCCGAAGCACGCCTCCAGCGAGTCGAAGC
>Ga0209066_10003762_pt1 | contig 17079 bp, 16 predicted proteins | sample All_14_2_FD_187198 | JGI IMG/M metagenome (GOLD analysis project Ga0209066, IMG submission 187198) | Freshwater microbial communities in response to fracking from Pennsylvania, USA - Allegheny Zone_MetaG_DW_15 (SPAdes) (version 2) ... | reverse complement strand
GGGATCGGCGGCGTTAGCCAGGGTCATCCCCGTGGCCGCCATCAGGCCGGGCACGATCAGGAAGCCGCCGCCGATCCCGAAGAACCCGGCGGCGATGCCGGTCAGGAGGCCGAGCGGCGCCAGCTTGAGCGACAGTCGCCAGGTGATGTGGACCTGCGGATCACCTTCTGCCTTCGGCCGCCGCAGCATCGACAGGGCGATGGCGGCCATGGCGACAGCGAAGAAGAGCAGAAGCCTCTGCCCGTCGACCTGCTTGGCCAGGCTGGACCCCAGGAAGGAGCCCGCCAGGCCCGCGATCGCGAACACGGTCGCGCAGGGCCATTTGACGCGTCCGCTGCGGCCATGACCGACAAGGTTGATCAGCGCGTTGACGGCGACGGCCGCCGCTGAAGTGCCAATCGCCACATGCGGGTCCTGGATGCCCACGACATAGAGCAGCAGGGGCGTCGCCAGCACCGAGCCTCCGCCGCCGAACAGACCGAGCAAGGCGCCCACGAGGACACCGCTGAGGACGGCTGTGATGATCATGGCTTCGGTCATGTGATCCGGATCCGGGCAGCCTTGTATCTGCATACATTCGCATATATGTTATCAGCAACAAACGCAACTCGTGAGCATCTTCATGTCCGATCCGAGCCCAGCCGCCAACGCCGCAGTCCAGGACGCCGCCGCCATCATTCGGCGCGCCCTAGACGCGCCCGCCAGGCGCCCGATCGTCAAGGCCTTCTTCGACGAGGCCACGTTCACGGTCAGCTATGTGGTCCGGGATCCCGGCTCGAACGCCTGCGCGATCATCGACAGCGTCCTCGACTACGACGCGGCCTCCGGCAGGACGAGCGAGCAGTCCGCGCGGGCCGTGATCGACTACGTCCGGTCCGAGGGGCTTGAGGTGGTCTGGCAGATCGAAACCCACGCCCACGCCGACCACCTCTCCGCCGCCCCTCTGCTGCAGGAGACGCTCGGCGGCCGCCTGGCGATCGGCGAGCGGATCGTGAAGGTGCAGGACACCTTCGGCAAACTGTTCAACGCCGGGACTGACTTCGCGCGCGACGGCCGACAGTTCGACCACCTGTTTCAGGATGGCGAGCGGTATGCGATCGGCGGACTGGAAGCGGTCGCGCTGCATGTCCCCGGCCACACGCCCGCCTGCATGGCCCATGTCATCGGCGACGCGGTCTTTGTCGGCGACACGCTGTTCATGCCGGACTACGGGACCGCCCGCTGCGACTTCCCGGGCGGCGACGCGGGAACCCTCTACGACTCCATCCAGCGTCTGTTGGCGTTGCCGGATGAAACCAGAGTCTTCCTCTGCCACGACTACAAGGCGCCCGACCGTGAGGACTTCGTCTGGGAAACGACGATCGGGACCCAGCGGCGGGAGAATGTCCACGTCCATTCCGGCGTGAGCCGGGCGGACTTCGTCGCCCTGCGCGAAGCGCGCGACAGGACCCTGGACATGCCGCGCCTGATCCTGCCCTCGGTTCAGGTCAACATGCGCGGCGGGCATTTCCCGGAGCCGGAGGACAACGGCGTCCGATACCTGAAGATCCCGATCAACGCCGTCTAGAGTTCGGATCACCGTCGCCACAAAGCGTGCGCTATCCGGTTCGCGATCGCCGGCCAGATGCTATGTCTTCGCCGTTTTCGCCGGATCGTGACATGCCCACCGACCTGATCCCCCCTGCCCTCGGCGGCGCCCTGGGCCTTGTCGCGGCCGCGCTATCGGCGCGCCTGCCGTTCGAGGAGACGCGTCCGCGCCCGACATGGCGTCGCTGGACGGCTATGGGCCTGGCCGGGGTGCTGCTTGGCGTCTGGTCGATGCTTGCCGTCGGCTGGCCTCTTGCGGTGATCGGCGTCCTGCTCGCCGTCGCACTGCTGCTGATCGCGGTGATCGACGCGGAGCATTTCTGGCTACCGAACATCCTGACCCTGCCGCTGGGCGCCGCCGGTCTGGCGGCCAGCGCCTTCATCGGTCCGGGTCGCTTCGCCGACCACCTGATCGGGGCCATTCTTGGCTTCGCGGTCCTGGCTGGCCTGGCGGCGCTCTACAAGCGGATGCGCGGGCGAGATGGCCTGGGTGGCGGCGACGCCCGCCTGCTGGGCGCGCTCGGCGCCTGGGTCGGCTGGGCCGGCCTGCCGAGCGTGGTGGTCTGGGCCTCGCTGGCGGGCCTCAGCTGGGTGCTGGCCCGCGTCCTGGCTCGCCGGGCTCCAAGCCTGGACACTGCCCTGCCCTACGGAACCTATCTGGCGATCGGCGCCTGGCTGACCTGGCTATACGGACCGCTGGGCCGTTCCGGCTGGTAGGCGGGTCTACGGCTGGCACCCGACCATGCCGGCGACCGGAATGACGGTCTCCCAGCCCTTGGCGTCCCGGTATTCCAGCGATCCTGTCGGGATCACCGCGCCGCCGACTAGGCCGCTGCGCGCATCCATCTGGATTGTCATCGTCAGCGTGATCCCCCCGCCTTCGTAGCGTTGCATCGGCGTATGGCCGTAGGCGCTCTCGCCCTCGGCGGCGGTGCGCGGCAGGTCGATGCTGCGGCCCTCGATCCGGATGCGGGCCACCGCCGGATCCTGCAGCGCCATGAACACGCGGCGGGGCGGCGTCGTGCGGGCCCACAGGAACAGCGCGCACTGGCCGCTGGCCAGCGTCTGGGTCGGCAGCGCCTCGAGCGGCAGACCGCCGGTCGGGGTCGGCGCGGCTTCAGCAAGCGCCGGTGAGGACGTCGCGCAGCAGAGCGCCGCGAGCGCCCCGCTGATCGCTCTTGGCCAACACGTCCTCATCACAGTTTTCCTTCACTGGTCCGGCCATAGCCGCCGGGTACGCTGGTGAACCCTTCGGCCGCGAGGATCGCGCCGAAGGCCGGGTCGGTCGTCCTGACCGTCGCTTCGAGATTGTAGCGGCCATCGGCCTGCAGCCTGACCACCAGGTCAAGCGCCATGCCTTCGATGGCGCCGGCGAGCGGAAGGGCCAGAACCGGGCCCTGACAGACAGGATGTCCCTTAAGCGTCACCGCGTTGGGTCCCAGGCCCTGGACCACCGCCGTGATGTCTCCCTCCGCCTTGCGGCAGGCGCCGTTGTCGAATTCGGCGCTCACCCCGCGGGCGGTGAGATCGCCAGTCAGAGAGCCGGAAAGACCGAGCGCCGACAGCGGAATGGAACCGGTGAAGCGCTCAACGCCTGGCGAGCGGCGGGTCAGGGCGATCCGCCCCGCCCCCCTCGCCTCGCCGCCGGAGGCCCGGATCGCGACCTTGGTCTGGCCCGTCAGGAGCGCCAGCGGATCCAGCCCCACCGTGAGGTCGCCGAGCTTGAGAGGACCGAGCGCCGCACGCCGGATCTCGCCCTTCCAGATCGATCCGCGAGCCTCGGCGAACGACAGCGACTTTGCGCGCCCCAGTCCGACCGCAAGCGGGACGGTCAGCGGAAGCGCCGCGAGCAGTGCGGCCAGGAAGACAAGCAGCAGGTTGCGGTTGGTCATGACCCTGCCTGTTCGAACGAGACTTCGACGGTCAGGCTGCCGGCGTCGGCCTTGGCGGCGCTCATTCCGACCACTGAGACGCCGTGACCGGTCCGCAGGCCGGTGATCCACTGCATGAGGATGCGCGGCTGGACGGCGGTGATCCACACGGTCAGGCGGCCGTCGCCCTCCTCGCGCCGGCGTTCGATGACGATCCCGGACGCCGCCGCGGCGACATCCACGACCCCGGCCAGGCCGCGACCAGCCGGCCGGGAGGCGCTTCCAGCCGTTCCGACACGCGCCAGCGCATTCACGGCGGCAAGGTCGGCGGCGGCGGCCTGCCGTTCCGCGCGCGCCCAGCTCCTGGCCGCGTTCAACGGCGTCAGCACGCCGTACCACAGCACCAAACCGCCCAGGACGACGGCCAGCCCCTGCAGCATGAGGCGTTCGCGAGGGGATCTCTGCGCCCAGACGTCGCGCGCGGTCTGCAGCAGGCTCATGGCCGCCTCCTGACGCTGATATCGCTGGTGATGCGGCCGCCCTCGGTGACGGTGCTGTCGGCGGCGATGAGCAACCCGACCCGGCCGCCGGCCGTGATCAGCTGGTCCATGTCCGAATAGTTGCCGTAGGACAGGCCCGCGTTCAGGCCGGCCGGGCCATAGGCCAGGCTGTCGATCTGGGCGCCCGGGGTGCGTTCGACCGCGGCGAAGAGGTCCGCGGCAAGGTCGGCGAACCGGTCCGAGGCCTGCTGCTGGGCCAGCCTCGTGCGCACGACCTCGATGTCGGAACCGGCCGGGACCGCCCGTGGCCAGACGGCGCGGGCGCCGGCGATAGCGCCGCCTTCGGCCTGCCTGGCCGCGATCAGGTCTACGCCGATCTGGGTGACGCCCAGCACGATCGGCGACACCAGCAGCGCCACGGCGAGGATGATCATCCGCCGGACATTCCCGACCGAGGGCTGCTCCGAGCGGGGTCCGAAGGCGCCCTGCAACAGGTTGATGTCCGGCGCACTGGCCGCGGCGGCCAGCATCGGCTCCAGCTCGTTGAGCGCGAGGACACGGCGCGGCCGGTCGCCGAGCACGGCTTCGGCCAAGGGGCGTTCAGCCGCGAAGGCAAGGCCTGGCCCGCGAACCGCCAGGAGACCGCCGAAGCCCGCGACGAGGGTCTGCCCCTCGTCCTCGGGCCGGAGCATCAGGTAGTCGGGCGTGACGGAGACCGGATCGACGCCGCGCGCCGCCGCCGCCGCCAGCCAGCCCCCGACCTTTTCGGCGCTGGTGATGGCAGCCAGCCGCTGTCCGCCGGGGTCGCTGCCGCCGACGCAGATGTGCAGGTCTCCGCCGTCATCGGCGATATCGTCCTGCAACAGGAAGGCAGCGGCTGACCGGGCCTGCCGGTCGTTCCGGTCAGGCAGGTCAAGCCAGCGGGCGACGACGTCGGCGCCGGGCACGACGAGGCGATCGATCACCGGCGTCTCGGGCGGCGACGCATCGGGATGCAGCACACCGCGCTGCAGGACCGCTCCCGCCTCGGAGACGGTCAAGCAGGGCCAGGGCTGGTCCGGCGCGGAGAGGAGGACAAGGCGTGTCGGGATCATTCGTCGCGGGTCCAGCGGCGCGCCGCGAGCTTCACCGCGCCGGAGGGGTCAACCTCGAGCAGGGCGTTGAGCGTGGCGGATGAGCCGGCGAAGGTGACGTCGGCGTCGAGAGAGAAGAAGCGGGTCCGCAGCGCGACCTGATCCCGCGCGGTATCCTCCGGGACCCGATCCACAAGGATGGGGTCGTTCCAGAAGGTCTGCAGGCTGTCCCAGCCATCGGCCGGGCGTCCCGCGAGGAGCCGGGCGCCGGCTTCGGGAGGAATGGCGCCAAGGGTGACCATGGTGATCAGCGCTGACCGGTCCGGGCCCAAGGTGTTGACGTTGATCGGCGACAGGTCCGTGGTCGGCGGGGCGCAGACGAACGGGCGCAGGCGGTCATAGACGTCGGTCGCGAAGCCGCGCACCGCGCGCAGTTCGCTCACTTCGGCCAGCATGGCGCCGCCGGTGCGGTAGGCGGGCGCGGCGCGGGCGTAGTCCTGGTCCTCGGAGCCGCCCATGGCGATGTCGTCGCTGTCGATCCAGTCGGCGAGGTTGTCGGCCAGGGTCTGTCCCCGTCCCGGCGGAACCCCGAGGGCGCCCAGCAGGATCACCAGCTGCCGCACGCCCAGCTCGCGTCGGACCAGGCGATCGCCGCGGCCCTCGGCCACGCTGTTCAGGTTGAAGCAGCCGGTGGCGTCGGAAATCCGGCCCGTCATCACCCCGTTCTCGATCGGGAAGGTGAAGTCCCGGCCGTTCCAGTCACCCTTGAGCGTCGTGCGGCCGGGGTCCAGCCGAGTCAGGCGGGCGATGCGCACCCGGGCAAGCTCCTCGGCGCCGAGCGCATAGAGCTGCGCCTGACTCCGTCCGGTGGCGTTGGCGGTGCGGCGAACGCCAAAGCGGATGTCGTCCAGCACGCCGACAGCGATGATCGACATCACCGCGACCAGCAGCAGCACGGTCAGCAACGCCGCGCCTTTCTCGTCGGCGGGCCTCATCTCAGGCTCCCCGGCGTGAGCAGGACCTGGTCGAAATGACCAAGCCCCTCGACCCTGAAGCTGAGGCGTACAGCCTGGGGAAGCTCGGCTGTCGGCACGGCCGTCCAGGTCGGCGTCCAGGCGCCCCGATAGAGGTATGAGACCTGCACCTGGTCGACGCCCTCCAGCAAGATCTGCGGCTGGCCGGCCGGCGCGCCGTCGAGCGCCGCGCGGGTGATCCGTTCCAGCCGTCCGTCGGACAGACGGTAGTCGACCCGCTGCATGGACGGGCGCTGCGCCGCGCCCGGGTTCTCCCAGCCGTGGCGGGTCAGCAGCATGAACGGCGCCCCGTCCGCCGGCTGGCGGCCGATGAAGGCGCCGGCCGCCTGTACGCCCGCCGCATCGCGGGTCCGGCGGGTCGACAGCTGGCTCAGGTCGGCCTTCAGCAGGATGCGCGTACGCTGGAACGCGCCGAGCTGATCCATCCGCGAACGAACCGCCGTCTGCCCGTCCAGGGTCGAGCCCATGACCAGGGCCCCGGCGGCCGATACCAGGCCGAAGACGAACAGCGCCGCCAGCATCTCGACGAGGGTGAAGCCCTTCATCGGCGCCCCCGGAACGCTGTGGCCTCGGCGAGCGTGCGCTTGTCGTCCGGGCGGCCGACGACCACGTCGATCCGCAGCACCTCCGGATCGCTCGTCCGGCTGACCTTGCGCACCCAGCGCCAGGGCCGGTCGCCGGCCTGGTCGACACCCGCTGACTCGCCCAGGGGCGGCCAGTCGATCAGCGACTCGGCAATGCGGTTGTCAGCCACGACGCCGGCGATGACGCGCGCCTCGATGGCGGCGGCGGTCCGGGTGTTCTCTCCAGAGACATTGACGAGCGCCAGCGCCGCGATGCTGAACACAGACATCGCCACCAGCACCTCGATGAGGGTGAACCCCTGCTCAGCGCGCTGTCGCGTCATCGACCCTGACATTTCCCGCTGTATCGACGGTCACCCGGCTGCTGAGGCGGCCGCGCGTGATCACATAGTCGGCCGGCGTGGCGACACCGGCCGGATCGAAGGCCACGCGGTCGACCGCCGCGCTCGCCGACAGCTGCGTATCGGAGGACCAGGCGACGTCGCGAAACGGCCCTTCCTCCAGCGGCGCCCATCCCTGCGGACCGCCGACCCGGAAGGCGTAGCCGCGCGGCGACACCGCCACCTCGACGGTGCGGTTGGTCATCAGGGCCTCGTCGCGGGCGCGCACCAGCCTGGCCGCGAACCGCTCGGCCTCCTGCGCGCCGGACGGGCGGCCATCGGTCGTCGCCAGAACGACCACGGTCGCCAGCAGCCCGACGATGGCCAGCACGACCATCAGCTCGGTCAGGGTGAAGCCGGCCTCGCGGCGGCGATCACTGCCAGTTGCCGATGTCGGCATCGTTCTTCTCTCCCCCCTCCTGGTCGTCGGCGCCGAAGGAGTAGATGTCGAAGGACCCATGCTTGCCGGGCCTGGCGTACTGGTAGGGATTGCCCCAGGGGTCGGCGGGCAGCCGCTTGACGTAGCCGCCCTCGCGATAACGGTCGGCCCGGGCCAGGGTCGGCGGCGCCTGCACCAGCGCCTGCAGCCCCTCGGCCGCGGTGGGATAGGCGAAGGTATCGAGCCGGTAGCTCTCGACCGCCTGTTCCAGAACGGCGATGTCGGCCCGCGCCTTCTCGCGCATGGCCCGGTCCTGACTGGGCAGGACGTTGATGACGACGATCGTCGCCAGCAGGCCGAGGATCACGACCACGACCATCATCTCGATCAGGGTGAAGCCCGCTTCGGAGCGTCGGCGGGCGATCAGGGTCTGGGCCTGCATGGGGAGCGTCCTTTTCTAGCCGAGGGCCAGGGAGTTGAGTTGCAGGATGGGCAGCAGGATCGACAGGACGATGGTGGCGACCACCCCGCCCATCACCACGATGATCGCCGGCTCGAGCAGGCTGAGCGCGGCGGCGGTGAAGGTGTTGAACTCCCGCTCCAGATAATCGGCGGCCCGGCCCAGCATCATGTCGAGACGGGCCGAGCTCTCGCCGCTGGCGGTCATGTAGACGAGGATCGGCGGGAACACACCGACCCGGCGCATGGCGGCCGACAGACCGCCGCCCTCGCGAATGGAGTCGGCCATGGCGGTCATCGCCTCGCGCATCACGGTGTTGCGCACGGTGCGCGCCGTCATCTCCAGACCCTGCAGCACGGGCACCCCGGCGGCGATCATGGTGGCCAGCGTCCGCGCCAGCCGGGCGGCCTGAACGTCGCGGATCAGGCGGCCGATCACCGGCGTCCGCAGCAATGCGCCGTCGACCTGACGCCGGAAGACGGGCCGCTTCAAGGCCTGCATGAAAGCCAGGACCGACACCGCGATGACCGCCAGCAGCACAAAGCCGTGGTTGGACAGGAAGGCCGATACGCCCATCACCACGCGGGTGAGCATCGGCAACGCCTGACCCATGGAGTCGAACTGGTCGACGACCTTGGGAACCACGAAGGTCATCAAGGCGACGACTACGAGGATGGCCGTCACCGCCAGCACGATCGGGTAGACCAGCGCGGCGGTGACCTTGGCGGCGACCTGCTGCTGCTGTTCGTAGAGATCGGCCAGCCGCTCGAGAATGTCCGGCAGGGCGCCGGAGTTCTCGCCGGCGGCGACCATGGCGCGATAGAGCGGCGGAAAACCCGCGCCGGGGCGGCCCATGGCGTCGGACAGCCGGAAGCCTTCGAGGACGCCGTCGTGCACCACGGTCAGCGCCCGTCCGATGCGGGGGGAGTCGGCCTGTTGCGCCATGGTGCGCAGAGCCTCTTCCAGCGGCGTCACCGCCACCAGGGTAGCCAGCTGGCGGGTCAGCACCGACAGCACCTTGCCGTCCAGTCCGCGCGGGCCGATCAGCGGCGGTCTGGGGGATACCGCGGCCTCGGCGGCGGGCTCGATCCTGACCGGCGCGAGGCGGCGACGCTTCAGGCTGGCGCGCGCAGCGTCTGAGTCGACCGCCCGGATCAGCCCCTTGCGGGGATGGCCGCCGGCGTCCAGCGCGATGTAGTCAAACGCCGCCACTGACATCCGCCTCCTGGCGCGTCACCCGGATGGCTTCTTCCAGGGTCGTCGAACCGTCGAGCACGCGAGCCCGGGCGGCGGCGGCGAGATCGCCGGTCGCCTCGGCGCCGACGCGGGCAAGGACATCCTCGTCGGCGCTCTCGGCGATCAGGCGTCGCACCCGATCATCGACCCGGATCGCCTCGTAGATGCCGACGCGGCCGGCGTAGCCGGTGTTGTTGCAGGTCGCGCAGCCGATCGGCCGCCACAGCGGATGGTCGGCCTCGACGCCGAGCAGGCGGGCGGACTCAGGATCGGCGGGCGTCTCGCGACGGCAATCGGTGCAGAGCCGGCGCACCAGCCGCTGGGCCACCACCAGGCGCAGCGTCGAGGCGAGCAGGAAGGGCTCGATGCCCATGTCCCGCAGGCGGGTCACCGCGCCGGCGGCGTCGTTGGTGTGCACCGTCGACAGCACTAGGTGCCCGGTCAAACTGGCCTGGACAGCGACCTGGGCCGTTTCGGTGTCGCGGATCTCGCCGACCATGACCACGTCGGGGTCCTGGCGAAGGATGGCGCGCAGGCCGGCGGCGAAGGTCATGCCGACCTTGTTGTTGACCTGGGTCTGGCCGACGCCATGGACGGCGTACTCGACGGGATCCTCGATGGTCAGGATGTTGCGGCGGGCGTCGTTCAGGAGCCCCAGCCCGGCATAGAGGCTGGTCGTCTTGCCAGAGCCGGTCGGGCCTGTGACCAGGATGATGCCGTTCGGCTCGCGCAGCGCGGCTTCGAAAGCGGCGTAGACCTCCGGCGACATGCCGAGGTCCTGCAGCTTCAGGCCGGCCTGGTCCTTGTCGAGGATGCGCATGACCACCCGCTCGCCGCCCCGCGACGGCAGGGTCGAGACCCGGACGTCAAAGGCCCGCCCCGCGAGGGTCAGCGAAATCCGGCCGTCCTGCGGGACGCGTTTTTCGGCGATGTCGAGACGCGCCATGACCTTGACCCGCGACACCAGCATCGGGGCGACACGGTTGGGCAGCGACAGCACCTCCTGCAGGAGGCCGTCGACGCGCAGTCGCACCAGCAGCGCCGCCTCGTAGGGCTCGATGTGCACGTCGGACGCGCCGCGCCGCACCGCCTCGGCGATCAGGCCGTTGATCAGGCGGATGATCGGGGCGTCGTCCTGCGGATCAAGCAGGTCCGCCGTGGTCGGAAGATCCTCGAGCATGCCGTCCAGGCCGGCGCCGAACTCCAGCCCGTCGGCGGCCTGAACGCCGAGACTGGCGTCGGCGTAGATTTCGGAGATCCGCCGGTCGAAGGCCGCGGTCGGCATCGACTCGACCGCCATCGGCCGGCCCAGCGCGCGCCGGACCTCGATCAGGGCCCGGGGGTCGGCCCCCTCACGGAGGCCGATCCTGGGCAGATCGTCCGCCTCGAGCAGGATGACGCTGTGCCGCCTGGCGAAGGCGTAGGGCAGCGCCGACTCCGAAGCCGCGACACTCATCGCGGACCGCCCTCAAGTTCGGTCCCGGACAGCGGCGGCAGCGGCTGGGCGGCGATCGGCGTGGCGGCCGGGGAGGCGGACGGCGGCGGCGTGACCGGCGGCAGGGTCCGGAGGTAATCCTGGACCAGGGCGTCGAGCGCATTGGCGCCGGTACGGTCGACCAGGGCCGGATCACTGCGGATGAAGTCGTAGCGCGGCGCTGTCACAGCCTGGGCGTCGGCCGCGCTGCGGATGATCCGTGGGCGAATGAAGATCATCAGATTGGTCCGTCCACCGGTGCGGGCGCGGCTCTTGAACAGCCCCCCCAGCACCGGAATCTCGCTGAGCCCGGGCACGGCGTCGACCGACATGCGCTCGTTCTCGTCCAGGAGCCCGCCAAGGACGACGATGTCACCGTCGTCCACCAGCACGGTCGTCTCCAGCTCGCGCTTGTTGATGATCAGCTCGGACGAGCCTTCCGCCACCGGCCCGGCCACGGACGACACTTCCTGGCGCAGGAACAGGGTGATCCCGCCGCCGGCGTTGATCTGCGGCTTGACCTCGAGCTGGATGCCGACGTTCTGGCGCTGGATGGTGCGGAACGGGTTGCTGTTGGCGCTGCCCAGCACCTCGCCGGTGGTGATCGGCACTTCCTGGCCGACCAGGAAGGTGGCCTCCTCGTTGTCGAGGGTCAGCACCGACGGCGTCGACAGCAGGCGCGAGCCCGTATCCCGACGCACGGCGTTGACGATCACACCGAAGATCGCGCCGTTGTCCAGCTGACCCACGCCGCCCGTCAGCAGGCCGTTGGCGCCCAGCAGCGAGGAGACGGCCGCATCACGCAGGGCGGCCAGCGTCGCCGAGTCCTCCGGCAGGTTCTTCTCTCCCGCGACAGCGCCGGCCAGGGCCAGGATGTTGGGCGCGGTGTTGGAGTAGTTGGTCACCGCGAAGGGCACGTCGCCCTTGCCGCCGCCGAGGATGAACTGGACGCCCAGTTCGCGGGCCGCCGTGTCGGAGACTTCGACCACGATGGCCTCGACCAGAACCTGCTCGCGGCGCACGTCGAGCTTGGTGATGACCTCGGCCAGCATGCGCTGGGTGTCCGGCGGCGCACTGATGACCAGGGCGTTAGCGCCGGGATAGCGGGCGATGCCCACGCGCAGACCGCCGGCCGGCTGGGCGGCCGCGTCGGCGGTCGCCCGGGTTCCGTCGGCGGACGCCGGTCCTGCTCCAGCCACCGGCAGCCCCAGGAGCTGCTGCAGCACCGGCAGCATCTGCTCGGCGTTGGCGTGCTTGAGGAAGATGACCTTCACGTCGTCATTGGACCGGGCGCGCAGGTCGAGGTCGGCGATCAGCGGCAGCAGGCGGTCGATGGCTTCGGGTTCGCCGCGCAGCAGCACGGTATTGCTGCCCTCCACAGCCACCACCGATACCGGCCCGCGCGTGGGCTTGCCGTCGGCGCCCGAAAGCGCGGTGAGGCTGGTGATCACGGCGGCGACCTCGCGGGCCGAGCTGTTGCGCAGCGTGATCGCCCGGGTGCTCGAACGGTCCTGGTCGATCTGGGTGATCAGCCCCCGGATGCGGCGCACATTGTCCGCATAGTCGGCGACGACGAGGGTGTTGCCCCGGGGATTGGCGATCACCTGCCCCTGGGGACCGACCAGCGGCTTGAGGATGTCGGCCGCCGCCTGGGCGTCGATGCTGCGGAGTCGGAAAACTTGGGTGGTGAACTGCCCGCCCGCGGCCGAAGGCTGGCGGGCGGCGTTCTCGGACGGCTCGATACGGTAGGCGCCCGATCCCGTGGGAACGGCCACATAGTTGTTGGCGCGCAGCGTGGACAGGAAGACGTCGAACAGTTCGGCGCGGGTCAGGGGGCCGCTGCTGCTGACCGACACCACGCCCTTGACCCGCGGGTCGATGACGAAGGTGTAGCCGGTGCTGCGCGAGACATCCTGGATGAAGGCCCGGATGTCGGCGTCCTGGACGTTGAGGACCTGCGTCTGCGCTCGGGCGTCGGCGAAGGGCGCCGCGCAAAGGGCGACCAGCAGGGCTGTGAACGCGAAAAATCTCACGGTTGGACCACGCTCTGGAGAACGCCGGGATCGGCGGGCGGGAAATGAAGCGTGCTGCGGACACCACCGCGCGCCAGGACGACATGATCTTCGGCGACCGAGACCAGACGGACGTTCGGTGCGACCTCATCACCGACCGCGAACGACCGCTGAAGGCCGTCCGGGGTCCCGATGATCGCCGAACCCGAACCGCCGCCGCCCATACGCACGCCGTGGAGGCGGAAGGCCTGGGTTGTGGCGGCGGTGAGAGCCTCCGGCGCGGCCCGGAAGAACGGATCAAATCGCTTGAGGATGGCGAGGCGATCCTCGCCGAAGGCGCTGATGGACGGGGCCGAAGCCGGCGCCGGCGATAGCACGATCCAGCCGAGGCGAGCCCCCTGGACGCCTAGCAGAACAACGATCAGGATTTCTGTCGCGACCCAGAGCGAGCGCTGCGGGTCAGCGACCAGAATCGACAGATCCGGCAGTCTCAAGGCGGTCGCCCCTACGGTCTGATGATAGGCCGTACTCGGAGTAGTCGGCGAACGATGCAGGTTCGTGCAGGTTTTGCGACGCTATGGTGACAGTCGGCGAAGCGCGGAGGCCTGCCATGCGACAAATTCGCCGCATGGCAGGCTGATTTCAGAACCGCGTCGACAGGCTCACGGAGAAGCTGCGGCCCAGGTCATAGGTGTTGTTGTCCACCCGACCGCCGCCCAGCTCCTGGAACTCCTCGTAGTCTTCGTTGAGGAGGTTGCGGGCTTCGAAGCCGAAGGTCACGTCCTGGTCCCAGACCGTCAGGTCACGGCGGTAGGTGAAGTCGAGCATGACGCCCGGCTCCTGAACCAGGTCGGGGAAGCCGGCCCGGCCGCGCGTGGTGATCCGTTCGCTGGCGTAGGTGACGAGGAAGGTCGCCTGCGAGCGGGCCGCGTCATCCTCGAAGCCGAACTGGACGTTCACCAGATGCTCCGACTGACCCTGCATGGGATCGCCGTCGTTGACGAAGTCCTCGGCCGGCCGCGAAGAGCCGTCCACGGTGAGCGGGTAGACGACGTCGCCCGATTCCACCGCGAGCTCGGACTTGCTGTAGGTGTAGTTGGCCGCCGCCAGCCAGCGCTTGGACGAGAACCACGGCGTCTCCGAGAAGAACTCGAAGTAGGTCTTCACGTCGATTTCGGCGCCGTAGAGGCTCGCCTTGGGCGCGTTCAGATAGGTGGTCTGAACCGTGCCGCCGATGTCGTTGACGATGGCTTCGACCGGCTTTTCGATGTCCTTATAGAAGAACCCGAGCGTCAGATATTGATCGCGGGCGAAGTACCACTCGTAGCGAGCGTCAAAGTTTATCAGCTCGCTGTCGACGAGGTTCGGGTTGCCGATGAACAGGCGATCGGTATCCGGGTCGAGGTAGGTCAGCGGCGCCAGTTCGCGGAACTGCGGACGGGCGATGGTCTTGGACAGACCGACGCGCAGCTGCATCTCCTCGTAGAAGTTCCAGGTCAGCGTGGCGGCCGGGAGGATGTACTGGTTTTCCAGCGGCGCGGGGGCGAACGGAACCGGATCCCCGGCGAAGAGCGCCTTGGGCGTCACGCTCTGGACCGCGTCCTCGTAGCGCAGGCCGACGGTGGCCCGGACCAGAGGAATGATCTCGGCGTCAGCCTGGACGTAGACAGCCTTAACCTCGAGCGCGGCGTCATAGGCCGCGGCGCCGTCGGCCCCGCTGGTTTCCCGCATCATCAGCGCGCCCGGGCCGATGTTGTAGTCGGCCAGCAGATAGTCGACCCGCTCACGCTGCACCTCGATGGGCAGGGCCGCGTTCAGGGCCAGCAGGCGGAACTCGCGCTGCATGGCCGAACGGTCGTTGTCCGACCAAGCCACGCCACCGCTGAAGATGACATCGCGCTGGTCAGAGAGCGCGAGCGTGTAGGACCCGTCGGCGCCGAAGCTGGCGACCTGATCCTCGACTTCGCCGAAGCGGGTGTAGTTCTGCTCCTGCGAGGCGTTGTGCAGGTATTCGCCGGCCACCAGGCGGTAGCGGATGCCCTTCTCGTAGGGAGAATTGCGCGCCGTCTTGGCGAAGGCGCCGCGCCAGTCGATCTCCAGATCGCCGAAAGTGTGCTCGCCGGTCAGCTGGGTGCTGGTCAGACTGCGCTCGAACCACTCGGTATAGTCGTCACGGACCTCGGCGCCGGCCAGGTCGTCGACACCCTCGCGGATGCGGGCTTCCTTGGTCGTGCTGTGGATATAGAGGTTGGTCCAGCTGAAGATATGGTCGCCCATGTCATAGCCGACGCCGAACATAGCGTTGACGACCACGTCATTCTGGGTGGACCGGAAGTCGTAGTTGGTGACCGGCTCGATAACGCCGCCCTGGACGAAGCCGTCCTGCTGCTTGCCGAAGCGTGACCGCCAACTGTTGTCGAAACCGCCGACGAACAGTACGCCGAGCGTGCCGCCCGGGACCTCGAACGACCGGCCGCCGCTGAGGTCGACGCTGAAGTTCGGCTGGATCTCGTTCTTGCGCTGGATCAGGTTCATCGGCGCGTTGACGAGGCTGCTGCCGATGTAAACCAGTTCGTTGTCGGTGAAGTTGGCGCTGGTGACGCGCTTGCCGGACTCGATGGCCTCCTGCAGCGGCTTGGGGATTTCCCGCGCGCCGTCGTCATAGCCGAGGCCGTCGGTCTGCGAACCGTAGTAGGTGATCCCTTCGTTGAACGTCGTCTCGGTGTTGCCGCCAACGCTGGCGGACATCGAGAAGAAGGGTTCATTGGGAACCTTGGTCGTGCGCAGGTCGATGACGCCGCCGCCGAACTCACCCGGATAGTTGACCGAGTAGGTCTTCTGGACGCTGGTGCCGGCCAGGATGCTGCTCGGGAACAGGTCCAGCGGGACAACGCGCTGAAGCGGCTCGGGGCTGGGCAGCGGCGAACCGTTCAGCAGAGCCGAGGAGTAGCGTTCGCCCAGACCGCGGACATAGACGAAACGACCGCTGACGAGGCTCAGGCCGCTCAGGCGGGTCAGGGCTTCGGCCGCGTTGTCGTCGCCCTGGCGCTTGAGATCCTCGACCGTCAGGAAGCTGGCGACCTCGGAGGTCTCGCGCATCGGCTGCGGAATGTTGACGCCAAGGACGATGAGTTCCTCGACTTCGGTCTCGGGACCTTCGGTCGTCGGAGCGGATTGGGGAGCCTGTTGCGCCAGCGCGACGTGCGGCGCCACCAGCGCGGACGTCGCGAGCAACAGACTGCCCAGCGTAGGGGTTAGAATCTTCATGGCGAACCTTGTCGCTAGCGCGGGAAGGAGACAGGCGGCGGCCTGAAGACCGCCGCCCGTCAAGTCACTCAGCAGGTGGAGCCGGCGGCGAGGCCGCAGGTCCAGCCCTGCCACCACGTGTCGGAGGCATCCCGCACCGCGCCGATGTAGGTCGGCAGGACGAAGTGGCTGCTCAGGCCCGTGGGGCTGGTCACCGCGACAGCGGTCTCGTTGGCGCCGTTGATGAACGTGCCGGTCAGCGTCGACGTGCCGGTGGGCACGTTGCTGGCGTCGGTGAAGATCGCCGCTTCATCGTCAGCGTCGCCATCGAACGGAGCGGTGCAGGCGAAGAACACCGAGCGGAACGTGCCGGTGGTCGCCGGCAGGTTGTCCATGTCCAGGCAGTCGGCGCCGTTGTTGCGAACGATGCTGTTGTACATCTTCACGTCGGTGCCGGTGTTGAACACCAGACCGTCGTTGGCGCCACGGCCCACGAAGGTGACGTTCGAGAACTGCGGGCGGCTGCGCGGGTTGCCGGTGGCGAGCGAGGCCATGCTGGCCTCGACCATCTTGTCGCCGCCGTTGGCGCGCTGGACCACGATGCCGAACTGCAGCGAACCGCTGAAGCCCTGGTCGGTGTCGAAGCTGTCGTCGTCGTTGCCGGTGGAGACCAGGTACTTGGAGTTCACATTGCCGCCGAACCACTCGAAGCCGTCGTCCGAGCTGTTATGGACCTGGACGTACTCGAAGGTCGTGCCGCTGCCGACGCCGGCCAGGGTGATGCCGTTCAGCTCGTTGTTCGGCAGGATCTGGAAGCCCGAGTGCTGGACGCGGACATAGCGGATGATGCCAGTGTTGTCGGCGTTGGCGTTGCCGCCGTAGAGGGCGTTGGTGCCCTCGACCTGGGCTTCACAGTTGGCGCTGCCATAGGCGGTGCCGCCCGGGCAGTTGGAGATGTTGGCGCGGCCGAGCAGGACGATGCCGCCCCATTGACCGATCGAGTCGACGCCGGTCGTGCCCTCGATGCTCTGCTTGCTGGTGAAGACGATGGGTTGGGCGGCCGTGCCCTGGGCGAAGATTTGCGAGCCGCGGTTGACCACCAGGTAGTCGAGGCCGGCGGCGCCGAAGAGGCGCACGCCCGGATCGATGGTCAGGATGCCCTGCTGGGCGCCGGCGATCGGCGAGGCGGCGTTGCCGCCGCGGTCCTGGCCGACGTCAACCCGGCCGCTGATCGAGTAGATGG
>Ga0209066_10003761_pt1 | contig 17084 bp, 15 predicted proteins | sample All_14_2_FD_187198 | JGI IMG/M metagenome (GOLD analysis project Ga0209066, IMG submission 187198) | Freshwater microbial communities in response to fracking from Pennsylvania, USA - Allegheny Zone_MetaG_DW_15 (SPAdes) (version 2) ... | reverse complement strand
CTTGGGTCCAACGGCGCAACCAAGCCCAAGATCGCATCCAGTGGCGATTTACTACTGCCGATGCACGGATCAAATTAAAAAGACTTTACCCATCCATTACAGCGTTGTCCATTCAATGAGACACTAGTCAGAGTATTTATCGTTTAAACTGTATAAACGATTGACTTTTCACGACTAAAAACATAAAAGCTAAGTTCTTATGCGAGCACCTGCTTTGCTTAGCGGCTTCATGTTCATGGCATTGTTGAATGGGATTTGTGCCCAGGAAACGGCGCCGCCGGCCCCGCGTCCTTGGAACGACGGGCAAACCGCAACCTCCAATCCCATCCACTCCAGTGTCCAGCCCAAAGTCCAAGCCAATGGCAGCCGCCTCCAAGTCGTCGGCGATATGCCTGCCGAACAGGCCAAGGAAGAGGGCAAAGCCGGAGGAAAATTTGTCGTCAGTCCAAAATTGCGCCAAAACGCCACCGGATGGAGCTTGGGTGCATTTGCCGGAGCCAACCTTTTCCAAACCGCCGACAATGGAACTGTGGTCACCCAGGAATTGCAGCCGGGTCCGATCCTGGTCAACGTCAACAAGCCCTTTGATGACGAATCGGCTGCAGGTGTCACGGGTGGGTTGAAGCTTCGCTACACCTGGCCCTTCCAGGATGAGCCCATTGAGCAATTCAGCAACGAAGTGGCCGGTGGGATCCGGTTGAGCGGGGCCTTGGAAGTGGAGTCCTTTTACAACGGTGGTAAATTGATCGCCAAAACCAACGCTGCCACCGCCAAAGTGGATGTGGATACCGCGGCCCTGATGGTGAACTTTCTGCTTGTGGGCGAATTCGGCCGGTTCCGTCCCTACATCGGGCCGGGTATTGGTGGGGCCCTGGTCATGCTGTCGGATTACCAGAGCCCTAACCGCGTCGAAAGTGAAGACGAAGTCATGGCCCTCACCTATCAGGGCATTGTGGGAACGGACTACTTCATTAACAATGAGTGGAGTGTATTCGGGGAATACAAGTATCTTGTCTACAATGATTTAGATTTCTTCTCCGGCAATGCCAAGATCAACATGGACAGCTTGGCTAATCATTTGGTGGTTTTTGGTTTGAGGAAACATTTTTAGCGGCATAGGGTTTAGAACCCCATAATCGTAGGAGCAGGCATGAAAATCCGATCGCTAGGCCGTTGTTCTGTTCTGTTCCTCTTTACCGGGCTTGCCTCCCTGCAGGCTGCAGCACCTTGGAATGATAATTTCAGCAAACGGACCACGCTGACGGGGGGACTGACCGACGCAATCGTGCTGAATGGCAGTTCTTCCGGCGCAACGAGTGAAAGTGGGGAATTAAGCCACAGCCCCGATGGTTCGACTGCCTCCGCTTCCGTTTGGTATAGTTGGACTCCCCCTGCGGGTACTCCTTTGGGTGCTTCTGTCACGATTGATACATTGGGAAGCAGTTTTGATACCGTGCTGAGTGTTTCCACGGGCGCTACGGTGAATGGCCAATCCGATGTAGTGGCTCCCAACGACGATGTCGAGCAGGGTGTCCTGCAAAGCTCCATTACCTTCAACGTCAATCCTGCATTGACCTACAACATTGCCATAGATGGCTACAACGGCGCTGCGGGTTCGTTCAAACTCAGAATTGCGGTGGCCACGACCCGGGAACGGAACGACAACTTTTCCGAACGGACCGTACTATTTGGCTCACAAATCAAGACACTGAACCTTCCTCCGCCCCGGGGATTCTCCCTGGAAAATGCGACTCGTGAAATCAACGAGCTTGCGCACAGCGTCGGGCAAGTGGGAAGTGCTCCGGCCATCGACACCTATTACTATTACACCCGTATCGGAGCGGATGGCCTGCCTGAAACCCGCAAAAACCTGCCGATTACCACGGCGATGGTAAGTGTCACCGGTTGGTTTTCTTGGCAGGCTCCCTATGATGGCCCCGTCAAAATGCGCGTTGCCACCGATTGTGCGGCCACTCTTACTGTGTATGAGGGTATTCGCATGGAGAATTTGGTCAAAGTGGCGGGTCCGACTTCATGGAATGTGGAAACGGCCTTCAATGCCGTCAGGGGTAAAGTATACCAGATTGTGATCGAGCATTATACACCGGATCAAACCATTCTGGCGGAAGGATTTGCACTCGCAAGTGGCTACGTGGCCCCCACGGATTATATGCTCTCCATCAGCATGTATAATGCGGCACCTTATGTGATTCTGAACAATCCCCGACATCGCCAGGTTTTGGCCCGTCAGGCCATCAGCATGACCGCATATGTGGTGGACGAAGAGGACTTCATTCAAAAAGCAAGTGGCGAGCCGATTTTCAATGACCCCAGTATTTTGCCTTTTGTGGACAGGGTCCGGTTTTACGCCCGAAAAAAATCTTCCCCGGCTGGAGCCTATAAATTGGTCGGAACCGATGTGCAGGCACCTTATGAGGTGACTTGGATTCCGACGGAAGCGGGAGACTACGAATTGTGGGCTGAAGCCGAGGATGATGAATACGGCTATGATCCATCCACAGACAGTGTCATTGTCCTGGCCACACAAAAATCCCAGAATTATCCCCTCACGGAAGTGGAGATTGTGTTGGGGGCCGCCGGTCAACCGCTCAATGTCCTGAATACAACCCCGGAGAGCAATACACTCTTTATTCAGGAGATGTACAACAACTTGCTGGGTCGCAGCCCCACTACCGCCGAGTTGACGGATGCCAAAGCGAGGCTCGAGGCGACTCCCCCGACTTTGACCCGGATTGGCCTGGTACAAAACCTGATCAATACCCTGGCATCCAACGCTTCCAATGGGCAGGTCATCCGGTTGTATCGGGGCATGCTCAGGCGACTGCCGACTTACTCCGAACTCACTACGGCCGCGACGGCGTTGCAAGGGGCGTCACTCAATCTCCAGCAATTAGCCGACCAAATTGCAGCCGGAACTGAATTTGAAGGTCTTTACGGATCTTTGACCAATCTGCAATACGTCCAAGCCATCTTCGCTAATTTGTCCTATTCCTATGATGGGAGTTCGAATTTTACTTCACTACCCCGCGCAGTCACGGCATTGCAATTGATCGAACCCGCTTATTTCGGAAAGCCAAACCTGTATGATCTGGGCGACTATGAGGAGAAAGCCGCCGCATTCATTCTCGTCAACCGGCGGACACCCACGGCAACCGAATTAAGTGCCCTTGCGAGCATTTCTGATTTGGCAAAGAATCTCATTGGATCGGCCAGTTATATCGAGCGCTATCTGCCGGACGCCCCGTCCTATGTCATTGGCACCAACACGGTCTATGTGTCCGGTGTCGACCATCTGGTGATAACTCTTGATGCTAGTGGTAATATTACCCCTTCACTAACCGACACTTACGCTCTTTGGCAGGCGCGTCATGGTATCCCGGGCCCATCATCGGCTGACTCAGAGGGGGACGGCGTTAACAACATCACGGAGTATGCCTTCGAGAGTCTGGGGTTTGATCCGACGGTTAATGACGCCACTCTACTGCCTACAGGCGGTGTGGTGGGCAGCAACCTCGTCATCAACTATCCGCTGGATGTGTCGAAGGAAGACCTTGTTCTGACTCCGGAATTTTCCACGGATATGACCAATTGGTATGCCCCCGGCGCCTCCGGCGCACCGTCCAGTTTTGCTGTGGCCATCACCGGTGGATCGTTGACAACCCAGTTGCGCCAGGCTTCGGTGAGTACCGCCCAAGCTCCGACTGGATTCCTCAGGGTCCGTATCCAGCGCTACGATCCGGTGACCGGATCTGTGGGCAAATAAGTCATCGTCCGGACATTTTCCGGAGCAATGAGACACTAGGCCTTGGATTCCGATTTCAGATTCTCCAAGGCATGGGCTGCGGCGTTGGCCTCCGCCGCTTTTTTACTGGGCCCGGAACCCCGCCCGATTTCCTGTTCCACGGAAAAGCAGGCCACTTCATAGTTTTTGTCATGGTCCGGACCGGACTCGCCCATCAGGCGGTATTCCGGCGTCGGTTTCCCGGCGGCCTGCAACCACTCCTGCAGCGCACCCTTGGCATTGAAATCATCGGGAGCCGCGGCCTCGGTCTCGACCCAGGGGGCCAGGGTCGCTTCCAGCCAGGCGGAGGATTGTGCATAGCCGCTGTCGAGGAAGATGGCACCGAGGACGGCCTCGAATGCGTCGGCCAGGTTGGAACTGCGTGAACGCCCCTGGTTTTTCAATTCGCCCCGGCCGAGGATCAGGTGGTTGCCCAGGTCGTAGCGTTTCGCCACGGTTTCCAGCGCGCTCCGGTTCACCAGGCGGGCCCGCAGGCGGGTCAGGCGTCCCTCGTCCCAGCGGGGGAAACGGCGGTAGAGCAGGTCGGAGAGAACCAATTGCAGGACGGCATCGCCCAGGAATTCCAGCCGCTGGTTGTCGATCCCCCGTTTGGCCGATTCATGGCGCATCGAGGGGTGGGTCAGGGCCAGCCTGAGAAGGTCCGGGTCCTTGAACCGGTAGGCCAGCAGTTGCTGCAGGATTTCTTCTTTTTCGGGATCAGGTTTCACGGCGGGAACGGGGATGGAAGGTCCGGTGGATCGAACGCAGGCGCTGCTGGTCGACATGGGTGTAAATTTCCGTGGTGGCCAGCTGGGCATGTCCGAGCAACTCCTGGATGATGCGCAGGTCGGCCCCGTGCGAGAGCAGGTGGGTCGCGAAGGAATGGCGCAGGAGGTGCGGGTAGACGTTTTTGCGGATGCCGGCCAGATGCATGGCTTCCTTGACGATCCCCCAGATGCGGGCCGTGGTCAACTTCCGGCCGTGGCGACCGAGGAAAACTTCCCCGCCCGTGCGTGAAGCCACCAGGCCGGGCCGGGCCTGGGTCAGGTAGGTCCGCAGGCTTTCGATGGCCCTGCTGCCGAGCAGGACCAGCCGCTCTTTGTTGCCTTTGCCGACGACCCGGGCCGTGCCCTCGTCCAGATCCAGCCACTCCAGGCGCAGCACGGCCAGTTCGCCCACCCGCATGCCGCTGGCATAAAAGGTTTCCAAAACCGCCCGGTTGCGCATCCCGAGGGGGCCGTCGGGCCACTGGACACCGAGAAGGGATTCCACTTCTTTTTCATCCAGTGTTTCAGGCAGGCGGCCAGGGATCTTCGGGAGCTCGAGCTGCGATGCCAGGTCCTGGTCCAAAAGTTTTTCCCGCTGGAGGTGTTTGAGAAAATTGCGCAGGGCGATGACTTCGATTTTTTGTGTGGCCGGGGAGGAATGACGGCGGTGCTTTTGTTCGGCGAGGTATTCCTGGAGGAGCGCCAGATTCAGGGCCGTCCAACCGGGGAGGGGGTGCTTCTGTTCCAGCCAGTCGAGGAATCGTTCCAGCACGATCCGGTGCATCAGTTGGGTGTTGCGCGCGTGGCCCCGTTCCAGGGCCAGCCAGGCCAGACAACCTTCCAGATCGCTGCGGTCAGTCATCCTCGGTCAATTGGAGCGGACGGCCGGTCAACTTGCCGTAGGCGTCCCGGTATTTCATCTGGGTGCCGAAAACAATTTCACGGGGCAGGGGCGGGCCGGGGGGCTGCCGGTTCCAGTCTTTCAGGGACAGCAGGTAGTCGCGCACAAATTGTTTGTCGAAGCTGGGCTGGGAGCGGCCGGGCTCATAGTGCTCCAACGGCCAGAAACGGCTGCTGTCGGGCGTGAGGCATTCGTCGATCAGGATCAGCTCACCCCCGGGGGTGTGGCCGAATTCAAATTTGGTGTCGGCGATGAGGATGCCCCGCGAACGGGCGAAATCGTGGGCTTCCTGGTAAAGTTCCATGGAACGCCGGCGCAATTCCTCGAACAGGGCATCCCCGACATGGAGGCGGGCTTCGGCCTCGGTCAGGGGTTCGTCGTGCCCGGCCGCGGCCTTGGTGGTGGGGGTGAAGATCGGGTGCGGGAGGCAGTCCGATTCCCGGAGCCCCGGAGGGAGTGCCTGTCCCTGGATTCCCCCGCTTTTCTGGTAATCGACCCATCCGGAACCGGCCAGATAACCCCGCACCACGCATTCCATCGGCACGGTGGTGGCCGTGCGGCAGACCATCAGGCGGTGTTTCCACTCCGGCGGCATGATCTCCGGCGGCAATTCGTAGCCCATGGCATGGTGGGGGATGCGGTCGCCGAACCGGTCGAACCAAAACCGGGAGAGCTGGGTCAGGACCGCCCCCTTGCCCGGGATCGGGGTGGGCAGGATCACGTCAAAAGCGGATATGCGGTCGCTGGCCACCAGCAGGATTTGGTCCCTCCAACGATAGACCTCCCGCACTTTGCCTTGGTGGATCAGTTCGGGTTGTTCCATGCAGGAGGATTACCGGGAGCGGCATCCCGTGGCAACAGGAACTTGGGGGCCGCGAAAGGGGCTCCCGGCCTTCCGGCCCCACCCGGTGGGGACAGGAGGGGATTGTTCCCCGCTTGCGTCCCCCCGGCGATGCCCTACGATGCGCCATCCAAATCATGAGACGCATCGTAGCGAGGGCGAAGTTTTTCTTCGACGGAGACACCAAGTTCCGGGTTCAAGGGGTCACCTACGGGCCGTTTCCGGTTCGCACGGAGGGGGATCGTGAGTGGTTCCTGCCCCTGCGCGACCAGGTGGAGCGTGATTTTGCCCTGATGGTCAAGGTGGGGATCAACCTCGTCCGGGTCTACCATCACCCGCCGGCCTGGTTTTTTGACACAGCCCAGAAATTCGGCCTGCGCGTCCTCACCACCATCCCCTGGCCCCTGCGCGGATTGTTCCTCGATGATACCGCCATGAAGGCCAGTATCCGGCGCAACGTGCGCCAGGTGGCCCGCGAACAGGCCGGCCATCCCGCCCTCTTCGGCTTTTACGTCGACAACGAAATGCAGCCCGATCTGGTCCGTTGGTACGGGCCGAGGCGGGTGGAGAATTTCCTCGATTCCCTGATCGACATCATCAAGCACGAGGATCCCGGTGCGCTGGTTTCCTACGCCAACTTCCCCCCCACGGAATACCTCAATCCCCGCCATGTCGATTTCCACTCCTACAATGTCTACCTCCATGACATGAAGGATTTCCGGGGCTATCTCGCCCGGTTGCAGAACCAGGCGGGTGAAAAGCCCCTGCTCATCGGCGAGTTCGGGATGGATACCATCCGCCACCCCGAAGCCGAGCAGGCCGACCTGATCGGAAGCCACTACCACGAGGTCTTTTCCGGCGGGGCCGCCGGCACGATTGTTTTTGCCTGGACCGACGAGTGGTACACGGGCGGGCAGCTGATCACCGATTGGGCTTTCGGCCTGGTCAAGGCCGACCGGCAGCCCAAGGAGGCATACCACCGCATTGGGGAAACAACCCTCCGTCCCGGCGAACCCCTTTGGAAGAAGTTCCCCGCGGCCAAACCCTGGCCCAAGGCCAGTGTGGTCGTCTGCAGTTACAACGGCGCCGCCACCCTCAGGGGCTGCCTCGAGGCCCTGGAAAAACTGGAGTACCCCGACTTTGAAATCATCGTGGTGGACGACGGCTCAACAGACGATACCCAGGATATTCTCAAAGACTTCCCCGCCGTGCGGAACATCAAGCAGGTCAACAAGGGGCTGAGTGTCGCCCGCAATGTCGGTGCTGCGGCCGCCCAGGGCGGGATCATTGCCTACACCGACAGCGACTGCATGCCGGATCCCGACTGGCTCTACTTTTTGATCCAGACCCTGTTGAGCGAGCCCTTCGCCGCCGTCGGCGGACCGAATATTTCCCCGCCGGCCGTGGACTGGATCCAGGCCTCCGTGGCGGCGGCGCCCGGTTCCCCCAGCCATGTGCTGCTGAACGACAAAACCGCCGAGCACGTTCCCGGCTGCAACATGGCGTTCCACCGCTGGGCGCTGGACATGATCGGGGGATTCGACGCCATTTACCGCAAGGCGGGAGACGACGTGGATGTATTCTGGCGCTTGATCCAGCTTGGGCAGGTCATCGGCTTTTCCCCGTCCGCCGTGGTCTGGCACCACCGCCGTTTCACCGTCAAAGCCTACTTCAACCAGCAGAAGGGTTACGGAGAGGCCGAAGCCCTGCTGCGCTACAAGCACCTGAATTACTTCGATTCCTCCGGATCGGCCCGTTGGAAAGGCGTGATTTACGGGGTGCCGGTGATGGATGAAATCTTCGGCAAGCCGATTATCTACCACGGGGAATTCGGCATGGGATTTTTCCAGTCCGTCTACCGTCGTCCCCCGATGGATTGGACCTGGATGGTGGGAAGCCTCCAGTGGAACCTGCTCACCCTGTTCGTGCTGTTCATCTCTTCCCAGGTGGTTTTTCTGCGCGTGGTGCCGCTCATCATGTTCGGCATGACCCTCATGGGGGCCCTGTCCTACATGGCCAGCGCCCGGATGGAGCCCAAGCACGACACCATCCTTTCCCGGTTGCTCTTGCTGTATCTGGCGTGGGCCCAGCCCATCGCCCGCGCCTGGGCGCGCTACATCACCTGGCTCGGTGGCAAACGCACCCCGGCCGCGGTGTTGGAATCCAAGGAAAAGGAACCCCACAAGGTTCCCAAGCTCCTGTCCTGCGGGAACCTGAATTACTGGAGCGAAAACCACAAGGATCGCACCCAGTTGCTGCCCGTGATGCTCGAATTGCTCGAGGATGAAGGATGGAAATTCGTGACCGACAACGGCTGGTCCGACTGGGATGTGGAGATTTTTGCCGACCGCTGGTGGCACATCCGCCTCCGCACCCTCACGGAATACTACCCCAAGGGAAAAATCATGGTCCGCGTCGCCAATTCGGCGGTGCTGAACAGCTTCACCATCCTGATTGCCATCCTCCTCGCGGGCGCCATCACCGTCTTCGGCCTGGCCTATGAAGTGGCCCGTTCCTACCTGGTCATCGCCGCGCTTGTCCAGGTGGCCTACTGGCTGGGCCGCGCGCTCATGATCCGCCGCAGGGTGGCCGAATTGGTCGAGGCTGCGGCCCTGCGCCTGGATCTCATGCCGGTCCATCACGAGAAAAAGCCGTGAGCCTCTACCGCAGGATCGCCTATTTTTACCGGCCGTTCGTGCCGACCATCCTGCTTGCGATGGTTTTCCTTCTGGCTTCCATCGGGCTCAAATTGCTTTCTCCCTGGCCGGTGGGCTGGGTCTTCAACATGCTGAAGGAAGGCACCACCTCCGCCGTTCTTCCGGTGCTCGGCCGCACCGTGGGGTTGGGGGAGGCTCTCGTCTGGGCGGTTGTTTCCCTCGTCGTCATCCAATTGGTTTGGGGCGTATTCAATCTGCTGAACAATTACTGGCTGATTGAGATCGGTCTGCGCGCCCTTTTGCGGCTGCGCACCGAGGTCTTTGCCCGGCTGCAATACCTGCCCCTGAAATTCCACGACTACCGCCGGAGCGGGGACTCTTCCTTCCGGGTGGCCTATGATACCCAGTCGATCCAGACCTTTTTCAACCGGGGCTTTGTCACCATCGTCAGCAGTGGGCTCACCTTGGTGGGTTTTTTGGCGGTCATGCTCCGCGAGAGCGTTTTTCTGACGCTGGTTTCCATTTCTGTCATTCCCTTTCTCCTCCTCGCCATTTACTACTTTGCCCACCGGGTCCGTCGCGACAGCACCGATGTGCAAGTCCGGGAAAGCGCCATCCTTTCTCGCGTGACCGAAGCCCTCAGTGCCATCCGGGTCATCCATGCCTTCGGACGCGAACAAAGTGAAATCCGGCGTTTTGAAGGCGATGCGGAAGGTTCGCTGACCGCCAACCGCCGGCTCACCCTGACCCAGGTCAGCAGCTCGCTGGTGGTGGGCCTCATCACGGCGGCAGGCACGGCGGCTTTGATTTATTTCGGGGCCCAGGAAGTGCAGCAGGGAAGATTGGATGTGGGACAGTTGTTCGTTTTCATTTCCTACCTGGCCATGTTTTACCAGCCGCTGGAACAACTCAGCTACACCGTCTGGGCCATGGAAGGCGCCGCCGCCGGGGCCACGCGCGTTTTTGAAGTGCTCGATACCCGCGATGAAGTTCCCGATGCTCCCGATGCCAAGGCCTTCCAGATCGGGAAAGGGCGGATTGAAATGCAGGGGGTTACCTTCGCCTACGAAAAAGAACGTCCCGTGCTCCAAGGCATCAGCCTGGTCATCGAACCCGGCCAGACCGTCGCTTTGGTCGGGGGAACCGGCGCGGGCAAGACCACCATCCTTTCCATGGTCCCGCGCTTCTACGACCCCGATGGCGGCGTGGTGAAAATCGACGGGCAGGATCTCAAGAGCGTGACCAAGAAATCCCTCCGGGAAAATCTTTCCATCGTCCTGCAGGATACGCTACTTCTCAACGGAACGATCCGCGACAACATCACCTACAGCCGTCCAGGAGCCACCCAGGCGGAAGTGGAGATCGCGGCTCGTGCCGCCCAAGCCGACGGATTCATCGCCACCCTGCCCCAGGGATACGACACCGAGGTCGGGGAACGGGGCGTTCGTTTGAGCGGCGGTCAAAGGCAACGCATCGGCATCGCCCGCGCCTTCCTGCGCAATGCGCCCATCCTGCTTCTGGATGAACCCACGAGTGCCTTGGATCTGAAGACCGAGGCCGAATTGATGGGAGCCCTCAAGGCCCTCATGGCCAACCCCACCACCCTGATGGTGACCCACCGTCTCGGCACGGTGCACGATGTGGACAAGATCTTTGTGCTGGAGAACGGGAAGATCGTCGAATCCGGCACTGGTCCCGAATTGCTGGATCGCAAGGGACTTTACCATTCTTTGTGGAATGCCTCAAAGGGCTAGCATCCCTTTCCTTCTTAGCCTTGTAAGCCGGAAAATGGTGTCTGACACCCTTATTTCTGTAAGGGGGAGATGAGGGGCTGGCCGTCGACCATGAGCAGCAGGGGCTCATCCCGTGACTGAATAACGGATTCCGCGGGGTCGCTGTTCTCCGGCCAGGGGAAGGCCACCAGATCTGCCAGGGCACCCGGTTTCAATACCCCCAGTTTCCCTTCCATCCCAATCGCCTTGGCGGGGTGAACGGTGGCCATGCGGAGCCATTCCATCTGGGGGATGTCGCCAAAGGTCCAGCGGGCCTGCCGGATTTCCGCCCGCATATCGAGGGAGTCGTTGCTGGCCAGGCTGTCGGTTCCGAGGCTGATGCTGCAGCCCGCCTCGAGCAGCCGTTCCAAAGGAAACCGGGTGTGCCCGAAATAATGATGGCACTTTGGACAGTGCACGACGTGGAGCGGTTGCTTGCGCAACAACGGCCAGTCGTATTCCTGGAGGTAGTTCAGGTGGACGGCCAGACAGCGCTCGTTCAGCAATCCGTGTTCCATCAGGTGCGATAGCGCGGAACCGTGCCCGCAGTCCTCCATGTCGCGGCCGATTTCTGCGAGAAAGGCATGCATGGAGCCTTCCCCGTAAAGGAACATTTCCTGTTCCTCGATCGATTCGGCGATGTGTGTGGTGAAGGGCATGCCGGATTGCTCGCTGCAGTGTTTGGCGAGGCGGTAGAGCTCGATCGAGGCGGTGTAGGGCGCGTGGGGGCTCAATCCGAAGCCTCCCGGCCAGTCCGCGTGGCTTTCAAAAAATTGCAGGGCGCCGAGCAGCATCTCGTCGTGCGACATCCGGGTGCGTACGTCGATCAACTCCAGGAACCACCAGGTCCGCAGCGGGGGGCGTTCCATCTTCAGCATCAGTTCGGGAAAGGCCTCGATGTTGAACACCGTGGTGCAACCGGATTTTTTCAGCAGCTCAAAGCCCTGATTGATCGAAGCGAGGAAATCATCCGGGGAGAAGTTCTGCTTCAGGGCGTTGATTTTTTTGATCCACTTGGCAAAACCGCCGCCCTGGAAGAGGGCGCCTTTGAAGGCCGTGTAATCCAGGTGGCAATGGGCGTTGATCAGCCCGGGCATGAGGACGGAGCGTCCCAGTTCGACTATTTCTTCGCCGGGAAGCGGTTCCAGGGCGGGGCCGACCGCGGTGATGAGGTTGCCCTCGACACGCACTGCACCGGCGGAGGCGCCGGGCGAATCCATGGTCAGGAGGGCATCGGCACGGATGAGCACAGATGAGATTGGAGCAGGCCCTGTTCCGCTTCAATCAGGGATTGTCCGGAGAGAATGTAAAATGATTTACCGCCCGCCCGCCCGCCACGCTGGGGCTCAGGGAGTTTGGCGGAGGGCTTCGATTTCTTCCTTCATGTCCTCGCGGTCGCGCGGATCCATGCGGTCGATGAACAGGACGCCCTGGAGGTGGTCGAACTCATGTTGGACCGCGCGGCCGAGCAGGCCGGTGGCCTCGAAGGCGTGTTTGGCTCCCTCGAGATCCTGATATTCCACTTTGACCCGGTAACCGCGGCTGATCTCGACGCTGAGTCCGGGGAAACTGAGGCAGCCTTCCGGCCCGAGTTCCTTTTTCTTGGTCAATTCGATCACCGGGTTGAGGAGCACCAGGGGCATGTTTTCGTGGGGATCGACTTCCTTGTCATTGATCCATTTGCGGGAGGGGCGTTCTTCGCTGATTTCCGGGGTGATTTCGAGGACGAAGAGCTGGAGGTCATGGCCGACCTGCTGGGCGGCGAGGCCGACACCGTGGGCCTCGCGCATGGTCTCGATCATGTCTTCCACCAACTGGCGGATTTCCGGGGTGATCTTGGTGATGGTGCGGCCCTTCTTGCGAAGCACCGCATGGCCGTAGGGGATGATGGGGAGGATCATGGGGATTTTGAACAGAAGGCAACAAAGTTAACAAAGCAAGGCAGATTCAGGGTTGGTTGGCTCCGGGAAGAATCAGGCGGTGGATGCCGTTTTTCAAGATGGTTTCGTGGAAATTGATCAACAATCCCACGGGCACATTGAGCAGCTTCATGTAGGTCATCAATTGGGCTTTGTGGATGGGGAGGACGGTTTCGACGGCCTTTCCTTCGATCAGCAGGCAATCTTCCACCAAAATATCAAAACGGAGAGGTTCGTCGATCTCCAGGCCTTTGTAGCGGAGCGGCACTTTCTTTTGTGTGGAACAGGCAAGCCGGCGGATTCCCAATTCATGCAACAAACAGCGTTCGTAGTAGGATTCAATCAAACCCGGTCCGATCTCCCGGTGCACTTCAATGGCTGCCCCGATGACTTCCTTGCTCAAGGCATGCGCTTTTGAATACAGCGGATGCATTGCTTCGTTAACTTTGTTGCCTTCTGTTCAAGGCTTGGCCCCCGGTTTTTCGGTGAAGAGGGACAGATCGGCCAGGCCGGCTTCCTTGGAGGCGTCGAGGACCTTGACGAAGAATCCCAGCGGGACTTCCTCGTCGGCCTTGAGGGCGAAGACGGGGGATTTGAGGTCTTTCTGTGCCTGTTTGATTTCCGCCACCAGGGCTGTCAGTTGGACTTCCTTGGTTCCCAGGAATATTTTCTGATCCTTGGTGGCGTAGAGGATGACCGGCTCGGTGGAGCGCTCGTCCTCGGTGCCCTGGGTGGATTCGGGAAGGTTGATCAGTACTTCCGATTCGTTTTTCCGGAAGGTGGTGGTGACGATGAAGAAAAGCAGGAGAATCGTGAGGATGTCCATCAGCGACACGAGATTGATGATCAACGGCCTTTTCGGCCGGGAGTAGAAACGCATGCGGTTACTCCTCGGGGGGCTTGGTGGCGGAGGGGGCTTCGCTCTTGAGGTAGAGTTTGGTCAGGAAATCCATGCAGGCGCTTTCCATTTCCGCGGACATGGCTTCGATCTTTTTGGAAAAATAACTGTGGGCGATGAGGGAGGGGATGGCCACGACCAGGCCGAGGACGGTGCAGTTGAGGGCCTCGGAAATACCCTTGGCGATGAGGACGCCCTGGGAGGCGATCTTGTCGGAGCCGATGCCGGCGAAGACGGAGATCAGGCCGGAGACGGTGCCCAGCAGGCCGAGGAGGGGGCCGATGCCGGTGACGATTTCCAGGACCACCAGGCCGCGTTCCATGCGGGAGATTTCCGTGCGGGCCTGGGTTTGGATGGCCTCCATGTTTTCCGATTTGCTCCAGGGGAGGTGTTCCAAACCGATGCGGATCAGGCGGGCGAGGGTGGTCTGGCCGGGGGCGACGTGGTGTTCGATCTCGTCGGTGGAGCCGCCGATGCGCATGCGGGCGAGGGCGTTGAGAAGGGGTTCGGGCAGGATGAGCGAGCGTCGCAGGGCGAGGCCGCGTTCGAGCATGAAGGCGACGGAGGCGACGGACGAGATGACCAGGGGGATCATGAAGACACCGCCGACGGCAAAAAAGTGGATGATTTTCTCGATCATAAATGCGTAAAACGAAGCCGGAACATAGCGCCACCGCCCACGGGATGCCAGCGGGAATATGGGGGGGCTTTTGTAGCCACGAACGTGAGTTTGTGGTCCAAACTTTCCACGAACTGACGTTCGTGGCTGCCGGGGAACAAAAAACCCCCGGGACGTGAGTCCCGGGGGTCTTAAAAGTGGGTGTGGGCGTTCGCCGCGCGCTCTTTCCCGATGGCTGGCATTTGGCGCTCCGCCTTTCGGCGGGCTGTCAGCTTCCCGACGCTATTCTCCACGGCAAGCGGAGTTGTCGGCCTCGTAGCAGGGCCGTTCCGATGGTCACCCATGCGGAATTATTGAGTGAGGCCTCTCGGCTGGGTTCGGTGGCTGCCTGCCGGCAGCTCGCTCGCCCAACTGGGTCCAGACACGCCGACGAATGATCGGTTCCGCGTCTGCACCGTTTCTTCCAGGGACGGCTGCCGCTTGTGGCGGCACGTTGGCCCTGAATGACGGGTCTGACCTCTTAACTCTCAGGTTGCTTTTCGATTCGTCATCCGGCGGCACCGTTTTTAGTGCTGCCGAAATCAGGAGGTTTTGTCTGCCTTGCCCGGCGGACCCACTCCCCGAGATCGTCCGTCCCTTTGCGCTTTCCAACCCGTGGTTGGAATCTTCTGGAGCCTGGTTCAGCTCCGGGACGGCCGCCCCGTGCTGGTGCACAGTAGCAACCGTGACCCTCCGGGTCACTGTGTTCCCTCCCGCACCGAAACGTGCGGAAGTTCTCACTCGGATCGCCGTTGTTTCTCGGACCGGCTTTTCCGCCAGTCCAACGACTCTCCGCCTAGCCCCTGTTTTCGCAGGAGCTGGAGGTGTGCGACCACCTCCAGAGGGGCTGGTGAAAGTTGCCTGCCGCCGTGCCTTTCGGCCGTGCAGAGGGACCGGACCACCAGCTGGCACCGATCTTTCCCCGGTCACCCGGGATTATCCCATCCGCCGGTTTCCCAGCGGACTTATCTTTCAAAGATCTGGAGTGAGTTGTATCAAATAACCGTGGATTGACAAGCAAAACTTTACTTAAGTTGCTCTCAGAGAAGATGTTGTGAATAACTCGACTGCGTGTTAAATTCCGCAAATGACACGAGTTGAATAAGTTAGGAAAATTCTTCCCCGGTTGTGCACCGGTTGTTCACCGGTGCGGAAAAATCAATTTCCGCAGGATCCCTTGGCCGGGGTCTGGCCTTGGATCCATTCCCAGGCTTTCCGGTAGCTGCGCGACTCCAGATAGTGCCGGAGCGGTGCGGGGAGGGAAGGCGACGGGTTCTTGCTGTGGGCCTCAAGGGCATACATCGCCTGCGATAATTCGGCCGGGCGCTTCGCCCGGGTGGCTTCCACGGCCTCCAAGTAACGGACCAAATCCTGCCGCACGGTTTCCAGTTCGTTCATCCCGACAACCTGCGCGGCTTCCGGCAGGATGCCAAACCGATTTTCGCGTAGATACTGCACGTGGAGTGTGGAAAAAACTACCCTTTCCACCCCGCCGGAACCTGCCATTTTATGGGCATGAAAGCTTTATGGGTTGTCCTGTGCGTGCTGGCTGTGCTGGCCGCCGCCGTCGTTATTGTCGTGGTCTGGGCCTTCGGGTCTTACAATTCGCTCGTGGCATCCTCGCAGAATGTCGATGCCAAGTGGGCCCAGGTCCAGAACGTCTACCAGCGACGGGCCGATCTGGTCCCGAACCTGGTCAAGACCGTCGAGGGATCGGCCAATTTTGAAAAGTCCACCCTCGCCGAAGTGATCCAGGCCCGTGCCTCGGTCGGCCGTGTGACCATCGATGCCTCCAAGGCCCCGTCGGAGGCCGCGCAACTGGCCGAGTTCCAGAAGGCCCAGGGCAGCCTTTCCAATGCCCTATCCCGGTTGATGGTCGTTTCCGAACAGTATCCCGACCTCAAGGCGAGCGCCGGGTTCCGCGACCTCCAGGTCCAACTTGAGGGCACGGAGAACCGGATTTCCGTGGAGCGTGGCCGGTTCAACGAGGCGGTCCAGGCCTACAACGTGCAAATCAAGAGCCTGCCGACGGTGTTTTATGCCGCTTTCCTCGGCTTCAAGGAAAAGCCCTATTTTGCGGCGACGGAGGGCGCTGACAAAGCGCCCGAGGTGCAATTCAATTTTGGCAGTGGTGCGAAACCGCAGTGATGGCCTTTTGAAAGGGAATCGAAGAGGGGCATGAAAACATTGTTTCTTGCCATCTTCCTTGTTCTGGCAGCCGGTCCACTGTCGGCCGCCGAAACCCTGCCTCCTCCCCCGAAGCAGTATTTCAACGATTACGCCGGCGTGTGCCAACCGGGCACGGTCAGTGCGCTCAACGCCAGGCTCGAGCAGTTCGAGCGCGATTCTTCCAACCAGATCCTGGTAGTGGTGTATCCGACCATGACGAGCGATTCCTCGATTGAGGATTTTACCGTCCGGGTGGCCCAGAGCTGGAAGGTGGGGCAGAAGGACAAGTCCAACGGGGCGGTGCTGTTCGTCTTCATCAAGGACCGGAAGATGTATCTGCAGGTGGGTTACGGCCTTGAGGGTGCATTGCCCGACGCCCTCACCAAACGGATCATTGAAAATGAGATCATTCCGCATTTCCGGCAGGGGAATGTGGATGCCGGCCTGCGAGCGGGGGTGGACGCCATCCTGGCCTCGGTGAAGGGGGAATACACGGGCACGGGTCGCACGGTGGCGGACAGGTCCGGAGGGGAGAATACCGGCATCAGCGTGTTTTTTGTCATCGTGATATTGGGGGTCATCATCCTGGTCAACAAGGCCCTCGGATCGGGGGGACGCATGATCGGATCCTCCGGTCCCCGGAATTACAGCGGCGGCTGGTATGGCGGTGGGGGATTTGGCGGAGGCGGAAGCAGCGGGG
>Ga0209066_10003760_pt1 | contig 17085 bp, 18 predicted proteins | sample All_14_2_FD_187198 | JGI IMG/M metagenome (GOLD analysis project Ga0209066, IMG submission 187198) | Freshwater microbial communities in response to fracking from Pennsylvania, USA - Allegheny Zone_MetaG_DW_15 (SPAdes) (version 2) ... | reverse complement strand
GAGATGAAGGGCGTGATCGTTGTTGAACCCTGAGCTTCATCACGGCTGACAGCGCCCGAAAACCGTGGCGCTGTCAGGGTTGATACGTGTCAAGGTATCGCCGTGGCCTTGCCGCCATCCTGTCACGCAGAGTCCCGCCAATGGAATGCGTGATGAAAGTCCCTCCCCTGCTTGCCCATGTTGCTGTCTTTGTCGGCGCTGCCTTGGTGGCCGCATTCGCTTCGGCGTCCGAAGCCAAGCCGGCTGCGCCCGATGATCAGCGTGCCCGGGAACTGATCCACATCGTCCGCCAGGACTGTGGCTCCTGTCATGGCCTGACGCTGGCCGGCGGTCTCGGTCCGGCACTCACGCCTGACGCACTGGCCGACAAGCCCTTCGAAGGTCTGGTGGCGACCGTCGTCAGCGGCCGCCCCGGTACGCCGATGCCGCCCTTCCTCGGCATCGTCAGTGAGTCCGAAGCTGCCTGGATCGTGGACCAATTGATGCGTGGCTTCCCGCCGGATGGCGGTTTGCCCTTGTCGCGCTGAGCCATGCGGCGGCGCGCTTTGAATTCTCCCTCTGTCGCTGGAGCTCTCATGTCTTCGCAAAGCACGGTGCGTCTCGCGCCACCCGTCCTGTGGGCGGTGATCCTGCCGGCCATCGTTTGGCTGCTGTCGGCCTGTTCCAGCGTTTCACCCCTTACCGAGCTTCGGGGGAGCGGCGACCTGGGGGTGGTGATCGAGCGCGCCGACGGACGCGTCAAGATCATCGAAACCACTGGCCGCTCGGTGCTGGCCACTGTCGATGGGTTGGGGGATCTGTCGCACGCCTCGGTGGTGTTCTCGCGCGATGCGCGCTATGCGTTTGTGTTTGGCCGCGATGGTGGGCTGACCAAGGTGGATTTGCTGCAGGCCAGGATCGTGGGGCGTGTGCTGCAGGCGGGTAATTCGATTGGCGGCTCGATCTCGCACGATGGGCGCATCGTGGTGGCGCAGAACTATGCACCGGGTGGGGTCAAGGCGTTTGACGCCACGACGCTCGAGCTGCTGGCGGAGGTGCCCGCGATCACCGCGGACGGGCGCCGTTCCAAGGTCGTGGGTCTGGCCGATCTATCCGGCAGGCGCTTCATCTATTCGTTGTTCGAGGCCGGCGAGATCTGGATCACCGATTTTTCCGACCCCCGAAATCCGCAGACCCAGCGCTTTGCCGGTGGCAAGCAGCCCTATGACGCATTGGTGACACCGGACGGACGGCACTACATCGCCGGCCTGTTCGGCGAGGATGGGCTGGCGATGCTCGATTTGTGGAATCTTGACCGCGGTAGCCGCAAGATTCTGGCCGGATACGGCAAGGGCGAGGCGCCGCTGCCGGTGTACAAGATGCCGCACCTGCGCGGTTGGTCGGTCGCCGGTGGCCGCGCCTATCTGCCAGCCATCGGCCGCCACGAGGTGCTGGTGGTCGACACCAACACTTGGCAGGAAGTGGGCCGCATCGCGGTCAAGAGCCAGCCGGTGTTCGCCATGGCACGGCCTGACGGGCGCGAGATCTGGGTGAATTTTGCTTTCCCGGAAAACGGTTGGGTGCAGGTCATCGATACCGTCAGCGGCCAGGTTACCCATACGCTGCAGCCGGGGCGCGGCATCCTGCACATGGAGTTCCTGTCCAAGGGCCACGAGGTGTGGATGTCTGCACGCGATGACAACAAAGTCGTCATCTTCGACACCGCCACCAAACAGCCTGTGAGCGGATTCGATTCTGCCAGCCCGAGCGGCATCTTCTTCACCACGCGCGCCGCGCGTACGGGGTTCTGATGCCGCGCACCGTGACTTTGCCGAGTGCGGTCGATGCGACCGACTTCCGCTTGCTCAACGAATGGCAGCGTGACTTTCCGTGCGAATCCCAACCCTTCGCCCGTATCGGCGAGGCCGTCGGGCTGAACGAAGCGCAGGTGATCGCCGCCTACCGTCAGATGATTGATGAGGGTTTGGTGAGTCGAGTCGGGGCGGTATTTGCCCCGCGTCGACTCGGCGCCAGTGCGCTGGCTGCCTTGGCTGCGCCGCCCGACCGGCTGGAAGAGATCGCAGCGCGCGTCAGCCGCGAACCTGCGATCAACCATAACTATCAGCGCGAGCATCGCTTCAACCTGTGGTTCGTGGTCACCGCCGCCTCTGCCCAGGCGTTGCAAGCCGTTGTCGCTGGCATCGAGCGGGACACGGGTTGTGCGGTCATCGTGCTGCCGCTGGAGGAAGAGTTCCATATCGACCTGGGCTTCGATCTGGCGGCCGGCGCGTCGGCAAAGCGCCTTGCCGCGTGTCATTCCAGCGCACGGGACGCCACGCACACCGATCAGAGTGGCGCCGCTGCGGCCTGCGCACTCCCGGATATCGAACGTGAGCTCGTCGCCGTGTTGCAGGCAGGCCTGCCGTTGGTGCCCACACCGTTCGCCACGCTCGGTGCCCAGGCCGGGCTGACCGAGGCGATGACGATCGAACTGATCGAGCGCTGGCTGGCGGATGGGCTCATCCGGCGCTTCGGGGTGGTCGTGCGCCATCATGAACTGGGTCTCGAGGCCAACGCGATGTGTGTGTGGGATGTGCCCGATGCCGAAGTTTCGGAGCTCGGGCGTCGTCTGGCGACGGAGCCTGCCGTAACCCTGTGCTATCGCCGTCGCCGCGCCGGCAAGGCGTGGCCGTACAACCTGTTCTGCATGATCCACGGTAGCGCACGCGACGAGGTGCTGGCGGCGCGCGATGGCCTTGCCGTTCGCCTTGGGCTGGATGTCCATCCGCATGACGTGCTCTTCAGCTGTCGTCGCTTCAAGCAAACCGGCGCGCGATACCTTGCCGCGAAGGAGGGCGCCCATGCCTGATGATGGCAAGTCTGAATCTCTCAAGCCTGCCACGCGTCGCGGTGTTGCAGCGCGTCGACAGCCCGATGATATCGATCGTCGTCTGATCAACACCTTGCAAGGGGATTTCCCCGTGGTGGAGGCGCCGTTTGCTGCCGTGGGTGAGGCGCTGGGCTTGAGCGAGCACGAGGTCATTCGCCGCTTGCAGTCCTTGCTCGACGACCACGTGTTGACGCGTTTCGGCCCGATGTTCCAGATCGAGCGCATGGGCGGGGCTTTCTGCCTGGCTGCGATGTCCGTGCCCGAGGCCGACTGGCTGCGCGTGGTGGAGGCAGTGAACGCCTTTCCCGAGGTGGCACACAACTATCGCCGCGAACATGCGCTCAACATGTGGTTCGTGCTCGCGACCGAGACACCCGAGGGCATTGCCGCGTGTGCGCACCGCATCGAGGCGGCGACCGGGCTAGCGGTCAGCCTGTTCCCGAAGGAGCGCGAATACTTTGTCGAAATGAAGCTGGAGGCTTGATGACTTCCGTCGATGCATTGCGTGCCCCAGCAACAGCGGGCGACGACCTGGCGGCAGAACTCGACCGACGTATCGTGCTGACCACGCAGGGCGGTCTGCCGCTGGTGCCTCGACCCTATGCGGAGGTAGCCGAACGTGTTGGCAGCGATGAGGCAACGGTGCGCAGCCGCTTGGCCGCGATGCTGGCGGATGGCCGCATCCGCCGTATTGGGGCGGTGCCCAACCACTACGCCATCGGCTACACCGCGAATGGAATGAGCGTGTGGGACATCGACGAGCATCTGATCGATGCCGTCGGCGAGCGTGTCGGGGCGCTGCCTTTCGTTACCCACTGCTACCGCCGTCCCCGCCATCTGCCCGACTGGCCCTACAACCTGTTTGCCATGGTGCATGCCGCCAATCGTGAGGCTGCGCTGGCCCGAGTGGCCGAGATCGCTGCGCTGATCGAACGCGAATTTCGTGGTGCTTGCCGGCGGCGGGATGTACTGTTCTCGGCCGGCATTCTCAAGAAGACGGGACTGCGAATCGGCGGCTGAGTGGGCAGCAAAGCGGGGCAGCAAAGCGGCCCTCACGGCACGCGGATGAATGATGCTAGCAGTCGGGACTCAAGTCCTTGGCCGCTCAATGCGTCAACGAACTGTCTCGAGATTCGTCTTCGACAATTTGCGGCGACGCGGCTTCGTCCATCGGCTGAAAGCCGGGAGTCAGCTCGCAGAGTTTGATCAGCAATGCCCACGTCTCATCGGAAAGCCCAGTGAGTGAGGTGAAGCGGTCATCGTATGATTTTGAATCGGTCATGACATTGACTCGTATCGGAATGATGTTTTTGTTGAATTTAAACCAGAAAAAATTATAAAAGTAAAAAATGATCATTTGCTTGTGTGATTTGCACGCTTTGTGACCCAGTTAGCGTCACCCTTTCGATTTCCAAAGTGGTTATCAGGCTGATTTCGGCGTTTTAGCAGAGCGCAATCGATTCTGTTTCGATGGTCCCTTGACCCGGGTCATTTTTCCGACACAAGGGCTCGGCTCTAATGGGCTCCACTCAGGAGAGCCCTCATGTTCCGCATCGGCCATTTCATCCGCGAACTCGATCAGCCCACCCCCGCAGGCCCGCGCCGCAACCCCCCCGGGCCGGTCGTCATCTGGAACCTGATCCGGCGCTGCAACCTGACCTGCGAGCATTGCTACTCGATCTCGGCAGACAAGGATTTTCCCGGGGAGCTGAACACGCAGGACGTCTTCAAGGTCATGGACGACCTGAAGGATGCCCGGGTGCCGGTGCTGATCCTGTCGGGTGGCGAGCCGCTGCTGCGCCCCGACATCTTCGACATCGCCCGCCGCGCCAAAGCGATGGGCTTCTATGTGGCACTGTCGTCCAATGGCACGCTGATCGACGATTCGAACATCGACGCCATCGACGAGATCGGCTTCGATTACGTCGGCGTCAGCCTCGACGGCATCGGCGCCACGCACGACCACTTCCGCCGCAAGCAGGGCGCCTTCGAGGCCTCGATGCACGGCATCCGCCTCTGCCTGGCGCGCGACATCAAGGTAGGTGTGCGCTACACGATGACGGAGGGCAATGCCCACGACCTGCCGGCGCTACTGAAACTGGTGGAAGACGAGGGTATCGACAAGTTCTACTTCTCGCACCTCAACTATGCAGGACGCGGCAACAAGAACCGCGCCGGCGACGCCCGCCACCGCACCACGCGCGAGGCGATGGAGCTGCTGTTCGAGACCTGTCTCGATCTGCATCGCCGTGGTATCGAGAAGGATTTCGTCACTGGCAACAACGATGCCGACGGGCCTTTCCTGCTGCAATGGGTGCAGCGTCGCTTCCCCGAGCGTGCCGCGCACATCGAAGCCAAGCTGCGCCAGTGGGGTGGCAACGCCAGTGGCGTCAATGTCGCCAATATCGACAACCTGGGCATCGTGCATCCGGACACGATGTGGTGGCATGTGCCACTGGGCGACGTGCGCAAGCGCGCCTTCGGCGATATCTGGAACGACCTCTCCAACCCGCTGCTGGCAGGGCTCAAGCAGCACCCGCGTACGCTCGAAGGGCGTTGCGGCGCGTGCAAATATCTGGACATCTGCAACGGCAGCTCGCGCGTGCGTGCCTCGCAGGTCACCGGCAATCCGTGGGCGGAAGACCCCGGTTGCTATCTGGACGACGCGGAGATCGGTGTGACTGCCGCTGACTACGAAGGTGGTGAGCGCGTCGTCACGACGCCCTGGGTTCGGATTGCAAAGGTGTCGGCATGATGATCCGTCATTCCATCCTGTTCGCCGGCCTGGCCCTGGCCGCGGTGGGCGCTGCGACGGCCACTCGCGTCCATGCCGCTGACGACAGCGTGGCGAAGGTCGCCGCGAACTACGCCCAGCACTGCGCCAGCTGCCATGCGGCCGACCGCCTCGGTGGCATGGGCCCGGCGCTGCTGCCGGACAACCTGGCGCGCCTGCGCAAGCCCGAGGCGCTGAAGGTGGTGGCCGAAGGGCGCACGGCCACGCAGATGGCCGGCTTCGCAGCGCAACTGTCGAAGGACGAGATCGCCGCGCTGGTCGACTGGATCTATAGCCCGGTCGAGCCCCCGCCGCGCTGGACCGACGACGACATCCGCGCCTCGCGCATCCAGCACGTCGATCCGGCCACCTTGTCCGACACACCGGTGTTCGACGCCGACCCGATGAACCTGTTCCTCGTCGTCGAAGGCGGAGATCATCACGTCAGCGTGCTCGACGGTGACAAGCTCGAGCCCATCTATCGCTTTCAATCGCGCTTCGCGCTGCACGGCGGGCCCAAGTTCGCCGCCAACGGGCGCTACGTGTTCTTCGGCTCGCGCGACGGCTGGATCACCAAGTTCGACCTGTGGAACCTGAAGGTGGTGGCCGAGGTGAGGGCGGGCATCAACACCCGCAACGTCGCCGCGTCGCCGGATGGAGAACACGTCGCGGTGGCAAACTACCTGCCCAACAGCCTGGTGCTGCTCGATGGCGACCTCAACCTGGTCAAGACCCTCGCCGCCACCGACCGCGACGGCAAGAAGAGTTCGCGCGTGTCGGCGGTGTACGACGCCACGCCGCGCCAGTCCTTCATCGCCGCGCTGAAGGACGTGCCTGAGGTATGGGAGATCAGCTACACCAAGGCGGTCGAGGACATTCCCACTGGCTTCATCCACGACTACGCGCAGAAGGAAGGTAGCTTCATCCCCGGCTACCTCAACCCGCGCCGCACGATCCTGGATGAAGTGCTCGACGACTTCTTCTTCACTCAGGACTACGCCGAGTTGATGGGCGCCTCGCGCGAGGGCGTGGGGCAGGTGGTGAACCTCGACATCCGGCGCAAGATCGCCAACCTGCCGTTGGACGGCATGCCGCATCTGGGCTCGGGCATCACCTGGGAGTGGACGGATACCCGCTCGGGCGCCAACGGCAAGCCGCGCACGGTGATGGCCAGCACCAATCTGAAGGCGGGCGAGGTCACGGTCATCGACATGAAGACCTGGGAGGTCATCAAGCGCATCCCGACGCGCGGCCCCGGTTTCTTCCTGCGCAGCCACGCCAACAGCCGCTATGCCTTTGTGGACTCGATGATGAGCCCGCAGGCCAAGCACATCCTGCAGGTCATCGACAAGCAGACGCTCGAGGTGGTGCGCGAGATCAGTGGTGAGCCGGGCAAGACGCTGGCGCACATCGAATTCACCCGCGACGGCCGCTATGCGCTGGCCAGCCTGTGGGAAGACGACGGCGCGGTCATCGTCTATGACGCCCAGACCCTTGAAGAAGTCAAACGCCTGCCGATGAGGAAACCGGTGGGTAAATACAACGTGTGGAACAAGATCTCACGCGAAGAAGGCACCAGTCACTGATTTCAGTCACCGAGTGTCCCGGCAACACCCCATAGAGAAAACGCAACATGGCCCTGATTCCCCTCGAAGAACCGACCACCAAACGCATTCCGCCCGATACCTTTTCATTATGGGCATTGGCGTTCCGACCTTTTTACCTGCTGGCGGCCACACTCGCGGTCATTGCCATTCCAGTGTGGGCCGTGGCCTTCTCGGGCGGGCTGCAGTTGCCCATCCCCGGCATGTGGTGGCACGCCCACGAGATGATTTTCGGTTTTGCGGTCGCAGTCATCATCGGCTTCCTGTTTACCGCCGGGCGTAACTGGACTGGACTGGACACGCCAACCGACGGGCTGTTGGCGATGTTGGCCGGGCTGTGGCTGGCCGGACGGTTGGCAATGGCTTTCGGTAGCGGTGCCTGGGTGGCAGTGGTCGACCTCGCTTTCCTGCCGGTGGCGGCGTTTCTGCTGATGCGCGTGCTGGTCAAGGCCAAGAGCAAGCGCAATTATTTCGTCGGCGTGCTGCCTGGTTTACTGGCGCTGGCCAACCTGGTGTTCCACCTGGCAGTACTCAAGGTGATCGAGGTCGATCCATTGATGGCGATGCATCTGGCACTGGGTTTGATCGTGGTGCTCGAGACCGTCATCGGCGGTCGGGTAATTCCGATGTTCACCGCCAATGGCATTCGCGGCATCAAGCAGTGGCGCGACAAGCGTGTCGATTGGGCGGCAGCGATTGCCACGGGCGTCGCCTTGCTGCTATGGGCGACCGGTGCGGGTGCGTGGGCGGCGATCGTGTCGATTGCTGCGGCGCTGCTGCAGGCCCTGCGTGTCGGCGGCTGGAATCCGTGGGCGACACGCAAGGTGTCGCTGCTGTGGATCCTGCATCTGTCCTATATCTGGATTCCGATCGGGCTGGCGCTGATCGGCTTGGCCCAACTGGGTGTGTTGCCACGCACGGCGGGTATCCATGCGCTGGCGATTGGTGCGACGGGAGGCCTCATCATCGGCATGATTACCCGCACGGCACTGGGTCACACGGGTCGCATGCTGGTTGCCGGGCCCGTCGAGGCGGCCGCTTACGTGCTGGTACAACTGGCGGTGGTGATCCGCGTGCTGACGGTGGTCGTGATTCCAGCGGCAGCAGTCGGCGGCGTTCATGCCGCGGCCACGGTGTGGTCGCTCGGATTTGGCCTCTACTTGTGGCGCTACACACCCTTCCTGCTGCGGGCGCGCGTCGACGGCAAAGCGGGTTAAGACCGATGGGCGGCAAGTGCCGCCCATAAAAATCGCCCGGCTGCGGAGAGAGCGCTCACGCAGGCGGGCGAGTCGTGGAAGCTGAGGTTGAGCTTGAGTCTTAGCGCGAGCGTACGCTGGCGAGCACGTCGGCGTCAGGCTGGGGTAGCGTTTCGAAGCCGGGTCGGGCGTAGGCATAGCCCTGATGCAGGGAAATCCCGAGGTCTGCCAGGCAGCGCGCTTCATCAGCGGTTTCGATCCCCTCGGCGATCAAGGTGCACGGCAGCTCAGCCGCCAGGTTCACCAGGTTGCGCACGATCAGTCGCCGCGTGCGGTCGCGATCAATGTCGCGCACCAGGTTCATGTCGATTTTGAGCACATCGGGTTGGAAGTGGGTCAGCAAGTTCAAGCCCGAATAGCCCGCCCCGAAGTCGTCGATTGCTGTGCCGAAGCCGATGGCGCGGTATTCCTCGACGATGTTGCGCAGATGTCCGTCGCTGCGCACCTCCTCGACCTCGGTGATCTCGAACTGCAGGCGGTCCAGCGGGAAGCCCACGCGATTTGCAGCCTCGATCGTGGCGCGGATGCAGGCGCGCGGTTCGTAGACAGCGTTGGGCAGAAAGTTGATCGACAAGCGTGACGGCAGCGCCAGCCGATGTGCGAGCTCGATGGCGCGGATGCGGCAATGTTGGTCGAACTGGTAACGATTGTCGTCGTTGACGCGCGACAGCACGCTGGCTGCGCCTTCACCCTGGGGCCCGCGAACCAGGGCTTCCCAGCCCCACACCGCGCCATTCGAAATATCAACGATAGGCTGAAAAGCCATGCTGAAGTCAAAGGACAACGGCGCGAGGTTGCGGCAATTGATACAGCCACTCTTGGCGTGTGCAGTATCGGATGCGCTCGAGTCGGCGTCGGGGCGGTCTGGATTCATGTGGCGAGTCTGGCGGTGATGTCCGCGGGCGAACGTAAACGGAGGTGGGCGTGATCTTTTTGCACGCCATTTATGGCTCGAAGTATCGCACCTCGTCTGGGGGTTGGTCCCGTTTTTTTGGGCGCTTTCGTGATCGGTGTTGGGCGCCGCGTGCACAGATGAGGCTCAGTCGAGGCTGCAGCGCAGCTTGCTGATGTCCGGAATGTGGATGGTACGGCCCTCGACCTCGATCAGGCCCGAATCGGTCAGTTCGTGCAGGATTCGCGAGAAATGCTCTTGTGTCAGGTTCAGGCGCGAGGCGATGGTGCCTTTGCTGGTCGGCAGCCGAATCGACACGCGACCGCTGGCGCTGCCATCCCCGCTGAGTTCGTCTTCCCGCAGCAGGTAGCCGATGATGCGTTCGCGGCCCGAGCGCAGCGAGTAGCTTTCGACGTCGCCCATCAGCCGGTGCAGGCGTTGGGCCAGGCCAGCGATGATCTTGCGGCAGAACAGGGGATCGCCATTCATCTCTTCGAAGAAGACCTGCTTGGCGATGTGCAGCAGGGTGCTGTCGGTCAGCGCCTGCGCCATGACGACGTAAGGTTTGTCCATGAACATCACGGCTTCGCCGAAGCTCTGGCCGGGCCGCAGGATATCGACCACCTTTTCGTTGCCTTCGGACGAGGTGAAGGCGAGCTTGATCTGTCCGGACAGAATGAGGTGAAAGCCGGTGCAGGCGTCGCCGCGGTGAAAGAGGATGTCGCCTTTGGGAGCCTTGAGTTCGCGCACGCCGCGGGCGAATCGGGCGATCTCGTCGCAACCGAGACCCTGGAACAGCGAGGCATGCCGCAACAGGCGGCACAGACGTTCGACCTCGGGTGACAACGCGCCGGTTTGGGCGGGGGCGTTGTCCTCGCGCAGTGCCTCCTGGCACGGGATGTCGCATTGAGAATTCATGGCGTTCGCCTCAGGCGTCAGCGGGTGAGTTGGGCATAGAACATCGGCAGCCTTGCAGGCAGCTCATCGGGCTCGCGGATCACCGCGTAGCCACCGGGGCCGAATAGATGGGGCAGGTAGCTCGCACCCTCGCGGTCGATGGTGACGCAGAAGGGCACGATGCCGCGACCGCGCGCCTCGATGACGGCCACGCGCGTGTCCTCGATACCATAGCGGCCGTCGTACAGATCGAGATCGTTGGGCTTGCCGTCGGATAAAATCAGCAGGATACGGCGCGCAGCGGTCTGTTTTTCGAGCACGCTGGTGGCGTGGCGGATGGCAGCGCCCAGGCGGGTGTAGTAGCCCGGCTTGATCGCCATGATGCGGCCGCGCGCGGCGTCGTCGAAGCGCTGCGAGAAATCCTTCAAGCGATGGAAGCGCACATTGCTGCGCTTGACCGACGAGAAACCGCACAGCGCGAAGCGGTCACCGGTGGCGGACAGGGCTTCACCGAACAGCAGCAGCGAGTCGCGGATGACGTCGATGACACGCGCTTCGGACGAGATCCAGGCGTCGGTGGACAGCGACAGGTCGGCCAGTGCCAGGCAGGCGAGGTCGCGCTCACGCTTTTCCAGCGACAGGTAGAGCTGGTCGGAAGGATGGTGGCCGATGGCGCGGTCGGTGGCAGCGCGCACCACGGCGTCGACGTCGAGTTCGCTGCCGTCGACCTGGCCCTTGAGCCAGCGGCGGCCCGGCTGCAAGGCGGCAAACTGGCGGTGCAGGTGGCGTGCGGTGCGGCGCAGGTGTTGCGGCAGCGGCACCGGGGCGGCGCGCGGGTCGCGGGGTGAAGCGGCGAGCTCCTGCAGGCGCACGTGGTCCTCGCGCAGCAGTTGTTTGCGGTAGTCCCATTCGGGCAGCGGAATGCCGTCGCCAAGCACGACATCGTCCTCGGCCGCAGAGGGCAGGTCGAGATCGAAGCGCACCTTGGAGGCAACGCGTTCCTCATCGCGCGACAGGGCGAGTTGTTCCAGGTTGGCGGCAGCGTCCGCCGCGTTGTCGTCGGGATCGTCGTCGGTGCTGCGCTTGACCTTCAAGAACTCGGCCACCGACAGCAGGCTTTCGGCGCGGAAGATCATCAGCAGGCCATGCTTTTCCTGCGGCTGCTCGACACGCTCGACGCGGTGGGCCTGGCGTTCGGTTTCGCGCTCGTCGCGCTTGTTCTGGGCATTGGCGCTGGCTTCGGCACCCCGTCCGCTGGTGCTGGCGGTGGTTTCGGTGGCCATCAGGTCACCGAGCCACAGCAACACCGGCTGGTGAGGCATGCCCTTGGGCGGTAAGGGGGGCAGGGTGGCGACGCTGCCGGGCTGCTGCAGCGCCTGGCGAATCCGTTGCTCGCGCTCGGCTTCGATGGGCGGCAGCTTGGAGGGATCGGGACGCTGCTTCAGCACCGCGGCGACGAGCCGCTCATAACGAGACTGCAAACCCGGCCAGCGCACCAGGGCACGTAGCGTGGCGAGTTGGTTGAGGCGCAGTTCCAGCGTAGCCGAGTCGGCGCTGGCGCCTTCGGGCAGCGGGGCGAGGCGGGCTTGAGCAGCCGCTAGTGCGGCTTCGTCTTCCGGGCTGATGGGTGTGCCCTGCGCGGCGGCAAGCGCGGCCAGCCAAAGATACAGGTCTCGGTTCAGGCTGCGCTCGGGCAGCGCATCGAGTTCCAGCGGCAGGCGCAGGGTACTGGCGTCCATGCGTGCGCGGGCGATACGCTCGTCGCTGCCGGCGATGCGCGACAGCAGGCTGCGGCGCGCGCCATGTACGTCGGCGGTGGCGGCCGCGACGCGCAAGCCCGGGTCGCCGCCGAGGGCGCGGAAGAACACGCCCGTCATGCGTTCGATCTCCTTCAGCTTCACCACGGCTTCAGGGTAGTGGCCGCCGGCCGCGCGGGTGATGAAACGGTGCCAGAGTTTGCCGACGACTTCTTCCATGATTCAACGCTCCCGGAGTGCACGGAAGCCGGCTTCGTTCTGCCTCGCGGCCTCGCCCGACACCCAGGCCAGCAGCGGGCCGTCCGGGTTGTCACGCTGGGTCTCGCCGCAGGCGTCGACGCACTGGGCGCATTGCGTGCAGGTAAACATGTGGCGCTTGATGTTGCGCGGCTTGAGGCGCATGGGGCACACCGCGTCGCAGGCAGACTGGCGCTCGGGCAGGCAGGTCGAGCAGTCGCTGGCGCGGTCGCGCTTGAAACCGACTACCATCGCGTCCTTGTTGCTCATCCACGCCAGGCTCTGGAACAGGCCGACGGCGCAGACGAAGCGGCAGAACAGGTGGCGTGCGAACAGAAACTCCAGGCTCAGCACCACCGTGGCGGCGGTGATGAAGATGAACTGGTTGCGGGTGAGTGCGCCGTTGAACAGGTTGGCATAGACCTCGGCTGGTGGCAGCAGGTAGGTGAGCAGCACCACCGCCCACAAAAATGCGAAGCCGACGGCGGCAGGCACGACCACCAGCCACCAGCGCATGTCCACCTTGCGCGGTGTGCCGTCGATGTTCCAGCGTGGCAGGGCGAATTTTTCCCACACGCTGGGCTTGCCCAAGGCGCGCGCCATGAGCTTGTTGATGGTCTCGACGACCGAGAAATGCGGGCACAGCCAGCCGCAGTACAACCGCCCCCATTTCCATGCCACGCCGATGAATACCGCAGCACCGACGAGCAGCGGTACAAACAGGCGCAGCATGATGTTGCCGGCGGCCTCCAGCGCGCTTGCTTTACCTGCGAGGAAATCATCGAGCCCCAGCCTCCATTCCATGCCCAGCAGCCAGGCGTGGTCTGCGTTGAGGTCGTAGCGGAACAGGTCAAACACTGGCGCCAGCACGAACAACACGAAAAAGCCGATCTGGAAGGCGAGGCGTTTGCCTTGGCGGCTTTGCGGTGTGGGTACGCCGGCTACGGCGATGGGGATGACGCGCTGCGGCCGATTGGCCGCGCGCGTGGGGCTCGACTCAGTCATTTTCGCGGGGCCCGAAAATCGGATAACGCCAACTGCGGCCATTGATTGCGCGCGACAGGCCCATCACGCCAAGCAGGATCAGACCGGCATGGACGAGGGTGAAGTACAGCACGCCGATCACCCAGGACCACGGGTTGTCGAAGCCGCCCAGCATGAAGATGGCCACGCTGAGGCTGATCAGCAGCGTCCCACCCCAGATGCAGGTCCAGCCGGTCTGGCGCAAGTGGTTGCGCACCAGTGGGTCGGCGTGATTGCGGTTCAGCGCCCACAGCACCATCAGCACCAGAAAGGCCAGTCCGGGGGCCAGCATCAGGTTGATGATGAACAAGGCCTCGGCGACCACCGCGAGGCGGGGGCCGGGCATGACGTGACGCAGTGGGTCGGGACGCAGCGGATCAGGGCGTTCGATGGCCATGGTGTGGGGCTTCAGCGGCCAAAGGTGGCGGAGACGACTTCCATCAGCGCTTCGGCCACCTCGGCATCGTCGGTCAGGCTCTCGATGATGCCGACGCGGCAGGCGGCCACCGGGTCCATGCCATCCTTGATCAGCAATGCGGCGTAGATCAGCAGGCGAGTGCTGGCCGCTTCTTCGAGATCGCGGTCCTTGAGCGCACGCAGCGCGCCGGCAATCGTCACCAGGCGACGAGCGAGGTCGGGTGCGCAGGCGGTTTCGCCGATGAGGATGGCTTCTTCCTGCTCGGCGCGCGGGAAATCGAAGCGCACACTGACGAAGCGCTGGCGGGTGGAGGGCTTCATGCCTTTCAGCAGGTTCTGGTAACCCGGGTTGTAGGACACCACCAGCATGAAGCTGGGCGGCGCTTCGAGCAGTTCGCCGGTGCGGTCGATGGGCAGGATGCGGCGGTCGTCCGCCAACGGGTGCAATACCACCGTTGTGTCCTTGCGCGCTTCGACCACTTCGTCCAGGTAGCAGATGCCGCCTTCGCGCACGGCGCGGGTCAGCGGGCCGTCGCACCACACCGTTTTGCCGTCGCCGATCAGGTGGCGGCCCACCAGGTCGGCCGCGGTGAGGTCGTCGTGGCAGGCCACGGTGTACAGCGGCAGGCCGAGGCGGGCCGCCATGTGTGCGACAAAGCGCGTCTTGCCGCAGCCGGTCGGGCCCTTGATCAGCAGCGGCAGGCGATTTTTCCACGCATGTTCGAACACCGTGACTTCGTCACCGCCGGCTTGGTAGAAGGGAATGTCGAGGTTCGCGGCGTCTGCGAAGTTTTCCATTTTCATTGCGGCAGTCCTTTGATGTAGGCGATGGCGATGACGGCCCAGACGAGGACCATCCAGCCCAGCGTCAGCACCCGCCATAACAGGGGTGCGTGGCGGAGCGCCATGAAGTCGAGAATGATGACCGCGCCCTTCCAGAACGAGATCACGGCCAGCAGCGCAATTGCGCCTTTGCCGGTGGCGCCCAGTACGCCCATTCCCCAGGTCAGTAGCGTGGCGAAGATCAGGGTGGCCCAAAGCACCGTGGCGCGGCGTGGGGTGCCATGGATGACGGAATTCATGCTTGTGCCCTCAGTGGATGACATAGACCAGCGGGAAAAGCACCAGCCATACCAGATCGACCATGTGCCAATAGGCGGCACCGGTCTCGAGCCCGTTCATGTCGTCCGGGGAATATCGTCCCCTGCGTGCGCCATTCCACATCGCAATCAGGATCACCATGCCCAGAATGACGTGCATGAAGTGAAAAAACGTCAGCGACAAGTAGAACATGTGGAAAGGGCTGCTCGACAGGCTGATGTTGTGCTCGAAGGCGGCCGAGTACTCGAACACCTTCACGATCAGGAAGCCTGCGCCACAGGCGATGGCGGCCAGCAGCCAGCGTGCACAGGCGTGTGACAGGCGCAGCTCGGCAGCCTGCACCGCACGGACGACGAAATAGCTGGCCGTGAGCAGCAGCACGGTGTTGAGCGCGCCGGCGTTGCGGTTCAGCGCGGCCTGCTCGGCGTCGAACAGTTCGATATTGTTGGCACGGGTGAAGGCGTAGGCGGCAAAAAACACGCCGAAGGCGAGCAGTTCGGCAAGGATGAAGAACCAGATCGCGAGATCACCGGCCAGTCGAGGCATGGACGCCTGCAGGGGGGAGGACGGAGCGGCAATGGAGAGGCTTTGATGTTCCATGCGCCGAAGTCTAGGCAGCCGCGCGGGAAATTAAATTGATCGTGGTTAACCGGGTCCGTGCGTGAGTCGGTGCCCTGTTCCGGGTGTGGCTATTCGTCCATTGCGACGAAAATCCGCCGGGTCTATGCTCGTTGTGCCACAGGCGGCTAGATTGCAAGGAAACTGCAATGGTGCAGGGTGTGAAAGATGTCGAGCTTCTGCAAAAGCTGCATGTAGGCATCGTGGTTCATGCACCGGACACGCGCGTGATTTTTCTCAACGACCGTGCCAGCGAGTTGCTTGGAATCACCAAAGAGGGAATGCTCGGAAGCGTCAATCTGGCTTCGGGCTGGGCGCTGCTGCATGAAGACGGCAGGCTCTTGTCTCCGGACGCGTATCCCGTGAACCGTGTCGTGGCCAGCGGGCAAGCCCTGATCGATGAGGTGCTGGGCGTCAAGCGCCAGGGCCATGAAGAAATTGTCTGGGCAGCGGTGAGTGGGTTTCCGGTGTTCGATGCCACGGGTTGTCTGGAGAAGGTCGTCATCAGCTTTTACGACGTCTCGCAGCTCAAGCGAACGGAGGTCGTACTCAAGGAACAGGCTGAACAGTTACGCTTTGTCCTTGAAGGCGCGGACCTGGGATTCTGGGACTGGAATGTCCGCACCGGCACGGTGATGCGCAACGAGCGCTGGGCAAAGATGCTTGGCTATACGCATGCGGAAATCGAGAACACGACCATGCAGTGGTCGGATTTCGTTCATCCGGATGATCGCGAGCGTGCATGGGCATCGATCAATGCGGTACTCGAGGGGCGTGCGGCAACGCACAAGCTCGAATACCGGATGCGGCACAAGGATGGCTGTTATCGCTGGATTCTCGATCAGGCCAACGTGACACAGCGCGACGAGCACGGCCGGCCGGTCAGGATGTGTGGCACCCACGCGGATGTGACCGAGCGCAAGCTGCTCGAAGAGGAAGTGACCCGGCAGGCGCGCACGGATTATCTGACCGGTGTGTTCAACCGCCGACACTTCATGACTTTGGGCAGTACTGAAATCGAACGCGCTCGGCGCTACGGCAGTGAGTTGTCGCTGCTGATGCTGGATATCGATTTTTTCAAGCGAATCAATGATCGCTATGGCCATCGAACAGGTGACTCCGTGCTGAAAAAGCTCACGGAGCTGTGTCAGGTCGGGCTGCGGTCGCTGGATGTGTTCGGGCGTCTGGGAGGCGAGGAGTTCGCCATCCTTCTGCCGGAAACCGATCAAACCGCAGCTGCGGAAGTGGCAGAGCGACTTCGGCTGATCGTGAGTGAGGCGCGCGTGCCCACTGATGTTGGCCCGGCGGTGAGCTTTACCGTGTCAATGGGTGTGAGTTCGATGTCGCCGACCACCGAGGGTATCGATGACCTGCTGAGCGCTGCCGATCGCGCGATGTATGAGGCCAAGCACGCCGGGAGAAACATGGTGCGCTTGGCGACGCAATGTGCTGCGCCGCCACTACAGGGCAGCTAGCCTAAGCGGCAGGGGGCGGCAGGACCGCTTCGAGCCAGTGTCGCGTCACATCCACCATGCGGCTGGCAAAACCCCACTCGTTGTCGAACCACACCACCAGATTGACCAGTCGCGGCCCGATCATGCGCGTCTGACCGCCGTCGACGATGGCCGAATGCGGATCATG
>Ga0209066_10003759_pt1 | contig 17092 bp, 19 predicted proteins | sample All_14_2_FD_187198 | JGI IMG/M metagenome (GOLD analysis project Ga0209066, IMG submission 187198) | Freshwater microbial communities in response to fracking from Pennsylvania, USA - Allegheny Zone_MetaG_DW_15 (SPAdes) (version 2) ... | reverse complement strand
CGTTCATATCTCAAAGTTTTCTTAAAAGACGAATTAGTTTACAAAAATGCTGCAAAAATTATAATTTATTCTATAAATCAATATTTTTTTACATTTGTATTGAATAATATTAAATCTAAAAAAAATGAAAAAACTATTTATAATACCATTGTTGGTTATTCTAACACAGTTTTCATTCGGTCAAGTTTTCAACACAGGCCAAACCTTGAAAGCCAAAACTTTTAGCGTTGGATTCGAGCCTGCGGTTCTAATTAACGGCAGCAATGAGTTTATGCTTTTTCTGCATGGTGGTTATGGGTTAAGGAGCGGCATTGACTTTGGATTAAACGTGGGTGTTCTTGGACCAGAAACATACATTGGCGCTGATGTTGAGTTTGCTATTGCTAAAAGAATTTCTCTTGCTGTTGGTGCTCACGATTTTGGAGTTTTTGGGCTGGATGGAACTCTTAACTTTACAATTCCAATAAAAAGTGGGGTTCGTTTATTTTCCGGATTAGATCTTGACGTAAATTTTCCAGAGCCAGAAACCCAGTTTTTGCTATGGTTACCAGTGGGATTAGATATTGGCATTAAAAAGAATATGAGTTTTATTCTTGAGGCAGAGATTGGCCTTACCGATCCGGCATATCATCTAATTGGTGGTGGGTTGAACTTCTACTTCTAACTAAATAACACAGACAATAAAAAGAATGGTAGGGATTTTAGTTCCTACCATTCTTTTATTGTTCGTTCTCAATACTTTCAATCTTTAAATTAATCTTAGATATCGCTTTGTTAATATCCTCTTCGGGCGAAATAAAGTTTAGATCTTTCCAGAACTCGGAGTCGTAGGTGTAGTTTTCTTCCGAAAAAATAATGTTTGGCCGTAAAACATCTCTTCTTGTAAATCGTTCAACATTCAGTGTGTCTATTTGAACGCCAACGTACTCAATAAATAGAGTGTATGTGCTAGAGAAGAGTTTTCGTCGTTTTTTTACATTAAACGACAAATCGCCACGGGCATGGTAAATGTAATAACGTCCATTCCATTGCCTGTATTTTACCGAGTACCATATGTTTTCTGGCTTTACCGATATTTTCCGATCCTTCTTCAATACAAATAAATTTGCGGAAGCCTCAACATATTTTGGATTAATTCCAAAGTCAGCACCAAGAATGGTTAAATTTTCAACATCTACATATATGGTTCCTGTGAAAAGTGGTTGATATATGTTTGGCTTTTGTTCGAAACTAATAACATACGCACTTCTGGAATCGTGGGAAATAATGTCAGTTTTTGTATAAATATAGTTGTCCATGAATTCTGGATCGAGGAAGTCGGGCATACTTTTGACTATGTCCAGATCTATTGCCCCTTTTATTCCGGCCTTAAGTTTAACTATTAGCGTGTCGCTTCGTTCGGAAAGTTCAATCTTTCTTGACTTTAGAAGTCTTACCTGGTCGAATTCTGTTCCAGTCTGGTACGACGATTTAAATATTTTGAAAACCGCCTCGCTATACCCTAAGTATTTGTTATTTCGTTTAACACCTTCGCGGTAGAAACTTGTTAGGTAAATATTCGAACTATAGTAGTTTTTTGTTTTATTTTCTATAGCTGATTTTATAATTCCTTTAGCATCAATATTTCTAATAAATACTTCCTGTATAGGGATGTACCGTGGCTGAATATAAAGTTTGTATGTTTTTCCTTCAAGCATTTCTATGGGCACCGACAGGTTGTCGTAGCCTAAATGAGAGACAATTATGTTTGCTTTTGAGTGCTTTTTGGGAATTCTAAGGTAAAATAGTCCCTCAAAGTTTGAAATTGTTCCCAGTCCAATTTTTTCAATAACAACTGTGGAAAATGGAATTGGAATTTTTGTATCCTTATCGTAAATAATCCCTCCAATTGTAATAAAGCCAGAGGAGTCAGCCCCTTCAACAGTCGGTTTTGTTTGGTTTTCCTCGTCTTGGAAAATAAGTATATGTTTGTCTATTACTTTATAATCAATTGTTGGATCGGATAGCAGTTGGTTTAATATATCAACAAGAGGCTTATTGATAACCTCTAATGGTTGAATTTTTTTATCACTTTTAACATCCTTGCTATCGTATATAAAAAAGCATCCGGCTAAATCGCCAATTTGGTTTAAAGCTTGGTAAACCGTTGCTCCTTTTATGTTTATTGTGATAGGTTTACTTAGCAGAGAGTCGCGTTGCTGGGAGTAAGCACCTAACGATAATCCTATCATCAAAAACAGGAGTATCCATTTGTTGTTTAATGGAAATGGAAGGAATCTGTAGGCGTTTTGCCTATTCATGTTTTTCTTTAAGTATGATTGTACTATCGGGTTGGCGAATCAATTCGAGATTAAGCGAAACCGAAAGTATGTTTACTATACTACTTAAATCATTCTCAAATGTAACTGAAATCTTCCTATTACTTAGTTGATCTCCGGCAAGTTTTAGGTTGGAGTTATAATGCTTATTTATAACATTAATAATACTTTCCAAGTTCTCGTCCTGGAACTGCAGGCGAATCATTCTATTCTTGGTAGTGATAATATTTGAGATACTTTCCTTAATAAGTTTTTCATTATTGGCCATAACAACATCGCCAGCAACTGCAATAAGACTTTCGCTAGGATTTGCATTTAGGTTTACGCCTACCTTTCCTTCAACAACTTTAAGTTCAAAGTTTTCGGAATTGGTTGATTTGAGGTTAAACGAGGTTCCAAGTACTTGAACGGATGCCGCTTTTGTTTCAATAATGAACGATTTTTTTGGATTCTTTGCAACTTCGAAGTAAGCTTCCCCATCAAGTTTTACTTTTCGTTTTCCTCCAACAAAACGCGAAGGGTAAGTAAGTGTCGAATTTTGAGCAAGGTAAATGGATGTTCCGTCAGGAAGTGTGGCGATTATGGTATTATTGTTCGAGTTGTTCGCCAACTGTTTTAGTTCTGGGTTGAAATACTTGTATCCCCCTACACCCGAAAGAATAACAGCAAAAAGAATTATTGCCGCATACTTTAAGTATTGCTGCGGAACAAATTTAAACGAAATTGAATTTTTCTCTGGGAGTAGTTGCTCCTGCTCAAATCTCTGGTATAAATTGCTCCAAGCCTTATTTGAATTAAAATCTTTCATTGTTAAACTTTCTCCAATTGAATCCCAATCCTTCTTCATTGTGTTTATGGTACTTTTCATTGCAGGATTTATAGCAATTATCCTTTCGAACCAAAACTTTTCGAGTATGGTCATTTCACCTGTTATATATCGTGTTACTCTGAGGTGATTTGCTGATGTATTGCTATTGCTTTCCATGTTCTAGAAAATCAAAAGAGTTAAAATGATATCTGTTTCAATGAGTATTTATTCCTAATTTCCCAAGGTTCTGCCTAAAAGTAAACAATGCCTTGGACATGTCCGCTTCTACTGTTTTAACCGATATTGAAAGGAGATCGGCAATTTCATGGTACTTTAAACCATTGTATCGACTCAGTTCGAATATTTGCCGGCATCGCTCAGGTAACTGTGATAGTGTTGTTTCCACAACTTCATTCATCTCACTATATTCCATTGTAAGCGATGGTGATGTAACAAGATCCTCGGAATGCAAATTGTTCAGGTATTTTTGTTCAATTTGTTTATGCTGCAAATACCTTATAGCACTATTCCTAACCGATCTGTAAATGTAAGCCTTGAGCGATAGCTTTATGCTAATTTCCTTTCGGTTTTTCCAGTAGTTGTAAAAGAACTCTTGAACAATTTCCTCGGACTGATCCTTATCCTTTACTATTGAATAAACATAATTACAGAGCGGGTTGTAGTAACTTTTAAAAAGTTCCTCAAATTCACTAAGGTCGTTTTGCTTAATTCTGCCCTGCTTATGTAAGTCCGAAAAACCCATTAAAAACCTGATTTCTTGCTGTCAAAGATATAGATTTTTTTACTCCAAAAGGCAAAGGGGGTTATCCCTTTGCCTTATTAATTCATGTAATACTAGTTATTGCTTCTTGAACCTGCGGTTGAATTTATTAATTGCAGATTGTATAGACTCATCGGGCTCAATTGTGTTGTATGCACCCCAGTAGTTTTCGTCAAAGTATTCGTTAACTCTGTCGGCAAGCACTGCGTATGGACGGAACGATTCCTTTGCGCTTATCTTATCAACATTTTCAGTTTTACGCTCGGTTATAACCATTTCGGACATAACTGTGTATGTGGTTTGGAAAATCTTTCTTCGCCAGTCGGCTCTAAATTTAATCTCGTTACGCATATAGTTAAGGAAGTACTTGTCGCCTTGTTTTTTGTAAGTAACTAGGTAACTAGTGCTTTGTGGCTCAAATCTTAAGCCAGTAGGTTTCTTCTTTACAAAAATCCGAGTGGCTTTATCAACATCACTAATATCGAGACTGAATTCCGCCATTGTTACGGCTAGGCTCTCTACTGCTATGTAAAGTTTACCTGAGTAAAGAGGATATTCTAACTGTACTCTTGGTTTGAACGAAATAACGTAGTTTGGTTCATTATCGAGGCTTACCATGTCAACTATTTCGTACTCGTAATTGTAAATTTCCTCGCTGCTTAGAAGTAGATCGGGATATTTCACAAGGTCGAGGTATAACGATACATGTGGGCCGCCTTGCATTTTAACCATTAGAGTATCGGCTTTTTTTACATTGCCGCTTTTGCGTCCTTTTAGAATTTTAACCTTGTCGGATTCTAGGGTGAAATCGTAGGGCGTTTTGTAGATTTCTGTAATAGCTTCGGCTATAGAGATGTAATCTTTTCGTTGTTTAATAGTTTCGCGGTAGAATCCGGTAAGTGTACTTGAGTGATTACTGTAGTTTGTTCCAATTTTATTTATTGCTTGGCTAACAATCATTCGAGGATCCTCTGGGCGAACAACTACTCCTTTAAGTTCTACAGAGGCTGCATCAATTAGAAATGTTTGTTCTGATTTTCCATTTTCAGTTATCGCAAATTTTTTGTTTTGATAACCAAGATGCGAAATCTCAAATTCTTTGATGTTTAGAGATTTTGGAACTTTAAGTGTAAACTGCCCATCCGAGTTTGCTACAGTTCCAATATTGGTTCCAGGAACCGATACATTCCCAAATACAACTCGTTCTTTTGTTTTGGAATCCTTAATTACACCATTAATCGTGTACAAATCGGCCTCTTGACCAATAACCGAAGCCGAGATAAGCATGGCAATAACCACAGCTGATATCTTTAGGCTTTTTCTAATAATGTTCGATAGTGTTTTCATAGTTATATCAGTTTAAAAATTTAACAGCATTTTTGTTGTTTTGCTATTATGATACTTTACCCTAAAAATACCCTATCGTTTTTTTTAATTTTTTTTCAGATTGCAAAAAAAAGACCCGAATGTTCAAGTATTCAGGTCTTTGTAATTTGTATGTGCATTTATACATTGAATCGGAAGTGCATAATATCTCCATCCTGAACAACGTACTCCTTTCCCTCAACATGCATTTTACCTGCTTCCTTGCAAGCCTGTTCGCTTTTATACTTTACGTAATCGTCGTATTTAATAACCTCGGCCCTTATGAATCCTTTCTCAAAGTCGGAGTGAATAACCCCTGCAGCTTGCGGAGCTAAATCACCTTTATGGAAAGTCCAGGCTCGCACCTCTTGAACGCCAGCAGTAAAATAGGTTTGTAAATTCAACAAATGATATGCATGGCGAATGAGTTTTACTACGCCCGACTCCTTAAGCCCAAGATCTGCAAGAAACATTTGACGCTCCTCGAATGTTTCCAATTCGGCAATTTCGGCTTCGGTTTTTGCAGCAATTATTAGTATTTCTGCATCTTCATCAGCAACCGATGCTCGAAGCTGGTCAACATATTTATTGCCATTCACCACAGAACCTTCGTCTACGTTGCAAACATAAAGTACCGGTTTGTTCGTTAGAAGAAAGAACTCCTTGGCAATATCTTTTTCTGGTTCTGTCAGTTCAACAGTTCGAGCCGATTTGCCTTTTTCTAAAGCCTCTTTATATCGAAGTAGTAACTCGTATGCCTTGCGAGCCTCAGCATCTTTACCTGTTTTTGCAATTTTTTCGGTTCTTGAAATTCTGCTCTCAATTGTTTCCAAGTCCTTTAGTTGCAACTCCATGTCAATTACCTCTTTGTCTCGTACAGGATTTACTGTTCCGTCGACATGAGTTATGTTGTCGTCATCAAAACACCTTATAACGTGAATAATGGCATCGGTTTCTCGGATGTTTGCTAGAAATTTATTGCCCAGACCTTCACCTTTACTTGCACCTTTCACTAAACCAGCAATGTCAACTATCTCCACGGTTGTAGGAACCACTCTGTTAGGTTTAACTAGCTGTTCCAGAACTACTAGTCTGTCATCGGGAACAGTAATTACACCTACGTTAGGTTCAATCGTACAAAAAGGAAAATTTGCCGATTGTGCCTTCGCATTCGATAAACAATTAAATAAAGTTGATTTTCCAACATTCGGTAAACCAACAATTCCACACTGTAAACCCATCTATTGTTATTTTTTTATAGCCGGCAAAGTTACTTCATTTGATGAATTATGCAAAATATAGAAGATTAGCCCATTGGCTTTATACTATACATAATAATTATGGTAAAAGCGTTAAGTAAATGGTGTAAAAAACATGCCGTTAAAAGTTTAAAAAACTGTAAAATAGTAAAAAAATAGACTGATGTGCTAAATTAGGTGTAAAAAATAGAAATACGTTTGCCATAATTTATATTTGTCAGAAAATTGTGAAGTGTTTTTTAACCCCCTAAACGTAGCTTAATTATGGACTCATCAGTTGAAAACGTAACCCTTTATGCATGGGCAATAATCGATATTTTAAAGAATTATCAGGATAAAAAGAACGATTATTGGGAACTGTTCGAAATGGCGAAGGGTTTAGATCTATCAAAACCAAACAACAAAGTGCCAATTCAGGTGTATATCGATATGTGTGATTGGATAGACCATAAACTTGGGAAATTTAACCTTATTAAGATTGGTAGAAATATTGGTGAATCTACATATAAAGTTATGGTCGATAACAACATGGTGAACGAGGCAAGTTCGCCAGTTGACATTATGAAAGCACTTATACTTACTGCCCAAAAGGGTGTTCAGGATCCTCAGAAGCGAGGTTGGGAAATTGTGTCGACAACCGAGAAGTCAATTTTAATGCGAAAGACACAAATTTTTAATACTCAAATACAACTTGGGTTGCTCGATGCATTAATCCGTAAATCCAAAGTTTTCGGTGTTAAGGTAGAGTTAGATAAAGAGGTGTCGAAAGGTGCTCAGCACGACGAGTATCTTATTACATGGCTATAAACTCAGGTATTCATAATTATTTAGTGGTCGAAGCCTTTATCATTGTTTCGAATTACTATTTTTATTCTATTTAACATTATGCAGGGCAACAATAAGATGGGCTTTGCTTTTTCAACACAAAAAGTATTACCTTTGCAAATTGGGAAAATCTTGAAATTTATCATTAAATGACTGATATTGAAAATCTTAAGAAGATTGCAGCGCAGGTTCGCCGCGATGTAATTCGTATGGTACATAAACCAGCAAGTGGCCATCCTGGTGGTTCGTTGGGATGTGCTGATTTTTTCACTGCACTTTACTTTGATGTGCTAAACATTAATCCGCAAAAGTTCTCCATGGATGGAGCAGGTGAGGATTTGTTTTTCTTATCAAACGGACACCTTTCAGCAGTTTGGTATAGTGTTCTTGCCCGCCGTGGTTACTTCGATGTGAAAGAACTTTCTACATTTCGACTAATCGATTCAAGGTTGCAAGGCCATCCAACTCCAGCCGAACATTTGCCAGGAATTAGAATAGCATCAGGTTCGCTAGGACAAGGTTTGTCGGTAGCGTGTGGCGCTGCTTTAGCAAAGAAACTCAATGGTGACAAAAGTTTAATCTACACCTTACACGGTGATGGCGAATTGCAGGAGGGTCAAATCTGGGAAGCGGTTCTTTTTGCCGCTGCAAAGAAAATTGACAACCTAATTGCAACCGTCGACTATAATGGTAAACAAATTGATGGACCTGTCGATTCTGTTGTTTCTCTAGGTGATTTAAAACTAAAATGGTTATCGTTTGGTTGGGATGTTGTAGAAACTGATGGTAATGATATGGCGCAACTCTTAAAAGCTTTTGTTGAGGCCAAAAACCTTACAGGTAAAGGAAAGCCAGTTGTAATTCTTATGAAAACAGAAATGGGCATGGGTGTAGATTTTATGATGGGAACCCATAAGTGGCATGGAAAATCACCCAGCAACGAGGAGTTTGAAAAGGCTATGGCTCAACTTCCTGAGACTATTGGCGATTTTTAGTTCGATGAATCTTTAACGATTAATAAGATGAAAAATATTGCAGTTATTGCACACGATGCAAAAAAGCCTGAACTAGTTAAGTTTCTTAAGGAGCATGAAGAGTGGTTGCCTGGTGTTAACCTACTTGCAACCGGAAGAACTGCTGAGTTTATTGAGGAGCAGGGTATAAAGTGTCGTCACTTAAGCCCTGGTCAATCGGGTGGTTATAACGAAATTACGAGCATGATCGAAAAGCACGAGGTTGATATTGTGATTTTCCTTCGTGACCACAAAGTGGTTCAGTCGCACCACGAGGATATTAGGCATTTGCTTGAGGCTTGTAACGTAAATAATATACCGCTTGCTACAAATCAGGCAACTGCAGAGCTCGTTATAATCGGTCAGATTCGCAAGGAAGCAATGGAAAGAATGAAACGAAACGCTTAAGAATTTTTTAAAGATGAAATATACTTCAACTGGAAATAAAGATACTCGTTCAGGTTTTGGTGCTGGACTTTACGAACTTGGAAAATCTAACTCAGATGTTGTTGCGCTTTGCGCCGATTTAATAGGTTCCCTTAAAATGGACGATTTTGTTAAGGAGTTCCCTGAACGTTTCGTTCAAACTGGCATTGCCGAGGCAAATATGATTGGAATGGCAGCTGGTTTAACCATTGGCGGTAAAATTCCTTTTGCTGGAACTTTTGCAGCCTTTGCAACAGGACGCGTTTACGATCAAATCCGACAAAGCGTTGCATACTCCAACAAGAATGTTAAGATTTGCGCATCGCATGCAGGTTTAACGCTAGGAGAAGACGGAGCTACCCACCAAATGATGGAAGATTTGGGATTGATGAAAATGCTTCCAAATATGGTGGTTATTAACCCTTGCGATTATAACCAAACAAAGGCTGCTACTTTAGCCATTGCAAAACACGTTGGGCCTGTTTATCTGCGTTTTGGTCGTCCGGCAGTTCCAAACTTCACCCCAGCCGACCAAGAGTTTGTAATTGGAAAAGCAATTACGCTTCAGGAGGGAAATCAGGTATCAATTTTTGCAACAGGACATTTGGTATGGAAAGCATTGGAGGCTGCCGATATTCTTGCAGAAAAAGGAATCTCTGCCGAGGTGATTAATATTCACACCATAAAGCCTTTGGACGAGGAAGCAATTATCCGTTCAGTTAGCAAAACCCGCTGCGCAGTTTCGGCCGAAGAACACATGATGAATGGTGGTTTAGGCGATAGCATTGCTCAGGTTCTTGCACGCAAATTACCAACTCCACTGGAAATGGTGGCCGTGAACGATATGTTTGGCGAGAGTGGTACTCCAACCGATCTTATGGTTAAATATGGTTTGGATACTCCAAATATTGTAGATGCAGCACTAAAGGCAATTGCCAGAAAATAAATTAAATCCAACGATTGAATGAATAGTTATTCCGACAGGGAACTGCTGGAAATGTTTCGCAATTGCGAAACAAAAAACTACGCATTTAATCTGCTTATGCGGAAGTATCAGGAACGCCTTTACTGGCACATTCGCAAAATAGTAATTAGCCACGACGATACCGACGATGTTATCCAGAACACCTTTCTAAAAGTATGGGGTGGTCTGGAGTCGTTTCGTGAAGATTCTCAGTTGTTTACATGGCTATATCGCATAGCTACTAACGAAGCATTGACTTTTTTAAAGAAAAAGAAAACAAAATTTTTACTGCCATTAGTGGATGTGGAACAACAATTGTGTAAAACACTTGAGAGCGATCCTCATATTGATGGCGATGAACTGCAAATTAAACTTCAACAAGCTATATTGAAACTGCCCGAAAAGCAAAGAATAGTCTTCAATATGAAGTATTATGACGAAATGAAGTACGAAGATATGTCGGATGTGTTGGGAACGTCGGTGGGTGCGCTTAAGGCATCATTTCATCATGCAGTAAAAAAAATAGAGAAATTTTTGGAAGAGGATTAAACCTTGTTGATATAATACCATCATAAATTTAGAAAACATCAGTAGTGATGAGTGAGAAGGAAAAAATAGAGTTTAAAGCAGGACGAGAGTTACCATTCTCTGTTCCTAATGGTTATTTTGATAATTTACCAGCAAAGATTCAAGCACGAATACAAGCCGAAGCCTCTGCTTCAGAAACCGTTACTGAAAATGGTGGTTGGGCTGTAACTTTTCGTTCGCAACTTGCTTTTGCTGCTGGTTTTGCCTTTATGGCAGTAATAGCATACTTTGGTTACTATTTATCTCGTCCAGTAAGTCAGCATAACTCCAGACATGTTGGAACAGACTATGTAGAGATTGTGAGTCGCAGTATTTCTGACTTTGAAGATATTGACCTATATCGTGCCATTGAAAATAGAAAGAAGCAGGATACAATTAATGAGGCTACACGCGAAATGTACCATCGATACTATATTCGAAGCAATAATTGTATTACCATAATTGATGAGAAAAAGGAAATTCAGCCATGAAAGCAGTTTATAGAATAGTTGGTGTTTTTCTGTTTTTTGCCATAAGTTTTTCGTTATCGGCCCAAACAACTAAAACCGATAATGAGAAGGCTCTTAAAGCAGAAAAGGTTGCCTTTCTTACTAAAAAGTTGGAGCTTACACCCGACGAGGCAAAACTATTTTGGCCAATTTACGACGAGTACTGGGATAGAAAAAATACAATTCTATCGGAACGTAGAAAGTTTGTGGAAGAGTTTTTGAAGGAGAGCGACAAACTTTCCGATGCAGACATAGTAAACTATACCAACCGTTACGTTAATTCACATAGGCAGGAAACAGAACTTTTAGCCGAGTTCAATACTAGACTTAAAACAATTCTGTCGCCAAAAAAAATAATGCTACTGTATCAGTCTAACTACGAATTTAAAGGGTATCTTTTGCAAAAGGTAAAGGAATCGGGCAAAGAAGAAAAGAAGTAAATTTAATCGTCAAATATTTTTGGAAAACCTAGTTCCATTTTAACTTTTTTTTACATTTGTTGCCGTTAATTTATTTTTGAGTTATGATTGAAAGTGAAAACCTTGTTGATTTAATCGACCTACATATCCCTGCAACAACTGAGACCCCCGAAGTTAGGTGTTCGATTAATACTGGTGAAATTGCAATGATCGGAAATCTAATACCCAGCGATCCAAAATCATTTTTCTCCCCAATACTAAGATGGTTTCAAGTTTATACTACTGAGTACAATCCTTCTAAATTAACTGTCCACTTTTATCTAACCTTTGTTAATGGATGCTCTGAGCATTACCTAGGAGCCTTGCTGAAACGTTTAGAGGAACTGTATGCTAAAGGCTTAAACGTTGAAATTATTTGCCATTACGAATCAGATGATACCGATATGCGCGATTGGGGCCGTGACTTAAAACAAATAATTAAACTACCAATTGAACTTCTCGAAATAAACTAAATAAAAAATCCTCGGTTATGCCGAGGATTTTCTTTGATATCATTTACACTATCGCTCAAATTTTCCTTGACGGATAAACTCAACGGTTTTGTCCATCTCCTTGTACATTATCTTGTCTATTTTAACAAAAGGTACAATTTGACGGTAATCCGCTATAAACTCCTCGATATATGGTGATGATTTTGCTGGGCGACGGAACTCCAACGCTTGTGCAGCATCAAAAAGTTCAATGGCTAGTATTCGTTCAACGTTATCGATCACTCTAAGTAACTTTGTTGCAGCATTGGCGCCCATGCTTACATGGTCTTCCTGTCCGTTCGACGAAACAATTGAATCGACCGATGCTGGAGTACAAAGTTGTTTGTTTTGGCTTACCATTGCTGCTGCAGCATACTGTGGAATCATGAAACCTGAATTTAACCCTGGGTTTGCCACTAAAAATTCTGGAAGTCCTCGTAAGCCTAGAATTAACTGAGCCGTACGGCGCTCTGAGATGTTTGCCAACTCTGCAAGGGCAATTGCCAGAAAATCGTAGGTTATGGCTAGTGGTTGACCATGGAAATTTCCACCTGAGATAATTAAATCCTCATCGGGCCAGATGGTTGGGTTATCGGTAACGGAATTTATTTCGGTTAAGAGAACACCTGCAACGTAGTTAATGGCATCCTTGGATGCTCCGTGAACCTGAGGCATACAGCGGAACGAGTATGGATCCTGTACGTGCTTTTTGGGACGAGCAATTAACTCGCTACCCTCAAGGATCTTTCTGAGATTACGTGCAGTTTCAATTTGTCCTTGATGTGGACGAACATTCTGTATGTTAGCATGGAAAGGATCAATTCTACCATCGAAAGCCTCAAGCGAAACAGCCCCAATAATATCGGAAATCTTAGCAATCTTGAAAGCCTTAACCATAGCATAAACACCGTGAGAGCTCATAAACTGGGTGCCATTCAGTAATGCTAATCCTTCCTTTGAGCGGAGCTCGATGGGTTTCCAATTCATTTCTTTCAGAACATCCTCTGCTGGACGGATTTTGCCATTGTGACGGACTTCACCCATTCCAATCAATGGAAGGAATAGGTTTGAAAGTGGTGCCAAATCGCCCGATGCTCCCAATGAGCCACGGTCGTAAACCACAGGAAGAATATCGTTATTGTAAAAATCGACAATACGCTGAACTGTTTCAACCTGAACACCTGAATGTCCCAACGAAAGGGCGTGTGCTTTTAGGAAAAGCATCAACTTAACAATTTCGGGAGCAACCTCATCGCCAGTGCTACATGCATGCGACATAACTAGGTTATTCTGTAATTGCGAAAGTTCATCCTTTGAAATGGTGCGGTTGCAAAGTGAACCAAAGCCAGTTGTAATCCCATAAATTGGAGCGCTTTCGTTCTCCATTTTAGCATCGAGGTAGTTGCGGCACTTACTGATAAGTTCAACAGACTCTTTAGATAATTCAAGTTTATACTGCGAGTTGATTAAATCGTCCATCAACTCCCAGGTTAATGGTTTGGGCGATATTTGGTGTGTCTTAATCATTGGTTTATGTTTGTTTTAGATATTTTTCTTGATGTAGTTTGATATTTCGGAGTAAGCAATGGAAACCTGTTCGCCTGTTTCCATATTTTTAACCGAAAGCTGATTGTTTTGAACCTCGTTTTCACCAGCAATCACCACAAATTTTATTTTACGGCTATTGGCGTAATCGAACTGTTTTTTCATTTTGGCAGAATCGGGGTATAGCTCAGCGCTCACCCCAGCATTGCGTAGTTCACGAATGGCTTTAAGGCAGTAGGCTGCCTCCTTACTGCTGAAGTTGGCAAACATTACCTGGGTTGATGAAAGCAAACTTTCGGGGAACAGATTTAGCTGAAGCATTACATCGTAAATTCGGTCGGCACCAAACGAAACTCCAACGCCGCTAACGTTCTTCAACCCGAAAATACCAGTTAGGTCATCGTAGCGGCCACCACCACAAATACTGCCTATTTCGGCATCGGCAGCTTTAACCTCAAAAATTGCCCCAGTATAGTAGTTTAATCCGCGAGCAAGCGATAAATCGAGTTCAATGGTGGTAGATAAATCGCCAACCTGACTAACATAGCCAAGAAGCTCCTCCATCTCAGCAACACCCTTTAATCCAATTTCCGATGAAGCCAGAACTCCTTTCAAGGTGCTCAACTTTTCAGCATTGGTTCCACTTAAAGTGATAATTGGTTGTAGTTTAGAGATTGCAGTATCGGAAACACCTTTTGAGCGAAGCTCCTCGTTTACAGCATCCAACCCAATCTTCTCAATTTTGTCAATTGCAACAGTAATATCTGTTAGTCGTTGCGATTCTCCAATTACCTCGGCAATTCCGCTTAAAATCTTGCGGTTATTCAGTTTGAGAATAGTTCTAACTTTTAGCTTTTCGAAAACCTCGTTGATGATTAGCACAAGTTCAGCCTCGTTGAAGAGCGAGTTTGAGCCAATTACATCAACATCGCATTGGTAAAATTCGCGGTAGCGACCTTTCTGGGGTCTATCGGCGCGCCAAACAGGCTGAATTTGGTAACGTTTAAATGGGAAGGTTATGTCGTTTTGGTACTGTACCACAAAGCGTGCAAAGGGAACAGTTAAATCGTAACGCAAGCCTTTTTCGCTAATGTCAAGCGCAATAGAGTTTGAGTTGCCAGGTTTAACCTTGTTTATATCAACCTTGTCAATAAAGTCGCCAGAGTTAAGAATCTTAAAAAGAAGTTTATCGCCCTCCTCGCCATACTTTCCAAGTAGGGTAGTAAGGTTTTCCATCGCAGGAGTCTCTATTGGCTGATAGCCATATCGGTTAAAAACCTGACGGATATTGTCGAATATATAGTTACGCCGAACCATTTGTTCGGGACCAAAATCGCGGGTTCCTTTTGGAATTGATGGTTTTGTTGCCATACTATTGTTTTTTGCATTCGAATAAATCGATTGCAAACCTACAATTTTTTTCGCAACCCGCTGATGTTGTAAATCATGTTAAATCAAAAATAGCCGACGGTGAAGTATACAAACCGTTATTTTATTCTACTTTACAAATTGCTCAAATCCTTTAGCGTACTTCACAGGGTTAAACTCCACAATTTTATAATCGGCAATTTGGTTGAGGTAGTATGGGTCGTTGTGGATAAAGTTCCAGACCTCATTGGTGTTCGCAAAGTTTGCAAGAAGCAAACCTCCTGTTCTAGGATTCTGTGGACCTGAGCAAATGAGGTTTCCTGTTGAGTAGAATTTGTCGAGATATGCTCGGTGGTTAGCGAGGTGTGCGTCAACATCCTCAATTGGTTTGATATAGGTTACTAGGACTAGGTACATAATGTTGTCTGGTTTGAGTTATGAGTTTTACTTAATCTGTATTTATTGATTTTCGAAGGTTTTTCTTTTCGGACTTGATTTTTTTGCTTTGTAACCGTTTTTCCTTCGATGCTTTGGTTTGCTTGGTGGGTTTGCGTTTCTTTTGTGGTGTGAGTGTTTTTCGGAGTAATGCGTAAAATTTCTCTAACACTTTTTCCTTGTTGGCTAGCTGTGAGCGCTCCGACTGTGAAACTAGAACCAACTCGCCATCCTTGTTTATTTTATTCTCAAGTTTCTTTAGGATAATTTCTTTCTCATCGGCCCAGAGCAAAACAGACTCAATAACGTTGAACCTAAGTTCAACCTTCGTGCTTACCTTGTTCACGTTTTGTCCTCCAGGGCCACCGCTCCGCGATGTGCCAAAGGTAAACTCTGAGTTGAAATCTCTATTCTGAAGTACGTCTAGTTCCATTGCTCAAATGCTTAGTAAATTCTTAACAGTCTCAAGAGGAATGCCACTTTGAATTGATATCTGTTCTGGACTTAAGCCCTGCCTATTCATATTCATTACAAAAACTTCCAGTGGTTCACCAATCTCAATTAAATGGCTATCGGGGTCAAAAAAACGAATAGTTCTTTGTCCCCAAGGCTCTGTGTGGATAGGGTGTAGGAGCGTTACGCTGTTTTGTTCTAACTTCAGGCTTATTTCATCAATGTTTTCTGCTTCAAAGTACAGCTCAAACCTGTTTGAATTTGATGAGGTTTCGAGCTCCTTACTGATTATGTGCGATTGCTGAATTTGCCAAATGGAAATACCTCCTGAAAGAATAACATTGTTTCCAAAATCGTGTACAATACTATGGTTGAGTATCTTGGTGTAAAATTCTTTCGACTTTTCAATGTCCTTTACGAAAAGAACAATGGAGTGGAGTTTCATACTTAAGGGTTTGTTTTGGAGGTTAAATATATCAAAAAAAGAAGGATTAACGCCTTCGATGTTCCGAATTCGTTAATCCTGGTTCATTGTTCAACTACTTAAAGCGGCTTAACAGGGATGCAGATGTCCACAACAAACTTTTTCTCTGGGTGTTCCTCGTGATTATTGTGGTATAGTTCGTAAGGACTCTCGTCCGCTGGCTGATATCCGCTTTCCGATAGCCATAAGCAGGCAGAATCCCATGCCTGTTGAAACTCCATGGCGCTTATTTCGAAATGACTTACAAAATACTTGCCTCCAGGGATTGTCATTTTGCCTATTTCACCTTCCGTTTTTATATCACTTTTTACAGTGATGCAGGCGCTTTGCCTAAGTTTTTCGATGTTGGTAACCTTGGGGTCATCGTGGTAGTAGGTAAGAGTTTTGGTTTCTGGGAATTGAATCAATCCTCTTGGCCCTGCCCACTTGAAAAGTTTTTCGTAAGCTTTACCAATCAAATTAAACTGTCCTACGTGGCGGCAATAAATAACATTCATTGCAGGCATCTCCTTAATTTCTACATTTTTTTTCATAGTTATCCTCCTTGTTTTAGATGATTTAACATCACAAACGTACTCATTGGAGGAGGCATTCAATTTATCGGTCTTGCTATCCGTTTTACCATTCTTGCTATTTTCGCTTTCCCACGAATTACGGAAATCCTGCGCGCTAGTTTTAAAATGATTCTTGAAATTTCGACAGAAAACCGATAGGCTATTGTAGCCGCAAAGTTCAGCCACTTCGGAGATAGGCCTATCTTTATCGGTTAGCAGCATACTTGCGGCTTTCTCAACTCTAATTCTTTTTATAAAATCATTAAGTGTTTCGCCCATAAACGCCGAAAAAATTCGGTGGAAATGAAAGGGTGAAAAGTTGGCAACATCGGCCAGTTTTTCAAGCGATAAATCGTTGTCAAGGTTATTCTCAATGTAATCTACAACCCTGTTTATTCTATAGATATACTCTTTTTGATACTTATTCATCTGTCTATTTTTTGTTTTTAAAGGTACACCTGCCTGCCGG
>Ga0209066_10003758_pt1 | contig 17095 bp, 17 predicted proteins | sample All_14_2_FD_187198 | JGI IMG/M metagenome (GOLD analysis project Ga0209066, IMG submission 187198) | Freshwater microbial communities in response to fracking from Pennsylvania, USA - Allegheny Zone_MetaG_DW_15 (SPAdes) (version 2) ... | reverse complement strand
ATAAGAATATTCTTCTGGTCTTCAACCGCGGCTTCTTCTGACCTTTCTGCCAAAAGCACATGGCGCAGTTGCGCCAAGATTACGATAAGTTTTTAACGCAGGAGACCGAAATCATAGTGATCGGGCCTGAAAATGCAGCAGCCTTTATGAATTACTGGCAAAAGCATGACCTTCCATTTATTGGCCTGCCCAACCCAAAGCATACCGTCCTGAAAATGTACGGGCAGGAAGTTAATTTGTTCAAACTTGGGCGCATACCCGCACAGATCATCATCGATAAAAAAGGAATTGTGCGTTTCGCCCACTACGGACATGATATGAGCGACGTTTCAATGAACGATGAAGTACTCGCTCTCTTGAGAACGATGAATGAAGAGTTAGTATCGGTAATCTGAAATTAAAGAGGATATATGCAAAATAAAAGCAACACGTGGAACTTAATCCTCGGCAGTGTGCTCATCTCTGCTGCGTTTACCGCCGCAAGCCTGAGGCAGCAGCAATTTCAGGAACTGATTAATTAATGGACCTCAAAAATAAAGTTATCGTAGTAACTGGTTCTACACGCGGCTATGGTTATGCCATCGCCGAATCTTTTCTCGAAGCAGGATCAATCGTCGCTGTGACCGGGAGAAGCCAACAGGCAGTGGACAGCGCATTGGCCAGTCTCCAGCCCAAAGGTCGTGTGAGCGGATTTGTGATGGATGTCCGTGAAGAGGAACAAGTCTATAAATTGGTGGATGATGTCATCAAGGAATTCGGTCACATTGATATCTGGATCAATAACGCAGGCTATTCCAACGCAGCAGGCATGATGCTGGAAATGGACCCGCAAGATGCTTTGGATATGTTTCTCTCGAACGACCTCGGTCTCCTGAGATGTACGCAAGCCATCATGCACTACATGCTGCCGCGTAAGCAGGGACTGCTGGTTAACATTTATGGCAACGGAAGTTTCCTGCGCCCCGCATCACCCACTGGACTCTATGGCGCAACCAAGGCCTGGGTCACATCCTTCACGCGCAGCCTCGCAAAGGAACTCAAAGACAGCGGTGTGCAAATTCTCGGTTTCAGCCCGGGTATGATGACCACCGACATGCTCACAAGCCCCATTGTGGTCGGCAAACGCGGCAAAGAAATGTTAAAGAACTTCGGCTTTGTGCTGCGCTTTCTGGGGCAGCCTGCCAAATACGCCGCAGACAAATTGGTAAAAAGTGTGGCTAGCAACCGCAAGGAATTTTCTGAGGTCAAATTATTCAAACCATGGACTCCCCTGCTCGGCCTGATCCGCGTCGGCTGGGAGAACATCACCAAAACAGGCAAAACACCTGAGTTTGAATTGCACTATCAGGAAGCGTATCGGTCCAAATATCTAAAAGGAAAACATGAATAACAAGCGTCTCTTTTCAATTATCTTAGTCGTATTCATTGACTTGCTCGGCTTCAGCCTCATCCTCCCGCTGCTGCCATACTACGCAGAAACATTCCAGGCCAATCAAACAGTGACTGGCATCCTGATCGCCTCCTACGCACTCATGCAGTTGATCGGCGCACCCATCCTCGGCCGCCTCTCCGACCGCTTCGGACGCCGCCCTGTTTTGCTCGTCAGCGTCTTCGGCACATTCCTCGGCTTCTTGTTACTCGGCTTTGCCAACGCCTTGTGGATGCTCTTCGCCAGCCGCATTCTGGACGGCCTGACAGGCGGCAACTTGAGCGTGGCACAAGCCTACATCTCCGATGTCACGGACGAAAAATCCCGCTCCAAGGGACTCGGCATGGTCGGCGCAGCATTCGGCCTTGGCTTCATCATCGGCCCAGTCACTGGCGGCTTGCTCAGCCAATGGGGATACGCAGTCCCAGCCTTTGCTGCCGCCGCAATTTCCTTCATCAACTTAATCTTGATCTACGCCTGGCTCCCCGAATCACTCACTGACGAAAAGCGCAGCCAGATGACCGAGAAACGCCCAGCCATTACGCTCAATGCGCTACTCGTCGCATTCCAGCGCCCGTTCACAGGCTCGATCCTCATCACCCGCTTCTTCTTTGGCCTTGCCTTTGCCATTCTCCAAACCATCTTTGGTTTATACGCGCTCGCCAAATTCAACCTTACTGCCCGCGAGACCGGCTTCGTCCTGACCTACGTTGGCGTCCTCTCAGTGATCATGCAGGGTTTTCTCGTTGGCCGTCTCACCAGCCGCTACCGTGAAGACCTGCTCATCAGCATATCCGTTGTCTTGATGGGGTTTGCCCTGCTTGGATGGGCGTTCGCTCCATCCGTGTTATGGCTATACATCACCACCACACCAATCGCTCTTGCAGGCGGCTTGCTCAACACATTGCTCTCCAGCACGTTGACCAAAGCCGTTGCGCCGCAGGAGATCGGTGGCATTCTCGGTCTGTCCTCCGCAGTGGAAAGCTCCACACGCATCATTGCCCCGATCCTTGGCGGTGTACTTTTACAACAAGTTGGCACATGGGCGCCCGGAGTTTTTGGAGCTCTTGTTATGGTCGGCGTCAGCATCTACGTTTTCATCACGATCTACAATCATCCCATCGTCTCCACATTCAAGCAAAACAAACCAGAGACGGTCCCAGCTTCGGATTAATCAATAAACCCTACAGGTCTCTCATGCAGCTAGGGTTTCACTCAAGGAATTGAATCATGTCCGACACCATCACACGCTATGAACTGCCGCCCTCAGGGATTACCCTGCTTGGGTACGTGGTGCGCCGCATGCACAAAACAAACCTGCTGATGCCTGTGCCCGCGCTGCTTGCTGAAAACAAAAGCGCTGAAGCACTTGCACAAGTTGCCATGTATGCCGTCAAATCTTCAACGTCCTTTGGGCGCGCCTACTATCAACCCCAGTTCAATTCCACAGGTGCAGAAATTTCCGAAGCAGACCCGATCACTGGAGCGATCGTCACCGCAAAATTGGTTTCCACCTCACCGCATTACCTCATCACCTATACTGCTGCCATGCTTAACGGAGATCTCTTTTCTGGCAGCGAAGAGATCACAGGTACTACCTTTGGCTTGCGTGGACTCGGCATGCCTGCGCCTTCAAAATTCAACTTCAAGTCTGGCAGCTACACAGCAGACCTGACCGGCCTACTCACCAGTGAACTTGCGCTTTCCCTCATTGGCAGAACTCGCATCCGTGCATATGGCCTCCTCAGCTTCAACGATAACCAAGGCAACACCGGCAAGTTAAATATAGACCGGAACAAAAACATCAATCTTGAAATCAATAACAAAAAAATAGAGGGCCAATTCGTATGACTTCGATCTGGTGGATTCGCCGTGACTTAAGATTGACGGACAACCGCGCGCTTCATACCGCGCTGGAAGCTGGTTCAGTCATCCCAGTCTTTATCCTCGACCCGGCATTTTCCTCTCAATCTCCCCGCCGAAGTAATTTCCTCTATGAGGGTCTTCACGCTCTCGATCAGGAATTAAGAAAACGCAATTCCTATCTTGTCATTCGCAAGGGCAAACCGCTTGAAGAACTCCGCAATCTTTTTGAATCAACCCGTTCTGAAACCATCTTTGCTGAAGAGGATTTCACACCCCTCGCCCGCGAGCGGGATGCGCTCATCGCGAGAATCCTGCCGCTGCAACTCATCCACGGGCAAACTGTCCATCACCCAAAACATGTCCTCAAACCGGATGGCAGGCCATACACCGTTTACACACCTTATTCCAAAACATGGAAAGCAAAGTTAAACGGGCTCAAACTCATCCCTGCACCTGAAAAGATCAACACGCCCGCAGGCATTAAATCGGATGCATTGCCTGCTTACGAAACCAATCCCCTCTTCCCCGCTGGCGAGCAGGAAGCGTTGGTCCGCCTCGAAGAATTTCTGCATAAACGAATCTACGCCTACGCCGATGACCGCAACCGCATGGACCTGGATGGGACATCCTCCCTCTCGCCATACCTGCGCTTTGGAATGCTCGGGCTGAGACAAGCTGTCAGTGCGGCGAGGCAGGCCATGAGCGCGGGAAGAAGCGCAGAAGCCAAACATGGCGCAGAGATCTGGTTGAATGAACTCATCTGGCGCGAGTTCTACATCCAAATCCTATTTCACTTCCCGCATGTGAGCAAAGGGGCATTTAATCCATCACTTGCAAATATCCCGTGGCGAAATAACGAATCTGAATTTGAAGCGTGGAAACATGGCCGCACGGGTATGCCCATTGTGGATGCAGCCATGCGCCAACTCAAGCAAACAGGCTGGATGCACAACCGCGCACGCATGATCGTCGCTTCGTTTCTAGTGAAAGACTTGCTCATCGATTGGCGCTGGGGCGAAGCGTGGTTCATGGAAAATTTATTGGACGGCGACCTCGCTGCGAACAACGGCGGCTGGCAATGGACAGCCGGTACAGGCACCGATGCCGCGCCGTATTTTAGAATTTTCAATCCCGTTCTGCAAAGCGCAAAGTTCGACCCAAATGGAGACTACATCCGCAAGTGGGTTCCTGAGTTGAGCAAATTGAACGCGAAGGAAATTCACGCACCGTGGGATTTTGAGATCAAAGTGAGCGGCTACCCCGAAACACCTATTGTGGATCGGGAGGTTGTAAAAGAAAGAACCTTGCAGGCATACAGCGTTTCAAAAACAAAGAGCGGAACATGAACGAGAACAAAAGAGATATTTCCATTTCGATGAGTGAAGCCGCCAGCAAATCTTTATTGATCGCGATCCCTGCTGCGATGCTTCAAGCGATTCCTTTCTTCTTACTTCATGGGTTTCCTGTAACGCCTGCCAACGCAAACATGACCCTTTATGGATTTGCTTTGCTGCTTGGAATTCTTGTGCATGAATTGATCCACATGCTTGCTTGGGCGTTCTTCGCAAAGAAACCTCTGAGTGCTTTCAAGCTTGGCTTTCAATGGAAATCTCTCACGCCGTACGCGCACTGCAAAGAACCCATGGACATCCGTCCCTATCGCATCGGCTCATATGCGCCCGGGCTTTTGCTTGGCATTCTGCCGTGGGTCATCAGCCTATTCACAGGTAACTTGCTGTTGTTCCTCTTCGGTTTGCTTTACACAACCGCAGCAGGCGGAGACATGCTCATCCTCTGGATCATTCGCAATGTAAAGCCAAATACTCTCGTAGAGGATCATCCCACCAATGCAGGCTGTTATGTTTATGAGTAAAAAGGGAAAGGGAAAATGAAACCTAATCGATTTATACGCACAGCAGGAATATTGCTAGCCATATCCATTTTGATCCTGGCCGTCGGCCCTTTTCTCATCCCCGTACCGCCCTTGGAAAATACCGTCCCAGTGGAACAGCTCGTAGATACAGACAGTAAGTTCATTGAAGTGAACGGCATCAACGTACATTACAAAACATGGGGTGAAGGCAAGCCTGTTTTTATTTTGCTGCACGGGTTTGGCGCAAGCCTGTTCTCGTGGCGCGAAGTGGCCGAACCATTATCTCAATATGGAACCGTCATCGCCTATGACCGCCCCGCCTTTGGCCTAACCGAACGCCCGATGGAATGGGAAGGTGAAAGTCCATATGGCCCACAGGCACAGGTGGATATCGTCATAGGGTTGATGGATGAACTCAAAATTGAGAAAGCGATCCTGGTCGGCAACTCGGCTGGCGGAACGGTTTCCATGAATGTGGCATTGCAGCACCCCGAACGTGTGGAAGCTCTGGTCCTTGTGGATGCTGCCGTGTATGCAGGTGGCGGCGCGCCTTCTTGGTTTCGACCTATTTTGAATACGCCACAAATGGCGCACCTCGGCCCGCTGATTTCACGTCAACTTCAGGCGCAGGGGAACGAATTCATAAGAACTGCATGGCATGATCCATCGAAGATCACACCTGATGTTTTCGAAGGCTATCAAAAACCGCTGCAAGCCGAAAACTGGGACAAGGCACTTTGGGAACTCACCCTTGCCAGCAAGGAAAGTGGATTAGCAGAGCGCCTCCGTGAGATAACCTTGCCCGCACTCGTCATCACAGGCGATGATGACCGCATCGTGCCTACCGAACAGTCGCTGCGGCTTGCTGACGAATTACCCAACGCTGTATTAAAAGTCATCGCGCAAAGCGGACACCTCCCGCACGAAGAAAAACCTGCTGAATTCATGCAGGCTGTGACCGAATTCCTTTCCACGCTGCCATGAAAAAAGCAATCACTCCTGAACTGGGCCGAGAGGCTTTACTTGCATTCTTCAAAACTCGCTCCCCACTTGGTCCATTGAAGGCAATGGCAAAACACGTGGGACGCTTCTTTCAGATTCCCATCCCCGGTTTTCGTCCGTATGTTGTATTTGGTCCCGAAGCTGCCCGAAAGGTCCTCGTCACCGACCGCAACAAATTGCTCTGGCGCAACACAGACCCGGTCACAGATCTGCTTCGCCACGGTGTGCTGGTGACGGATGGTGAGGAGCACGACCATTATCGCAGTCTCATGGAAAAGCCATTCCATCCTTCGCAATTATCGAACTACACCCAAATGATGCTCGAACAAACAGACCGAGTCATGTCCACCTGGCAGGACGGTCAAACGGTGGATATGCTTGTCGAAGGCCGCAAGATCGCCCTGCTCATCATCATGCAAACCCTGTTCAGCAAGGACGCTTGGAAGGATATCCCATCCATCTGGAAGCCGATCCTAAAAACTATTCAATACGTCTCGCCGGGCGCATGGATTCTCTGGCGCAAGATCCCACGTTTGGGATATGGAAGATCTTTGAAGGTAATTGATGATTATCTGTATGGAATCATCAACGATAGACGACAGACTATGAACGATGACCAATCGTCCATAGTCCATCATCACAATGATCTCCTCCAGCACCTCATTGACGCGGGCTTGGACGACGACACAATCCGCGACCAGATGTTGACGATGCTGATCGCAGGACATGACACCTCCACTGCACTGCTAGCCTGGACCTTTGCCTTGCTGGGTCAGCATCCCGAAATACATACACAGGTGGTGCAGGAAGTTGACCAAGCCGAAGGCAAATATCAACTGCTGGATAACGTTATCAAGGAATCTTTACGTCTCTACCCGCCCATTCATATTGGCAACCGCCGTGTGGCGGAGGAAATAGAGTTTGCAGAAGGCAATGTCCCTGCCGGTGAGCGAATGTTCTACTCCATCTACCTCACCCACCGTGACCCTGAGATATGGGAAAACGCAGAAGAGTTCTGCCCAGAGCGATTCTCACACGGGCGCAAGACCCCGCCCATGAGCTACATTCCCTTTGGCGGTGGGCCGCGCGCCTGCATTGGTGCTGCGTTCGGGCAGGCAGAGGCACGTATTGTTATTGCACGCCTGCTACAAACGTTTAGCTTCGAGCCATTGAACGCAGATCAAATTCACCCGTATATGGGCGCAACACTCGAACCGCATCCCGGTGTGATGATGAAGGTAGTGCGTAAATAAACAGGTAAGTACTCAGGTATAAAAGAAAACTGGCTTTAACTAAAAACTATTCAACCATCAAACTACCCAACTAACATGACTTACTTCGGATTTCTCCTTCGCTTTCTCATACTTCCCATTCTCGTGTTTCTCGCGATCACATGGTGGGACAATAAAAATAACAAGCCCACGCCTGGCTTTCAAAACGGCCGCGCCGTGTGGATCGGAATTCTTGTACACATCCTACTTGCCGTGGTGTACACCACCCCGTGGGATAACTATCTCGTTGCCACAGGTGTGTGGTATTACAACCCAGACCTCGTTACGGGGATTGTCTTTGGCTACGTTCCCATTGAAGAATATACCTTCTTCATTCTGGAAACCATTCTCTCAGGGTTATGGTGGTGGTTTCTCGCCAGAAGATTAATGCCGCCGACTCAGGAATTCAAGCCAAACAAAATACTTGTTTACGTGTCCACTTGTGTACTCGTAATTCTTTGGATTATCTTCACCGTGCTTTTCTTCAGCGACAATCAGCCCATCACATATTTATCCATCACGCTGTTCTGGGCATTGCCAGCCATCTTTCCGCAACTGCTCTATGGCGCGGATATCCTCTGGCATCACCGCAAGCTGGTTTTGCTCGGCATCCTTGTCCCTGGCACCTATCTCTCGCTGATGGATATCTTTGCACTCACAGACACCACCTGGTCTATTGCAAAAGATCAGACCACAGGCATCCTCTTCTTCGGCATTCTTCCGCTTGAAGAAGTTGTCTTCTTCTTCATCACCAACATCCTCATTATTTTCGGAATGACGCTTTTACTCTCCACCATCGGGCAGGAACGGTTCAAGGCGTGGAAATCAAACAACTACAAAGGACTCCCATAATGCTCAAGCAATTTGAAAATCAACAATATCTGAACATAGAAACCTTTCGCAAAAATGGAGAGGGAGTCAAAACTCCCGTCTGGTTTGCGCAGGATGGAGGAACGCTTCTTATCTGGACCCAAGCTGATTCTGGAAAAGCCAAGCGAATTCGCAGGGATGGCAAAGTGCGCATCGCTCCATCCACAGCCTCTGGTGAGCCCGTGGGAGAATGGGTCAACGCCAAAGCAGATGTGGAAGATTCTGCAAACGGCTTAATGCATACCGAAAAACTTTTCAAGGATAAATATGGATTTATGTTTCGATTTCTTAGCTGGCTGAACAAGTCACGAGGCAGAAAATATGCATCCATAAAGATAAATTTTAATTAATCAAACTCTGATTGATTTCTAAATCCCCCTTAAGCATGGTTGAGTAATATCGTACAGAATTAGAGACAAAAAAAATTAGAGATGAGAGAGAAAATGATCGATAAACTTGAAACAACCATTCTTAATGCCTTGCAATATCTTTATGATGAATTGGGTTGGCTGGGCGTCACCATCATCATGATCATCGAAAACGCAACGGGACTTACACCCAGTGAAGTGGTGCTCGGCTTTGCAGGCTGGATGCTGATCGATGCGCATGGCCTGCCATTTACCACCGTCTTCTGGGGCGGGCTGGCCGCCGCCATTGGCAGTGTGATCGGCGCATCCATCCTATACTGGACTGCCAGAATTGGCGGACGCCCCGTGGTAGATCGCATGGCGAAATTCTTCCGCATTGACATGCGCCACATCGAGCGTGTGGAGCAAATGGCAAAACGCTGGGGAACAGGCTTTATCTTCTTTGGCAGGCTGCTGCCTGGAATTCGCACGCTGGTGGCGATCCCTGCAGGATTGGCACGCATGTCATTTCCTACTTTTGTGGCAGCTACATTTGCAGGCGCTTACATTTGGTGTACACTGTTCATCAGTGCGGGGTATTTCCTGGGACACGAATGGCACTTACTGAGCGGCATTGTCAAACAGGCTGTGCCGTATGCTCTGACAATTGGCGCGCTGGCGGGAGTCATATTTATTGCCTGGCAATTCTGGCTCAGGCAACGACCTATTCCAATCAAAATTGAAAAAGAGTAAACAAAAAGAGACACGAGTTTCGTGTCTCTTTTTGTTTAAGTGGCAGTTTCGTTAACCAGATCATGAATCCATTTGCGTGACCTGAATCGCCACGCGCTGAAAAAGGCTTTGGCGACCTCTTCCAATATCACAAACAGGTACACATAATAAACTGGCAAATGCAGGACGAATGCTGCAAAATACGCCGCAGGAACACCGATCAGCCAGATGGAGCAAAGTTCCATGACGAGTGCAAAGCGGGTATCACCGCCTGCGCGCAGCGCGCCAATAAAGGTGGAAAAATTGAACATGCGTATCCACAAGGTGCAGGCCATCATCAACATCAACATGCGGACGTTGTGTTCTCCGCTTGGAGACAGGTCATACAAGCCAACCACGGTGCTGCGCAAAAGGATGACGATCAAACCAACCACCCATGCAGCGGAAACGCTGAGAATGATCACACGCCGGACAGTTTCGTAGGCTTCCTCTTTTTTGCCCGCACCAATGCGGTTGCCAACCATCACTGCACAGGCATTACCGAGTCCCATAAACACTACGAAACCAAGTTCTTCCATTGTCGCATTGACGTTGACGGCTGCGATAGAGTCCGTGCCTATGTGGGCGTAGATGGCGTTATAGGTCGTGATGCCCACAGACCAGAACAATTCATTTGCCATGGCAGGCAGGGCGGTCTTCAATACCCGCATGAAGAAGGCCATGTCAAACGAGAAAAATGTGCGCAGGTTTTTGGCGGCGAGAGGAGTCTTCTGAGTGTAGACAAGGACAAGGAGCAGAATCAGTTCCAAGGTCCAGCCTGAGGCGGTGCCGATCGCGGCGCCCCGTACCCCGAGAGCGGGAAATCCTGCATAGCCAAAGATCAGCATGTAGCCGAGAATCGTCTTAAAGATCAAGGCACTCACCGTTGCAATAACTGTCATACGCACGAGTTGAATACTGCGCATGACGGCAACATAAGAAGTGGCAATGGCAACAGGGATGTAACTGAAACCGACGATGCTGAGATATTGTGCGCCGATCTCGATCACAGCTTCGTCGTTCGTGTAAAAGCCGAGGACGGTGCGAGGGATGATCGTAGCCGCGAGCGTAAAGAGGAGCGCGATGGAAGATGTGGTGACGATGCTCATACCCAACACTTTGCGGATGGGTTCAAGTTCCTGCTTGCCCCAAAATTGTGCAGTGAAGATGGCCATACCGCTGGTGGTGCCAAACAGCAAAAGGATGAGTACGAAGAAGACCTGGTTGGATAAACCAAGCGCGGCGATGGAAGCCTCACCCAACTGCCCCACCATGATGACGTCGATCATGTTGAGGGAAGCGTTGATGAGTTGTTGAAATGAAATGGGGACCGCGATCACCAGCATTTCTTTGAGGAAGGCACGGTCTTTGAGAAAGGATAGGTTCATGGGGGAAAGGGGAAAGGATGAATTATGAAGGATGAGGGATGAAAAAACGGCGGAGCGCCCTGAGGTGACCGCCGTTCTGATCACTGACTGCTAATAGCTAATAACTAATTGCTTTTACTTCTCTTCCGGCGCTTCACTGACGATATATAGCGGCCTGGCCTTGGCTTCGTCATACAAGCGGCCAATATATTCGCCCAGAATTCCGAGTGAAATCAATTGCACACCGCCGAGAAAGAGTACAGAAATAAGCGTGGTAGTTTGGCCCTCAAAGAAGTGGGAACCTGCAAGGCGCAGGATGGCAACCACAGGAATGGCGAGAATAGAAATACCCGCCGAGGCAAAACCAAAGTACGTGGCTACCTGCAAGGGGAAATATGAAAAGCCCGTAATTGCATTCAACGCCAGTTTGAGCATTTTGCTGAACGGATATTTCGTAACACCCGCCACACGAGCGGCACGTTTGTATTGCACGCCGATCTGACGAAAGCCAACCCAGGCAGACATGCCGCGCGGGAAGCGATGCCGTTCCTTCATCTGCTTGAGCACATTTACCACTTTACGATCCATCAGGCGGAAGTCACCGGTATCCACGGGAATTTTCACATCTGTGATGCTGTAGATCAAGCGGTAGAAGGCAGCAGCTGTGAATTTCTTGAACCACGATTCACCTTCACGTTCCGCACGGACGGCATACACAACTTCGTAGCCTTCCTTCCATTTCTTCGCGAGTTCAAGAATGACCTCAGGCGGGTCCTGCAAATCTGCGTCGATGATGATGATCGCATCGCCGCGCGCATAATCCCAGCCTGCGGTGATGGCAACCTGATGTCCAAAGTTGCGGGCAAAGATCACGGGGCGGATAGCTTTATCTGCTGCGGCCAGTTCACGGATCTTCATGGTGGAACCATCTGTGGAGCCATCATCCACAAGAATGAGCTCCCACGGCTCTCCCGTTGTATCCATCACTTCCTTTACCCTACGGTAAAGCTCGGGGAGATTATCTATTTCGTTATAAATTGGAGCGATGATCGAGTAAATTATTTTCATGAATTCTTTTTCTTTTCGCGATTGGAAGTACGGGCACGAGGTTTCGTTTTTTCAGAAGGCGCACGAAACTGCTGGGTATCATTCTCCTCAAAGGGAGCCAGCCCTAAAATTCGGCGCTGTAAATACTTATAGACCACGATGGTTGAAGCCAGCAGAGGCACGACCAACAACGCGCCCATGATACCCTCCAGGATCGTTGCAATCATGATCGCAATAAATATCAAAGCTTCATTCATGTGCAGACTGCGCCCCATAATATAAGGACGCAGGAGGAAATTCTTCAAATTAATCAATACAAGATAAACCACAAAAACAATGACAGCCACCCAAACATTGGACAACGGAATCCAGCTTGAACCTTCAAGCAATGCAACAGCAACCGCCACTGCAACTGCCAGGAATGGACCAACATCGGGGATGAGAGTAAAAAGCCCAGCCAACACACCAAGCACCAATGCTCCAGGAATGCCCATAATGGTCCATGCAATGGTGAAAACAATTCCCACCACCACCATCAACACGATCTGCCCGCGCAAGTACGCCATCCACACTTCGCGCAGGCGGGCATACAACTCGTGCATGTCTTCCTGATATTCCACAGGAGCAAGGCTGATCAATGCCTGCCTCATATGCGGCCACTCACTCATAAACAAATGCACACTGACGATGATCACCAAAAACCACAAAACGCTGACAGAGGTTGTCTCAAGAAGAGCTAATGCCTCTTCGGGCAGCGGCGTCAAAATGGCATCCTGCACATGCGCAAGACTCTCACCTAACTGTTCAAAATGAAAGACCATTCCGCCAAACTCAACAGGCTCTGAAAGTGTTGTATTCAATTCAGTGGAAAGATCCAACAGATCCTGCGCCACAATCTTAATCTCATCAAAAAAGATCGGCGTCAATGTAGCGGGCACGCCCACCAAAAAGATCAGTGCAGAAAAATAGACGATATTAACTGCCGCAGTGCGGGATAATTTTGTATACGTGAGCAAGTATCCCACCGCAGGGCTGATCAAATAAGCAACAAAAGCTGCAATGATCAATGCCTTCACCGCTTCGTGCGCATAGAACAACAGCGCTATAAAAGCAAAGAAAATGATCAGGGCAACCGTATAACGAAATGGCATGCTCCAATTTTTGTGATTGCTACTCATAACAATTTTTTCACCGCTTCTAAAGTTGGTTCAATGATCGGTGCAGACTGAACTGCCTGCATCGCCGCACGTACGTCCTTCAAACCGCTACCAGTATTTAATACCAGAATGGGATCATCGCTTCCCACTACGCCTGAGCTGGCTGCTTTGACCAAACCAGCATAAGCCGTCGCTCCGGCAGGTTCGGCAAAAACACCCATCTTCCCCAGTTCCGCAATGGACTTGATGATCTCATCATCTGAAACCGTAATGTACGTTCCATTTGTCTGTTTTGCCGCACGCACCGCACGGACTCCATCACGCGGCAGGTCTACTGAAATACTATCCGCAACTGTAGTTGCAGAAACGGGAATGATCGTTTCCGTATTGGCATGGAAAGCATTCGCGATCGCAGCAGAACCTTCTGCCTGCACGCCGATAATACGCGGCATATTGGGAATCCAGCCCAGTTTATATAAATCTTTAAAGCCTTTATGAATTCCTGAAATAATATTGCCATCACCTACTGAAACAAAAACTGTCAGCGGCGAATGGTCATCCAACGGGCTATCCTTCTCATGCCAGGCACGATGCGCTTCGATCCACCATTCCCAAATCTCGAAGGCGCCAGTCTTTTTGCCTTCCACGGTAAATGGATTGTAGCCCGTGTTACGGCAATACCAGCCAAATTCCTGCGAAGCTTTCACGGTCAGGTCGAAGGCATCATCATAGGTGCCATCCACCAGAATGACCTTGGCTCCAAAGATGAGCAATTGCGCCACCTTGGCTGGCGGCGCAGATTTGGGAGCAAAGATAATCGCTTTCTGCCCCACCGCAGCAGACATGCATGCCAGTGCAGCGCCTGCATTTCCTGTGGAAGCCGTCACCACCACTTCAGCTCCGATCTCCTGCGCACGCGCCACCAAAATTGCGGAAGCGCGATCTTTGAACGAAGCAGACGGGTTGCGTGACTCATCCTTGAGCCAAAGATGCTTTAGGCCAAGTTTTTCCGCAAGGCGCGGCATTTTGAAGACGGGCGTCCAGCCTGCAAGATGCAACGGCGTGGCCTCTCCCTTTGGCTCGTTGACGGGCAGCAACGGCTCGTAACGCCAAAGCGAAAAGTCATCGCGGCTGGTGATATCTTCATAATGATATTTCTTCTTGATGGATTCATAGTCTATTTCAACATCGAGATTGCCCCCATCTTTGGGGCAAGTATAAGTAACCTGACCAGGCAGGTATTCAGTTCCACAAATTGAACAGCGATAGCCAGTGAATTTGGACATAGTGACCCTTTTCTCTGCTTGATTTTACCCGATATGCGAACTGACAAGAAACGGTTTCTCAGGTGCGAAAGTTCGAGATTACGGGAGTCCGTTTCATAATGGCTGAATTTCTTTTTGACAATATCTTTTTATTGAAATTATTGAATAGTGGCTGTAAAATACATCAAGATTTCAAAGGCGGGCATGAAAATGAAATTCCCGTAGTATTTTCAAAAAAGGTCTTCAAATAGAGATCGGTAAGTGGGTAATCTACCTGGAGGTTCATCTTGCTTGAAAAGCTGACATTCTCTGAGCATGCGCTGATCCGCATGGCTCAACGTAAACTCTCTGAAAAAGATGTGGAATACATCGTACATCATGGAACCAGATATCATAATGCTGGTTGTCTTTTTCGTTTCCTTGGCAAAAGAAATATCTCTGACAAAGACAAAGAAAGGCTTGAAGGCTCTGTGGTTTTATTGGACTCGGAGACTGAAACCGTAGTCATAACGGTATACCGTAATCGTTCCGAAGCTGCAAAAGAAATACGCAGCAAGCTAAAGTACAGATCGAAATCAGTGATCATACTTAAACCCAATCCCCTATCCGACAACGATACTGCGTAAGATCAATTCCACAAACAAAGACCTCCGAGTTCTTGAAGGACTCGGAGGTCTTACTTTTTGCTTTTACTATCTACTTACTTTCTTCCCGCTCCCACAATTCCCTTGCGATCATCTCCTGATCCACAGGCGTCTTATCAATTCTCACGCCAACTGCATTGTAGATCGCGTTCGTGATGGCGGGGGTGGTCGGGATGCTGCACACCTCCCCCACTCCTTTCGCGCCATACGGCCCAGAAGCAATGGGATGTTCCACAATAATAGACGTAATTTCTGGTGTGAGCATAATTCCGGGGACGCGATAGCGGGCCAGATGATCCGTAACCACGTTGCCATTCTCAACGATGAATTCTTCCGTGAGGCAGTTGCCAAGGCCCATCATCACGCCGCCTTCAATCTGTCCCTGCAGGCCGAGCGGATTGACCGCCATGCCCACATCGTTGGCAGAGATGACTTTCAGTACGCGCACTTCACCCGTCAGCTTGTTGACTTCTACTTCAGCGGCTTGCACACCGAACGAGAATGCGAAGTGCATGTCACCACCTGTACCGAGAGGTTGGGTCTTCGGCGCTTCGTACATGTAGCGGACTAGTGGCTGTTTACCCAAGGCAGTCATTTCTTTATAAACTTCGGCATAGGTCATCGAATGTCCATTGACATGGACAATGCCATTCTCGAAACGAATCTGTTCGGGGCGGATATCGTATTTTTCAGCCATTGTAGCAGTGATCTCTTCGCGCAGAGTCTTTGCTGCATAGCGAGATGCGTTGCCTGTCACAAAGGTCTGGCGTGAAGCGGTCGTTGGGCCGCCGTTGGGAGTCAGGTCAGTATCCATGACTAGGACGCGAACTTGCTCAGGAGCAACTGACATTTCTTCGGAAACAACCAAACGCATGACCGTGACAAGTCCCTGACCCAATTCAGCAGCAGAACTGCGGACTTGGAAAGTACCGTCTTCATAAAGTTCAACGTCTGCACCAGAGATATCGGGTGCGCCGCCACCAAGGCCTGTGTTTTTGTAAGCCGCGGCAAAACCCCAGGCGCGAACCAGATTCGGTTGAGCAGGATCAGTAATCGGCTTGAATGGATGCGGGTTCGTCTTCCTCATCTCTGCATCCACGCGGTCAATACATTCCATCAAGCCAACAGATTCTTTCAATTCCTGTCCTGTGTTTGTGAAGCTGCCAACATGCAATGAATTCATGCGGCGCAGTTCAACAGGCTCAACATTCAATTTTTCTGCGAGCATGTCCATCATCGACTCAACGGCGAATGCAGATTGCGTAACGCCGAAACCACGGAACGCGCCAGCCGGCGGGTTGTTGGTGTACATGGCATAGCAATCGGCGCGGACATTTGGAATGTCATACGGGCCAGCGGAGTGCGTGGTGGCACGGGTCATCACTTTTTCGCCAAGCGACGCATACGCGCCTGTGTCGCCATACAGTTCAGTTTCCGCCGCAACGAGGCGGCCATCTTTCTTCGCGCCGATCTTCACGCGTATCTGCGTGGCGTGGCGCTTCGGATGCACGAGCAAACTTTCGTGGCGGTCAAACAATAATTTCACGGGGCGCTGGGTCACGTTCGCGAGCAAAGCCACATGGATCTGTCCCATAATGTCTTCCTTGCCGCCGAAACCGCCACCCATCAATTGCCCAACCACACGCACACGAGACTCGTCCCAACCCAATGCGCGCGCAACCTGTGTCTTATCCTGATACGGAATTTGCGAGCCAACATAAATTTCCATGCGGCCATCGGGCAGCGGCACACCAATGCTGCATTCAGGTTCGATGAAAGCATGGTCAGTGGTCGGCGTGTGGAAGGTGTGCTCAAGGATCACATCAGACTCGGCAAAGCCTTTGTCCATGTCACCTTTGCGAACTTTGATGTGTTTGAGCAAATTCCCTTTTTCGTGGATTTGCGGAACGCCTTCCTGACGGGCCTGCACTGGATTTGTGATGACTGGCTGGAGATCAAATTCCGCCTCAATCAACGCGGACGCCTGATCGGCGATCTCCTGAGATTCTGCTGCAACGATGGCAAGTGCATCGCCCACATAACGAACTCTTTCCCCAACACCTACCATTACGGGCCAATCGTAAATGACAAGACCATGAGTCTTTTCACCGGGAATATCTGTAGCGGTTAAAACCGCTACTACGCCCGGAAGAGCTTTGGCTTTGGAAATATCCAGCTTCGTAAAA
>Ga0209066_10003757_pt1 | contig 17097 bp, 16 predicted proteins | sample All_14_2_FD_187198 | JGI IMG/M metagenome (GOLD analysis project Ga0209066, IMG submission 187198) | Freshwater microbial communities in response to fracking from Pennsylvania, USA - Allegheny Zone_MetaG_DW_15 (SPAdes) (version 2) ... | reverse complement strand
GAGGGACGTGGGCCGCGAACAGGATCACAATGCGCGCAACGTGACTCATTTGGTGTCCAGGAGGTGTCTGTGTCCCGATCCCATCATCCGGTCTGTCGCCAGGCCTTGAGCCTGTTGGCGATGAGTGTCTGGCTGGTCTGCGCGCCCGCCGCCGTGGCCGCACAGGCGTCCACCCCCGCGACAGCAGCGTTGCCGCGAGAGCTGGGCAAGCCCGAGGACGACCTCAAGCTCAACATCCGCGCCTTTCAGGTCGATGGGCTGCCGGAGGCTTCGGCCCAGGCCCTGGCCGCCCTGACGGCGCCTTACACCGGCACCGGCAAGGGCTATGAAGAGCTGATCAATGCCGCTGCGGCCATTACCCTGCACATGCAGCGCGACCTCGGCTATTACGTGGGCTTTGCCTATGTGCCCGAGCAGTCGCCCCGGGATGGGGTGATCCGCCTGCAGGCCCTGGAAGGTCGCCTGGACCAGATCGAAGTGGGCGCGGATGCCACGCCCGAGCAGCGTGCGCTGATTGAATCTCAATTGGGCGACTTGAAACCAGGCCAGATCCTGCGCACCGAGGATGTCGAGCGTGCGGTGCTGCTGCTCAATGACCTGCGCGGCGTCAGCGTGCGGGTGGAGGTCTCTGAGGGCCGGCAACCCGGCACGGCCTCCCTGCGCGTGATCCCCACGGCAGAGCCCACCCTGGCCGGCAAGGCCGAGCTGGACAACCTGGGCAACCGCTACACCGGTCTGGCCCGCCTGTCGGGCGCGGTCACGCTGGCCAATCCATTGCAGCGGGGGGATGCCCTGTCGGCACAACTGCTGAGCTCGCACACCGGGGGCCTCAAGCAGGCCACCGCAGGCTATGTCACGCCGGTGGGCGCGCAAGGGCTCAAGCTGGGCGCCACGGCTTCCCGGGTGTTGTACGGGCTGGACAAGGATGACTTCCCGGCGGTGTATCAGGGCTCGGTCACGGCCCTGGGTGCGTATGCCCTTTACCCGGCCGTGCGTTCTCGCAACCTCAACCTGTTTGGGGTGCTCAGCCATGAGTACAAGCGCTTTGAAGATCATCAGGCCAGCACCCGGCTTGCCAAGCGCAGCCACGACTGGCAGCTGGGCCTGATTGGCGACTCGCGTGACAGCTGGCTCTCCGGTGGCATCAACACCTACGAGCTGCAGGCCCTTCAAGGCCGCATGGATTTTGGTGCGGGTGCCAACCCGCTGGGGCTGCGCCAGGACTTCAGCAAGGTCACCCTGGGTTACTCGCGCCTGCAGAACTTGCAAGCCGGGCGTTGGCAGCTGTATGGCCGACTCAAGGTTCAGTGGGCGTCGACCACGCTGGACGGTCCGAGCGTTATGCCGCTGGCGGCCCGCTGGGTGTCCGCGCCTTTGCGCCCGGTGAGGCCGCGGCCGACGATGCCCAGGTGCTGAACGCCGAGCTGCGCTGGTTGCCACCCGAATCATGGCTGGGGCCCGTGGCGCGTGAGCTGGCCTTCAGCCTGTTCCATGACTGGGCCCATGTGAAGTTCTCCAAGGATGACGCACTGCAGCCTGTCGGGGTGTCCAACACCGGCACGCTCAGCGCCACCGGTCTGGGCCTGATCTGGGACCGTCCCGGTGACATGGCCTTTCGGATGGACCTGGCCTGGCGCGGTGCAGGCGATGCCCTGGCCGACCCCAAGGACCATTCACCCCGCGCCAACCTGGTCCTGACCAAGCGTTTCTGATACCGGAGTGTCACCATGAAACTGTTCATCACCTCTTTGCTCCTGGGCTTGTCTGGACTGGTCATGGCCCCCTGTGTCCAGGCCCAGACCACCAACCCCAACAACCCGAACAACCCCAACGGCGCCCCGCCCAAGGGCACCCCCGAACTGACGGCCCCAGGGGCCGCAGCGGTCAAGTCTGCCGCCGACCTGGCCCAGCAGCCGCTGGCCACCGCCGTCAGCCGTGCCGCGGCCACGCCCAACCTCAGCGTGGCACCCCGACCACCTGCCGTGGTCCAGGCAGGCACCGGTGCGGCCGTGTCCGCCGGTGTGCGGGTGCTCAAGGCGCCAGGCGCGTGCACGCCCAAGACCAACAGCCTGGACTGTGTGCAGGACTCCAGTCAGGCGGGGCAGGGCGCCAACGTGTCGGGCCGGGTGCGCAACAGCGTGATCGGCGAGGTGGGCACTGGGCAGGCCATCACCGAAGGCGCAGGCGGTGCGCAGCGCCAGCAGGCCTGCACGCCCAAGCCGGGTGAGCTGACCTGCGCACCTTGACCGCTTGGCGCTCAGGTCAAAGGGTGTGGGTGCGGTCGCCCTGGCGAAAGCCCAAGGCGTCAAACCAGGCGCCCTTGGTGAACCCAATCACCTTGAACAGCTCGCCCATCTCGTGCTCACCCAGCAGCTTTTGAACGGCTGCGGTGGCCCGCACATCTTCCGCCGTGGGCACCTCGCCCGGGGCGGGCAGCAAACCCAGCAGGCCGCAGTTCATCAGGAAGTGGGCCTGCGTGGTGTAGCCCAGCACTTCCCAGCCGCCCTCCTGGCCAGCCAGGGCCACGCCCGTGAAGTTCACGTGGGTGGTGATGTCCTTCTGTCCCACCTGGTCCAGCGGATCGGGGTCGCTGCGGTGGGCCTGGTGGCACATCAAGGTGCCGCCCAGGCGCTGGGGCAGGTAGAACTCTTCGGCCGGGAAACCGTAGTCCAGAAAGAAGGCGGCCCCTCGGCCCATGCGCGCGGCCAGCGTGGCCACAAAGGCCTCGGCCGGGCCGTGCGTTTCCACCACCGTGCCCGGCACAAAGTCGCTGTCGGGGCGGTCGGTGGGGGGGCGAACGCCGTCAGGCAGAGGGCGCTCAGCCCAGACAAAGACCGGGTTGGCGTCATCGGCCGAGGCCAGCGTCACGCCCCGCTCCAGCCAGACCTCGCCGTTCCAGGCCAGCAGGTGAACGGGGATGGCATCGAGCACCTCGTTGCCCACGATCACACCGTTGATCTCCTCGGGCAACTCGTCGGCCCAGATCACCTTGTGGGCCAGTGCCGGGTGGGCCTGGGCAATGCGGGCGTGCTGACGCTCGCGCAGCGTGCCCGACAGGTCGACGATGGTGTAGCGCTGGATGCGGTCGCCAATCTCCCCCAGGATCTGCTCGGCCAGGGCGCCCGTGCCGGCCCCGAACTCCCAGACCTGATCGGTGTCGGTGTGTTCCAGCGCTTGCTCGATCTGGCGCGCCACGGCGCGGCCAAACAGCGGGCTCATTTCCGGGGCGGTGACAAAGTCGCTGCCGTCCTGCGGGCCTTGTCCCAGGACCCGCCTGCCGCCGCTGTAGTAGCCCAGGCCAGGGGTGTACAGGGCCAGTTCCATGTAGCGCTCAAAACTCATCCAGCCACCACGTTCGCGGATCTCGTGGGCGATCAGGCGGGCCAGGGGGCAGGGCGGCAGCGGGGCGGCCACTACACTGTGGCCAGAGGCGTTGGATGGGTTCGTGTCAATGCGGCTCATGCGCCATTGTAGAAAAGGTGTTCAACCATGTCAGCGATCGATTCGACCCGCGTGGTGCTGGTCACCGGTGCCGCCCGCCGTCTGGGGCGTGAAATCGCCTTGAACCTGGCCCGCCAGGGTTGGGATGTGGCCGTGCATTGCCGTGCCTCGCGTGACGAGGCCGAGGCCACGGCGCAGGACATCCGTGCCCTGGGCGGTCGTGCCGTGGTGCTGGTGGCCGATCTGGGGGACGAGACCGCGTGCCGCACCCTGGTGCCGGGTGCGGTCCAGGCCCTGGGACAGCTCGATGCCGTGGTCAACAGTGCGTCCACGTTTGAGTACGACACCGCGGCGTCTTTCACCTACGCTTTGCTTGAGAAGCACCTGCGTGCCAACACGGCCCCGGCCATCGTGCTGTCCCAGGCTCTGGCCGAGCATGTGAAGGGCCGCGGGGTGCAAGGCGCCGTGGTCAACCTGCTGGACCAGAAGCTGTGGAACCCCAACCCGGACTTCCTCAGCTACACCCTGTCCAAGGCCGCGCTGGAGTCGGCCACCACCTTGCTGGCCCTGGGACTGGCCCCGGCCGTGCGCGTGGTGGGGGTGGCCCCGGGCCTGACCTTGACCAGCGAGTGGCTGACGGGCGATGCCTTTGAGCAGGCGCACCAGCTCTCGCCCCTGGGGCGCTCTTCCACCCCTCAAGATGTGGCCGCCACCGTGGCCTTTGCGCTGACCAATGCATCGATCACCGGCACGACGCTGCTGGTCGATGGCGGTCAGCACCTGCAGCGCCAGGCGCGCGATTTTTCAATGATGTGAGGCCATGAGATGTCACTGACCAAAGGCAACCAGATCCTGACCCTGACGGGCCTGCGTTTCAACGCCAACCTGGGCATTCTGGCCAATGAGCTGACCACCCCTCAGCCCATCCTGGTCGATGCCGAGCTGAACATGGGCAGCCAATCCCTGCTGCCCCATGACGACGAGATCCTCAATGTGCTGGACTACCGCCGCGTGCGCACCATCATCATCGAGGACTGCACGGCCACCCACGTCAACCTGCTGGAGACGCTGATCGGCAAGCTGTGCAAGCGCCTGATGGAGCTGCCCGGCGTGCTGGGTGTGCGCGTGCGGATCGCCAAGCTCGAAATCTTTGAAGATTGCGAAGTGGCGATCCGCATGGAGACCGGGCAGTGGTGATCAGGGTTTGGCGTTGAGGCGGATCCAGGTCTTGGGGGCGCCCGGCACTGTCTGGTAGGACAACAGGATCGAGCCGGTGTCGTTGATGGCCACCGGGCAGTTCAGGAGGGTGCTGGTGGGCAGCTTGGCGCCTTTGCTGTTGACCTCGGTGAGCAGGTCCAGCATGACGCCGTTTTTCCACAGAAAAGCCCGCCCGGACGCGCAGCCCACCACGGTGCCAGAGGCATTCATGGCCGTGGCTGTCACCACCTGGCTGTCGATGCCGATGGGGGTGGACTGACCGCCCAGCCACAGCGCTGCCGCACCCTTGGGGTCAGCGCCCGTGATGGGCCATGGCGCCACCGGGTAGTCGACGATGCCAAGCGTGGACCGGACCACCAGGACCTGCCCCGCATTGTTCACCGCACGTGCCTCGGTGTACGGCTGCCCCACCCAGCTCAGTTTGCCGTTGTTCCAGATCGCAGCCCGGGCTGCTTCGCCCGTGGCAATGACGCTGCCCACGGTCGTGCCCTGATCGTTGATGTCATGGGCGTAGGCGACGGCGTGGCCTGGATGCTCCAACGCCAGGGTCTGGCCTGGTGTGATCAGCACGGCGCTCATGTAGGAGGGTGTGGGGGCCGCGTCGGTGGCGTAGTACCTGCCAGACGCAGCGACCACGCCCAGCTTGTTGATGCCGCCGATGGTGATGTTGTTGAAGCCTGGCTGCAAGGCGTTCTGGTTCGACAGCTTGGTGACCTTGCCCGCTTTCTCGGTGGCGGGTTGCATGAAGCCGTCGCTGTTCTGGGTGGGCAGTGCAATCGTGCTGAAGCCTGCTGTCACGCCCACCTCATTGGTCTTCACGGGACTGTAGTAGCTGGCGCCTTTGCTGCCGGTGATGCTGGCGGCGGTCGAGGTCGACCAACTGAGGGCCCTGCCGCGCCAGAATGTTGAAAGGGTGGGGAAGTCAAACCCACCGATGCCCAAGGTGCGGTCAAAGCTGTAGCCCACCACCTTGCCGGTGTTGTCCATGGCAGTGGCTTCGGTGAGGTAGCTCGTTGGCGATTTCAACACCGTGACGGTGTAGGCCGACTGGGCCTGGCTCAGTGCGGGCATCAGCGTCAGGGCCAGGCTGCCAAGCAGGGCTTGGCAGAGGGGATGGGCTCGGGTGCGGCGTGTCATGGGGTCTCCCTGGTGTGTGGCGCCATGTTTTCTGGCGTTGAACGCTCAGTATTTCATGGCGCCGCAGGGAGCCCGTCCGAAATCATCCCCAGGACTTACCCTGGCCGGTCCATCAGCGCTTGAAATCGCAGGCGTACTCCACCGTGTCGCCCGACCCTGTGGGCCCGATTTCCCTGAACGACACCGCGTAGGGCCCGGCGTAGAAGCTGGCATCCACCCAGCGGATGTAGCCGTCCGAGCCGCTGAACCCGCCGCCTGGCAGGTTGAGCTTGTAGCCCTTGACGAACTCCTGCGTGCTGGCATCGCCTGGCGAGGTCAGGGCGATGCCGATGTCGGCATCCAGGGTGCGGCCGTTGAGGCGCAATGCACTGGTGGGTGATTTGCCATCGACGGTCAGCACCACGATGCCATCGGTCCGAACCTCGATCGAGCAAGCCTTGTTGGACAGGTTGCTCGCCGCGCAGCCCCTGCCCACGGCGGCAGGGGTGCAACTGCGGTAGTAGCCACCGCCGGTGGCCAGTCCGGTGTGGGTGCCCACAAACGCGGTGATGTTGTCCAGCGTCAGGTCCAGCCAGTTGGTGGCATAGGTGCCGATCAGGTTGAGCGTGCCGGTCGATCGAGTGAAGCTCTCCAGCGGGATGGTGGTGGCAATCTGGCCCACCTGAGCGCGGCAGAGCAGGCCCTTGAGGGTGCCACCGACATTGGTGGTGGCCGCGATCTCGTACAGGCGGGGGCTGCCGCCGCCCATCACCGTGAAGTCAAACTTGACGACGCTGCCACCCGGACCGCTGGGTGCACCATTGCTCACGGCACCATCGGCCGCCTGCATCCGGGCTTGATCCCCTGTGAGTGCATTGACCCGGTCTTCTGCATTGCCGTTGAAGGTGGCGCTGATGGTGGTGCTGCCGGCACTGACGGTGAGCGTGCCGTTGGCGTAGCTGTAGCTGCAATCGGTGCCCACGGGCTCTGCGGAGCCGTAGTTTTTCACGGTGCCGGACAGGCCTTGCAGCAAGGCCACATCGGCTGGCATCTTGTTGCGTCCGAACAGGGTGCTGGCGCCCGTGCCGCCACCGGTGCTGCCACCCCCTGTTCCGCCACCCGAACCCGGGTCAGGGTCAGGCTCGGGCTCGGGCTCCGCCAGACCAGGCAGGCGGCCTTCGGTGCTCTGCGCGACCAGGGTATCCAGGGTCAGGTCGTTGGCCAGCAGGCGCGCACCGATGGCATCCAGGATCTGATCTTCTGCGTCGCCGACGGCAAAGATGCCCGTCAGGGGGTTGATGGCCGGGCGGCTCAGGCCCGCGGCCACCAGGTCGTCACCCAAGCCGGTGATGGCTTGTGGCAAGGCATCAGCCGTTTCCCGGACCTGGGCCACATCAAAGGACTCGAACAGCGAGGTGGGTGTCTGCCCCGCAGCTCGCGCCAGAACCAGTTCGGTCAAGGGGGTGATGTTCACGCGGCCGGCCTGTGTGGCCAGGCTGTGCAGCACCACCTCCGGCGAGGCTTGCGTCACGCGCAGCATGCACGGCAGGGTCTGTCCGCCATCGAGCGACAGGGAGAAGCTGCCATCGGCTTGGGTCACCCCGGAGACCTGTGGGCCTGAGGCACATTTGGCCACCACGGGCGCATTGGCCAGGGCCGCACCGATCGCCGCCAGGCCTTGCAGCGAGAGTGGGGTGTCATCACCGCCACCACCCCCACAGGCGCTGAGCCCACTGACCAATGCCACGGCCACCCATGAAACCAGGCTCGACTTCAACTTCAACGACTGCATCTTGTTTCCCTGTTGATCCACACACAAAGGCTCACTGTCTGACAAAGCACTTGCCAGCGTTGTCACACGAAGATGTGATCCCCGCTCACGGGGGCCTCAGGAGATCCGGGCCTGTTTAGACCCTAGACTTGGGGTCCATGAAGGCGCCTCGCCCCGAGCACATCCTCATCGTTGAAGACGACGTGACCACCCAGGGCTGGTTGACGTCGGAGCTGCAAGCCATGCCGGGCGTCCAGGTCCATTGCTGTGCCAGCGTGACCGAGGCCCGCCACTGGCTGCAGTCCCATGGTCCCGACATCGTGCTGACCGACCTGGGTCTGCCCGATGGCTCGGGCACCGAAGTCATTGAATGCGCGGTCCGCCTGCACCCGCAATGTGAGGTCCTGGTCATCAGCATCTTTGGTGACGAGGCCCACGTGGTGGCAGCCATCGAGGCCGGTGCCAGCGGCTACCTGCTCAAGGACTCCAGCTTTGACAACCTGGGGGAGCAACTGCGACACCTGCGCGAAGGCGGCTCACCCTTGAGCCCGCAGATCGCGCGCACCTTGATCAGGCGCCACCGCACACCTGCGGGCGGGCCTCTGGCTGCGCCTGCACCTGTCGGGAACGCTGACCCTGCGCAGGCACTGACGGTTCGCGAGCTGGAGGTGTTGACCTTCATCGCCAAGGGGTTCAGCTACCAGGAAGGGGCCGACATGTTGGGGGTGTCGGCCAACACGGTGCGCACCTATGTCAAACGCATCTATCAGAAGCTGTCGGTCAACTCGCGCAGTGAAGCGGTCTATGAGTACAACCAGCTTCAGGCGGCCCAAGGCCGGCCGCCCCTGCGCTGATGGTTCGGCGCTGGTTGTTCCTGCTGGTGTCGCTGTGGGGCCTGCTGGGCCTGGGCGGCTGCCAGTTGCCAGATCCGGCGGGCCCCGGTGTCCAGACCCTCACCCAGGGTGAGTTGCTTCCGGCTGGTGCCGCCTACCCGCAGCAAGCACCCGCGCCTGAGGCCGCCTGGCAAGCCATGACCTTGCCTGATGCGTGGGACGCCCGCCGCCCCGACTACCAAGGCTACGTCTGGTATCGGCTTCGCTTTGCCTCGGGCCCGTCCTCGTCGGGCATGTTGGCTGTCTACTTGCCCTATGTCAGCATGAACGCGCAAGTGAGTGTCAACGGGCACCTGATCGGGGTTCAGGGCAGCATGCAAGAACCGGTGAGTCGGCATTTCTATACCCCGTTGATCTTCAATGTGCCGCCTGCGCTGCTCAAGCCCCCTGGGCAGGTCAATGAACTGCGCGTGCTGCTCATGGGTTATCGCCTGTACCGCAGTGGGCTGGGGCCCATCCATGTGGGGGATGCACAGGTGCTTCAGGCATCCTGGGCGCAGCGCCATTTCTGGCAGAACACGGGCACTCTCATCACCTCGGTCATGGTGCTCAGCATGGCGGTCTATGGGGCGGTGCTCTGGGCTCGCTCGCCAAGCAACACCATGTTTGCCTGGTTCACGCTGGCTGCCTTGGTCTGGGGCGTTCGCAACCTCAATTTTGTGTTGGTGCAAAGCCCTTGGTCCAGCACCTGGGACAACCGCTTGTGGAACCAGTGGTCCCTGGTGGGGGCGATCATGTTCGTGGGGCTGTTCGCCTTGTTCACGGTGGAGTACAGCCGTTGGGTGCTTCGTCAGGGGAGGCTGCCGGGGTGGCAGCGAGCCTTGCCGCTGGGCTATGTTTGCTTGATGAGCATGCTGCTGACAGCGCCTGATGACACCGCCGAGCTGAGGCGCCTCTTCAAACCCTTTGGCGCAGGTGCGCTGGTCCTGACGCTCTGGAGCCAATGGCATTTGTTGAGCGCGGCCTTTCGGGTGCGGTCCGTGTCCGTTGCTTCTGTGGCTGTGGCAGGTCTGGTGTACCTGGCGCTGATGGTCAGCGATTTGCAGGTGGCCAGTGACCAAGAAACGGTGGGTCAACTGTTTTTGCGGCAGTACGCCGCGGTTCCCTTGTTTCTGTCGATCACCCTGGTCTGGACGCAACGCTACTGGCAGGCCTTGCAGCAGTCCGAGCGCTTGTCCCACAACCTGCAGGATCAGGTGGAGGTGCAGCGCGCACAATTGCAAAAAAACTTTGAGCAACTGGTGGCGTCCGAGCGGGCGCAAGTGTTGTCACAGGAGCGCGAGCGCCTGGTCAGCGATCTTCATGACGGCCTGGGCCTGCACCTGCTCACCGCGTTGCGAATGGCCCGAGCCGACGGGCAGGGCCGCGTGGTCCTGGCCGAGACCATCCAGGACTGTCTGGACGACCTGCGCGTGGCCATTGATTCCATGAGCAACCTGGAGGACCGTGACCCGGTGCTGATCCTGGGCAGTCTGCGCTTTCGGCTGGCGCCACGCCTGCAGGCTGCCGGGGTGCAACTGGACTGGCAAGTCCTGGGCGACATCGCGCCCCAGGCCTGGCTGGATGCACCCAATGCCCTGCATCTGCTGCGCATCGTTCAGGAAGCCGTGACCAACGCGGTGCGACACGGCCATGCCTCCCGCGTGTTGCTCAGGGTCGAACCACTCGGGCAAGGCGTGGGTGTGGCCATCATCGACAATGGTGTGGGCCTTCCTCAGGCCGGGGAGCCGGGCGGGCACGGTCTTGGCAACATGCGCCGCCGCGCCCAGGTGCTGGGCGCGACCCTGAGCGTGCAGCCCCACTCCGATGGCGGCACGGCCGTCACCTTGAGCAAACCCGCCTGAGGCATCTCAAGGCTTGGCGTTCAACCGCACCCAGGTGATCACGCTGGGCATTTGGTTGGTGTAGGTGTAGGTCAGGATCGATCCGCTGTTGTTGATGGCCGTGGGGCAGCCCAGCTTGGTGCCCGCAGGCAGGCTCACGCCCTTGGCCTTGAGTTCCTGGACCAAGTCCAGCATCACGCCGTTCTTCCACAGGAAGGGCCGTGCATCGACCGTGCGCAGGTCAAAGGCACGCAGGGCACAACCCACCACGGTGCCCTGGTCGTTCATGGCAGTGGCGCGTACCGCTTCGTTGTTCGGGCTGGTCAAGGGCGTCACGGTGTTGTTCAGCCAGATCAGGCTGTTCGTGCGCAACTGCAGCAGGGATTCTTCAGGGGTGCCCGGCCCAAAGGGGCGGCTCTTGCCCACCATCAACACCTGTCCTGCGTTGTTGATGCTCAGGGGCTCATGGCCCACCAGGCTGTCGTCGCCCACCGCGGCCAGCTGCTGATTGACCCACAGCACTGGCACGCTCTGGTAGCCCGAGCCCTCACGGTAGCGCGTGACCTGCCCTACCACGGTGCCTGCGTCGTTGATGTCCAGCACGTTGAAGTTGCCGTAGGTGCCCACATCCAGCGTGCTGTAGCTGCCATTGCGGTACACCAGCGGAGTTTTCACGAAAGTGACTTCGCCGTTCGCGCTCACGGGACGGCTGAAGAACCCGGCGATCGCACCGGTGTTATTCATGCCCTTGGCTGCAAAACTGCTTTTGAAGCTGCTGGTGTTGGAGGTGCCCAGGCTTTTGGCCAGCAGCGCCGACAAGTCGGTGTCGGTGCTGCCTTGTCGCAACATCGTGGCCGACCCCACCGTGGGCGCATAGACATAGACATTGGCGCCCTGGAAGGTGGCCGCGGCGGATGGGAACACCTCGGGCTGCATCAGGCTGCCAAGTTCAGAGGTCTTGTTGAAAGGCCCAACCTGCACGCCGCTGTTGTTGGTCAAGCGGGGGAACAGGTACTTGCCACCCAGTGTGGCCGCGGCGGTGGCCGTGACGCCGTTCCAGGAGACCGCCTGGTACAGATACGCGGGCAGGAACCCAAAGTAAGGATACGTGGCCACAAATTTGTAGCCCGAGCGGTAGTACATGCCACCACGCACCACCCCTTGGTCGTCCAGCACGGTGGGTGCGAAAGAGTAAGCGCCGCTGGGCTTGCCCAGCACCGTCAGGGTGTAGGCCGATTGAGCCATGGCGGCAGCGCCATTCAGGGCCAGTGCCGCCAAAGCGAGCCTGGGGATGAGGTGCGGAAATCTGGACATGAACGAAATCCCCTGATGATATTTAAACGATCGAGTTTAATGACCATCGTGGTGTCGGGGCGAGGTGGGAATCCCGATGCTCCCCCCCATCAAAGTGGGCCGCCGTGGTCGCTTTACGGCGGTGGTCCACCCGTGCAGGCCCAGATCGGCGAAAATGCGCCCATGAACGACGCTGTCTCCCCCCAGATCCTGCTCCAGGCCTCCACCCCGGAGGCTGGCGATCAAGCCCAGGCCAAGGCCAAAAAACACGCTTTTGAGATGAACAAGCTCAGCAAGCGCCTGCACCGTGAGGTGGGCCAGGCCATTGCCGACTTCAACATGATCGAAGAGGGCGACAAGGTCATGGTTTGCATGTCGGGGGGCAAGGACAGCTACGCCATGCTCGACATCCTGATGAACCTGCAGCGGCGTGCCCCCATCCATTTCGAACTGGTGGCGGTGAACCTCGATCAGAAGCAGCCAGGCTTTCCGGAGCACGTGCTGCCCGAGTACCTCACCAAAGTGGGCGTGCCCTACCGCATCGAAGAGCAAGACACCTACAGCGTGGTCAAGAAGGTCATCCCCGAGGGCAAGACCACCTGCAGCCTGTGCTCGCGCCTGCGCCGGGGCATCCTGTACCGCGTGGCCAAGGAGCTGGGCTGCACCAAGATCGCCCTGGGCCACCACCGCGACGACATCCTGGAGACCTTGTTCATGAACATGTTCTTCAACTCGCGTCTCAAGGGCATGCCGGCCAAGATGGTCACCGACAACGGCGAGCACACCGTGATCCGGCCCATGGCCTATTGCCGTGAGCAGGACATTGAGCGTTTTGCCACCCACCGCGAGTTCCCCATCATCCCTTGCAACCTGTGTGGCAGCCAGGACGGCCTGCAGCGCCAGGCCATGAAGGAGATGATCCAGGGGTGGGACCGCAAATTCCCCGGCCGGGTCGACAACATGTTCACCGCCCTGGCCAATGTGGTGCCCTCGCACCTGATGGACCGCAAGCTCTTCCCCTTCACCACCATCGAAGCCACCGGCAAGCCTGTGGTCGGCGGTGACATCGCTTTTGACGAGGACGAAGGCTGCGGCACGCCCGAACCGGGCACGGCTACCATCTCGCTGGACCTGCTCAAGCGGCCCCGCGCGGCTGCTGACGTCGACACGGACCCCGACGACTGACCCGGTCCTCACCCCCCCCCTCTGGAGACTGCCATGTTCAACCTGACCCGCTTGAGTGATTCAAGTCGTGCTTCCCGTCGTTCCGCCCTGCGGGGCCTGGCGGTGTTGACCGCGGCGGGCTTGTTGTCGGCCTGCGGCAGTCTGACCACCATCTCGGCCGATGTGTCCAGCTACGGCCAGTGGCCGCAGGACAAGGCCAAGCCTCGCTACGTGTTCGAGCGCCTGCCCTCGCAGCAATCCCAGGCGGACTTTCAGTCTCGCGTGGAGGCCGCTGCAGCCCCCGAGCTGGCGGCCAAGGGCTTTGTGAAAGTGGCCTCGGCCGACCAGGCCGATGTGCTGGTGCAGGTGGCCGCTCAAAGCCGCACCGTCGGGCGCTACGAGGATCCCTACTACCGCCCCTACGACGGCAGCTTCTTCAATGGCACCGTCGGCTTTGGTGGCATCTGGGGTGGCCGCAGTGGCGTGGGCATCGGCATCCAGATGGAGCCTTCGCGCTCCCAAATGCAGGTCGACGTGCTGGTGCGCGATCGCCGCACGGGCCAGACCATCTATGAAACCCACGCCGTGCACCAACGTGTCGGTACCGTGGTCGAGAGCCTGATGCCGGCGCTGTTTCGCGCCTCGCTGATGGACTTCCCGCTCACGGGCATCAGTCCCCGCCGCGTCACGCTCGATGCCGCGGCCAAACCTTCGTCGGCACCCTGATCTGTTTATGTCCCTGTCTATCGTCATCATGGCCGCGGGCAAAGGCACCCGCATGAAGTCCTCGCGCCCCAAGGTGCTGCACAAGCTCGCCGGTCAGCCCATGCTGTCCCACGTCATTGCGACCACCAGCACCCTGAAGGCCGACCAGCAGGTGGTCATCACCGGCCACGGCGCCGATCAGGTCGAGACCACCATGGCGGCCGCCTTCTCGCTGGCGCCTTTGCACTTTGTGCGTCAAGAGCCCCAACTGGGCACGGGCCATGCGGTCCAACAGGCCGTGCCGGTGCTGCCCGAGGGCGGCATCACGCTGATCCTCAATGGCGACACGCCCCTGATCCAGGCCAGCACGGCCCAGGCCCTGGTCGACGCCTGTGCTGGTGAACACTTGGCGCTGCTGACCATCGACCTGGCCGACCCGACCGGGTACGGCCGCATCGTGCGGGATGCCTCGGGCAAGCGTGTGCTGGCCATCGTCGAGCACAAGGACGCGAGCCCGGAGCAACGCGCCATCCGCGAGGTCTACACCGGCATGATGGCCGCGCCCACCGCGCGCCTCAAGCAATGGCTGGCCCGGCTGGACAACAAGAACGCCCAGGGCGAGTACTACCTGACCGACGTGGTCGCCATGGCGCAGGCCGATGGCGTGAGCGTGGTCGCCGCCCAGCCGCAGGACGAGGTCGAGGTGCTGGGCGTCAACAGCCCCGCGCAACTGGCCGACCTGGAGCGCCGCTACCAGCGTGCCCAGGCCCACCGCCTGATGGAGCAGGGCGTGCGCCTGGCCGACCCGGCTCGCTTTGACCTGCGCGGCCAGCTGCAATGTGGCGCTGACGTCGACATCGACGTCAACTGCATCTTTGAAGGCGGCGTGAGCCTGGGCGATGGCGTGCAGATTGGCGCGAACTGCGTCATCCGCAACGCGGCCATTGGCCCTGGCGTGGTCATTCATCCTTTCACGCACATCGATGGCGACGCACAAGGCGTGCGCGTTGGCGCGGGCTCGCTGATCGGCCCCTTTGCCCGCCTGCGCCCTGGCGCTGATCTGGCCGAAGAAGTCCACATCGGCAACTTTGTCGAGGTCAAGAACAGCACCCTGGCCCGTGGCGCCAAAGCCAACCACCTGGCCTACCTGGGCGATGCCACCGTGGGTGAGCGCGTCAACTACGGTGCCGGCAGCATCACGGCCAACTACGACGGGGCCAACAAGCACCGTACCGTGATCGGGGACGATGTGCATGTGGGCTCCAACTGCGTGCTGATCGCGCCCATCACTTTGGGGGCTGGTGCCACCATCGGGGGAGGGAGTACCCTGAGCAAGGATGCCCCCGCTGGCCAGTTGACCGTGGCGCGCGGCAAACAGGTCAGCCTGTCTGGCTGGGTTCGGCCCAAGAAGATGCCCAAAACCTGAACGACCGACAGCTTGGGGCCCACAGCGAGCCGCTACCATGGACACATGGAACTGGATCACTACGCACGCCTGAAGGTCAGCAGGGATGCGCCGCTGGAAGTCATTCGTGCGGCGTATCGGGCACTGGCTGCCAAGCACCACCCCGACCGCCACGGCCAGTCCGAAGGCGCCAACACCGACATGGCCGCCCTCAATGGGGCGTACGAGGTGCTGTGCGATGCCACCACCCGCGCGGCCTACGACGCCAGCCTGGACGATCCCTTCAGCGGCATTGACCCAGCCGCGCAAGCCCGTGAAAGTCGCGCTGCACGGCGTGCTGCCCGGGCTGAGCGTCCGGTGCCTCAACCGTCTGCCGTGGATGACACCGAGATGCTCTCGCGGTATGTGGACGACCTGCCCGACATCAACTGGGCGGCCCTGACCGAACGCCCCGAGGTCAACCCCTGGACCACCCGCCAGCGCCTGATCCCCATTGGCGCAGCCGTGGGTGCCCTGGTGATTGGCCTGACCGTGTGGTGGAGCCTGCGGATCTCGGACGAGATGGCGGCCGAGCGGGCCCTGGCCTCTCATTACGAGGCCCAGGCCCTGTCTGCGGGGTCTGCCACCACCCCACCCATCGCCCTGGCTGCGGCAGCACCCGCCAGAACGGCGGCGTCCCGTGGCCTGGTGCCCCCACCGTTGGCGGTGCCCGGCGTCCACCAGCCTGCCATGGCCCACCCGCTGGACGGCGGCGAGCCCCTGGTGCTGAAGACGGAAACCGTTCTGGTTGACCCGCTGGCGGCGTCTCAGCCCTGAAGCCTGGGCGCGACGGGCGGCAGCGCGATCGTGGTGCCGAACTTGGCGCGGCGCACCGCAAAGAAGGTGCGCACATTGCGCACAGCCAGGTTGGACGTGAACAGCCGCTGCGCCAGTTGCTGATAGCCCTCCATGTGGGGCACCTGTGCCACCAGCATGAAGTCCGGCCCTGGTGAGACCTGCCAGCATTGCTCAACCCACGGATCCGCCACGGCGGCCTGCTCAAAGCGGCTCATGGCCTCGTGCGTTTGCTGCTCCAGCGTCACCTCGATCACGGCATGCAGGCCGGTCAACTCGGCCTGGCGCAGGCGGTCGCGCGAGACGATGGCCACGTGCCGCTCGATCCAGCCCTCGTCCTCCAGGCGCTTGATGCGCCGGTGGCAGGTGGTGTTGCTCAGGCCCAGGGACTCGGCCATGGATTGGATGGACCGGCGGGCATCCCGTTGCAGCAGGTTCAGCAACTGCAGGTCGATGTCGTCCAAAGGTCTGGATTCGTTTTTCATGGAATTTAATTTATCGGATTAATTGACCGATGTCGATGATGTATAGGTTGAGATTTTCATTAATTGATTAAAAATGGTGTGAAGTTCCAAATGCTTGGGGCTAGGATGAGCCATCCCCTCCTGGAGTTCCTGCAACATGTGTGGCATCGTCGGCGCCGTTGGTTCGCGCAACATCGTTCCCGTCCTGGTCGAGGGCCTCAAGCGCCTGGAATACCGGGGTTATGACTCCTGCGGCGTGGCCGTGCTGCGCGACGGGCAAGTGCAGCGTGCCCGCAGCACCTCCCGCGTGGCTGAACTGCAAGCCCAGGTCGACGCCGACGGCCTGAGCAGCTCGCTGGGCATTGCCCACACCCGCTGGGCCACCCACGGCGCCCCTGCGGTGCACAACGCCCACCCACATTTCTCGCACGGACCCGGGCAGGACGCGCCCACCACTCGCCCCGGTCGCATCGCCCTGGTCCACAACGGCATCATCGAGAACCACGAAGCCCTGCGCGCCGAACTGCAAGCCAAGGGCTACGTGTTCCTGAGCCAGACCGACACCGAGGTCATTGCCCACCTGGTCGACCACCTCTATGACGGTGACCTGCTGGCGGCCGTCAAGACCGCCACCGCCCGCCTGACCGGCGCCTACGCCATTGCCGTGTTCTGCCGCGACGAGCCACAGCGCGTGGTCGGTGCCCGCCAGGGCTCGCCCCTGGTGCTGGGTGTGGGCGGTCACGATGCGAGCGAGCGTTTCCTGGCATCAGACGCCATGGCCCTGGCCGGCGTGACCGACCAGATCGTCTACTTGGAAGAGGGCGACGTGGTCGACCTGCAGCCCGGCCGCCACTGGATCGAGCACCGCGCCCCGGGCGCCACCGAACTGCAGCGCATGACCGAGCGCGAACGCCCCGTGCGCACCGTGACCGCGCACAGCGGCGCGGTCACGGTGCGCACGGGGCGTTCG
>Ga0209066_10003756_pt1 | contig 17098 bp, 16 predicted proteins | sample All_14_2_FD_187198 | JGI IMG/M metagenome (GOLD analysis project Ga0209066, IMG submission 187198) | Freshwater microbial communities in response to fracking from Pennsylvania, USA - Allegheny Zone_MetaG_DW_15 (SPAdes) (version 2) ... | reverse complement strand
CACTATCCAAAGCCGTCGTTCTATTCCTGAGAGTCCCACCCCATACCCGAAGGTCCCGCGCGCCACGAACGCGGCGCCCCGCCACGCAACAGGCCGTCATGACGAAGGTCTTTTTCATTTGGTGCCGCCCTTGCTGACGCGAACGCCTGCTCGCTGTGCAACAGCCCCCTCGCAGCGCTGGTTGCTCCGCAACATTCGATTTGCCACACCATTCAGCAAGTCATTGAATCAAAAGCATCTTGACTCTTGGCACGGATGCTGCTGAAGGGAGAAGCGAGAGATGCCACCGCATCTCCAAAACTCCGTGGAAGCAAACCCATGTCCATCGACGACCTCACCCTGCGCAACGCGCGCGACATCGAACTTGCCGCCTACGCAAACGACATCGCCAGCGAGATTCGTCCAACGGCGGCGCGCTACGACCGCACGGGCGAATTCCCGTTCGAGCACTTCGACGTTCTCCGACGCAAGGGCGCCCTCGGGCTGACCGTGCCGAAGGAATACGGCGGTCAGGGACTGTCGCTGTATGAGACGCTGCTAGTGCAGGAGCGCATCGCCGGGGCCAGCGGCGCGACCGCGCTGGCGCTCGGCTGGCACCTGATGACCTTTTTTGGCCTGAGCGCGACGCGCGTCTGGGACAAGACCGTGTTCGAACGCGTGTGCCGCGATGCGGTCGAGCGCGGCGAGCTGATCAACGTCTTCGCGACCGAGCGCGACGCCGGCAACGTAGTGCGCGGCTTCAAGCCCACCACCGTCGCCCGCCGCCAGGGCGATGGCTATGTCATCTCCGGACGCAAGGCCTTCTCCACCCTGGCGCCGGCGGTGAACCACTTCAGCGTGCTCGCCCACATCGAGGACGACGACCAGACGGCCGAGTTCCTGGTACGCAAGTCCGAGCGCGTGCGCATCATCGACACCTGGGATGCGCTGGGCATGCGCAGCACTGGCAGCCACGACGTCGAACTCGACGCCGTGGAAGTGCCCGCCGACGCACTGCTGGTGCGCCTCGAGAAGGGCAAGCCGAGCCGCTTCATGGCCTGCAGCAGCGCCTACTCGCTGCAACTGCCGGCGATCTATCTCGGCATCGCGGTGGCCGCGCGCGACTTCATCCTCGATTTTGCCGACAGCCGCTTCGCGCCCAGCCTCGGCGGCGTGATCCTCGACGCGCCCCATGTCCAGCACAAGATCGGCGAGATCGAGATTCTGGTGGGCACGTCGAAGGCGTTGCTCTACGGCCTGGCCGAGCGCTGGGACCGTAGCGACGCGCTCAAGGACAAGCTCGGCAGCGAGGTGGCGATCACCAAGTACGCGGTGACCAACAGCGCGATCCGCATCGTCGAGTTGGCGATGCAGATCGCCGGCGGTCACGCGCTGTCGCGCGACCTGCCGCTGGAGCGCTATTTCCGCGACGTGCAGTGCGGCCTCTACAACCCGCCGCATAACGACATGGTCATCGACCGCGTGGCGAAGGAGGCGATCGCGCGCCAGCGGGCAAACACGGTCCCCGGCGCTGCAATGCCGCGTCCGTCCAACCCGCAACGTCCCGATCACCCCCAGGCCCCATCCACCCCGCGCATCGGCGCGGCCGTGGCGTGATCGCCCTCCACCACCGTTTCTCCCATCGAGCCCATCAAGTACAGGACACCCAGACATGACCGCTCTCGCTTTGAACGCCTTCGTCATGAACACCGCCTCTCATATCCAGCACGGACAGTGGCGGCGCCCCGATGCCCAGCAGGTCAATTTCAATGACGTCGACCTGTGGGTCGACCTTGCGCGCACGCTCGAGCGTGGCCTCTTCGATGCCATCTTCTTCGCCGACATCGTCGGCGTGTATGGTCCTCTCGGCGGCGACTACGAGGTCAATGCGCGCGAGGGGCTGCAGATTCCGAGCAACGACCCGTCGGTGCTGCTGTCGGCGCTTGCAGTCAATACGGAACACCTCGGGCTCGCCTTCACCAGTTCGGTGCTGCAGGCGCATCCATTCGATTTCGCACGCAAGGTGTCGACGCTGGACCACATTTCGCGCGGACGTGTGGCCTGGAACATCGTGACCAGCTCAGTGGAAAACGCTGCGCGCAACTTCGGCCTGGACCAACTTACGCCGCACGACGAGCGCTACGCCTGGGCGCAAGAATACGTTGATGTCGTCTACAAGCTGTGGGAGGGCTCGTGGGACGAAGGCGCGCTGCTGATCGACCGCGCGCGCGGCGTGTTCGCCGACCACAACAAGATCCACAAGATCCACCACGTCGGCCCGCGCTACCGGGTGGAAGGGCCGCACCTGAGCTCACCGTCGCCGCAACGCACGCCGCTGCTGTTCCAGGCCGGCTCCTCGGGCGCCGGGCGGCAGTTTGCCGCGGCCAACGCCGAGGGCCAGCTCATCATCACGCCCAATCCTGCGGTTGCGGCCGAACTCATCCGCGATACCCGTCGTCTCGCCGTGACCGCCGGTCGGCGCGCCGAAGACATCAAGTTTTTCCAGGGCATGAGCTTCATCATCGGCAGCACCGAAGCCGAAGTGCGCCGCAAGGAGGCCGAGTACGACGCGCACGTCAGCGTCGACGGCTTCCTCGCCCACCACAACTACGCGGTCGACCGCTACGGCAACCCTTACCCGGCAGACACCCCACTGTCGGCAATCAAGTCCGAGGCCAGCCAGAGCATCCTTGAGTGGTACGCGAAGAGCTCGCCAGGCACCGAACCGACGGTAGCCGACCTGGGCCGGCTGACGTCTCGCCGCGGCCGCGTCGCCGGCACGCCCGAGCAGATCGCCGACCAGCTCGAGCAGTGGCAGCAGGCCGGCATCGACGGCGTGAACGTCATCAACTGGCACCTGCCCGGTTCCTACGAGGAGTTCAACGAACACCTGCTGCCAGTGCTGCAGAAACGCGGCCTGGCCAAACGCGAATACCGCCCCGGCACCCTGCGCCAGAAGCTGTTCGGCAGCGACCGCATCAACGAACGCCATCCTGCCGCGCGCTATCGCGGTGCCTTTAGCCCCAAGCCCGAAACCCGCACTGTGGAGTTCGCATGAACGCGCGCCTGAACAGCCTCACCCGGCCGGACCTCATCGTTCCCGCCAGCCTGGAGTCGATGCCCTACCCCTTTCCATCTGCTTCGCCCGCAACGGAGCATGCACCCGAATATGAGACGCTGGCCGCGCGCTTCCGCCCGATCTTCGCCCGCATCGCCGAGCGTGCTGCCGAGCGCGAGCATGGACGCGAGTTGCCCTTCGATGCCGTCGGCTGGCTGCGCGACGCCCGCTTCGGGGCGCTGCGCGTACCCGTCGAATACGGCGGCTTCGGGGCTACGGTCGAGCAATTCTTCGACCTGCTGATCGAACTCGCCGAGGCCGACTCGAACCTGCCCAACATCTTCCGCGCGCACTTCGGCCAGATCGAACGCCTGTATGCCGAGATCGACCCGGCTCAGCATCCCGTCTGGCTGCAGCGCGCCGCTGCCGGCGAGCTCTTCGGCAACGCCACCACCGAGGCCGGCGATGGCGCGCTCGGCACGCAAGCGACCCGGATCACCCGGAAAAATGGCGCGCTGCGCCTGAATGGCACGAAGTACTACAGCAGCGGATCGCTTTACGCCGACTGGATTGCCGCCACCGCACAACTGCAGGAGGACGACGGCAGCGAGCGCGGCATTGCCGTGCTGGTCCGCGCCGACGCGCCCGGCGTCGAGCGCATCGACGACTGGAAGGGCTTCGGCCAGCGCCTGACCGGCTCGGGCACCACCCGCTTTACCGACGTGGAGGTCGATGCAGATGCAATCTGGCGCTATACCCGCAACGGGCCGACGCCGATGACCGCCTTCTTCCAGCTCGTGCATCTGGCCACGTTGGCCGGCATCGCCCGGGCCATCGAGCGCGACGCCTGCGCCTTCGTACGACCGCGCAAACGGGTGTTCAGCAACGGCAGCGGCACCACGCCGCGCGAGGACCCGCTGATCCAGCAGGTCGTCGGCCAGCTCGCAAGCACCGCTTTCATCGGCGAAGCGGCAGTCCGCGCAGTGGCGGCAAAGCTCGGCCACATCGACCGCTTGCGCCGGCACGGCGAAGCCATCCCCGAGAGCCTGCTGGTGGACGTCGAACTGGCCGCGGCGAAGGTACAGGTCGGCCTGGTCGATGCCGTGCTGAACGCCACCACCCGACTGTTCGACGTCGGTGGCGCCTCGGCCGTGCAGGAAGACCGCCGGCTCGATCGCCACTGGCGCAACGCCCGCACGCTGGCGTCGCACAACCCGGTGATCTTCAAGGCACGAACGGTGGGCGACCATGCGATCAATGGCACCACGCCCGGGTTCTATTGGACGGTGGGGGCGGTAAGCGGTTGAACAGGCCACCCTCGGCCACGCTGCCCTTCGCCTCGCTGGACTTGCACGCCAAATTTGCCTATAAGAATTGCCATATGGCAAACAACATCAGCGAGGCGCCGCATGTCCACGATCAGTTTGAACAGCCCGGGGAACTCTGCCCTCACCCTGCTCGGCGGCGAACGCGTGCTGCACGCGCAACCGCGGGTGGTCACGGACTGGATTCCGCTGCTCCGGCGCGGGCTCCCGTCGGCTTCGGTCGACGCCCTCGCACGCCTCACGCGCACCACCCAGGCCGAACTCGCGCAAGCGCTGGCAATTCCCGAGCGCACGCTGGCGCGCCGTAAGCGCGAGGGCGTGCTATCCACCGAAGAGTCGGCGAAATTGTTGCGCTTCGCGCGCGTGGTCGAGCGTGCCGAGGAAGTCTTCGAAGCCGCCGAACCCGCACTCGCCTGGCTCAAGGCGGAAAACCCCGCGCTCGGTGGCGTCACGCCGCTGTCGCTGCTCGACACCGACATCGGTGCCGACAGCGTGCTCGATACCTTGGGCCGCATCGAGCACGGGGTGTTTGCCTGATGCCCACGGTGTGGCGCATCACCACCGCCCGCTTCGCGGCTACGGCATTTTCCGGGGAAGGCGCGCGGCTTTACGGCGGGCGCTGGAATCCCAAGGGCCACGCCGTCATCTACACCGCCGAGTCGCAGTCGCTCGCCCTGCTCGAGATGTTGGTCCAGGACGAGCCACTGCGCGCACGCTACGTCCTGATCCCGGCGCAACTGCCAGCGGATCTGGCGGTAAGGCATATCAAAGCATCGGCCTTACCGGCGGACTGGCGCACGCTGGGCACCCGGGATGCGTTGCAGGCGATCGGCCGCGCCTGGCTGGAGGAAGGGCGCAGCGCAGTGCTGGCGGTGCCGAGCGCCGTCGTGCCCGCCGAACACAACTACCTGCTCAACCCGCACCACCCGGACTTCGCCCGCATCGTCATCGGCGAACCGAAAGCGCTGGATGTGGATGTGCGGTTGTTGCGGAATCTGAGCGGCAATTCTTGACCGATCCTGCGGCAGACAGCAGCGGTGTGACTTAGCCGCAATCGAGCCACTCTCAGATCCACTGCGAGGTACCTCATCCCCTCGCAAGAGGCCCACCATGCTGCCGATGGTGCACTGCAACCACAAACCCGCTGAAATCCGAACACCCTCCACGCCACTGAGTAACCTCAACCCTCTGTTTTATCGCAACTTTTCTTCTGGCATCGCTCTTGCTGTATGGGCTTCAGGTTGATCTGCATGCAGTCAGTCCTTTTACCCATCCCCATTCAGGAGCCCGCCATGAGCAAGAAGAACGCCTTCCACCAAACCGCCACCCAGTGGCTGAAGACCTTCGCCGTCGCCGCCATCGCGACCTCGACCATCGGCCTCGCCCACGCCGCCACCGACAAGCCACTCAAGCTCGGCACCACCGCCGCCTTCGTGCCGGCGCTGGAAGTCGCGGTGCAGGAGGCCGCCATGCAGGGCGTAAAAGTAGAGTTGGTGGAATTCACTGACTGGAACACGCCCAACCTCACCGTGGCCAAGGGCGACATCGACGCCAACTACTTCCAGCACATCCCCTTCCTCGAAAACGCCAACAAGGAAGGCGGCTTCAACCTGGTGTCGGCCGCGATCGGCATCATCAACAATGTCGGCCTGTACTCGAAGAAGCACAACACGCTGGCCGACATCCCGGCCGGTGCCAAGGTGGCGATCGCCGGCGACGCGGTCAATGGCGCGCGTGGCCTGCAGTTGCTGGAGAAGGCCGGGCTGATCAAGCTCAAGCCGGGCACCGGCTACAAGACCACCCAGGCCGACATCGTCGACAACCCGAAGAAACTCAAGATCATCGAACTCGAAGCCGTGCAATTGGCACGTGCGCTGGATGATGTCGACCTGGCGCAGGGCATGCCGCATTACCTGAAGCTGGCCGGCACGATCGATCCGGCCAAGGCACTGATCTTCGACGGCCAGGACCAGAAGGTGTACGCGCTCCAGTTCGTGACCCGTCCGGAAGGCAAGGATGACGAGCGCCTGAAGAAGTTCGTCAGGATCTACCAGACCTCGCCGGCAGTGCGCGCTGCGCTCGACAAGCACTCGGGCAAGTTCTACACCGCGGCCTGGGAGCACTGAAACCATGGATCGGCTTGCAACGCAGATCGAACAGTCGATTGCCCACATCCGGCTGGAAGCGATCGGCAAGACTTACGACACCGGCCGCGGCGCAGTCACCGCGCTGGAAGACATCGACCTCGACATCCAGCGCGGCGAGATCTTCGGCATCATCGGCCGCAGCGGTGCCGGCAAGTCTTCGCTGATCCGCACCCTGAACCGGCTCGAAGACCCGAGCAGCGGCAAGGTGGTGATCGACGGGCGCGACATCGCCACACTCGACGAGCACCAGCTCGTCGGCCTGCGGCGGCGGGTCGGCATGATCTTCCAGCACTTCAACCTGATGTCGGCGAAGACGGTGTGGCAGAACGTGGCCCTGCCGCTGAAGGTGGCCGGCGCCCGGCCTGCCGACATCGAGCGCCGCGTGGCCGAGCTGCTGGAACTCGTCGGCCTGGCGGAGAAGCGCGACAGGTACCCGGCGCAGCTGTCCGGCGGGCAGAAGCAGCGCGTGGGCATTGCCCGCGCCCTGGTGCATCAGCCCGAGATCCTGCTGTGCGACGAGGCCACCTCGGCGCTCGACCCGGAAAGCACACAGGCCATTCTGGCGCTGCTGAAGGACATCAACCAGCGCCTTGGGCTGACCATCGTGCTGATCACCCACGAGATGGAGGTCATCCACGAGATCTGCCATCGGGTCGTCGTACTGGAACGCGGCCGGGTCGTGGAGCAAGGCCCGGTGTGGCAGGTTTTCGGCGACCCGCAGCACGAGGTTACCCGCACCCTGCTCGGCACCGTGCATCACGATCTGCCGGACGATCTGAACGGCCGCATCCATGCCGAGCGTAGCGTCGAGGCGCGCGCGCTGCTGCTCGACCTGCACTTCACCGGCGCCAGCCGTCGCGATCCCGACCTGCTGTCGATCGCCAGCGTGCTGGGCGCCGGCACGCGGCTGGTGCATGGCGGCATCGACCGCATCCAGGGTCGCGCGCAGGGCCACCTGCTGGTGAGCGTGGATTCAAGCGAACCGGCAGAAGACATCATCCGGCGGGCGCACGGCCTGGCCGACAAGATTCATCGAGTGGGCTACGTCAGCCTCATCTAAAAGCAAAAGGAAACAGACACATGAACGCCTTCCAATCAATTCGCAAACTGGCAAAAACGCTCCTCCTGGCAGGCATGCTGAGTGCTGTCGTCAGCCCGGCCAGCGCCACCACTCCCTCCGGCCCACTGAAGGTGGGGACCAATGCGGGGTTCGCAGCACCGCTGGAGGTCGCCGCAGCGGAAGCGAAGAAGCAAGGGCTCGACGTCAAACTGATCGAGTTCACAGATCCCGTCTCCCCGAACGTGACTCTCGCCAACGGCGAAATCGATCTCAACTACTTCCAGCACCGCCTGTTCCTGGATGTCGTGAAGAAAGAGCGGAGTCTGGATCTCGAGCCAGTCGCAATCGGGATCGTCAACAAGACCGGCCTCTACTCCAAGAAATACCAGCGCCTGCAGGACCTGCCCAACGGCGCCCGAGTCGCACTCGCTGGCGACCCGGTGAACTTCGCCCGCGGCTTGCATCTGCTCCAGGACGCCGGACTGCTGAAGCTCAAGCCCGGAGCCGGTACGAGAGCGACCCTGAACGACATCCTCGACAACCCGAGACAGCTGAAATTGCTGGAGATCGATTTCCATCAGTTGCCGCTGGCCGTCAATGAAGTCGATCTGGCCCACGGCTTCACGCACTTCCTCCTCGCCTCGGGCGTCATCGACCCGAAATCGGCGCTGCATTGGGAATCGGAATCCGAAAGCCGCAAATACGGCATTCACTTCGTCGCGCATCCGAAGAGCAAGGATGACCCCCGGGTCGCGCAGTTCGTCGCCATCTACCAGAACTCGCCCGCGGTCCGTGCCGAACTGGACAAACGCTTCGGTGACCTCTACTTCCGCCTCTGGGAAAAACACTGATGTCGCCCTTGCTCATTGACCGCCTCATCGAAGGCACCTGGGACACCTTCGTGATGATCGGGGTGTCGTCCCTCATCACGCTGCTGCTCGGCATTCCACTGGCGCTGATCCTGGTCGCCACCTCGCGCGACGGCATCTTCGAGGCGCGCTGGGCCAACAACGTGCTGGGCAGCGTGGTGAACGTCATCCGCTCGATTCCGTTCCTGATTCTGATGGTGGCGATGATTCCCATCACACGCCTGATCGTCGGCACCAGCTACGGCGTGTGGGCGGCGATCGTGCCGCTCAGCGCGGCTGCGGTCCCCTTCTTCGCCCGCATCGCCGAAGTCAGCCTGCGCGAGGTCGATCGCGGCCTGATCGAGGCAGCGCAGGCGATGGGCTGCAAGCGTTGGCACATCATCTGGCACGTGCTGCTGCCCGAGGCGCGGCCGGGCATCGTCGCCGGCTTCACCATCACGCTGGTCAGCATGATCAACGCCTCGGCGGTGGCCGGCGCGATCGGTGCCGGCGGGCTGGGCGACCTGGCCTATCGCTATGGCTATCAGCGCTTCGATACCGATGTGATGCTCACGGTGATCGTGCTGCTGGTGGTACTGGTGACGGTCATCCAGTTTGGCGGGGACAAACTGGCTCTCAAGTTGAACAAGCGCATCTGATCAACGGGAAACCGACGAACGAGTGGGGTCGCAGCAATGCGGCCCCGTTTGCGTTGTCGGCGGGCTCAAACCGTCTGCAGGCGGACTGCTGGATTCGGAGCAGCGCTGCGCCCGTCTGCTGCGAATCCAGCAGACCTCGCCCTCCACAGTCAATCCAAGCAATTGAAATAAAACAACTATTATTTCTGGCACGATCACTGCTTTAGTGAGTCCCTGATTCAACAACCCCATCGGGATTCATCATGTTCAAGACCCTCAAACGCCTCACCCTCGCCGCAGCCGGCGTGCTGCTCGCCACCGGAATCACCCTCGCTGCCGACAAACCCGCCGAGGTCCGCCTCGACTATGCCTACTACTCCCCGCCCAGCCTGGTGCTGAAGAAGTTCGGCTGGCTGGAGGAAGACCTGAAAGCCGACGGCGTGCCGGTGAAGTGGGTGCTGAGCCAGGGCAGCAACCGCGCACTCGAATTCCTCAACAGCGGCAGCGTCGATTTCGGCTCCACCGCCGGGCTGGCGGCCGTGCTGTCGAAGGCCAATGGCAACCCGATCAAGAGCGTGTATGTGTATTCGCGCCCCGAATGGACCGCGCTGGTCGTGCCCAAGGACTCGCCGATCAAGTCGGTGAAGGACCTCAAGGGCAAGAAAGTGGCGGCGACCAAGGGCACCGATCCCTTCCTGTTCCTGCTGCGCAGCCTGCAGCAGGAGGGGCTGTCGAAGACCGACGTCGAGATCCTCGCGCTGCAGCACGCCGATGGCCGCACGGCGCTGGAGCAGGGGCGCGTCGACGCATGGTCCGGACTCGATCCGCTGATGGCGGGTAGCGAGGTGCAGGCTGGATCGCGCCTGCTGTATCGCAACGTCGCCTTCAACACCTATGGCTTTCTCAACACCACCGAGCGCTTCGCGACCCAGCATCCGGACTATGTAAAGCGCGTCATCGCCGCCTACGAAAAGGCGCGCAAATGGATCGTCGCCAACCCGGACGAGACGGCGCAGTTGATCTCCGAAGAGGCGAAGCTGCCGCTCGAAGTGGCCAAGATGCAGTTGTCGCGCAACGACTTCAGCACCCCGGTGCCTGGCGCGACGCATGTCGAGGCCCTGAAAGCGGCGGCACCGATCCTGCTCGAGGAGGATCTGGTGCGCAAGGGCACGGATGTGGCGGCCGTGATCGACGCCTTGGTCGAGTCCACGCACGCCCGCGCGGTCGTCAAGTGAGCACGCCGTCATGAGCAAGGTTTCGACACTGGGCGCGGAACTGGAAGTGGGGATGAATGCCGGGCTGAACGCGCTGCCTGCTGCTGACGCGAGCGAACGCCCGCGAAGGCGGCGGCTCGCTGCGCAGTTCAAGGGCTGGGTCGTGCCGTTTGCGCTGCTGGTGGTCTGGGAAGCCGCAGTGCAGCTGGGCTGGGCCAGCGCCCACCTGCTGCCGCCGCCGTCCGAGTTGGTCATCACCCTGTCCGACCTGGCGGCCAGCGGCGAACTGCTGCGCCACATCGGCGTCAGCAGCCTGCGCGTGCTGGTCGGCTTTGCCATCGGCGCCTTGCTCGCACTGGTCGTCGGCGCTGCGGTCGGCCTGTCGCGCGAGCTCGAGGCCTACCTCGACCCCACCTTCCAGGCGCTGCGGGCAATCCCGTCTCTGGCTTGGGTGCCCTTGCTGCTGCTGTGGCTGGGCATCGACGAGGCGCCGAAAATCACGCTGATCGCCATCGGCGCCTTCTTTCCGGTCTATCTGAATCTGGTCGCTGGAATCCAGAACGTCGACCGCAAGCTGGTGGAAGTCGGCGGCATCTTCGGCGTGAAGGGCTGGCGGCTGATCGTGCGCATCTTCCTGCCGGCCGCGCTGCCCAATCTGCTCACCGGCCTGCGCACCGGGCTGTCGCTGGCGTGGATGTTCCTGGTCGCAGCCGAGCTGATCGCGGCGACCCGCGGCCTGGGCTATCTGCTGACCGACGGCCGAGAGATGGCGCGCGCCGACCTGGTGATCGTGGCGATCATCGTGCTCGCCCTGCTCGGCAAGCTCAGCGACAGCGTGCTGCAGCTTGCCGAACGCCGGCTGCTGGTGTGGCGCGACGTCTATGACGGCAAGCGTTCCTGAGGAGGCACGACAATGTCCGAACCCCTTCTTGCGCTGAACGTCAGCGACAAGCGCTTCCAGTCGCGTCCCGTCATCGACGGGGTCCAGTTCGACATCCGGCCCGGCGAGATCGTCAGCCTGCTCGGGCCCAGCGGCTGCGGCAAGAGCACGCTGCTGCGCATCGTCGCCGGGCTGGATGAAGACTACCGTGGCACCGTACGGATCGAGGGCGCCCCGCCGCACCTGCATTCGCCCGAAGTCGGCTTCATCTTCCAGGAGCCACGCCTGCTGCCCTGGCTGAGCGTCGCCGACAATGTCGGCTTCGACGCCGGACGCGGCGGCGGGCGTCATCCGCGGGTCAGGGAACTCCTCGCCGAGGTCGGCCTCGCGGACTTCGCTGATGCTTACCCAAAGCAGTTGTCCGGCGGCATGGCACAGCGCGCGGCAATTGCCCGCGGCCTGTTCGCCCAACCGTCCCTGCTGCTGCTGGATGAGCCCTTCAGCGCGGTCGACGCCTTCACCCGCATGCGCCTGCAGGACCTGCTGCTTTCGCTCGCCGCGCGCCACGGCACAACGCTGCTGCTGGTGACGCACGACATCGACGAGGCCGCCTACCTGAGCGACCGCATCTTCGTGATGGCGGCCAACCCGGGGCGCATCGCCGGCGAGATCGAGGTCGGCCTGCCCCGGCCGCGCGACCGCGCCGCCGCGGAGCTGGCGCGCATCCAGGCGCAGGCGCTGGCCCTACTGCACGGCGAGCAGCTGGACTATCTCGACCTGCGCAGCGAGCTGGCCGCGCGGCCGCGCCCGGTCGAGCCGGTCGATTTCGCCTCGTTGTCGTTCGCCGTGTGAATGCCGGGCGGATTTTGCCCCCGACACGCTGCGCGCTTCCGCACGCATGTAGCAGGTTCTTACCCGTGACGCCAGGCTGCGGTCCCTTACCGACGCCGGATACGGCCAGGCTGTCGTTCTTGCAATCCATTTAATGGAGTAGAAATTCAATGAACATCAATCACAAACGTCGCCAGCTCATTGCTCTGGGCGCTGGCACAGGGCTCGCGCTGCTCGGCGGATCGCTTGCTCGCGCGCAAGAGACGAAAACCGTCCGGATTGGCTACCAGAAGTTCAACACGCTGAACATCCTCAAGGGAAGCGGAAACCTGGAGAAGGCGTTGGAGGCCCGTGGCGTCAAGGTGCAGTGGCATGAGTTTCTTGCCGGGCCCCAACTGCTTGAGGCGCTGAATGTGGGCAGCATCGACTTCGGCCATGCAGCGGATTCGCCGTCCGTGTTCGCGCAGGCGGCTAATGCGTCTTCGGTTTACCTTGCAGCGGAACCGCCTTACCCGAGCGGTATTGCGATTCTGGTCGCGCGCCAGTCTGCGGTGCAGAGCATCAGGGATTTGAAGGGGCGCAAGGTCGTCCTCGGCCGCGGGTGGAATGTTCAGTATCTTCTGGTTCGAGCGCTCGAGGAGTCTGGTCTGAGCTACGAGGACATCGAGCCAGTGTATGTTTCGAACGCCGCGGATGCCCGGGCTGCATTCGAATCGGGCCGGGTGGACGCGGTCGGCCTGTGGGATCCCTTCCTCGCGGGCGCAGAACTTGGGTCTGACACCCGCGTCCTCCGTGACGGAAGCGGGCTCACGAACAATCGCACCTTCTATCACGCCTCGCCCAAGTTTGCGGCGTCGGGCAAGGAGCTTATCCGGACGATCTTCGCCGAGTTGAAGCGCACCCAGACGTGGGCGCAGTCACATCCGCAAGAGCTCGCCCAACTCCTGGCACCACAACTGGGCATCGATGTGAGGGTGCTGCTGCGCACGACCGAGCGCCGCAAATACGGTGTTACCGCGATTGACGCGGGGATCATCGAGGAGCAGCAGCGGCTCGCGGATACCTTCTTCCGCCTGAAGCTGATTCCCCGACAGATCAAGGTCGATGATGCCGTGTTCAAGGACGTGCTGGTCTGACACGCCATGACGAATCGCATCCACCTTGCCGCATTCCTGATTGCAGGAAATGGCGCGCACAGCCACGCGCTTTGGCGCCACCCCCAGAGCTGGCCGGGCGGTTTCCTGACGGCTGACTACTATCAGCGCATCGCCACCTCGCTTGAGCGTGGGGTTTTCGATCTGGTCTTCTTTGCCGACCGTCTGGCAGTCTCGACACAATATGGAGGGAGTCACAAGTTCGGCCTGCGTCACGGCGACCAGGACGCGACCCGCCTCGATCCAATCCCGGTCTTGAGCACGATGTCTTGCGTGACGCAGCGGATAGGTTTGGGCGGAACCCGGTCGACGACCTACGCACAACCCTATGAGCTGGCTCGCGCATTTTCCACGCTGGATCACCTGTCGAAGGGACGTGCGGCCTGGAATGTGGTGACGTCTGTCAATCGGGGCGAGGCCGACAACTTCGGTGTTCGCAACAGTCTGGAGCACGACGCGCGATACGACCGGGCCGATGAGTTTCTTGAGGCGGTTTTCCGCCTGTGGGACGGGTGGGCGCCGGATGCGTTACGCCTCGACCAGACCAGCGGCGTGTATGCCGACCCAGAGAAGGTCGCGCGTGCCGATTTCGAAGGACGATGGATCCGTACCGCCGGGCCGCTGAACATCCCCCGTTCGCCGCAGGGAAGGCCAGTGATCATTCAGGCAGGCTCCTCGGCACGGGGACAGGACTTCGCCGCGCGTTGGGCGGAGATCGTCTTTTCCATCCAGCCGGACTTGCCGCGCATGCAACGCTTCTACGACGACTTCAAGTCGCGACTGGCGCATTTCTGTCGGGACCCGGGGGCGGCCAAAGTACTGACTGCGGTGATGCCCTTCGTGGGCGAAAGCGAAGCAGAGGCGCGCGACAAGCAGGCGCAGCACAACGCGCTTGTCGACCCGTATGTCGGATTGTCGACGCTTTCCAGTCACATGAATGTCGACTTTTCGCGCTTTCCGCTCGATACGCCGATCGCCGATATCTCCGTGCAGGGAATGCAAGGCATCTTCTCGATCATCAAGGAGATGTCGCACCAGGATGGATTGACCTTGGCCGATGTGGGGCGCTTGTACGGAGAGGGCGTGCTGGTACCGCAGATAGTGGGTACGGCATCACAGGTTGCGGATCAGCTCATCCAGATATTCAAGGCGCGGGGGGCGGACGGCTTCGTCGTTTCTCCCGCATACCTTCCGGGTGGCTTTGATGACTTCGTGGACGGTGTGGTGCCACTTTTGCAGCGCGAACGTTTGTTTCCCACCGAGTACAAGGGAAAGACGCTCAGGGAGCACCTCGGCTCACCCGTCGCCTGATCCGCATCTCACGCAGCACAGCCTGTTGGATATTCAACAGGCTGTGCTGCGAACTGCTGCTATAGCAGCAGCAAGTGAACGAGTATTTTCATAAGACATTGAAATAACAAGGTTAAATATCCTGGCATGCTCCCTGCTAAAACTCATGCAAGTGCCGATAGCGGCATCCCTGACAACACAAAATAGGTGAAAGCATGAGCAAGCAAATCAAGGTGGTGGCTGTTTCTGGCGGTCTGCAGCGTCCCTCCCGCACCCTGGCACTGGTCGAAGCGCTGATCGATGCGCTTGGCGAACAGGCGTCAATCGATGTGCGTCTGATCGAACTTGGTACGATCGGGCCCAAGCTGGCCGGGGCGCTGTATCCGTCGCAGTTACCGGACGACGTCAAGGCCGACATCGCGGCGATCGAATCGGCCGACTTCCTGGTGGTGGCGAGCCCGGTGTATCGGGCCTCCTTCACCGGCCTGTTCAAGCACCTGTTCGACTTCGTCGACCACAACGCGCTGATCGACGTGCCGGTGCTGCTCGCGGCCACCGGCGGCAGCGACCGCCACGCCTTGGTCATCGATCACCAGTTCCGCCCCCTGTTCAGTTTCTTCCAGGCCCACACCCTGCCGATCGGCGTGTATGGCAGCGAGGCCGAGATCCAGGACTACCAGATCACCAGCCCCGCGCTGCAGGCCCGCATCGACCTCGCCGCCGAGCGTGCGCGACCCTTCCTGCGCAAGCGCGCGAGCATCGGCTCCAGCCAGCCGAGCTTCGTGCGTGCTGCCGCCTGAACGGAGACCAAGCCAATGAGTCTCGACATCTTCTGGTTCCTGCCCACCTCGGGCGACACCCGCTATCTCGGCAAATCCAACTCCGGTCGCCCGGTCACCATCGAATACATGCAGCAGATCGCGGTGACCGCCGACAACCTCGGCTACGACGGCATTCTGATCCCGACCGGCAGCGGCTGCCTCGACCCCTGGGTGGTCGCGGGCAGCGTGGCGCCGGTGACGCGCAAGCTGAAGCTGCTGGTGGCGCTGCGCACCGCGCTGACCAAGCCGACTGCGGCGGCACGCATGGCGGCGACGCTGGACCAGGCCACCCAGGGCCGACTGCTGCTCAACGTAGTCGCTGGCGGCGACTCGGCCGAACTGGCGGGCGACGGCATCTTCCTCGATCACGATGCGCGCTATGACGAGGCGAGCGAGTTCCTGAGCATCTGGCGTCGGTTGCTGCAGGGCGAGCAGGTCGATCACGAAGGCGAGCATCACACGGTGAAGGGCGCGCAACTGCTGTTCCCTGCCGTGCAGAAACCGCATCCGCCACTGTACTTTGGCGGATCGTCGAACGCCGCCCACGACCTGGCGGCCGAGCATGTCGACGCCTATCTGACCTGGGGCGAGCCGCCCGCAGCGGTGGCCGAGAAGATCGCCGACGTGCGGGCACGCGCCGCCGAGCGCGGCCGCAAGGTGCGCTTCGGCGTGCGCCTGCACGTGATCGTGCGCGAAACCAACGAGGAGGCCTGGGCCGAGGCCGACAAGCTCATCAGCCGCCTGGACGACGACACCATCGCCAAGGTGCAGGCCCGCTTCGCGTCCATGGATTCCGAAGGCCAGCGTCGCATGGCCGCACTGCATGGCGGTCGCCGCGACAAGCTCGAGGTCAGCCCCAACCTGTGGGCGGGCGTGGGGCTGGTGCGCGGCGGTGCCGGCACCGCACTGGTGGGTGATCCGCAAACGGTCGCGACGCGGCTGAAGGAATATGCTGATCTGGGCGTTGACAGCTTCGTGCTCTCCGGCTACCCCCACTTGGAGGAAGCCTGGCGCTTCGCCGAGCTGGTGTTCCCGCTGCTGCCGGGCAAGGCGCCGGTGACCATCCAGGACCAGGTGATCACCGGCGGCCCGTTCGACGCCAGCACGGTCAAGACCCCGATCAAGGAGGCGGCATGAAAGTCATCGACATGCGCTGCCGGCCGGCCTTCCTGCACGATTTCTTCGGTGCCACGCCGGGTACGCCCGAGTACGACACGGCGCGCTGGCTGAACCGGCGCGTGGGCGCGCGCGGCAGCGACGAGCACTTCACCCGCTCGCGCACGCAGGAAGGCTTCCTCGCCGAGGTGCGCGACGCGGGGCTGACGAAGGCGGTGGTGGTCGGGCGCCACACGCCCTCCCAGCACCTGCCGATCGAGCACATTCACCGCATCACCCACGGCCACGACGAACTGCTCGGCATCGCCGGCGTCGATCCGGTGATCCAGGGCCGCGCCGCGGTGGATGAGGCCGAACGTGCGATCCGCGAACTCGGCCTGGCGGGCATCGGCATCGAGCCCGGCTTCGGCAGCCCTGCGCGGTTTGTTGACGACCCCGCCTATTTCCCGATCTACGAGGCGTGTGCCCAGCTGGGCGTGCCGGTGTTCCTGATGACCGGGCCGACCACGCCCGACCCGCGCTTCAACGATCCGGCGCCGCTCGCCAATGTGGCGCGCGCGTTCCCGCAGTTGCCGATCGTCTGCTACCACGGCTGGTGGCCGAACGTGGCACAGGCCATCGGCCTCGCCTTCCGCTACGAGAACATCCACCTCGTACCCGACATGTACTTGTTCGTAGCGGGCAGCAAGGCCTATGTGGAAGCGGCGAACGGCTTCATGGCCGACCAGTTCCTGTTC